>Ga0181858_1001598_pt1 | contig 10999 bp, 8 predicted proteins | sample NewIslPassag4_SG_FD_130749 | JGI IMG/M metagenome (GOLD analysis project Ga0181858, IMG submission 130749) | Feedstock adapted compost microbial communities from Newby Island compost facility, Milpitas, CA, USA - Passage 4_SG | ecosystem: Engineered > Solid waste > Feedstock > Composting ...
AGGGGCTCGCGACATGCGGGATCAGAACAGGTGCGATCCGCATGAGCGCGCCGTTGCCGGCCGAGGGTACACCAGTCTCGTACCACGGCGTGCCGCTCCGGTAGCGCCTCAGCGCTTCGCGCACGGTTTGCCCGATGCCGAAGATGGGTCGGCTCGCGAACTCGCGCAGCAGCGCATCGGGTTCGACGCGCCCGTCCTCGAGCAGGCGGCGCAGCGTCCAGAACGCGAGCTGTGTGTCGTCGGACGGGAGCCCGACGGCCCGGCCGCCTGCGCGGGGATTGGGCAGGTAGTCGCGGATGACGCCGCCGTGGGCCTCGCGGCGCAGCCGTGGCGCCTGCCCCTCGGTGGTGTTGCCCAGCGCGTCGCCGATGGCGAGGCCGAGCAGCATGCCCTCGATGCGGTCGCGCAGCCGCTCGCGTGGCGTGCTCAGCGTCCGAGGCGGCGTGTGCAACAGCGGCGCGGGCTCGAGGTCGAGCGTGCGCTCGGCGAGGAGGAGCTGGAGGGTGGGGTGGTTGGGCATGGCGCGGGCTCTCGTGCCTCCGGTATGGAGGGAGGTGGGTGGCTGAGCTTCCTCGGGCCTATCGCTCCTCATTCTGGGTACTGATCCTGACATCCGGAACGGATCCGGGGTCCTGCTAGGGCGTGGCTCGGGCGACTACAGGTTGGCTCCACAGCGTTCGGATCATTGGGTCGCGAGCTCCGCGGTGTGCGGGCGGCCCGGATTCAAGCCCGTCAACACCCTGTTGGCTAGCAATGAGATACCCGGCGTACAGTGCGTGCGACTCGGGGAAAGCTCTACGCTGCTCGAGCACGGGCGTCGACTCATCTCTCACGCGGCAGCCATGCCGGCTAAACAACCGTCGGGTTCTCCGAGTAGGGGGGCACCGAGCGCAAGCCGCCTGGGGCATGCGTGCCCCAGACTTAGGAACAAATTAGCCGGTCGCCGCCAGCCGCGCTCCTGCCTCTGCCTGGCCGACGACGCCCCGCTCGAATGGCCTAAGCCCGTTTCCTGCAAGCTGGTTGCCCAGCCGTGCCGTCCGTTGGCGCCAGGTGCGCGCGTCTTGCGATGGTGCACGAGGCGCGGCCGTGCCAGCCCTGAGCCCCGCCCTGTTCGCACGCATCTCGCGCCGGCGGGGTCTCCTCCGATCGGCTGGCTGTCAGTGCCAACCGCCAGTCTGCGTCTATGTCCGCGCCCTCGGGCGGTCTTCCTCCGTGTAGTTCCGGTGTCGTGGGTATGTGTCACCGCGGTAGGCTCGAATCGACCAGGCATCTATCGCAGGCGCGGCATCCGTGCCGGCACAGAGACAGCGACCGGCCACCCGCGCGGCCTCGCCTTGCCTTCCGGATGCGGGGTGGGAGCGCAACAGACCAGCCAGTTCGCGCCGCGTTCCTTCTAGCCGTCGTTAGCTTGGTTGGTTTACGGTCGCCCGCCGCCGTCGTTGCACAGGCGCCGCCGGGCGGAGATGCGAGCCGCGTGTATGGCTCGACTGCACCGGCGGTGTTCCTCATCGAGGTTCGGAACACGGCTGGTGAACCGGTCGGCATTGGCTCAGGTTTCCTGATCGAGGGCGGGCGCATCGTCACGAACGCCCACGTCGTCGAGCCCGGGCGCCCCCACCTTCGAACAGGCGTGGTCGCCCTGCCTCTCTCGGTCGAGCGCATCGATCATGCGGTAGACCTCGCGGTCCTCCGCTCCGATGCACCGATCGAGGCGCCACCGCTCCAGCTCGCCGTTGCTGAGCCGGAGATCGGGACCAAAGTATTCGTGCTCGGCAATCCCCACGGCCTCGAGCGTACGATCAGCGAGGGTATCCTGAGCGGGCGGCGCCGGCTTTCCGGCCGTGAGCTCCTGCAGATGACCGCGCCGATCTCGCCCGGATCGTCCGGCGGTCCCGTGGTGGATGCGGCGGGCCGGGTCGTCGGGATCACGGTGGGTTCCTTCACGGAGGGCCAGAGTCTGAACTTTGCCATACCGGTTTCGGAACTACGCAGGCTTCTAAGAAGCGCCGAGCGGACTGATTTCGCCACCGCGCTCGCGCGCGCACGCAGCCTCACGGAAGCCCCTCCGCACTATACCGATACACTAGCCTGGAATCGGCAAAGGGAGGCGATTCGACAGGCGCTCGACCAGGCAGAGACTCTCGCATCCAATGGCGCCGACTACCTCGCGCTAGCGAGCGTGGCGAAGAAGGCTCTCGAATTCGAGCGATCGATTCGCTTTGCGCAGGCTGCGCTGCGGTCCGGCGTGGCAGACCCGGACTCGGCGCGAATCCTGATGGTCGACGCCTGGCTCATTTTCGTACTGCTTCCCGATTCCTCTCAGACTCGTGATGTCCTCATGCGTTACCTCGCCGTCGTGGACACCCTCATCGCGAACAAGCCGGCACGGGTGCGCAGCCACATCTTCCGGGCACACGTCCTGGCACAGCTCCCGGGCCGGGCTCGAGAGGCGCTTGAGGCGGCGCGGCGCGCTGTAGAGTTGGCAGGAAAGGACGACGAGGAAACCGGATACGCGTGGTCAACCCTGCACTTGCTGGCCTCGGAGGTCGGGACGGATGGGGATGACGATGACGCATTCGAAGGCATGGTCCGGTCAGGACACGCGCGGGCATGGGATTGGAGGAGTCACGCCACGCACCTAGACCGGCGCGAGCAATGGGCGGAGGCAGCACGGGCATATCTAGAAGCTCACAGACTCAGTGATGGCCGTGACCCGGACGACGTATGTAACGCTGGCGCCGCGTTCTGGAAAGGCGACATGCAGGACGAGGCGCTGAAGGCGTTCCGTGCGTGCGTCGAGGGCTACGCGTTGGCGCAGGATGTGGACACCGCCAGCCTCGCCTATGCGCACCGCGCCATCGCCTCGATCTTAGAGTCGCGCGGCGTTTACGCCTCTGCCGAGTCCCATGCCCGGCAGGCGCTCACCCTGAACCCGAACGATGAATGGGCCGCACTCGCGCTGGCGAAGGCACTGCTCGGGCTCGAGCGCTACTCCGAAGCGGCGCGTGTTGCCGAAGAAGCCATCCGTCTCAGTGATGGCCGTTACGCCAGCATGCACTTCGCCGCCGGCTCCGCCTACTTCGAGCTCGGCGATTGGAGCCGCTGCGAGCGTGCGTTCCGGAAGGCCGCCGAGCTGGCGCCATCAGAGACCGCCGCGCCGTACAACGCGGCCCTCTGTCTCGCTCGCCAGGGTTACTACCGCGATGCGGCGCGCTGGATGGAGGAGGTCCTGGCCAGGGACCCCGCGCACCCGCGACGCGTGGACATCCAGCGAATGATCCGGCAGTGGCGGGGTTGGTGACATGCCTGGCGTTGCGTAGGCTTCCCGCAACCAACGAGGGCCGGCTCGCAGACCATCGGCCCGGATCACGTGCTCGATCACTTGCGAGACCGTACGTGCCTGGTTAGACTAGATACCGACGGGCGGACTTTGATGCCGCTTGCTTGGCCCGGCCCGGCTGCCCTGAAGGGCAGCGAACAGGACCTAAAGGGCGGTGCCGATCCCGCAGGTTCGGCTGCACGGAACCCGCAGATCGCACTCGATCCCTGAGTCGCGGCTGCGGGGTTTTTCGTCCCTCCCCTGCAGCTCCCCGGTCCACCGTCCCCGAGAGCGGCCTCACGTCAACCATCGGAGGTCGTCGTGTACGCCGAAGGACACGAACCCATCGAGTACTACGAGATTCCGGACGAGGAGATCGTCACGTTGCCGGAGGACCGTGTGGCGGCGCTCTCGGATGCGCTGCTCACAGCGTTGCTGGACGACCTGCACGAGCGTGCCGCAGCACTTCCACGTGAGAGGGCGGCGCTCCTCGAGCCCGTGATCGCGGCGCTCGAGCTCGAGGCGATCCGGCGGGGAATCACCCGGCCCACCGTTGCCGAGCCGACCATGCGGGCACCCGCGATTCGACGTATGCAAAGGGCAGCGGCCGTCGGAGACCTTGGCGCCTTCGAGGCGGCGATGCGGGAGATGGATGCGGCGGCCCTGTTCCACGCCTATCTGCTCGCCCTCGATTGGCCGGATGCGAAGGGAAGGACCAGCGCGCTCGCCCGCGTAGCGTGGAATCTCAATGAGCGCGTCTACGGACTGCATGCAGCCATGACGCACGCCAAGTACATCGCCTGGGCGCGCGCCTTCGCGCGCATCGGGCTGGAGGAGCAGACAGCGCGTCACCGTCAATGTATTAAAGACACCTTCGCCAGCCTGATTCGCGCCGGCGAAGCGGAGTTTCTCCGACGGCGCTGACCCGCGCAAAGCGCGTCTCGCGTCCTGACACTCGCCTATCGAGAGCGGCGGTAGGGACCGGCCCTGTGACCGCCCGGCAGCCTGGCCGTCCTCGGCCAAGGTGCCAAATCCGGCCCCGCGAGGGGAAAGATAGGAGGCGACGATGGTCTACTTTGCGAATCGATCCGCTCCCCGGAACGACGACCTGTCCCGCGCTGAGTCCATCGCGCGTGGACTGTTCCCCCACCAGGTCGAGGCTGTTGCGTTCCTGCTGCGACGGCGGCGCGCGATCCTCGCGGATGACATGGGCCTCGGCAAGACGCGGCAGGCGATCATCGCGATGCGCCACGCAGCGCCGGTTGGCCCGTACCTCGTGGTGTGTCCCGCGTCGGTGAAACGGAACTGGGCCCGCGAGATCGAGGCGGTGCTGCCAGGCGCACCCGTCCGCATTCTGGACGGCGACTCGCCGCCAATCGCTGTCGAGGACGATGGAGTGTCCGGTGCAGCCGCCGTCGACGGCCGCGGAGCCGGCCGACCCCATTCGCCGGGCAGTGTTCAGCTCGACCTGTGGGGTGGCGCCGCCCAAGCTCGCGGCCCGCTGCCGCGCCACGCCTGGGTCGTCGTCAACTACGACATTCTCGGCCGCCTTGTAGATACGCTGATGCACGTGCCCTGGTCAGGCCTCATCTTCGACGAGGCCCAGTACATCAAGAACCACCGGAGCCAGCGGAGCCGGCACGCGCGCCGGCTGGTCGAGGCCGCCGCCGAGCGCCGGCCCGGTAGCCCCGTCGTCTACGCACTCACCGGCACGCCGCTGATGAACAGGCCGCGCGACCTGTTCCCGCTGCTCCAGCTCGTGGGCCACCCGATGGGCCGTAGCTTCCTCAGCTTCGCCAAGCGTTACTGCGCGGCGCACCACAACGGCTACGGCTGGGTGACGGATGGCGCGTCGAACCTCGAGGAGCTGGCCGCGCAGCTCCAGGGAGTGATGCTGCGCCGCGCGAAGACGGACGTGCTCGAGCTTCCGCCCAAACTGCGGACATGGCTCGAGGTGGATGTTCCGCGAGGCACCGGCGCTGCCGGTATGCGCGAGGTGGTCCGCATACTGCTCCGCGTGACGAACCGCGCCGACAGGGTAACACAAGGCAACGAGGCGCGCGGCCGTCTCATCGCGCACCTCACCACGGTGCGCCGCGAGCTCGCGGTTGCCAAGGTCGACCACACGATCGATCTGATCGAGAGCGCGGTCGAGCAGGGGGAGAAGGTCGTCGTCTTCTCCTGCTTCGATGAGCCGCTGAAGCGCATCCACCGCCATTTCGCCGACCGTTCGGTCCTGCTGACGGGCGCGACGCCCGCCTCGCGACGCCAGGAGCTCGTCGACCGGTTCCAGGACGACGAAGGCGTGCGTGTCTTCGTCGCGAACATCCATGCCGGCGGCGTCGGGCTCAATCTCACGGCGGCGCGGCAGGTGATTTTCAACGACCTGGACTGGGTTCCCGCGAACCACTGGCAGGCGGAGGACCGGGCGTACCGCATCGGACAGACGAAAACCGTGTACGTGACGTACGTCGGCGCGGCCGGAACGGTAGACGACTTCGTGCGCGAGCTGCTGATGGTGAAGACCGCGCTCATCGAGAGCGTAGTGGACGGTAGGGCGCTGCAGGAAGCCGCGACGCGGGACGTCCTGTCCGAGCTCGAGCGGCTGATCGGAGATCTGTCGCCACAGCTCGCGGATCTCCGGCTGGAGGATCTGGATGAAGACGGCGTGGCGGCTGTGCTGGAGAATGCCGTGCGCGTCTTCGAGAGCGAGCACGCCCCCCTGCTAGCGGCGGTAGCTGGCCGCGAGACGAGTGCCGGCGCGGAAAGGGAGCCGACGGCCGCCATGCGCCGTGCGCTCCGGATCCTGGCCGACGTGCTGGCGGCGCCGGCGGTTCGGCGCTTTCGCGTCGTGAGCCGTGTGAGGGGGCACGATCGCGGAGGGCCCGCCGACGTGGTCCCTCTCGCCTACGAGATCACCGCAAGGGAGAACGCCATGAGAACCCGACACACGCTCAGCTCTCGCTCGAATCCGACCTGTGGGCCAGGGCTCGCCCGAATCCGCACCAGCCACGAGCGCCATCGGCTGGCAGCCCTCGCTCTTCTCTTGCTCTCGCCCGTTTCCGGTGCTGCCCAGGACGCGCTGCGCGTCGTCTCGGCCGAGGAGGCGCGAAACTACGTCGGCTCCACGGTCACCGTGTGCGACTCGGTGGCGAGCGCGACGTTCGCCTCGCGCAGCCGCGGCCAGCCCACGTCCCTCAACCTGGCGAAGGCATACCCGAATCAGGTCTTCACGGTCGTGATCTGGGGCGACGACCGGAATCGCTTCCCCGAACCGCCCGAGCGGGTGTACCGACACCGCCGCATCTGCGTCACCGGTAGGCTGACCACGTACCGTGGCACGCCGCAGATCGTAGTCCGGGAGCCGACGGCGGCAAAGCTACAGGGGCGGTGAGCGCCGGGAGCGGCCGGCTAGCTCACACGCCCCGACCGGCCGTCCGCCGCAGCACCGCTCAAGTGCAGACGCTGCCGTGGTAGCGCGCGTCGATCTTGCCGTGATCGGGGTGCTGGCCCTTGAAGTCGAAGACCAGCGTGCCGTGCACCTGGATGAAGCCGCTCGCATTCGCGTAGGCGCCCTCGCCGCGCACGATCGTGTAGCGGTTGTTGAGCCGGTAGACGGGCGGTGCGACGGGCGCCTGCACTCCGGAGTCCTCGGTCTGGAACCAGTCGCCGTTGCCCAGGTCGAAGTGGTGGAAGGTCTGGAGGTGGATCGCCTGGCCGCGGATCATCGCGACCGGGGCCTGGTACGCCCAGACCTGGCCGACCAGATCGCCGGAGAGCTCGCTGACCCCGAGCACGGTTCCGACAGGCGTGCCCTGCACGTTGGTGCACCTCGCTGCGCTACGGTTCGCGAGGAGCTGGTGTTCGGACCGGTGGTGGGGCTGCACGGGCGAGTCGGACGCGCATGCCGCCGCGAACAGGCCGAGTACGGCAATGGCCACCAGTCGGCACGGGTTACAGCGCGCCTGTGGGAATGTGCTGGAGCGCGGCATGGCGACCTCCGGGGTTGGGTGGGCGATGGAGGCGACCGGACCGCCCGTCGGACGGCCCGTCATCCTGGCATTCGTAAACGGCCCGCATCCGGGATCACTCGGTCCGGGGGCGAAAACTTCAGGGGAGACCGCGGCGTTGGGAGCGCGGCGGGCGTGGCTCGAGGAGCGCGGCGCCGGCCGAACCTGCGCTGTACCGATGAGCGCAGAGGAGATACGGTCGTCTTGTCGACTGGCTCATCCATCGGTGCGGTCGATTGGCCACCACGCGCAGTGTAAGCACTGAATGCTGTCGGGGAGTTTTGTGATGATCCGCGTCCTCGCCGCCGTGATCGAACGGAACGGTCGGGTCCTGGTCTGTCAGCGTCCGGCGCACAAGCGCCACGGCGGCCTGTGGGAGTTCCCGGGTGGGAAGGTCGAAGAGGGCGAGAGCGACTTCGACGCCGCCGCGCGTGAGCTGGCGGAGGAGCTCGGCGTTCGCGTCGTCGAGGTCGACGACGTCGAGCTCTCCGTGCGCGACCCTGGTTCCGACTTCGTGATCGACTTCCTGCGGGTTTGCATCGAAGGCGAGCCCGTGTGCCGGGAGCACACGGCGCTCGCGTGGGTCACGCGCGAGGAACTGCGCGCGCTCCCGCTCGCGCCGAGCGACCGGTGTTACGCGGAGCACCTGGACGACCGCGATGGCGGCGGCAAGGCACCGGACTCGTGAAGGGATCCCGGGCCGGCCGTGCAGCGGCGACGACTGGCGGTCGTGAGATCGACGAGAGGCGTCAGCGCGTCCGGAGCCGATCCCGCGTCAGCTCGCCTTGAGGAACAGCTCGTAGCGCTCCTCGAGGAACTCGGGCCTGGGACGCAGCTCTTCCTGCCGCGGCACGTAGAGCCGCGAACCATGCATCTGCTGGAGCCCGTGCACCAGCATCGGCCCGTCCACCTCGTCGAGAATGTCGCGACGAATCTGGATCACGAGGTCCGGTCGCACGCCCAGAATGTGACGGTCGAACGCCGCGTGGTGCAGCTTGCACAGCGCGAGGCCGTTCTGAACCGTGGGCTCGCCCAGCGGATGCCGGTCCGGCAGGATGTGCGCGGCCTCGAGCAGCTCGGCGTGGCGCAGGCGGCACACCGCACATTGCTCGCGGTACGCGCGCAGCACGCGCTCGCGGAAAGAGTGCTGGTGCAGCCGGTGGAGTGTGACGCGCGCGACGTAGCTACGGCGCACCTCGTCGCCCCACTCCGGCAGGACCTCGTGCGCAAGCCGCGCGTCATCGACGGCGATGGTGAAGGTGAGGCGTGGCGGGGCATCACCGACGACGTACACCGGCCAAATCGAGAGGTAGCGACCGGGAACGATGCCGTAGTGGTAGATCAGCGGCGCGCGGCGCTGCATTGCCAGGCGCAGGCCGACGTTGTCCGGGTGGTTGGGATCGGTGCCGCGGTACCGGTAGGAGAGCAGCCCGTCCGGCCGGAGCTGGTCGTCGTACGGCGGCGGCTCGCCCTCCCTGGGCGGCGCCGTCGTGATGCTGATCGGCATCTCCGGCAGCACGGCGGGCCGGAAGATCCCCTGCGGCCCGATGAGCGGCACGCGGCGCCCCTCGAACGTGAACCCGGCCGCGAGCACCGAGCGCGGCAGCACCTCTCCGTGGAGCGCGGTCTGCTCCTCGAGGAAGCGGAACGCGGCGAGGCGGATGCGCTGGTCGAGTTCTCCGGCGTCGTTCATGAGTTTGCGATGGGCTCCGTGGCCGTGCGCAGGGCAGCGTGTTGCAAACTGGTGCGGCCTCCCGGCAGCGCCGGCTGCCGACCCGGGGAGCCACGATGCGAAGTCCCGGCTCCTTGCGCCCGCCTCACCCGAGGCGCGGCCAGCCGTGCGGGATCGAGGGCCGCCTCACGAGCCGCGGTTTGCCGCGGCGAATTTATTGTTCGGGACGCCGAATGAGAAAGGAGAACGACGGCAGCCGCGCCGCGGCTCCGGGCGCCACGGGGGCGCGTCACCGGAGCCGCCCTACTGGTACCGCCGTCGGTACCGTGATAAAATTCTTTACAGGCGCAGTGTTGCGCCGCCACGCAGGGGCAGGGCCCATGGTGGGCGAGGCGCGGGGAGGTCGCAGAGGGCCCGTAGCCCTTTCGCCACCGCAGCCGACCAGCGGATCCGCCCATGTGCCCGCTCCAATCCGTTTCCCGTTTCCCGCTCTTCGACCGCGCGGTCCGCGCCGGCGTCCTGGACGATGGCAACGCGTTGATCGTCGCGCCGACGGGGACGGGCAAGTCTTACATCGGGCGCGAGGTCATCCGCCGCGCCGTCGAGCGCGGTGATCCCGGCGTCCACGCGTACCTCGTTCCCTTCCGCGCCCTTGCCGCCGAGATCCACGACAGCTTCGAGCAGCTCTTCGCGGGGACCGACGTTCGCCTGCGCATCGTGACGGGCGAACACCGCGACGCGCTGGCGCCCGAGTCCGCCGACATCGTGGTCGCCACGTACGAGAGCTTCGGCGCCCTGCTGACGCGCCCGGGGTTCCGGCCCGGGGTCGTCGTCGCGGACGAGGTGCACCTGATCGCGGACGACGACCGCGGGCCGGTCGTCGAGGGGTTGTTTGCCCGGCTCCTGGCCGGCAGGCGTGTCCGGGGGCTGTGCGCGCTCTCCGCGGTGGTCGGGAACGGGCGGCAGCTCGCCGAATGGCTCGGGCTGCGCTACCTCGAGGGCCGGCCCGAGGACCGCCCGGTTCCGCTCGAGCTCGAATCGCGGTGGGCTGACGACGTGCGCGCGGAGCTGGAGAACGTGCTCGCGCAGCAGATCGGCCGTGAGCAGGCGCTGGTGTTCTGCTCCTCGCGGCAGGCGGCGGAGAAGATGGGGCGCGAGCTGGCGGACCTCGTCGAGGCCGAGCTGCCTGCGGAGCACCGGAGCCGGCTGGCTTCCGTGGCGGAAGGGTTGTTCGCCGAAGACCCGTCGCTCGAGGACCTGGCGACGCTCGTCGCGCGCGGCGTCGCCTACCACCACGCGGGGCTGCCGAAGCCCGTTCGTCGGCGGATCGAGGCGGCGTACCGCGAGCGCGTCCTGCGGCTGCTCACCGCGACGCCAACGCTCGCCGCCGGCGTCAACCTCCCCGCAGGCCTCGTGGTCGTGCGTGACGTCTTCCGCTTCGACCGCGTCCGCGGCGTCGGCCGGTGGGTGCTGCTGCCGAGCGGCGAGGTGCTGAACATGCTGGGCCGCGCGGCGCGGCCGCTCCAGGTCGCGGCGGGCCGGGGCATCGCGCTGATCGACAAGAGCCAGCGCCACGACCGCGACGTCCAGCGTCTCGTCCAGGCGATCGAGGCGGGGTGCGGCGACGACGTGCGCAGCCGCCTGACGGACAGCTTCGAGGCGCTCATGCGCTTCGTGCTGGGCGTCATCGCCGACCGGGGCGAGGCGACGTTCGAGGACGTCTCCAGGGCGTTCTCGAAGACGCTCGCCCACCACCAGCAGCCGAGTGATATCGTAGCCTCCCGGTCTTTCAAAGAGGACCTGATGGAGGACATCCCCTCGTACGCGAGGGTGCTCGAGGCCGGGGGGAGGATCCGCCTTGCGGACTACGCCGTGACGCCCGACGGCGTGCGCGCGACGGTCGCGTCGGACCACAAGCGGTACGAGGTCACCCTGGGCGTGAGGGGCGTGCAGTGCACCTGCCCGGCGGCGAGCCGATACTACCGCCACCAGATCTGC
>Ga0181858_1001599_pt1 | contig 10997 bp, 10 predicted proteins | sample NewIslPassag4_SG_FD_130749 | JGI IMG/M metagenome (GOLD analysis project Ga0181858, IMG submission 130749) | Feedstock adapted compost microbial communities from Newby Island compost facility, Milpitas, CA, USA - Passage 4_SG | ecosystem: Engineered > Solid waste > Feedstock > Composting ...
CTTCGCCGACCAGCGGCCGCGCTCCTTCACCAACTCGACCTTCTTGTGCTTCATCTCGGACTCTCCTCTTGGGGTTAGGATCCCGCAAGAGCGTGTCCAAGGAAATCGAGGGGCGGAGGAGTCTCTTCATGCTGGGCGGATTGAGCGGACTGTTCGTCGCGGCGCTCGCGCTCGACGTTCATCTCACCGATACGTACTTCGTCATCGCGCACTTCCACTACATCATGGTGGGCGGGTCGGTGATGGCGTATTTCGCTGGCGTCCATTTCTGGTGGCCGAAGATCACCGGGCGCCTCTATTCGGAGGCGTGGGCACGATTCGTGGCCATCGTCATTTTCGTCGGCTTCAATCTCACGTTCTTCCCGCAGTACGTGCTTGGTGCAAGCGGAATGCCGCGGCGCTACCACGAGTACGCGCCCGAATTTCAGCTTCTGAACGTCCTGTCGTCAGCGGGGGCTTCGATCTTGGCCGTGGGTTATTTGCTGCCGCTCCTGTATTTGCCTTGGTCGCTGCGGTTTGGCGCTCGCGCATCCGCCAATCCCTGGGATGCGAAAGGGCTGGAGTGGCAGACGCCGTCGCCGCCGCCCGTGGAGAACTTCGAAGCGCCGCCGGTGGTGCCGGAACGCCCGTACGACTACCGCCCGCGCGCACCGGCACAGAGCACCGTATGACTGCGCCAGCGATCGCCGCAGCGGCGAAAGCGGAGGAGAGGGAGACCGCGACGCTGGGCATGTGGGTCTTTCTGGCGACAGAGGTCCTGTTCTTCGGCGTGCTCTTCTTTGGCTACATCGCGACGCGCTTGCGCTATCCCGAGGCTTTCGCCTTGGCGAGCCGACACACAGATCTCACGCTCGGCACCATCAATACGGGCGTGCTGCTGACGAGCAGTCTCGCGATGGCATTGGCGGTGAGAAGTGTCGCACTCCGCGCAGTTCGTGTCGGTGCGTGGCTCCTGATCGCCACAGTCGCTCTCGGCGTCACCTTTCTGGTGCTCAAATCGGTGGAATACGTGCACGACTACCGGGAACAGCTCGTGCCGTGGCTGAACTTCACGTTCTCGCATGCCGAGCGCGCCGGCGCTCAACTTTTTTTCTACCTGTACTTCGTGATGACCGGGGCGCACGAGGTTCACCTGATCGTGGGCATCGGTCTCGTCACGGTCATGTTGACCCGGATTTGGCGCAGGCGCATCGAAGCCGCTTCCGTGGCACCGCTGGAAGTGACTGCTCTTTACTGGCACCTGGTCGACATCATTTGGATATTTCTATACCCGCTGCTGTACCTGGTATCGCGCACATGACACCGGCGAGCCTTCGCACGTACATCGGTACCTGGATCGCGCTCATGGTGCTCCTGGCGCTGACGCTGGGGAGCTCGTTCGTGCCGCTTCATGGCTTCAACACCACCGTGAATGTCGCAATCGCTCTCGTCAAGGCCACCCTCGTTGCGGTGGTTTTCATGCGATTGCGCACGAGCTCTGCGCTCGTTCGGCTGGCCGCGCTCGCCGGGGTGATGTGGCTGCTGATCCTGATCGGGTTGAGCTTCACGGACCTGCTGATTCGCTACTAGTCTGCGAGCAGCTCGGACCCAATCTTCGCGTGCCCTCTCGAAATCCGCGCCGGCGAATGCTTCTGCCCACGAGCGATGACCCTCGAAAACCGGCGCACCGTGTGCGCCGGAACAGCGATTGCTGCAGGGCGGATCATGGCCAGGACGGTGAGCGACTTTCTGATCGAGCGCCTGAAGGAAGCCGGCGTGCAGCGGATCTTCGGGTACCCCGGCGATGGCATCGGCGGAGTCATCGGCGCGCTCCGACGCGCTCGCGACGAAGTTGATTTCGTTCAGGTTCGTCACGAGGAGATGGCGGCCTTCATGGCTTGCGCGCACGCCAAGTTCTCAGGCGACATCGGCGTTTGTCTCGCAACGTCGGGTCCGGGCGCGATCCATCTTCTGAACGGACTGTACGATGCCAAGCTCGACCATCAGCCGGTGCTCGCCATTGTCGGCCAGCAGGCGCGCGCCGCGCTCGGCGGGCACTACCAGCAGGAAGTGAATCTGGCGCGTCTGTTCGCCGACGTTTGCAGCTACGTGCACATGGCGACGGTACCGTCGCAGATGCGCCACCTGATCGATCGCGCTCTACGTATTGCGCGCGCGGAGCGGACACCGACCGCCATCATCCTTCCGAACGACTTGCAGGAGCTCGAGGCGGAAGCGCCTGCGCGTGTGCACGGAACCGTGCACTCGGGAGCGGGGTATTCGCCGGGTCGCGTCGTGCCCAAAGGCGAAGACCTGGAGCGCGCTGCAGATGTCCTGAACCGCGGAAAGAAGGTCGCCATGCTCGTCGGCGCCGGAGCGCTGAACGCCCGTGATGAGGTTTTGCAGGTGGCGAACGTGTTGGGCGCGGGCATCGCAAAGGCGCTTCTTGGCAAGGCCGTCGTCCCGGATACGTACGACTTCGTGACCGGTTCGATCGGCCTGCTCGGCACGAAGCCGAGCTATCGCATGATGCTCGACTGCGACACGCTGCTCATGGTCGGCTCGGCCTTTCCCTATTCGGAATTTCTGCCGAAGGAAGGCCAGGCGCGGGGTGTGCAGATCGACCTCGACCCACGAATGCTGTCGATTCGATACCCGATGGAGGTTCCGCTTCTGGGCGACAGCGCGCCAACGTTGCGCTTGCTGCTGCCGTTGCTGAAGCCGAAAGCGGACAACAAATGGCGCGAGGGCATCGAAAACCAGGTACGCGACTGGTGGAAGCAGCTCGAGGCGCGTGCGATGAGTGCGGCACACCCGGTCAACCCGCAGAGGGTGTTCTGGGAGCTCTCCGAACGGCTGCCACCGCACGCCATCCTCACGTGTGACTCCGGGTCCGCAGCGAACTGGTACGCGCGCGACGTGCGCTTTCGTGCGGATACGCTCGGTTCGCTGTCGGGTGGACTGGCAACGATGGGCCCGGCCGTGCCCTACGCGATCGCCGCGAAGTTCGCGCATCCGCACCGGCCCGTCATCGCCCTCGCAGGTGACGGAGCAATGCAGATGAACGGCATGGCCGAGCTGATCACGATCGCGAAGTACTGGAAGAGGTGGAAGGACCCGCGCCTCATCGTCATGGTGCTCAACAATCGCGATCTCAACGAGGTCACGTGGGAGGAGCGCGCGCTGACGGGGGACCCGAAGTTCGAGGGTTCGCAGGATCTGCCGGATGTGCGGTACTCGGCATTCGCGCAGCTCATCGGCCTGAATGGGCTGTTCGTCTGCGATCCGGCGCAGCTTGCGAGCGCCTGGTCGAGCGCATTTGCGGCGGACAAGCCGACGGTGCTCGAAGTGATGAGCGACCCCGATGTGCCGCCACTCCCCCCGCACGTCACCTGGCAGCAAGCCAGGGGCTATGCGTCGGCGATCTTGAAGGGTGATCCAGATGCCGCAGGTGTCGTCCGCAGCACCATCAAAGAGCTCTTCCCCTGAAGCCTCGGCAGAACACGCGGCTCTCGCGCCGATCGAGCACATCGCGGTCCGTGCGTTCACGGTTCCGACCGATGCGCCGGAGTCCGACGGCACTCTCGAGTGGCGCGCCACGACGCTGGTGCTCGTCGAGATCGGCGCGGCGAGCGAGCGCGGCATCGGCTTCACCTATGCGAACACCGCGACCGCACGAGTCATCCACGAACAACTGATCCCGGAGCTGCTGGGCAGGGATGCGTTGAGCATCGAGGCATGCTGGGAGCGCCAGTGGTCCATCGTGCGCAATCTCGGCGCTGCCGGAGTCTGCGCGATGGCGATCTCCGCGGTCGATTGCGCACTCTGGGATCTGAAAGCGCGGATATTGCGAATGCCGCTCGTCGTGCTGCTCGGCGCGGCTCGGGAACGGGTACCCGCATATGGCAGCGGCGGGTTTACGTCCTACACGTTGGCGAAGCTGCGCGAGCAGCTTTCCGGCTGGGTGAACGCCGGCCTGCCCGCCGTCAAGATGAAGATCGGCCGTGAGCCGCAAGCCGACCTCGGGCGCGTGCGCTCGGCACGTGAAGCCATCGGCGACACGGCCGGGCTCTTCGTCGATGCCAACGGCGCGTACTCGCGTCAGGCCGCCCGGCTGCACGCGGAAGCGTTCGGAGACTTCGGTGTCCGCTGGTTCGAGGAGCCGGTCTCGAGCGATGACCTGGACGGACTGAGCTGGCTACGCGCGCTGTGTCCGGCGGGTATGGAAATCGCCGCCGGAGAGTATGGCTATGACGTGCGCTACTTCCGCCGGATGTGCGCGGCCGGTGCGGTGGACGTTCTCCAGGCCGATGCCACTCGGTGCGGTGGCGTGACGGGCTTTCTGCGCGCAGCGGCGATCGCGGACGCCTTTCAGTTGCCCCTGTCGAGCCACTGCGCGCCCTCGATGCATGTGCACGTGGCTTGCGCGGCCCCTCGCATGCGACATCTCGAGTACTTCCACGATCACGTGCGCATCGAACAGATGTTCTTCGATGGCGTGCTCACACCCGTGAGCGGCTGCCTCACACCGGACCTGACGCGGCCCGGCGTCGGAGTCGAGCTGAAGGAAAGTGATGCCGCGCGCTATGCAGTGTGAGCTCGATGGGCGCGCGCACCACTCCCGCAAATGACGCCCCGATGCCGGCGGCTCGCGAGCTCGTTGCGGAGTTGCGAGCAAACCTGGAGGGCGAAGTGCGCTTCGATCCTGGCGCACAGGCCCTGTACGCAACCGACGCCTCCAATTACCGCCAGGTGCCCATCGGCGTCGTTGTGCCGAAGACGATCGACGATCTGGTGAATGGCGTCGCGGCGTGTCGCCGTCATGACGTGCCGGTGCTGGCGAGGGGCGGCGGGACGAGTCTTTGCGGGCAGTGCTGTAACGCCGCCGTGCTCTTCGACTGCTCGAAATACCTGAACCACATCGAGACCCTGGATCCCGGCGCGAAGCAAGCCTGGGTGCAGCCCGGCGTGGTGCTCGACCAGCTGCGAGACGCGGCCGAAGCCCATCACCTGACGTTTGCGCCCGACCCGTCGACACACACGCACAACACCCTCGGCGGCATGATCGGCAACAATTCGTGCGGCGTGCATTCCGTCATGGGCGGAAAGACTTCCGACAACGTGCTGGAGCTCGACGTACTGACGTATGACGGCTTTCGGCTCACTGTGGGTCCCGCCACAGAAAGGGAGTTGGCCTCGATCACGAGCGAGAACACTCCTCGCGGTCGCCTCTATCTTCAGCTCGCGAAGCTTCGAGACGAGTACGCGGCGCTCATCCGCGAGCGATATCCGCACATCCCACGGCGGGTTTCCGGCTACAACCTCGAGGCGCTGCTCCCCGAGAACGGCTTCCATGTCGCTCGTTCACTGGTGGGCAGCGAGGGCACGTGCGTCATCGTGCTTCGCGCGCGCGTTCGTCTGGTCGACAGCCCACCGGGGCGATCGCTGCTCGTGCTGGGTTACCCGAATGTGTACGCGGCAGGGGATCACGTTACCGAGATCATGAAGTTCAAGCCCATCGGGCTCGAAGGCATCGACGATCGCCTGATCGAGGACATGAAGGCGATCCATCTGCATCCCGCAGATCTGACGTTGCTGCCGAAGGGCAACGGGTGGCTGCTCGTCGAGTTCGGCGGAGCGGACCGCAATGCCTCGCACGAGCAGGCGCGCGCCTGCATTCGCGAGCTGCAACGCCTGCCCGATGCGCCGTCCACGAAGCTCTTCGACGATCTCGCACAGGAGGCGCTCATCTGGGAGGTGCGCAAGTCTGGCCTTGGGGCGACGGCACATGTGCCGAACAAGCGGATCACGTGGGAAGGCTGGGAGGACTCCGCAGTGCCGCCTGCGCACCTGGGCAGGTACCTGCGCGATTTGCGCGCCTTGCTGGATCGGTATGAGTACGGCTGCGATCTCTACGGTCACTTCGGGCAGGGCTGCGTGCACACGCGCATCGACTTCGACCTCGAGACGGTCGCGGGCATCGCGACGTTCCGTCGCTTTCTCGACGATGCGGCGGATCTGGTCGTCAGTTATGGCGGCTCGATCTCCGGCGAGCATGGGGACGGGCAGTCGAAAGCCATCCTGTTACCGCGGATGTTCGGCCCCGAGCTGATGCAGGCTTTCGCACGCTTCAAGGCGATCTGGGATCCGCGTGGGCGGATGAACCCCGGCAAGATCGTGCACGCGTATCGCCCGGACGAGAATCTCCGGTTGGGTACGCATTACGACCCGGAGCAACTGGCCACGCATTTTCGCTTTCCGCACGATGCAGACAACTTCTCGCGCGTCGCCCTGCGCTGCGTTGGCGTCGGCGAGTGCCGACGCAAGAGCGGCAAGACCATGTGTCCGAGCTATCGGGCCACAGGCGAGGAAGCGCACAGCACACGGGGGCGCGCGCGTCTGCTCTTCGAGATGCTGCGCGGGGACGTGCTGGGCGATGGCTGGCGCGACCCGCACGTGAAGGCGGCGCTGGATCTGTGTCTCGCGTGCAAGGGGTGTCTCGGAGACTGCCCTGTCCATGTCGACATGGCGACCTACAAGGCGGAGTTTCTCGCTCACTTCTATGAGGGACGACTGAGGCCTCGCACGGCGTATGCCTTCGGCTATCTCGATCGCTGGGCCCGAGTGGCGGGTTCTGTACCCGCATTGGCGAATGCCGCTGCGGACGCGCCGGCGGTGAGTCGGCTGTTGCGCTGGCTCGCGAACATCGCGCCGGAGCGCCGCATTCCGAAATGGGCGTCGCCGTCTTTCCAGAGCTGGTTTCGGCGCAGACCGGTCGTGCCTTCATCTGGCCGACAAACCGTTCTGCTGTGGCCGGACACCTTCAACAACTACTTCCATCCCCGCGTCGCCCGGGCCGCTCTGCAGCTGCTCGAAGCGGCGGGGTTCGAAGTCGTCGTGCCGGAGGGTGCGGTCTGTTGTGGGCGGCCGCTCTACGATTTCGGGTTGCTCGATCGAGCGAAGCGGTACCTGTCGCGCATCCTCCACGAGCTGGGAAACACCATCGATGCGGGGACGCCTTTCATTGTGCTGGAGCCGGCATGTGCGGCGACCTTCCGTCACGAGCTGCCCTTGCTGCTTTCGGGCGATGAACGTGCGAAGCGCCTGTCGAGCCAGACCTTCTTCCTCGCGGAGTTTCTCAGCAAGACGGAGCTCACGCCGTCAATGATGTTTCCTCGTCACGTTCTCGTGCACGGGCATTGCCATCAGAAGGCGCTGGTGAAGGTGGAGGCTGAGGAAAAGCTGTTCGCGCGCCTCCATGCGCATGCCGAGATTCTCGACGCAGGCTGCTGCGGGATGGCCGGTTCGTTCGGCTTTGAAGCGGACAAGTACGCCCTGTCGCAAGCGATTGGCGAGCTTGCCGTGTTTCCGGCCATGCGCGCCGCGTCGGCGGACACGATTCTGGTCGCCGACGGGTTCAGCTGCCGCGAACAAATCCGGCAGGGTTGCGGGCGCGAGCCCGTCCACATCGCAGAGCTTCTCGCGGGCATTCGCAGTCGGGGTTGATGATCGATCGGCTGCGGTGAGCTGAGCACGAGTCCAACCGACGCGGGAACTCACGACTCGTACACGACTCGGTGAGGCCCGATCCGCTCGGGTGGCCGGTAGCCCACCACGAGGCTATCCTCTGATCGGGTTGCTCGCGTGTGACGATGCCCAAGCACGCCGACGCAATCGTTCCCTGTCGGCGTCATCCATCGATCATTCCGAGCGCTTATGGCTTGTCGAGAGCCTTGAGCCGCATCTCGCTGACTGATTCCCGAAAGGTGATGAATGCAAATACGTCCTGCCACCTCGCTCGATCGAGAGGCCGTCTGGTCGATCATCGAGCCCGTCATCCGCGAAGGCACCACCTACGCGCTGCCGAGCGATCTCTCGAAAGAGGAGGCGCTGGCCTATTGGTTTTCCAGCGGTCACCAGGTCTTCGTCGCCGAGGACGCCGGATTCGTTGTCGGAACCTATTACCTTCGCGCCAACCAGCGCGGCGGCGGCCGTCACGTCGCCAACTGCGGATACATGACGGCGCAGGCCGCGCAGGGCCGCGGCGTCGCCACCGCCATGTGTCAGCACTCCCTGGAGCAGGCCCGCTCGCAAGGCTTTCGCGCGATGCAGTTCAATTTCGTCATCAGCACGAATGAGGGCGCGATTCGGCTGTGGCAGAAGTTGGGCTTTCAGATCGTCGGTCGTTTGCCCAAGGCGTTCCTGCACCCTCGGCTCGGCTTCGTTGACGCGTTGGTCATGTACCAGACGTTTGACGTCAGCGATGGCGCATGACGGGTGAACTGATGCATGTGGCCCGCGCAGATACCCTCTGCGCCGAGCGTAGCGCCTGGTGTGCAGAGCGCAGCGCCTCGGCCAGATACCGCTAGCTCGCGCATCCTCTGTCCGGAGTGTCCTGACACGGCGAGTGCCAGGACACCCGGTTCTCACTCCCAGCTTATCGACGGTTGGCCGCTCGCGTCGCGTCGCGTCCTTTTTCCGCCTGCTTGATGTACTGGTCGAGCATTTGCTGAGCCTCAGCGGACTTCGACCGTGCATCTGGCAGAGCTTTCGCCGCCCGGAATTGCCTGATGGCATCGTCCCAGCGTTGCTGGAGCATGTACTCGATGCCCAGCGTCACAGCCACAGACAAATTGCCGGGATCAAGCTGTGTGGCGCGTTCGAGAGCTGCAAGCTTCTTTGTCTTGTCGAGCTGGATCGACGCGCTCGCCGACAGGACAGTGACGGACTCCATGCCTTGCGACACCATCCTTTCCGTCCACCGCTCGAATCGCGTGCGCCAGTTGGGATCTGCTTCGTACAACGCAAGCTCACCCTCCTGCGACATATCGAGCATCACCTTTGCCACGCGGTCGGCAACTCTCTGGGCGTCGTCCCGATTCGGCATGCCAGCCAGAGAGGGCACAACGACCTCCAGTGCCTGGAGACAGCCATCCGCGCCCACAGCGCGTGCCGCGCCCGGATCGCATAGCTTCTCCACGAGTTGAAGGGTTCGTTCGGGTGTCCGGGTGGAGGCCTGTGACAACTCGTCCACCATCGCCTGCGCGCCGAACTGCTGCCGAATGTCTTGCCTGAGCTGGCGAGCGTGATCGCTGTCTCCTGCCTCCTCATAAAGTGAGATGGCGCGGCCGGCAAGACGCCACTTGTGAGGCTCGGGTTGGGCAGCCGCGGCCCGCTCGATTGCGGCTGCGGCTTCCAGCAGGTTTGCCGTGCCACCCAGCCGCTGAAGCTCGTTCGCGAGCGCCTCCGCCGCGATGAATCCTGCGGGCCTCAGGTTCACGACCTGCCGAAGCCGCTGCAGCCGCTCGGCAGGATCGCTGGTGTATGACGCCAGGGCCAGTGTCGCTTCCGCGTCCGACGGATCGGAGGCGACGAGTTGCCTGAAGAGCGCCAATCCCGATGCACGACTGCGCGCCTGCTCGTCGGCTTCCGTGCTCAAGTGATTGGCGATGGCCATGTAAGCATGGCCCTGCATGACCTGTGCGGACCGATCGCCCTGCTTCGAACGCGGTTCGACCGAGCGGATCCATGCGCTGCAGCTCCGGACCGTGGAGTCGGGCTGCCCGCAAGCGTTTTCATATTGGCGCTGATAGCAACGAGCATCACCCACCTGGCAGGTTTCCGTCTGGGCCTGCAGCCCTGCAGTGGCCGCGAGCAGTGAGGCTCCTATCAGCGTGCGTCGAAATCCGTTCATGGGTAGACCCTCACATTCGAATACCTGCAGTTGCTCGGCGTTCCCTGGAGTTTTCTTACGCTGTCCGCATTGGGCGAGCGAACGTACAGCGGCGATGCCTGGCACCGGAACGCTGCGATATCGCCGTCCGAGAAGTTCACATTCTGCTGGTTCAGGGTCGCCAATTCAGAGGGGCTCGGCGTATACCAGTTCTGTCCGTGACACCCTGCGCCTCTCTTGTACTGTGCTGCCGACGTGAAGTATGGATGGCTGTGGGCACCCGCTGAGTTCCCGTCGGGTTGGGGATACACCCTCGTTGCGCACGGGTCGTTTGTCGGGTTCGGGAAATCTGTGTAGATCTCGCCAAACGAATCGTTGTAGTTGCCGAAAGTCAGCACATCCGGCCCCACACAATAGATCGTGACTGCGCGTTCGAAGGGCTCACGCGCAGGCCAGGAGCGCGTCACGTTGATCGCTGCCTGGTTGACCGTGGCTGTCGAGCATCGCGCCACGCCGACCTGCATCTCCGTGTCCCCGAAATGATAGGTGTTGGTGCCGACGTAGTAGCAAACCCACCCGAAGACCTCGTCCCACAGGCACTGATAAATGTCTTCCAGTGCGTAGTGCTGGCCAATGGCCGTCCAGACGCCTCCGGCGGGCTGATTTACCGAATAACCTACATCCGCGATCAGCCACCCGACGCTGGACGAGCTCGAGTACTGGCTGAATCCGGGCTCGTAGAGGGTCCCCACAACGGCGGCATAGTACTCCAGGTATAGATATTCGACGCAGTACAGATTGCCGACCTCGTCCTGCACATAGTCCTCCGCCCCTCGATTTCCTTGGACACGCTCTTGCGGGATCCTAACCCCAAGAGGAGAGTCCGAGATGAAGCACAAGAAGGTCGAGTTGGTGAAGGAGCGCGGCCGCTGGTCGGCGAAGTCCAAGCGTGATGCGGTGCTGAGGCTGCTGCGCGGCGAGGACTTGGACACGGTGTCGCGGGAGTCGAAGGTCACGGCGGCGAAGCTGACCGAGTGGCGCGAGGCGTTTCTCGCATCGGGCATGGCGGGCCTGAAGGCACGCGAGACCGACGCGCGGGACGAGGAAATCGAACGGCTCAAGGCGGTGCTGGGCGAGATGACGATGCGCTGCGAACTGCAGCGCGACGCGATCCGGAGGTTGAAAGCCGGCCTCCCTTTGGACGAGACGAGGTTGCCGAAATGAGCGCGGCGACGTCGGAGGGGACGGGCCGGGTGTACGGGGTCAGGCGCGTGTGCTCGGCGTGGGAGCTTGCCCGCTCGACGTGGTATGCCCAGGCTGCGGCCACGCGGCCGGACCGTGCCCC
>Ga0181858_1001602_pt1 | contig 10990 bp, 7 predicted proteins | sample NewIslPassag4_SG_FD_130749 | JGI IMG/M metagenome (GOLD analysis project Ga0181858, IMG submission 130749) | Feedstock adapted compost microbial communities from Newby Island compost facility, Milpitas, CA, USA - Passage 4_SG | ecosystem: Engineered > Solid waste > Feedstock > Composting ...
CGCTCCGGCTCCGGCGCGGGGTGTGCCAGGACTATGCCCATCTCATGATTGCGGTTTGCCGGGCGTCGGGTGTGCCGGCCCGGTACGTGAGCGGCTACCATTTCGTCGGGGACCTGCAGGGCGGCAACGCCGATTTCGAGCAGGCTTCCCACGCCTGGGTGGAGGTGTGCATCCCGGGGATCGGCTGGTACGGCATCGATCCGACCAACAACGCGGAGATCGGCTGGAGGTACGTGAAGCTGGGGCACGGGCGGGACTACCGGGACATCGTCCCGGTCAAGGGCATCTATTTCGGCACGGACCGCCAGACGCTCGAAGTGACGGTCGACGTGCGCAAGGCGGAATAGCCGAACCTTCCCTACGTTTCGAGAAACTGTTGGTTCAGGCGGTAATAGACCGGCCTTTCGCCTTTTTGCTCCAGGAATCCCAGGTCGGAAAGTTCCCTCAATTTCTTTCGGATCGTGACCTCCGACTTTTCGGCAACGGCCGCCAGCTCCTGGACCGTCAACCCTTTTTCATGGGCAAAGAAGTGGTTTTGAGCCAGGATAAACATCAGGTTTTTGTGTTCCTTGTCCGGGATTTTGGATTCGATCTTCTGTCCGGCCAATTCCAGCAAATGTCTTTTTTCCTTCAGTTCCGCGTTCATCTCGTCCAGGGCACCGATCAGGATCTCAAAGAACGCTTCGATAAACCCATTCATCTCTCCCCTGCTCTTGATGCTGTTGGTCCATTCGAACACATCCAGATACCTGTTTTTTTGCTTGTTGCAGCCCCTGGACAAGGAGAGGGAGGGCACTCTTCCCAGCACCTTTGACAAATACAGGCTGCTGATATATCTGGAAGTTCGGCCGTTGCCATCATAGAACGGATGGATGTATCCGAAGTAAAAATGTCCCACCGCCACTTTGACCAGGTCCGGCAGATCATCCCGGGCATTCAGGAATTCCAGCAGTTTTTCCACTGCCGCCACAATCTCGCTCTCCGGCAGGATTCCCCGGTGCACGATCTTGCCCGTTCCCGACTTCTTCCAGACATGAACCATGTCCTTCCGGAAGATGTTTCCGTCCGGCCGATCCTTCGGTTCGATCTCCCCTTCGGTGATTTCATCGTAAATGGTTCGGACATCTTCGGGCGTCCTTGGAAGCTCCACCTCATGGTTCACCATGGCCCTGTAGATTCGGATCATGCTGGCAAAGCGGACGCGGGAGTTCCGGTTCACCTCGACTTCCCGGGCGCTTCTCGCAATTTCTTCCCTTGTGCTCCGGACTCCTTCCAGCTCGTTGGTGCTGAACAATTCTTCCACCAGACACTCCCTGACAAATTGCTCTTGCGCAACCCCCGGAAGCTTGTGTTGATACGTCTCCTGCAGGCTGGCGGACAGCACGTGAATCGTCTGGATCATCTGCAACATGCTGTTGGTCGGAACATAATATAGAGGGTACGTGTGGGGCTGGTCCATCGGCTTGATGGACAGTCCAAGGAGAACAGTCGAATCGAACCGGATTCTTTTGTTGTAGATCTGCTCAAATTTTCCAGGATCTGTTTTGTGAAAAATTTTATATAAATACTTCATCGTTTTCCCGCCTATATGATACTTTTTTAAAGATTTTACACATTATGACGAAAAAGTCCAGTTGAAAAACTAAATTTCTGTTTACTACTTATTATAGACCGAGCATTTTCCAGCTATTCCCCTTTTTGTTCCGTGCCGCAACTCCATCGGCAAATTCACCGATTTGCCGGGCCGGGCTGGGCGTCGCGGCTTTCGTCTACAAATGGGTGACCGTTGTGTGAAATCCCGCGATGCGGGGATGAGGCGAAAAAAAATCCCCTCCGGCCGACGGCACGCATGCTTGGGCACGCGCGGTCGGCCGCGAGGGGCTCGGGACGTCAAAAGGATTTCAGGCTTCGAGGCTGAACTGCCATTTGATGTTGAACTTGTCGGTCAGGCTGCCGTAGGCCTTGTTCCAGAACGTCTCCTGCAGCTCCATCTCCACCTCTCCGTCTTTCTTCAGCTCTTCAAAGGCGTTCCGGATCCAACGCTCATCTTTGCTCACGCAGGCAATCGTAAAATTGTTGCCCTCCTGAACCGGCATTCCCGGATACGCGTCCGAGATCATCAGCTTGCCGCCGGCGATTTCCACAAACGTATGCATGATCAAATCCCTGGCTTCCTCGGGAATCCCTTCGGAATGCACGGAACCGAACGTCATCAATTGGGGCTCCTCCGCTCCGAACACCCGGGCATAGTACAGGGCGGCTTCCCATGCGTTTCCGTTGAACACCAGGTACGGATTCAATGCCACGTCCATCACTCCTCGTGTTTTTGAGACTCTTCCAAAGCATACCCTTTTTCCCCCGGGACATGCAATGACGAATGCATGGTTGCACGGGGAAACACGCCGTTGTCATGGATGGATACTACCAGCCAGCCCGCCCTGCAGCCAACCACGCCCACGCTTTTCATGGGGCCGTTCCCCTTAAGAGCTTTCAGGAAGCCCTATGCTTTTCAAACGCGTCGATTCCGTATTTTCCGTTGATCGGATCGCGAAACAGGAACATCCGGAACGGTTTGAACGTCAGAAACAGGCAGGCTGCGAGCAGGATCACGTTGAGCGCCAGACAAACATACGTGATCACGGCGGGGACCGGGGCGCTTTTCAAAACGAGGGCGGACAGCCATTGGCCGAGCCCGACGCTCACCACGAACAGCCCGATGTCCAGCGCCAAAATGCTTCTGCGGAGAAACAGCTTGTAGCCGTAGAACATGAGAGGAATCGAGAGCAGGATCGTGACGACGGCGGCAAGCCTGGCGGCAATCAGATTGGGATGGTACCCGAAGAGCGCCGTTTCCGGGATCGACCAGACGAAGGCGGGGATCGCGGCGATTTTCATGTGCTCCCATGTGCTTTCATTCACCGCGCCGACGAGGGCCGCCAGCCTGCTTTGGCCGCTCCATTCGTAAACGAAATGCAGCAGCACGCCGGGCACTCGATCTCGCCGTCTCCGGCCTCTCCATGAACGGCATGCACCTCCGGATCCAGATCGTCCGCATTGTCCACGCTCACCAGCTCGAAGCCGTCCGGCAGCGTGATCTCGATCCCGGCGTCATGCGCGCCGCTCGTTGCGGCCGGATCGTTCGTCACCGTCACCGTGAAGACGACCGTTTCTTCCGGCTCCGTCAGCGTCGTCTTGTCCGCCGAGATCGCGATCGTCACCGCCGACTCCTGCACCGCGCACGGATTGTTCGCCCCGTTCGCGCCCGCGGTGCCGTCCGCCTCCAGCTCCTCATCCCCGGCATCCAGCGCCCGGAAGGTCAGCTCATAATCGCCCGCCGTCAGGCTGTTCGGCAGAACGTGCGTGACGCTCCACAGCTTGTAGCCGTCCCCCGCATAGGTCACCGCGTTGACCAGCGTCAGTTCGATCTCGTCGGACTGATACGCCCCCTGGCTGTAGGTCGCCGTCACCCGGGCGACGTGCACCGCGCTCACCGCCTGCAGCGTCAGGGTGCCGCCGTGCGGATGGCCCGGCTTCGTCCAGGCCCCGGGGTTCTCCGACAGTTCATCGTAGCCGATCGTGCCGCTCCAGCCGTCCAGCACCGTGCCGACGACGATAATCGTGTCGGTCACCGTCTCCGTGCCTCCGGCCAACTCGCTGCCCGCTTCGATGACGATTTCCGCCGTCGTGCCGTACGGCACGTGCTCCGGCACCTGGACGGTGAGCGCCAGTTCCGCCGAGGCTCCCGCATCCAGCGTCAACGTCAGCACACCGCCGGCGAACTTGCCTACATGGCCATCCTCGATCTCCCATATCCAATCGCCGCCGTCCATTTGGCCCGTCGCGATCTTCACGCCGTCAAGCTTCAGCACCGCCGGGAACGGCCCGTCGCTCGCGAATTCGACGCGGAACGTGTCCCGTCCGGCGCCCGTGTTCGTCAGCGTATGCGTGAACCCGGCCTCTTTGCCCGCCGTCAGTTCGGCCTCGTCCGGAGTTGCCTCCGTCAGCTCGTGACGGCCGGCCAAGGCCACATCCTCCGTCACAGGATCGTGCGGACCATAGGTCATGCGCGCCGCCATTTCGGCGGGATCGGCTTCGAGATCTTCCGGCTGAACCGCGCCTTGACCGAACACCTCGTCCAGTACGTTCACGATCGCCGTTCCAAATTCCGCCTCCCCGGGCAAGGAATCATAGGAAATGACCTGCGCCGTGACCGTCAGTTTTTCATTGACGGAAGTGTCCGCATGGGCTTCGGCCCGAAATGTCAGCCATTCCTCTTCGGAACCCGCCTCGATGACCCTTCCTTCCCAGGTGTATACGGTGCGGGCGGGATCGGAAAGGTCGACATCGGGCGTTCCGACCGTTTGAAGATCGGAAATCTCGAACAGTCCGTGATGGATGATGGTCACGATCACCTTCGCGTCGAACGCGTCGCTCGCACTTGCGTTGCCGACGGTGACGATCACTTCGCTTTGTTCGCCCGCTTCATCCAGCTCCTTCGGATCCGCGTCGACAGCGGCATCCACCGCCGGTTCCATGACGTCGTGGGTGACGGCCGTCGCGGCAGCGCTGTGCGGGCTCATGTCTCCGTCTGCCGAAACATACGTGATCGCAGGTGCGAACCTGGCTTGTGCCGGATCGCCGAAATCGTCCGCATCCGCCGACACCTTCGCAATGACATGCACCACGGCATCCTCGGTCAGATCGCCCAGGACATAGCCGTCCGAGGAAGGCGGGATCATCGCGCCGTCGAACTTCACGCCGACGATGGTCAGGCCCGTCAATCCCGTATTCTTCAGCACCACATCGTACGCGGGGCTTACGCCCGGCAGGCCGATGTTCAGCTCGTAAACGACCACATCTCCCGGACGCACCTTTTCCGCAGCGCCCGGAGAACCGTCGTCGTACGTGCTGCCGACCGGCTGCGCCGTCAACTGCACGCCCGCCACCGTCAGTGCGGGAGTCCGCACGGGAACATCCACATCGTACACTTTCCTGCTTTGGCCGTCCGCCGCCAGCGCTCCGTCGGTCGAGTGGTAATGCTCCAGCTTCGCCTCAAGCGCAAGATCTTCCTGCGCCGCGCCGATCGCCGCCGTGATTTCCAGATTCAGGGACAAATTCAGGGTTGCGCCCGGTTCGACGAAGAAATCCTTCCACCGAATCTCATAACCGTCATCCGGATTTCCGGAAATGTCCTCCGTGCCGCCGAGGGCGTTGATACTGGTCACCGACAGCTCATCCACGGAAAATCCGGCGGGCACTTCCACGGCAAATTCCGGAATGTAGGCGCGCGATGCTCCGCTGTTGGAAATCGCAAAGGAAGCCGTGCTCGTGCCGCTCAAGTCCGTAAAGGCCGCAATCGGCGCCGCCGTGAACGAAACATTCGGCTGCTTCACGGTCAATTGCGCGGCGTCCGATTCCGTTTCATTCGCCGTGACGGCGGCCTCGCTCGTTTTCCAGGTGACCGAAGACTTCAAGCTTTCCGCAACCGTCTCCGTGTTCCCTTTTTGGAACGAACCGTTGGTCGGCTTGTTCCCGTTTTCCTTCGCCAGCACCCGGAACTTCAACGTATAGATGACAACCGCGGGATCTGCGGCGGCCGGATCCGGACTGTCGCCCAGCTCGACGCGGACCACGCCGTCGGTGGAATCAATCGGTACACCCGAAAGCGGATCTTCCTGGTTCAAATCGATCTCCCAATCAAGGATCTCGAATTTCCCATGATCGGCGAGCCGGCTCTCCAGAACCAGATCGAGCGCCTGCGTGCCGGCCGGCACCGTCACCTCGACCTCATACTCCACCACATCGCCGGGACGCACCCAGCGGGACATGCCCGGTGTGGTGGAATCCGGGTCCTCGGTGTTGGTGGTCGATTGGATCACGTTCGTCACGAGCACCGCGGGAACGCCCAGATTCGCGGTCGCCTCCGCGGGGGCATGGCGCTCGAAGGGCGCCGTGCTGCCGGCAGCGAACGTCTCCGCGGACGAATAGTAATAACCGGTCGTTCCCTCAACGTCGAAGAAGGCGCCGGCTCCCGGAACGCTCACCATCTCGACGGCAATGTCGTAGTTGAGCGAATCACCCTTCGCCAGCTCCGCCACCGGCGGATAGGTGACAACCCGGTCGAGATCGTTTTCCGGAGACGAGAGCACTCCGCCGTTCCCGTGTTCCGTGATCCGGAATCCCAACGGAGCGGTCAGGATCGGAACGAAGTCGTAGGCCGTATTTTCGCCCTGGTTGACGATCCGGAACCGAAGATCGATGACATCTCCCTGCTTCAGGGGGCTTGGCGTGTGGCTCACGAACGGCTTGTAATTGCCGCCGCCGTCTTCATCGAAAAACCACTCCACCGCCAGTTTCGGAATCGCCACCGTCAGCGGATCGGCGGTGTCGCCAATCGTATGCTCCGTTCCGTTCGACGCGGCATCCATCCAGGAAAACTCTCCCGACGAATTCTGGGATTGCGCGTACACGTCCGGTCCCCCTCCGATTCCGGTCACTTTCGTTTTCACGTAGAAAGTATGGGAAGGGGGCAGCACAACGGGCTTCGGGATGGAAACCTTGAGACCTCCGTTTACCGTTCCCGAGACCATGTAATCCGTATTGGCCGCCAGGGCGATGCCGGTCAAGTTCACCGGATCATAGCTGTCGTAGACTTCCAGCAGTTGATGGTAGACCGGCAGCCGGATGTCGAGCGTCGTGTCATACGCAGCATCGTGCTCCGGCACATTCACCTCCACCTGATAGACGACCCAGTCGCCCACGCGGACACGGCTCCAATCCTGCCCGGGCACCAGCTCCTCGGGCGCGTCCGTCCCGTTGCCGGCGCCGAAATGCACCCGCTCGTGCCGGATCGTCGCGGAGTCGACCGTCATCGTATGGTCGGGGCCGACGTTCTCTTTGTACTCCCGCCGGATCTGATCCGGGTTTCCGGGAATTTCCGGCTGGCTGTAATAGGTCAAGGCCGACTCCTGATGGATTTGTCTTCCGGCGCCGACCCCCTCCTTCACCTGAACCTTGTAAATGATGGTGAAGGTTTCTCCCGGAAGGATCGGATCCTCCAGAAGGAACCGGCCGTTGTCCGCAAGAACTCCATCGGCGGTGATCAGCTCAAGGGACAGCGCGTCCAGTTCGGGCGGTACCGTTTCCTCCAAGGCAATTTCGTAGGCGGGAGAGGTATCGGCCGTATTGCTGTTGGCAATCTCCAGCTTCACATAGACCTCTTCAGTGCCGTTCACCTGAATATGATCTTTCCATGCGGTCGCCGCACCCGCATAATCTTCGCCCCGCACGACCTTGCGGCTCACGGTCAGTTCCGGTTCCGCGAAGCGGATGCGCACGCTGTCGCGGCCGCTTCCCACCGTTCCCGGCGAATTCTGGAAGGACAGCACAACGAGATTTTGCGCGCCTTTCTCTTTCTCCACATATTGCTTATTGTCCACAACCAGCGCATGGACCTTCGCCGCTTCGTGCGCCCCTTCCGGAAGCGCCGCTTCAAAGGTCCAGATCAGCGCGTTCAAAGCCGGGTCGTACGCCGGGAGCACGCCGAACAGCGCCAGATCGGGATCGGCGGCGTTCACCGGTTCCGTGCCCAGCGGCAAATAGCTTCGGATCTCGACTTTGTTCTGTTTCGCATGGACCTGGGAAGCGTCATATTCCACTTCGAAGATGACCACGTCGCCGACCGCGACATAGGCCTCCGCCCCGTTGTCGGCCGGCTCATTGTTCACAAAAACGATCGTCTCGCTGATCACCGGCGTGCGGATGGCGACCGAAGTATGGTCGCTGTCAAGCACCGCACCCGAAACCGCGGTCTCGCCCGTGACGGTGACGTCGTTGGGTATCGAGTCGCCGGCGTAGATCGGACCCTGGCCGTAGTGGCCCGACCAATGGGTGTCCACTTCCGTGAAGTAGGTCAGCTTCACTTCCCTCATCGGCGGCAGGGTGCCAAGTTCCCAGACGAATTCCGTCGTGCCGTCCGCTTCTTTCACCAGCGATTCCGGCGGCGGCAGCTGACCCGCGGGCCACGTGGACGTGCCGAAGTCCTTGAAGGTCTGCCCGTCGCCGATTCGGTCGGTGACGACGACGTTGTCCACGGCATAATATTCGTTGGTCCGGACGGTAATCGTATAGGTCAGCTCGTCCCCGTAACCGGCATGGGAAGCGGAAACGGTCTTGTACACGACGATATCTTTCGCCGTCGCGAGATTGTAGGCAAACCCGCCTTCACCGGAATTGTTCGGATAAGGCTCCGTACCGGGGCCGTCCGCGATGACCGCGCTGTAGGCCACCGTTGCCGACGGCCGGAATCCGTCGGCGATCGTGCTCCCCTGATTGTCGCCGAGCTCCGCGTCCATCCGGCTGTTCAGGAACGCGCCCTTGTATCCCGGCGTCAGGATTTGGCCCGGCGCCTATTCAACGTCGTTCCAGCCGAACTCACGGAGATTGAGGCCATAATCCCGATGGACGAACGGATCGCCGTTCGCGGAGCTCAGCCCGTAAATTTGCACGGAGCCGTCCGTCGATCCGGTCATGTGATTGAATCGGGTCGTATGGCGCGTATTGTTGATGACCCTGAAATGGGCGCTGAATTCGCCCCATTCGTTCGTTCCGGAAGCGTCCTCTCCGGCGCCCTTCACCTGTTTCACGGCATCGGAAGGGTCGATGAGGAACGGCACCGTGCGGAATTCCGACCCGACCGAAACCGATGCCTCCGCCGGCGGACCGACGACCACGCGGGCGTCCTCGCTGTAGTACACATTGACGGTGAAATGGATCAACTCTCCAAACTCAACCGGGATGACGACCGGATTGCCGAATTCGTCTTCTCCCTTCACCCGGTAATGCTCGCTGGAGGTGATCGTCACCGGGAACGTGAATGATTCGTCCGCCTGCAAATTTTTGATGTCCCGCCAGTATACGGATTGCGTGCCGCTCGAATCGACCTCAACCCGGTAAGGGTTTTGTCCGACGACTTCCAGCCCGTCTTCCAAGATCAGCTCAATGCCGATGTTGAAGGCATAAGCGTCCGGCAAGCCGCCGTTGTTTTTCATCGTGATGTTCACGGCCCGGCTTTGTCCGAGCGCAATGTCGCCCGAGGCATATCCGGCCGACAGGCAGACGCTGAGCGGTCCGCCCGCCGTATCGCAAACATTGTCAAGGGGAACGAAGGGATCCGAATCCAGGGAAAAGAGGCTGTTCATGAACAGGTTCAATGGATCCGGTTCCCTATAGACATCGTCCGTTACCGAGGGTTCCGGCTCCGGAGCTTCGCCGGCCGGTTCGGCCGGAACCTCATGGCCTCCATAGACGGCATCCGTTACCGATACGGCAGCGTCGTTCCCATAAACCAAATTTTCGTCCAGGCTGCCTACGGCAACGAGCCCTTGCGTCAATGACTGAAAAACAAGGAACAATGCAAGCAACAGGCTCATCCGTTTGATGCGTCTCAAATCAACGCCCTCCCAGCACATGGTGTAGAATTGGTTGAAGTGATTTGGACACGGAACTTTCTCCGACTGGCCGCCTCCCAAAATCACACAAAAAAAAACCGATCTCAAAATATCAACTTGCCCTCAAAAATAACTCGACACATGGGAAAACGCAGATCGGCCATCATGCATCCATTCCTTCCGCAAGGAAATTGCAAAAAAAAATCCCGTCCCCGGACGCGCAGGGCGACCGGTTGGGACGGGATCCGCCTGTTCCAATGACAGGAACCCGATTCAATGCGAGATGATCCAAGAGCCTCTTTAATGGGCACATGCCTTTCTCAAGCCGCCAATCGGCGTTGTGCGCCCATATCCCGGACGGGAAGGGGTCACGGTGAAAAACATCACCCCCCGCCGGCCTGTCTCGGCAGGAGCCAACCGAGGCGGCTCCCGTCGGCGCCGGAACTTGTCACTTGTGGTAAGGTTCCCCGCGCAGGATCTTGAACGCGCGGTAAAGCTGTTCGACGAGGACGAGGCGGATGAGCTGGTGCGGGTAGGTGATCCGGCCGAAGGACAGCTTCTCGTCGGCGCGGCGGAGCACCTCGGAGGAGAGGCCGAGGCTGCCGCCGATGACGAAGGCCACGGAACCGCGGCCGTAGGCGGCGAGATCCGACAGCTTGTGCGCCAGCTGTTCCGACGTCCACATCTCGCCGTCGATGGCCATGGCGATGACATAGGCGTCCGGCTTCAGCCGGGCGAGGATGCGCTCCCCCTCCCTCCGCCGGACCTGCTCCTCCTTCGCCGGGCTCAGCGTCTCCGGCGCCTTCTCGTCGGCCACCTCCACGATCTCCACCTTCGCATAGGGACGCAGCCGTTTCTCGTACTCGGCAATGCCCTGCGCCAGGTATTTTTCCTTCAGCTTTCCGACCGCCACGATCGACAGGTGCATCCTACCGTTCCACCTCATCCCAGCCGGCCGCGCGGTCGTAGTAGGTATCCATGAGCCGCAGCCGGCCGTGCTTCTCGAGCACCCCGTACTCCTGCAAAATGCTGTTCACCGTCATCCGCGCCAGGTCCATCAGGTTGTGATCCTTGCTCAGGTGCGCGAGATACACCCGCTTTGTCCGCTCCGTGACGAGCCCGCACAGCCCTTCGCCCGCCGCCTCGTTGGACAGGTGTCCGGTGTCGCCCAGGATTCTCCGCTTCACGTTCCACGGATAGCGGCCGACCCGGAGCATTTCCACGTCGTGGTTCGCCTCGAGCACGAGCACGTCCGAGTCGGCGATCTTCTCGCGCACGTTCGCGCTGATGTAGCCGAGGTCGGTGGCGATGCTGAGTTTCGCGTCCCCCTCGTAGAAACAGAACCCTACAGGCTCCGCCGCGTCATGCGAAACGGCGAACGATTCCGCCCGGAGCCGCCCGAAGTCGAGCGTCGATCCGGTTTCGAACCCCCGCTTCTGGCCCTCCCCAAGCTCTCCGATCGCTCCCTCCATCGCCTGCCAGGTGCGGGCGTTCGCGTACACCTTCAACCGGTATTTGCGCGCGAACGGCCCGAGCCCCCG
>Ga0181858_1001606_pt1 | contig 10974 bp, 10 predicted proteins | sample NewIslPassag4_SG_FD_130749 | JGI IMG/M metagenome (GOLD analysis project Ga0181858, IMG submission 130749) | Feedstock adapted compost microbial communities from Newby Island compost facility, Milpitas, CA, USA - Passage 4_SG | ecosystem: Engineered > Solid waste > Feedstock > Composting ...
AGGACATCGACCGGGCCGTCCGGGCGGCGCACAGGGCGTTTCCGGGATGGGCGAACCTGCACGGATCCGAGCGGGGCGAGCTGATGCGCCGGCTCGGGGACCTGATCCTGGAAAACGCGGAGCACCTGGCCATCACCGAGGTGATGGACAACGGCAAGCTGATCAAGGAGATGCTCGGATCCGCCCGGGGCATGCGGGGATGGCTCCACTACTTCGCCGGGTTGGCGGACAAGATCCAGGGGGAGACGATCCCGGTCGAAGTGCCGAACATGATGAACTACACGATCCGCGAGCCGCTCGGCGTTGTCGGAGCGATCGTGCCTTGGAACTCGCCGCTCCTTCTGACCATCTTCAAGATTTCGCCCGCCCTTGCCGCCGGCAACACGGTGGTGATCAAGCCGTCCGAAGTGGCGCCCACCGCCCTTCTGGAGCTCGGCCGGCTGGTCGTCGAGGCGGGTTTCCCGCCGGGCGTCATCAACATTGTCACCGGATTCGGCGCGGAGGCGGGGGACGCGCTGTCCAGACACCCGCTCGTGCGCAAGGTCAGCTTCACCGGCTCGACGCAGACCGGGCGCCACATCATCCGCAACTCCGCGGAAAATTTCGCCCGCGTGTCGCTGGAGCTCGGCGGAAAATCGCCCAACATCATTTTTGACGACGCGGATCTGGAAAATGCCGTCCGCGGCGTGATGGCCGGCATCTTCGCGGCGAGCGGGCAGACCTGCATCGCCGGCTCCCGCGTGCTCGTGCAGCGGTCCGTCCATGACCGGATCCTGGAGGAGCTTGTGAAGCGGACCCGTCAGATTCGCATCGGGAACCCGCTGGACCTGAGTTCGCAGATGGGAACGGTTGCCTTCGAAGGCCAGTTCAACAAGATTCTCGACTATGTCCGGATCGGCATCGAGGAAGGCGCCGAGCTCGTGTACGGCGGCCGGAAGGCCGATGTTCCGGAGTACCCCGACGGACTGTTCGTGGAACCGACGATTTTCGGCGGCGTGAAGAACAGCATGCGCGTCGCGCGGGAGGAAATCTTCGGCCCCGTCGCCTGCGTCATCCCGTTCGACGACGAAGACGAGGCGCTCGCCATCGCCAACGACACCGAATTCGGGCTCGCCTCCGGCGTCTGGACGCAGAACCTGCGCCGGGCGCACTACATGGCGAAACACCTGCAGGCGGGCACCGTCTGGATCAACAACTACCGGCGCATCTCCTTCACCACCCCGTTCGGCGGATACAAGGCCAGCGGGATCGGCAAGGAGAACGGGATCGAAGCGATTCGCGAGTTCACCCAGGTGAAGGCGGTGTGGGTCGATCTGGGCAACGAGATTCCTCCGCTGTGATCCTGTTTGGACAACCAACGGGGAAGGAAAGGGGGGATGAAAGGCCGATGACCTACCGGGTCTATGCCATCAAGTACGCCTAGCGGGAAGCGCGCAGTTCGGAAAATTTCTACGGCCACGTCGATCCGCACGACAACAGCCCGATGCCTCTATTCTATTATACCTGGCTGGCGATTTCCGATACGCACCAGGTCGTCATCGACGTCGGCTTCAAGGAGGAGGTTGCCCGGCAGCGCAAGCGGATCTTTGAGCGGTGCCCGGTTTCCGTTCTGCCGAGCTTCGGCGTCCGTCCGGAGGAAGTGGAAACGGTCATCCTGACGCACCTGCACTACGATCACGCGGGCAACCTGGAGAAATTCCCGAAGGCGCAGTTCGTGCTGCAGGAGGCGGAGATGGCCTTCTGGACCGGGAAATACGCCTCGCGCAGGGTGTACCGTCCGCTCGTGGAGCCGGAGGATGTCGTCCATCTCGTACAGGAAAACTTCAAGGGGCGCATCCGCTTTGTCAACGGAACGGCGGACGTCCTGCCCGGCATCCGCGTCTACCGGACCGGCGGGCATTCCGCAGGGCTGCAGGGCGTCACGCTGGGGACGGCGAAGGGCCGGGTGGTGCTGGCGGGGGACGCGCTTCATTTCTACGACAATTTGTATGAGGACCTGCCGTTCGTCGCGATCCACAGGGTCGATGAAATGCTGTACTCCTTCGATCTTGTCCGCTCCCTGGCCGAGGATCCGAACCTGATCGTACCGGGCCACGATCCGCTGGTGATGGAACGCTTTCCGGCCGTGAAGGGGCTCGAGGGCGTCGCCGTGCAGATCGCATGAACGCGAAGCTGGAAATGTGAAGCTGGAAGAGGAGGGGTTTCTATCTTACAGGCGGAGAACATCAGCGTCCAGTTCGGAGCCGTGCAGGCCTTGAAGGGAGTGAATTTCGCGCTGGACCCGGATGTCGACATCACCGGCATCATCGGCCCGAACGGCGCGGGCAAATCCACTTTCCTCTCGGTCATCGCCGGGGAAATCAAACCGAACACCGGGACGCTCACGATCATGGGCCGGAAGCTCGACCGGCAGCAGTCCCCGGAACTGCTGAACCGGATGGGAATTGCCCGCACCTTCCAGATCCCCCGCCCCTTCACCGGCATGAGCGTCGAGGACAACATCGTCGTCAGCGGCCTGGTGCGGGGCAGCCTGAAGGAGTCGAGGGAGCGGGCCCGGGGGCTGATGGATAAGCTGAACCTGGCCAATTACGCCCGCATGACCCCGGGACAGCTGAACCTGGCCGGCCGCAAGCGGCTGGAGTTGGCCCGGGCATTGATGACGCAGCCTAAGCTCCTGCTTCTGGACGAACTGTTCGAGGGGCTCAATGAGGTCGAAGTGGACTGGATGGTCGAAATTCTCAAGGCTCAGGTTCGGGAAACGGGATTCAAGGTCATCATCGTGGAGCACGTCATGAGCGCGGTGCGCAAGCTGGCGCAGAAGCTGTACGTGCTCGACCACGGGGAGTGCATCGCGGAAGGCGGCACGGAAGAAGTGCTGTCGTCGCAAAGGGTCATCGAAGCTTATCTGGGCAAACAGCCGGTATAGACGGCGCGAGGTTCAGACGGAAAGTTCAGACGCACGAAAAGGCGGGATTTTTTTGAAAGCGCTTGATTTGGATTTTCGCGAATGGCTCGAGAGGGTGGAACGGGACGAGGAGCTGCGCCACCTGGCGACCACCCACCCGTTTCGCTTCCTCCTGAAAATCGGGGATGCCAGACTGCTCTGGGAGGTCGAACCGCACGGCATCCGGCTGGAAGAGGAGCTCAATATCGACCATAACTGGGATTTCACCCTGGTCATTCCGCCGGATGCGTGGAGCCGGTTTTGCCAGCCCCGTCCTCCGCGTTTCCACAATACGCTGCAGGCGATGATCGCGATGGTGCCGGGCGTGGCCGTGGAAGGAAGCCGACTTGCCTGGGCGCAGTCGGCGCATACGGTCGAGCGGATTCTGCTGAACGCCCGCCGGGAGCGTCGGGAGCCGGACCCGGCGGACGCCGAATTTGCCCCCGAGACGATCACCGGACGTTACGTGACCGCTTCCGCCGGCGGCGATCCCTACGTGATGTATTACGAAACGGCCGGGGAAGGGCATCCGGTCGTCTTCCTGCACACGGCGGGCTCGGACTCGCGGCAGTACAAGTATCTCCTCGGGAACCGGGATCTGCAGCGCCTGGCGAGCATGTACGCCTTCGATCTGCCGTACCACGGGCGCTCGGAACCGCCCGACGGGTGGTGGACCCGGCCGTACCGCCTGACCGTCGACCTGTACGCGGAATGGATCTTCGCTTTCCTGAAGGCGGCCGGCCTGTACGACCGCAAGCCGATCATCTGCGGGTCCTCGATGGGCGGGGCGATGGTGCTGTACCTGGCGGCCAACTTCGGGGAACTGTTCCAGGCGGCGATCTCCATCGAAGGTGGCTTCGGCACGGCGGGCCGGCGGCTGATCGCCTGGACGAATCATCCCCAGGTGCATGCGGGATATTTCCTTCCGACCTGGGTGGCGGGCACGATGTCGCCGGACAGCCCCGAGTATTACCGGCGCCTCACCCTGTGGCAGTACGCACAGGGCGGCCCCGGCGTCTACCAGGGCGACACCGCGGCGGGCGCCCATTTCCACCGGGCATTCCAAAACATCGGCCGAGCCAAATGCCCTCTCTGGATCCTGAGCGGCGAATACGACTATTCCACCACCTCCGAGATGAGCAAGGAAGCCGCCGAGCGGATGGGAGGAACCTTTGTGCCGATGGAGGGCATCGGCCATTTCCCGATGTCGGAGCATCCGAAACGTTTTCTCCATCATTTCCGGCCGGTGCTTGAACAGGCGCTCCGGTCCCGGTGAACATTCCTGCGCAGAGATAATTCAAAAAAATTGAATTAAACGTTTGATTCAAGGAAGGGAAGGGGATTCATGATGAAGAAACTTTGGAGCAAATCGACGCTGTCGGCCTTGCTGATCGTGATCATGCTGGTGGTGACGGCCTGCGGCGGATCCGGCGGATCTTCCTCGGGCTCGTCGACCGGAGGCGGGAGCCAATCGTCGGGATCGACCTCTTCGGGCGGAGGAAGCTCCACCGGTTCGTCCGGTTCCTCCGGAGGCGGGGGAAGCGAGCCGGCTCCGGTCAAGGTGGCATTGATCGTGCCGCTCAGCGGGCCGTACGCGGAAAACGGGCAGACGGTCATGGAGGGTGTCGAGATGGCGGTTGAGGAAATCAATGAAGCCGGCGGCATCCAATCCCTGGGCGGGGCGAAGCTGGAAATTATTCCGGCCGACTCGGGCAGCGCCGATCCCGGCCAGGCCGCCAACGTCACCCGCCGCGTGCTGCAGCAGAACAGCGATCTGACCGCCGTCATCGGCATCTGGGCGAGCGCCTTTACCGTGGCGGCCAGCACGGTGACGGAACAGGCGAAGATTCCGATGCTGACCCAATCGTTCACCGACGAGATCACCACCCGCGGATACGAGTACATCTTCCAGTTTCCGGCCAAATCGAGCCAGATGGGCGCCGCTTCGGTGGACAACCTGGTGAAGGTGGCCGAGAACGCCGGCATCCAGCTCAACAACGTCGCGCTTGTTTCCGACAACGCGTCCGCGAGCAAGACCGCGGCCGAAGCCATCGTCAAGGAACTGAAGGCCAGGGGCATCACCATTTCCGAAGAGCTGTACTTCCAGCCCGGGATTACGGACGCCACCAGCATCGCCACGCGGGTTGTCAATGCCAAACCGGACCTCGTGTTCCTCGGCGGCTCCCTCTCGGACGCCAGCCTTATGATCAAGACGATGCGCGGGATGAACTACAAGGGCGCTTTCATGGGCAACGGCGGCGCGTTCATCAACCGGCAGTTTGCCAAGGTGACCGGGGAAGACGGCAACGGTACCATTTCCGTGGCCGGATGGAACTGGGACTTCCCGTATCCGGGCGCGGCGGAATTCAACGAAAAATACACCAAGAAGTACAATCAGGACTTCGCTCCGCAGGACGCCGGAACGAACTACGCGATCGTCTACGCGCTGAAGGAAGCGCTGGAAAAGGCCGGATCCCGGGATCCGCAGAAGGTCCGGGACGCCATCGCCGAGCTGGACATTCCGTCGATCATGACGGGAGGACGGGTGGCCTTCGATGAGACGGGCATGAACAAGTACGTGCATCCGGTGCTCATCCAATGGCTGGACGGCGTTCCCAGAACCGTGTATCCGGAAAGCATCCGGACCGTGGAACCCGTGTTCAAACTTGAGTAACGGTGAGGAACTGAAATGACGAACGCCATTTTGGAAGCTGAATCCGTAAGAGTCCAATACGGAGAACTGGTAGCGGTCGAGAGCGCCACCATCCGCGTCCCCGAAGGGGACGCGGTGGCGCTGATCGGACCGAACGGGGCGGGGAAGACCTCCCTGCTCAAGGCGCTCTCCGGGGTGCTGCCCATGGCGGGCGGGCGCATGTGGTACCGGCAGCAGGAAGTGACCGGCAGGCCGTCCCACGAGCTGTCCCGCATGGGCATCGCCCTCATCCCGGAGGGCAGGCTGCCGTTCAGTTCGATGACGGTGCTGGAAAATCTGATGCTTCCCGTCTACTCCCAGCGCATGGACAAAAGGCAGGCGGAAGAGCGGCTGGACTTCGTCTATTCGCTGTTTCCCCGGCTGAAGGAGCGGACCAGGCAGAGGGCGGGGAGCCTGAGCGGCGGGGAACAGCAGATGCTGGTGGTGGCCAGGGCGCTGATGATGAACCCGAAAATCCTGCTCATCGATGAACCGTCACTGGGACTCGCCCCCATCATCGTCCAGCAGATCTACGAGGTGCTTCCGCAGCTCAAGAACCTGGGCGTCTCCATCCTCCTGGTGGAGCAGTCGTCCACGCTGGCCCTGTCCGTCTGCTCCAGCGTGTACGTCATGCGGGAAGGCAAGATCGTGTTCTCCGGCAACTCCAGCGATGTGACCCAGGAAGAATTGACCCATTATTATCTGAAGTAGGTGCTGCCATGGAACTACTCCTTCAGGTCATTACCAATTCGATCCTCCTCGGGTTCGTGTACGTGCTCGTCGCCCTCGGGCTTTCGCTCATCTTCGGCATCCTGCACATCGTCAATTTCTCCCACGGAGCGCTGCTCATTCTCGGGGGCTACATGACCTACGTCTTCTGGAAGCTCATCGGCGGTTGGCCGTATGCGGCAATCATCCCGGCGATGCTCGTCCTCACGGTCGTCGGGGTCGTGCTGTACTATGTGTACCTGAGATTTATCCCGCCCCAGGAAGGGCTGAGGCAAATTCTCGGCCTGGTCGGGTTCAACATGGTGCTGGAGAATGTCATCCTGATGGTGTTCGGTCCGGGAACGGTCTCGATCAGCTCGCAGCTTGCGTTCTACCGGCTCGGGTTCATCAACATCAACTCCAAATACCTGACCGCCGCCATCCTGTCCGTCATTCTGGTGGCCGTCACCTTCTTGATCCTGTACCGGACTTCCCTGGGGGCCAAGATCCGGGCGGTGGCGGACAACCCGACGGCAGCCGGCATCGTCGGGATCAATGTCACGAAAATCTACTTCATCGCCCTCTGCATCGGGTTCCTGCTGACGGGAGCGGCCGGCGGAGTGATTTCCACCTATTATGCCGTGACGCCCACGGGAGGCATTCCCTTCGTCATCCTGGCGTTCACGATCGTGGTGCTCGGCGGACTCGGCAACCTGTTGGGAACCGTGATCGGAGCATTCATCATTTCCTTCGTGCAGAACTTCACTTCCGTTTATCTTGCGCCGGAGCTCGAATTTGTCATGCTGTTCATCATCTTCCTGGCGATCGTCGTGGCCCGTCCGCAAGGGCTGATTGGAGGAAAAGCATGAATCGGAACAAAGGGTTTCTCATGGGGGCTGCGATCGCCCTCGTTCTGTCCGTGGTGTTGCCGGTCGTGTTCCGTTCCGACAACTATGTGCTCGACCTGCTCATTTCCATTTTGATCTGGACCGTCGTGTCGCAAAGCTGGAGCCTGCTCGCGGGCATCGGGGGCATGTGGTCGCTCGGCCACATCGCCTTCTTCGGGTTCGGCGCGTATACGACCGCGCTGTTCGCGATCCACGGGGTGCCGGCCGTGCTCGGCCTGCCGGCCGGGGCCGCCGTCAGCGCGCTCGTCGCTCTGGCTCTCGGGTTTTTCATCTGCCGGCTGTCGGGACACTACTTTACTCTTGTCACCTTCGTGTTTACGCTCGGAGCCGGTGTGCTGTTCCGCTATTTTGACGACTTCACCGGCGGAGACTACGGCCTCATCGTGCCGCTCAAGCTCTCCCCGTCGGGGATTCTGAACCTGTCCTGGGACAGCCAGATGGCCTACTACATTCTCGCCTGGGTGATCACCGTTTTCTGCACGCTCGTCATCTGGCTCATCGTCCGTTCGGGCTTCGGCCTGAAGCTGGCGGCGATCCGCGAGGACAGCCGGTCCGCCCGTGCGGTCGGCATCGACGTGTTCCGCGTCCGCCTGATCACGTTCTGCATCGGCGCGGCGCTGGCATCGCTCGCCGGGTCGGTCTACGTTTCCTACTACAAACTGATCGAGCCGAATACCGCCTTCGGACTTTCGGCGGCGCTCAACCCGGTCATTTTCTCCATTGCCGGGGGCGTGGGCCACATTTTCGGCGGATTGGTCGGATCCGCCATTCTCCTGCCGCTGTCCTCCTTCCTGAACATGTTCGCGACGACCCTTCCGGGAATCGACCGGGCGGTCTACGGGCTGATCATGATGCTGCTCATTCTCTTCCTTCCGAAAGGAGTTTTGGGAATTCGCCAGGCGCTCAGCCAATCGAAACGCAAGCAGGCGTAGGCCCAATGATTTTAAGAATGAAAATGATATCAAAAATTATAATATTGTTTACAGTAATTCTTGCTAGTATTTATAATGTTTTTTGTAAAGAGAAGAAGGAGGCTGAAGCATGGAAGCCAACCAAGAGATGCTCATCTATGGAGCGGAGTGGATGGAGCGGGACGGAGACGGCGTCCGGCTGATCGTCAGCCACTGCGACTCCTGCGGCTCCTCCTGGTTCCCGAAGCGCGGAGTATGCCCCAAATGTTTCAGCGGGAACCTGGTGGAGAAACCGTTGTCCGAAGAAGGAGAAATCTATTCCTTCACCCGGCTTCACGTCACCAGCAAGCGATTTAAACCGCCGCTCGTCATCGCCTACGTCGATTTTCCCGAAGACGTTCGCGTCTGCGGACAGGTGGAGGGCGAACCCGTCGAGATCGGATCCAAGGTGGAGATCGTGTTCGGACAGATCCGCACGGAACCCGATGGCAGACCCGTATACAGCTACAAATTCAGGGTGAAGCCGAAGGAGGCTGGACATCAGTGAGAGAAGTGTCTGTGGTTGGAGCTAGCATGATCCGCTTCGGCAGGCATCCGGAACGATCCGTGGCCGACCTCGGCCGCGAGGCGGTCCTCGGGCTCATTCAGGGAATGAACCTGGACCGGGAGCGAATCCAAGCGGCGTACGGGTCCTCCGTATTCGGCGGGCCGCTTGTCTCCCAGCGCATCCTGAAGGAAATCGGAATGACCGGGATTCCCTGCTACAACATGGAGAACGCCTGCGCGAGCGGAGCGACCGCCTTCCACATGGCCTGGCTCGCGGTGGGTATGGGCCTCTATGACGTGGTGCTCGTCGTCGGGGTGGAACAGCTGTCCACCTTCGGCGGAGGCGCGCTGCCGATCCCGGCCGACGACATCGAGGGCCATCACGGCATCGTCATGCCCGGGGTGTACGCGATGCGCGCCCAGCGCTACATGAAAGAATACGGAGCCAAGCCGGAGGACTTCGCCCTCGTGACGGTGAAGAACCGGTACCACGGCTCCATGAACCCCTACGCCCAGTTCCAGGAGCCGGTCACGCTGGAGGAAGTGATGGCGTCCCGGATGGTGGCCGAGCCGTTCAACCTGCTGCAATGCTGCGCGGGCAACGGGGACGGGGCGGCGGCGGTGCTCGTGTGCGCGAGCGAAATCGCCAAAGAACTGTCCGACAAGGCGATCACCGTCAAGGCCTCCCATATCACGTCCGGCTACTTCAAGGGCGGCTATCGCGACCTGACCTGGCCTGAAATTACGTACCGCGCCGTGCACAAGGCGTACGAAATGGCCGGGGTGGGCCCGGAAGACATCGACCTCGTCGAGCTTCACGACGCCTTCACGATCGCGGAAATCCTGTACTACGAAACGATGGGCTTCTGCGGACGGGGCGAAGGTTACAAGTTCCTGAAGGACGGCAAGAGCTATCTCGGCGGGCAGGTGGCGGTCAACGTCAGCGGCGGCCTCATGTCGAGGGGCCATCCGCTCGGCTCCACGGGCGTGGCGCAGATCGCCGAGATGTTCTGGCAGCTGACCGGCCAGGCCGGGAAAAGACAGGTGCAGAACGCGCGAATCGGCATGACCCATGTCACCGGCGGGGGCATTTCCGGCGTGGACAACGGCGCCTGCGGCGTGCACATTTTCGCGGCGACCCAATGAGGAGAAGCCTGGAACCGAACACATTCCATCAGGCAACGAGGTGAAAGCATGAGCATCAATCTGGATCAGAAATCGGCGATCATCACCGGCTCCGGCCAGGGGATCGGCGCGGGCATCGCCAAGTATCTGGCCGCCCGCGGCGCGCGGGTCGTGGTCAACGACATCAACCAGGAGAAAATCGACCAGGTCGTGGAGGAAATCCGGCAAAACGGCGGAACCGCGATCGGCATCCGCGCGGACATCACCGATCCGGAACAGGCCAAGGGGCTCATTGACCAGACGGTGGAACAATTCGGCCGTCTCGACATCCTCGTCAACAACGCCGGAGTGGCCCGGGACAAGTCGATCCGCGGCATGAAGCTGGAAGACTGGGACTTCGTCCTCAACACGAACCTGCGGGCGGTCTTCCTGACCTGCCAGGCCGCCGCGTTCCACATGATTCCGCAAAATTCCGGGCGGATCATCAACATTTCTTCGCGGGCATGGCTCGGTTACAAGGGACAGGCGAACTACTCGGCTTCCAAGGGAGGCGTCGTGAGCCTGACCCGGACGCTGGCGCACGAGCTGGCGAAGTACAACATCACCGCCAACTGCATCTGCCCCGGCATCATCCGGACCCCGCTGTATGACAGCAATCCGGAGGAAATCAAGCAGGAGCTTCTGCGGCTGCAGCCGACGCGCAGCATCGGGGAACCGGAAGACATCGCCTACGGCGTGGCGTTCTTCGCTTCCGACGACGCCAATTACATCACCGGTCAAACCCTGTTCATCTGCGGGGGCAAAAGCCTGTTTTCCTCTTTGTCAGTATGACCGGACATGATAGAATACCGTTGAACCGAATGCGGGAGGGATCTGCTTGAACGTCAAGAATCGGGTGGCTTTGGTGACCGGTTCCGCAGGCGGGATCGGAAAGGGCATCGCAGAACGCCTTTCGGCCCACGGGGCCAAGGTCGTCGTGAACGACATCGACCCGGAACGGGTCAACGCGGCGGTGGAAGAGCTGCGGCAGGCGGGCCGGGAAGGGATCCGGAACGCGGGCGGCGGGCCCCGGAAAGACCAGGCGGAGAGGATGTTCCGGCGGGCGGGGGAAGCGATCGGCCGCATCGAACACCTGGCAAA
>Ga0181858_1001608_pt1 | contig 10971 bp, 16 predicted proteins | sample NewIslPassag4_SG_FD_130749 | JGI IMG/M metagenome (GOLD analysis project Ga0181858, IMG submission 130749) | Feedstock adapted compost microbial communities from Newby Island compost facility, Milpitas, CA, USA - Passage 4_SG | ecosystem: Engineered > Solid waste > Feedstock > Composting ...
CACCGCAGCAGAATGAAACGAAGGATGAATTCATCCAGCGCTGCATGTCCGACGAAGCCATGCTGGCCGAATATCCTGACGAGGCTCAGCGATACGCGATTTGCCTTGCCCAGTGGGAGGGACAGCGCTCTTCGGCATATCCGCAGCGGGAAATCCGCATGGCGGAAATCAGGGCTCTGGAGCCTGCGGGTGATGGGCAGGAAATGATCGTCGAGGGTCGGGCCGTCGTCTACGAGAGCCCGACCGTTCTGTTTGAGATTGACGGCCGCAAATACTATGAGGTCATCGCCCGCGGCGCTCTGGACGGCGCCGATCTGCGGGACGTGCCGTTCAAGTACAACCACAGCGACAGCGTCATGGTGATGGCGCGGACCCGCAACAAGACGCTGGAGCTCATCCCGGACGATCAGGGTCTGCTCGTGCGGGCCAGGCTGGCGAACACGACGACCGGCCGCGATCTGTACGAGCTCATTAAGCGGGGCGACGTGGACAAGATGTCCTTTGCCTTCACGGTGGCCGAAGACAGTTACGACCGTGATACGCGCACCCGCAGAATCATCAGATTCAAGCGAATCTGGGACGTGTCGGCGGTGGATACCCCGGCGTACGACCAGACATATATCAGCGCGCGGTCGTTTTTCGAGGCGCAGGCGGAGGCCGAGCGCCAGGCGGCGGAGGCCGCTGAAAAGCGGCGCAAGCGGCTGGTAGTCATGACCTATCTGTGAAAGGAGAATGTGAACATGAACATCGAAAAGAGACTCGCTGAAATCGAGGCTCGCAAGGTCGAGCTGCGAAACATGCTGGAGACCGACGAGAAAGCGGATCTGGACGCGATCGAAAAGGAGCTGAAGTCGCTGGCCTCCGAGGAACAGGAGTTGCGGCGCCGGCTCGAGGTGGCCGCCGGTATTCAGGCGGGCGACATCGAAGGCCGGAGAATCGATTCCACCGGGCCGCCGGCGAAGGGTGAAGCTCGCGACGCGGATCCGCATGACACGATGGAGTACCGCCGGGCATTCATGGAGTATGTCACACGCGGCAAGAAATCTGATGTACTGGAATTTCGGGCAGACGAAACCACGTTGCCGAGCGACATCGGTGCTGTCATTCCGACAACCATCTTGAACCGAATCGTCGAGAAGATGGAGGAAGTCGGCCGCATCTGGTCGCGCGTGACAAAGACCAGCATCCAAGGCGGTGTGGAAATCCCGATTTCGACGGCGAAACCCACCGCGGTGTGGCTTGCTGCCGGTCAAGTGGCGGAAAAGCAGAAGAAGGTCGTCAACGCGAAGATCAGCTTCTCCTATCACAAGCTGCAAGTCCGCGTGGCTGTCGAGCTTGTTGCTGGTACGGTGGCGCTGCCGGTGTTCGAGGCGACGGTGGCCGACAACATCGCCGAGGCGATGGTCAAGGCACTGGACGCTGCTATCATTTCCGGCACTGGAACCGGCCAGCCGCTCGGCATTGCGAACCACAACATTCCGTCCGTCCGGGTGGCAACGTTATCGCCGGAAGACTTCGGCAAGTACGAAACGTGGCCGGCGGTGTTCGCGAAAGTTCCGCGTTCGTATCGCTCCGGCGTGGCGCTCATCGTGAACGATGCCGACTGGCACAAATACATCGTCGGCATGACTGACACCACCGGCCAGCCGATTGCCCGCGTGAACTACGGTCTGGACGGCACCATCGAGGAGCGGTTCCTCGGCCGCGAAGTCATCGCCGTCGAGGACCTGCTGCCGTCCATCGACGAGGCGGATGCCGGTGAAGTGGTCGGCATCTTGGTGCGGCTGAGCGATTATATGGTCAACAGCAACATGGCGATCACGTATCGTCGGTACTTCGACGAGAACACGGATGAGTGGATCAGCAAGGCGACGATGATTGCCGATGGCAAGCTGGCCGATCCGAATGGCGTCGTGCTGATCAAGAAAGCGGCCGACTGACGGGAGGGGTAAGTCATGGCGCTGTTGGAGGACGTGAAGCTGGCGCTGCGTATCACCAGCAGCGCCTTTGACTCCGAAGTGCAGGACCTGATCGACGCCGCCAAAGCCGACCTGCAGCTCTCTGGGGTGCATCCGGACCGTCTGAACGATGACGATCCGTTGATTCGCCGGGCCATCGTCACTTATGCAAAGGCTCACTTCGGCTACGACAACACGGAGGCGGAACGTTTTCAACGGTCCTATGACATGCTCAAAGCACACTTGACACTCTCGCAGGAGTACACGACGGGTGATGGCGCATGAGACACAATCAGGTCATTTATTTGCAGTCCGTCACCATCGTGGAGGACGAGATCGGCAACCAGAAAGAGGTTGTTACAGAGCGGCTTGTGTTCGCAAACGAGCTCGCGGTTTCGGCAGAGGAATTTTACAACGCTGCGGCTGGCGGATTGCGGCCGACGAAGCGGTTCGAAATCTACTCATTCGAGTACCAGGGAGAGGATCGGCTGCGGCACGGTGACGTGGTGTATCACATCATACGTGCTGAAACGCGCGGGGAGAAAACCCGCCTGACCTGCGAAAGGGTGATCGGCAATGGCTAATATCTCAATCGATCAGTTAGCCGCCGAGATCACGCTTGCCGTGCGCGAATACACCCGGGATGTTGCCGAAGCGATTGAGCGCGAGGCTGACCAGACGAGCCAACGTTTGGTCAAAGAGATTCGCGCGAAGTCGCCGCGCCGAACTGGCGAATACGCGAAAGGTTGGGCGCGAAAAAAGCAGGGCGGAGACGGCGAAATCCGTTATGTCGTCTACAACCGCGCCAAACCGTGGCTCGCCCACCTGCTCGAGTTCGGCCACGCGAAACGTGGCGGCGGGCGCGTCGCAGAACGCCCGCACATCCGACCTCCGGCCGACAAGGAGATTGAGGCGTTCCAGCAGCGGGTGCGCGCGATCATCCGGAACGGAGGGTGATTGATGACTCTGGCGGAACTGTATCAAGCGTTGAAGGCGATCGGGTATCCGGTCGCCTACTCTCATTTTGTCGATACGCCGCAGAACCCGGCACCGAAGCCGCCGTTTATCACGTACCGAGAAGCGTACAGCAACGACCTGATTGCAGACAATCAAAACTATGTACCAGTCTCCAACGTGCAGATCGAGTTGTACACTGACCGGAAAGATCCGGCGGCGGAGGCGGCCGTCCAGAACAAGATCAAGGAGCTCGGACTGCCGTACTCGAAGACCGAGACGTACATCGAAGACGAGCGGCTGTTTCAGGTCATATATGAAATTCAATTGATTGGGGGATGAACGATGAGTCAGAACAAAGTGACGTTTGGGCTGGAGAGGGTGCATGTCGCATTTTTCGATGATACCGCCCAGACCAAACCCGCATGGAAAACGCCGATCCCGATTCCGGGCGCGGTGCGGTTCACGCCGACAGCCGTCGGCGAATCGACGAACTTTTACGCGGACAACACGCTGTACTTTTCGTACACCGCGAACAACGGCTACACGGCGGAACTGGAGATGGCGAACGTGCCGGACGCGATCCTGGCCGAAATGCTCGGCTGGGAGATTGACGAAAACGGCGCGCTGATCGAGGTTTCCGACGCGATTCCGAAGCATTTTGCCCTGATGGGGCAGATTCAGGGCGACAAGCGTAACCGTCGGTTCGTCTACTACGACTGCGTTGCGTCCCGCCCGGCGAAGGAGCGGCAGACGAAGGCAGAGTCGATCACGCCGAACACGGACGTGCTCAACCTGACCATTTCGCCCATCGAGATCGACGGCAAGATGATCGTCCGCGGTGAAATGGAGCTCAGCGATACGAATGCAACGGCGTATAACAGCTTCTTCAGCGCGGTTTACACGCCGTCGTTTACGCCGGAGGTGTAATATGCGCGAAGTCACGATCGGCGACAAGACGCTGAGGCTCAGGGGATCGGCCCTGAGCCTTCTTCACTATCAGCAGGAGTTCGGCCGGGACCTGCTCGGCGACATGGTCGCCATGATGACGGGTCTGGCAGGTTTTCAGGCACTCGCAAACGGCGGAAAGGTCGATCCGTCCAAACTCGACCTGAGCAAGCTGGACTCGGTGGCGATCCTTCGGCTGGTGTGGACGCTGGCACGGACGGCCGCCGGCGTGGGCGGGCAGTTCCCGTCGTTCACCCGCTGGCTCGAGGAGAACGAGGATATTGACATTTTTGATCCAGAGCTGATGACGGCAGTAATGGAAGAGGCGACGAAAATCTTTTTTCGTCGAAAGCCGTCCGTGGCACCGGCGACCAAAGGGTGATGCGCCCAACCGGTGCGACCGCACGGATATCAACATCATCGCATTGGCAAGGCGGATCGGGCTCTCCATGGTGGAGCTCGATCTGTTGACGCTGCAGGACTTTTTTGATCTGGTTTATGCCTATATGGGTGACGATCCTGACGTGCCGCGTGAGGCGACGCAGGAAGACATTGACGCATTCTACCGCATGTGAGGGGTGAGTCGATTGCAAAAGGTTGTCTGCAATGCAGGGTGCCAGAAGGAGTTTGTATTGATCGAAGTGGGGATTGCTCATATCGGAGATGACATTGAAGCGGTCGGTTTCACCTGCCCTCACTGCGGCCGTTTTTACGGTCACTATCAAAACCAAACGGTTAAGAAATTGCAACAAGAACAAGCCGCACTATTGAAAAAAGGGAAGCGCGCGCAAGGAAAAGCACTGCGGAGATTGCTGCAGCTGATCGAAAACAAGAAAGCTGAGATAAGTGCCGAAATGAACCGGCTGCGCACCATCGTGGAAGGTGGTGCGCATGGCTGAGACCATAAAAGGTATCAACGTCGTCATTGGCGCCGACACAACAGGGCTGTCGAAAGCCCTCAGTGATGTAAACAAACGGTCTCGAGACATCCAATCCGAACTCAAGCAGGTCGAGAAACTCCTGAAACTCGACCCATCAAATACAGAGCTGGTCGCCCAGAAACAAAAGCTGCTTGCTGACGCGATCGAAAATGCCCGCGAGAAGCTGGACAGGCTGCGCGCCGTGCAGGAGCAGGTCAACGAGCAATTTGCCCGTGGCGAGATCAGTGAGGGGCAGTACCGGGCTTTCCAGCGGGAAACTGAGAAAACACGCCTTGAGCTCGAAAAGCTCGAGCAGCAGCTGCACGACATGGAACCGGCTGTCGAGTCGTTTGGCGAGAAGATGCAAAAAGCCGGTGACAAGCTAAAGGTTGCCGGCGAGAAAATGACTGACGCCGGTAAGAAGCTCTCCATCGGTGTGACGGCACCGATCGTCGGGCTCGGTACGGTTGCCACAAAAGCGGCTGTCGACTTTGAGAGCGCCTTTGCCGGCGTCCGCAAGACGGTTGACGCAACCGAGGAAGAGTTCGCGCAACTGGAACAAGGCATCCGAGACATGGCGAAGCGCATGCCGGCCTCGGCGACCGACATCGCAGCCGTTGCGGAAGCGGCCGGCCAGCTAGGGATTGAAACGCCGAACATTCTCAAATTCACGGAGACGATGATCGGCCTCGGCGAAGCGACGAACCTCACCGCCGAGGAAGGTGCAACACAATTTGCCCGCTTTGCCAATATCGTCGGCATGGGCCAGCAGGATTTTGATCGGCTCGGATCGACCGTTGTCGCACTCGGGAACAACTTCGCGACGACGGAGGCCGAAATCGTCAACATGGGCATGCGGCTCGCCGGTCAGGGTGCACAGATCGGACTCACCGAGGCACAAATCATGGCGCTGGCGGCCGCCATGTCGTCGGTCGGCATTGAGGCGGAGGCCGGCGGTACGGCGATGAGTACCGTGCTCAAGCGGATGCAGACGGCGGTCTCGCTGGCCGGCGAAGACTTGGACAAGTTTGCATCGGTCGCCCGAATGTCGGCGGAGGAATTTGCGCGAGCGTTTCAGGCTGATCCGGCTGCCGCACTGCAGGCGTTCGTGGACGGGTTGGCCGCGTCCAGTGCCGCTGGCGAAAACCTGACGGTTATCCTCTCCGATCTCGGTATAACCGGCATTCGCGAGTCCGACACACTCCTGCGTCTGGCTGGGGCGAACGACGTGCTGCGCGGCGCCCTGGAGACGGCGACGCAAGCATGGGCGGAAAATTCGGCCCTGCAGAACGAAGTAGCGCAGCGGTATGCGACGACCGAGTCACAGCTGTCCATGTTCAAAAACCAGCTGCAAGACGCGGCGATCACGCTCGGTCAAGCGCTAATCCCGGCACTCATGGATATGCTCGATGCTCTGCAGCCGGTGATCGATATGATTGCCGACGGCGCGCGCTGGTTTGCCGATCTCGATGAGGGCACGCAAAAGGTGATCATAGGTATCACTGCCCTCATTGCGGCCGTCGGGCCGCTACTTATGGTGCTAGGGCCGATTGTGTCAGGCATAGGAAGTCTGGTCACGGGGATTGGATCGCTGATACCCGTCATCACGGGGGCAACTGCTGCGGGTGGCGGGTTTGCCGCGATCATGACAGCTATAACCGGCCCGGTCGGAATCGCAATCGCCGCGATTGCCGGGCTTGCGGCAGCTGCTGTTTTGATTGTTAAAAACTGGGAACCGATCAAGAAGTTTTTCACCGACCTGTGGGACGGCATATCGTCCTATTTGTCGGGCGTATGGCGCTCAATCTCGGACGGGATGACGAAAGCCTGGAACGCGTTGTTGGATAAAATCCGCCCGATCCTTGAGGGATACAAAATCTTCTTTTCCGGCATCTGGGACGCAATCAAGAATATTTTCGCGGGTGCGCTACTGCTCATTGTCGATCTGGTGACGGGTGACTTCAAAAACCTGAAAAGAGACGCTGAGGCCATCTGGAATAATCTTAAGGACGCATTCCGCCGCATCTGGGACGGAATCAAGCAAATTTTCAGCGGTGCGCTCGATGTGATGAAGTCGATTTTTTCCAGTGCATGGAACACGATCAAATCGACGGCGGATACCATTTGGAAGTCGATCAAGGACGGCATCCAGTCTGCAATCGATTGGATCAAAGGACTCCCGTCCACGCTGAAAACGCTCGGACAGGACATGATCCAAGGCCTCGTGGATGGTATCAAAAACATGGTCGGCAAGGTCGGCGATGCAGTAAAAAGCGTTGCGGACAAAGTCACGGGCGGGATTCGCAATCTGCTCGACATACGGTCGCCATCCCGCGTCCTCATGCGGCTCGGCGAGTACACCGGCGAGGGCTTTGCCCTTGGTCTTGAACGCACAGTCGATGCCGTGCGTCGGGAGGCGGCGGAGATGGCTGCGGTGGTCACCGGCGGGCTCAGCGGACTGTCGACGCCCGGTGTCGCGGTGGCGGGTGGCGCGGGCGCGGCCCAGGTTGCGAACGTCAGTTTCGAGGGCATGTTCGCTGGGGCGAATTTCTACGTCCGTTCTGACGCGGACATACAGGCGATCGCGCGCGAGCTGTACCGACTGCAGCAAGGTGCAATGAGGGGGGCGGGATTGGCATGATGCAAAACGGAGGTTTTGTTCTGGGCGGCGTGCCGGCGAAGGAGCTCGGCATCATCATGATTAGCTCGTCCCGCCGCCCGATCCTGCCCAGCACGGTCGACCGGACGATGGCGATACCGGGCCGGCATGGCGCGTGGGACTTCGGAGCGGATTTGGGGCCGCGCCTTTTTGATATCGAATGTGCATTCGTTACGACAAGCCCGACTAAGTTGCAAAAAGCCGTTTCTGATCTCGCTGCATTTTTGGTAGACGAATACGGCCGTCCTCGCACGATGGAACTTACCTTTTCGGTACAACCGGAGAGGTCCTATTTTGTGCGCTATTCAGGAAGTTTGCCGATCGATCGAGTTATCGGACTCGGCAGGTTTACGTTGCCGCTCATTGCTTACGATCCATTTGCATATGCCGAAGCGACTGCATTTGATGTTGACCCTGGTGAATACGACACCGGACTGGATTACGACTCTGGTGCAATTTATCCAAACACACAGTCATTACAATGGCAGTACACATACCACATGTCGAGCTTGTACAATTACGGTCCCCTCGTAACGCCGTTGCGTCTGGATATCGAGGGGGCTTTTAGCAATTTGACCGCGACAAACCTCAATACCGGTCAATCCTTTACGCTTTCGATGACCAACCCCGCAGATCATGTCGTTGTCGTCGATGCGCGGATGATGCAAGTATATCAGGCTGTTATCGGTGAAGAGACGACGTTCATTAACGCCGAATTCCCGGCGTTATTTGAGGATTATATGAACCGGGTCAATAAGTTGTCGAGTTTCTCTGGCGATTTTATCTTCTTACAGCCAGGCGAAAACAAATTTGTCTTTCAAGGGGAATCGCCAGATGCCACAATCCGGTTCCGCTGGAAGCATAAATTCGCATAGAGGAGCGGGAGCGAATGTCTTATAGTAGTAAACGCATAAAGCGGGATGCAGATCAAAAACCGATTCCGCAGTATTTTAATCCTAACACCGATGACTATGAAGCCTTACAGGGCAAAAATGGCGCGTACAACGTTAATGTTCTTGAATCAGCGCTGCCGGCCGGAGCGGCGACGGATGCGAAACTCGATTTGATCCTGTCTAAGCTCGAGGATGTTGAGTCTGAGCTCACAGCGATCAAGAGCACGAACGGAATCAAAAAGATCGAGGACACGGTCGCTGTACAACTAACGGGGAGTAGTCTTCCAGATACACAAGCATTGCCTGTCAAGCAAGCCTTCAATTATGAACTTGAAACGATCATTAATGCAGAGTCGGTTCCGTCGAACCAAACTTCATTCAAGATAATCACCACCAACGGGGAAGCCGAACTGTGGTTTCTGGTTTCAATCGATAAGCAGCCGTGGCGATTAACAGCGGGAACGCCGTGGTTCACGCAATATTCGTGGGGACCTCAACCCTTTTTTCCTGTTCGTAATAATGTCGCCAATACGTCTACTGTGAGCGTGCCTATCATATCCCTATATGTTCCTCTTTCACCCAGCCTTTCCAGCTTGGGGCTTACGGCTCCTACGACGATGGCAGAAGCGAGACAATTTCTTACACCGCCCCCGAAAAGTTTCGGGGTAGGCGTTCATAATGGAAGCGCAGAGACGGCAACGGTAACGCTTAAAGTCTTGCGAGTATGGAGGTCATAAATAAATGACGGAACAACGAAAACAACAAATCATCAATGATCTTATGTCTATTTACAACGCTTTTGAGCCGACCGAAGACGAATTTGTGCTGTCGATGTTCGTCTTGATCTCTCGATATAACGCGACTGGACATAATGTAGAGTTGATCGGCGGCGATTGGGTCATCGAAAATTGTCCGGAACCGCTCAAGTCCTTGCCGGTCTGATCGCCGGTTCTTTAACTAACGAAGTTCAAATCTATAAGAAATATCACCGGTAAGCTTCTAATGAAAGGGTGATGTAAATGCCACTTACACCAATCGGCCCGAAAATCGAATCACAGCCGCTCAACGACAACTTTGCGGCGTTGAACGATGACATCGTCAATGTTCCGCACGCCCTCTATCGCAACGCCATCATCAACGGCGGATTCGACGTCTGGCAGCGGGGGACGACGTTTACCGCAACGTCTGGATACGCTGCGGATAGATGGTATTACAATAACGGCGGCGGGTCCGGGACTGTGTCGAGACAATCCTTTCCCCCGGGACAAACAGAAGTTCCGGGAAACCCAGCATATTTCATCCGCATTTCTCGCACAGCACCAGCAATCTCCGGAAACACTGTTCTCGGGACCAACATTGAGGATGTGCGGACGCTTGCCGGTCAGCGCGTCACGCTTTCCTTCTGGGCGCGCGTTTCCTCCGGGACTAAACAGATCACCACGCGAGTCCAGCAGAACTTTGGCACCGGCGGATCATCTAGCGTAGAAGCCCCAGGGGAAACCCATACGATCACCACTACCTGGACCAGATATGTGCATACATTTGATATGCCTTCCATCGCCGGAAAGACAATCGGAACAAATAGTCGGGTGTTTGTCCGTTTCCTCGAAGAAGGTTTGTTTACTGCCTTCACGCTGGACATATGGGGCGTCCAACTTCACGTTGGCGACGTCGCGCTTCCTTTCCAGCCGCGTCCGTATGCGTTGGAGGAGTTGCTTTGCCAGCGATACTGCCAGGTGCGCGGAGGAAATTCACTCGCCGAGACGATCGGTGTAGGTTATGTATCTACAACCAATTCGGCAACAATCCACATCCCACTCCCCACACGCGGCAGAACCACGCCAACAATTATACCGATTGGTAATATCATCGTATCTTCGAGTGGGGTTTTTGAGGTTGCAACGTCCCTTACGGTAGACACGCTTCGATCGTCTCCATATTGGGTCAACATGACGGCAACAATTGGACCCGATTCGCTTGAACTTGGAAATGTGGTCACGCTAAGAACCCAAGATGAAAACTCAAAAGTCATTTTGGATATGGAGTTGTGATCGAGATGTACAACCACTACATCCGCACAGACGAGACCGGAATCATCGTCCACGGTTTTTCCGACGCATTCGAGCAGCCGCAGGACGGCGACATCCTCATCCTTGAGGACGGACCACGCCACTTCCATGAAGCGTTCCCGGAGTCGTTGCGAAATGAACGCGGCCAGTTCCGTTTCCGATGGCAGGACGGTCAGATCGTCGAGCGATCGCAGCAAGAACTTGATGATGAATGGGCGCAGCGGTTGCCGGCGCCGCCGAGTCTCGCGCAGCGGCTTGAGGCGGCTGAGCAGGCGCTGCGCGCCCTGATGGAGGCGGTCAGTGATGTTTGAGTTTATACGTTTGCAATGGATCATGCGCAAGGTTACGGACGAATGGGTGCAGGCCCAAGTGCCGCGCTGGATCACGCAGGAGCAGGCGGACAAGATTCTGGCGACGCCGCAAGTGCCGGGTGACGCCCAATGACCGCCCCGGTTCGCATCTACAATCAGAACCTGCAGCTCGTCGCGGTGCTTGATAATGCGTTCGCAGTAGGCTACGAGATGCCCCTCAACAACCTTTGGCGGGCATCTTTTTCTTTGCCGGCCGACG
>Ga0181858_1001613_pt1 | contig 10952 bp, 10 predicted proteins | sample NewIslPassag4_SG_FD_130749 | JGI IMG/M metagenome (GOLD analysis project Ga0181858, IMG submission 130749) | Feedstock adapted compost microbial communities from Newby Island compost facility, Milpitas, CA, USA - Passage 4_SG | ecosystem: Engineered > Solid waste > Feedstock > Composting ...
AATTCCTGAATCGCATCAAACAGCTGCTCGCCGATCCGGAGCTGCTGCTGCTGGAGGTGTGACCCATGGTCGTGGGCGACGCGTCCCTCGAAATCGACATTCTCGTCATCGGCGGCGGGCCGGGCGGATATGTGGCGGCCATACGCGCCGCGCAACTGGGCAAAAGGGGGATCATCGCCGACAGGGACAAGTGGGGCGGCGTCTGCCTCAACGTCGGCTGCATTCCTTCGAAAGCCCTCATCCAGGCGGCGCATCAATTGGAAGCGATGCGCCATGCGGAGCGTTTCGGCATCCTGGCGGACAACGTCCGGGCCGATTTCGCGAAGGTGCAGGAATACAAGGAATCGGTGGTCAACCGGATGAGCCGCGGCGTGGAAGCCCTGCTGAAAGCCAACGGAGTGCAGATGTTCAACGGCGAGGCGATGTTCATCAATGAAAGGGAAGCCCGGCTGTTCAACGACCGGGAAGCGCCCCGCTACCGTTTCGAGCACTGCATCATCGCCACCGGCTCGCGGCCCGTGGAGCTCAAAGGATTTCCTTTTGGCGGACGCATCCTGTCCTCCACCGAGGCGCTTTCCCTGCGCGAAGTGCCAGAGCGGCTCGCCGTGATCGGCGGCGGCTACATCGGCGTCGAGCTGGGGCAGATGTTTGCCAAATTCGGCGCCAAGGTGACCATCCTGGAAGCCACGGATTCGATATTGCCCGGGTTCGAGCCGGACCTGAGCCGCCTGGTCGCCAAGCGGCTGGCGCAATCCGGCGCCGAAATCGTCACCGGGGCCAAAGCGCTCGGCGCCGAGCAAAGCGACCGCGAAGTGGCCGTCACCTACGAGGCGGGCGGCAAGACGGAAAAGGTGACGGCGGACTACCTGCTCGTCACCGTGGGACGCCGTCCCAACACGGACGGGGATTTCGGGCTGGAGCTCGCCGGCGTCAAAACGAACGATCGCGGCCTGATCGAAGTGGACGGACAATGCCGCACGAGCAATCCGCACATTTTCGCCATCGGCGACGTCGTGCCGGGACCCGCCCTGGCGCACAAGGCGTCCTATGAGGGGAAGACGGCCGCGGAAGCCATCGCCGGTCTGCCGTCCAAGGTGGATTACAGGTGCATTCCCGCCGTCGTGTTCGCCGATCCGGAGTGCGCCAGCGTCGGCTTCACCGAAAAGGAAGCGCAGGAAAAGGGCTTCGACCCCGTCGCCGCCCGATTCCCTTACGGCGCCAACGGCCGGGCCGTGACCCTGGGTGATGCCGAGGGGTTCGTCAAACTCGTGGCGGACCGGAACACGGGACTTCTGCTCGGCGCGCATATCGCGGGGGCGGAAGCCTCCAACCTCATCTCCGAATTCGCGCTGGCCATCGAAATGGGGGCCACGGCGGAAGACCTGGCGCTGACCATCCACCCCCATCCCACGCTGGGGGAAATGGCGATGGACGCGGCGGAACTTGTCCTCGGCCATCCGATCCACGTTCCGCCTGCGAAGTCGTAATGCCTGCAGTCGTACCCGCAACCCTTCCGAGCCCAAACCTCCCGTGCCGCAAGGCGCGGGAGGCTTTTTTCCAACAACGGCCAAACCATGGTACAATACAAGGGACAGCTTGTTATCGATTACCGGAAAAAGGGTGTTGCCGCTTGCGCGTTTATCTGGACCTGCTCAAGGATATTTTGGAAAACGGCGTCCCCAAATCGGACCGGACCGGCACGGGCACGATTTCGGTGTTCGGCCGGCAGATGCGCTTTGATCTGTCCCGGGGCTTTCCGCTGGTCACCACGAAGCGGATCCACCTACGGTCGGTGGTGCACGAGCTGCTCTGGTTTTTGAAAGGGGATACCAACATCCGCTACCTGCGGGAAAACGGCGTGACCATCTGGGACGAGTGGGCCGACGAAAACGGCGACCTCGGGCCGGTATACGGGGCGCAGTGGCGCGCATGGCCGGCGCCGGACGGGCGCACCATCGACCAGATCGCGCAGGTGGTGGAATCCATCCGCAAGAATCCGGATTCCCGCCGCCACATCGTGAGCGCCTGGAACGTGGCGGACATCGAGAAAATGAAGCTGCCGCCGTGCCATCTGTTGTTCCAGTTTTATGTGGCGGGCGGAAAACTGTCCTGCATGCTGACCATGCGCTCGGTGGACACGTTCCTCGGCCTTCCGTTCAACATCGCAGAGTACGCGCTGCTCACCCACATGATGGCGCAGCAATGCGATCTGGAGCCTGGGGAGTTCATCTGGTCGGGGGGAGACGTCCATATCTATCTCAACCATCTGGAGCAGGTGAAGCTGCAGCTCACCCGGGAGCCGTATCCGCTGCCGAAGCTGGTCATCAAGCGCAAGCCGCCGTCCATCTTCGATTACGTCTACGAAGATTTCGAGTTTGTCGACTATCGCCATCATCCCACGATCAGGGCGCCGGTTGCCGTGTGAAAAAAGGCCGTTTCAGGCCCGCGCCGGCCCGATATCCGGAAAAAGGGGAGGGAAACCGCTCGCCGTGTCGGTAACCTTGATCGCCGCCGTGGCGCGAAACGGCGTGATCGGCGCGAACAACCGGCTGCCGTGGCGCCTTCCCGCCGATCTGGCCTATTTCAAAAAGCAGACCCTCGGCAAAACGGTGCTCATGGGTGCGGCCACGTGGCGCTCCCTGGGCCGGCCGCTGCCGGGGAGGCACAACGTGGTCCTTTCGCGGACGATGGAAAAGGCGCCGGAAGGATGCGATCTCGTCCGTTCCGTCGAGGAAGCCCTGCGCCTGTACGGCGACCGGGAACTCATGGTGATCGGGGGCGCGGTGGTGTACCGGCAATTTCTGCCCCATGCGGACCGCATGCTGCTCACCGAGATCGACGCCGACTTCGATGGGGACGCCCATTTCCCGGAATTTGACCGAAACGAATGGAAGCTGGTGTCGCGGACGCCCGGGGTGACGGACGAAAACAACCCGCATCCCCACGCGTTTTGCGTATATGAAAAAATTCGTTAGGAATCCGGGAGGGATCCGGTTGGACGGCCCGACGCTGCTGTCCGGAACCGAAATCGGACTCATCCGCCGCTATGTGGCAACCAAATACGCCCATCTGCCCGCCCCGCGGCGCGCCGACATCGTGGCCGACGCCGTCCGGCGCGCGGTGCTCCGCCGGCTGCCCGCATTGCCGGAGCCGTGGCGAATGGAGCTGGCGGAAGAGCTCTTCCGGCGCTGCCTCGTCCGGGAGCGCCGCGACATCCGCCGGGAAGACGTTCTGGCCGCATGCGCCGAACGGAAATGGGATGAACGCGGGCTTCCCGAAGCGGTGGCGGCCTGGATGAACGGACAAGCATCAAAAAATGCGGACGGCGCCGGCGAACGGTCCAAGGTGATTGCCCTCGGACCGGGGGAAGACGCGCCGACGGGACCGGGATCGGGATCGTCATCGCCTTCCGCATCGAAGACGCCAGGCGCACCGGCAGTTCCATCCGCGGCGCTGGTGCCGGCATCTCCGCCAGTGCCGGTTCGGATCGCGGACGAGCCGCCGGCGGAGAGCCCGGCTGCAGTCGTACCGGCGAACGACGCGCCTGCGGTTCGGGCGGAGCCGGTCTGGCCGGGGATTTTTCGCCGGCTGTGGCCCGCGGGAGGGAGAGCGTCGCCGGCCTACGCCTTTGCCGCGCCGTCCGCGGCGGTCTTCCCGGCCGCCCCGGCGCGTCCGGCGCAAAGCCTTGCGCCCTTGGCCTGGGCGGCGGCCACTTTCCTGCTGACGGCGGGAATTTGGCTGGCTTTGTCGAAACCCGCCCAGGAGGAATCGGCGGTGCCGGCCGACCCGCAGCTGAACGCGCACGCGGCGGAGACCGTTCCGGAAGCCGCCCCGGCCGCGGATGCGCCGGGCATGCCCCCGGAACTCCGCTTTGCCGAGTTTGACCGGGAACCGGTCAGGGAATATTTGCGCTCCCGCGATTCCATCTTGGCCGAGGAGCCGTATTTTGAGGCCATCGTGGAAAGCGCCCGGGAGCACGACGTGCATCCGCTGCTCCTGTTCGCCATCGCCGGCCAGGAGCAGGGTTTCGTGCCGAAAACGCACAAATACGCGGAACGCATCGCCAACAATCCGTTCAATGTCCATGAAAGTTGGGAAAAATACAACACGGACATCCGCGATTCCGCCGGCATCGCCGCGCGCACCGTTGCGGTCCTCGGCAGCCGCCGGCCGGCGGGATACGATCCGTTTCTTTGGCTTAACACCCGATACGCCGAAGATCCCAACTGGGCGGACGGCGTGCGCTGGTTTTTCGAAAAACTCGTTTCCGTCGCGGAGGGACGGAGCCTTCCGGCTTCGGCCGCGACTTCGCCTTCGTCGCCCTGACAGCTTCCGCGGACTCATCGTTTGTCATGCGACCGAACCATCAAAACAACGAAGGTGAAGCCATGTCGGTGGAAAACGTCAATCCGGCGAAACCGGCCGCCGCGGCGAGGCGCAGGGCCGGGCTGCTTTTTCTCCTGCCGGCCGTCTTCGCGCTGTACACGGCGGCCAATTATTATGTGGGCTGGCACGGCGAGCTCCTGCTCAGGGCGCTGGGCGCATCCCGGTTCACCGGGATCTACTGGGCACTGTTCGCCATGTCGGCTTTGGGCCTTTTGCTGGGGAGGCTGCCGGGCCTTCCGGGCCCCGCGAAGCGCCTGCTCAAAGTGGCCGGCTATTGCCACTTCGGCGTGCTGGAATACGCCTTGCTGATTTTGCCCCTGGCCGATATCGCCTATCTGGCGGCAAAGCCGTCGTCCGCGGCGCCCGGGGCCAATGAGCGCCTTGTCCTCATCCTGGGCGGCGCGGTGCTGGCGCTGTTGGCGATCATTTTTGCGCGGGGCGTCCGGAATGCGCGGTCGCCCGTGGTGCGTACTTACGATTTGGAGGTACCCAAGCCGGCCGGTCACATCCGGCGGCTCCATATCGCCGTCGTTTCCGACCTGCACCTGGGGCACCTGGTCGGCAATCGCCATCTGGACCGTCTCCTGCGGGAGATGAACCGGCTGCGGCCGGACCTGATTCTCCTGGCCGGGGATGTGATCGACGACGACTTCGAACCGTACATCCGCAACCGGATGGGCGAGCGGATGAAACGGCTGAAAGCCCCCCTGGGCGTCTATGCCGTTCTGGGCAACCATGAATACTACAGCGGAAAAATCGAAGCGTTCGTGAAGGAGATGGAACACGCGGGGATCGCCGTCCTGCGGGATGAAGCGAAGCTGGTGGCCGGCGCGTTTTATGTCGTCGGGCGCAAGGACAAAACGGCGGAATCCGCCGACCCGGAAGGGCGGAAGCCCGTCGCCTCGCTGCTTGCTCCGCTGGATGAGGGCAAGCCCATCCTGGTCATGGACCATCAGCCGACCGGTTACGGCGACGCGGAGGCGGCCGGCGTCGACGTGCTCATTTCCGGCCACACCCACCGCGGGCAGATGGCGCCCAACCACTGGATCACGCGCCGCCTGTTCGAACTGGACTGGGGCTACAAGCGCAGGGGGAACATGCACGCCGTCGTCTCCAGCGGCTTTGGCACCTGGGGACCGCCGCTGCGCCTCATGAGCCGCTCGGAGATCGTCCTGCTGCGCGTCCGCTTTGCGGACCCGGAAAGGGACGAGCCGGCCAGGCAGGGGTGAGCCCGCGAAGACCCGCGGCGCGAGAGAACCGGGGGACTTGGGCAAAATTGCAAGAAATCGTCAGCCAGAAGGAGAAAAAAGCCTTTCAGGCCGGGAAAATTTGCCGCTATTCCGAATTTCCGCCCGTTGAAAACGCGCAGGTGTTTTCATTATCATGGAAATAGCACTCTTCTTTCGAGAGTGCTAACATTGTCGGTTTAGGAGGAATCGTCACCAGATCCCGGCCACAAGAGGATAGCAGGCGAGAAAAGTCTCCGGATTCCCATATTCCTTTTCATATCTCCGCAAAGAAGACCCGACAGATGCCTTCGATTGACCGGTGAGGGAAGTTCCGACGCCCGACCCTGAGGGGAATCTGTACAGACGTCTTCTTTTTTATTCCGCCGCAGCGCTTGCGAGGAATGGCCGGGAAATTTGGAAAGGAGGAGGTATCCTTGAGAGCTTTGTTGCTTGCAGGCGGACTGGGCCCCCGGATGCGCCCGCTGACGGAATCGATGCCCAAGCCGATGGCGCCGGTCGGGAACCGACCCTGGCTGGAACAGCTGGTTTTGCACCTGAAGTCGCAAGGAATCCGCGAGATCGTCATGGCGGTCAAATACTTCCCGGACCGCATCCAGAAGCACTTCGGCGACGGCAGCCGCCTCGGGGTGCAGATCCGTTACGCAATCGAGCCGATTCTGCTGGGCACCGCCGGAGCGATCAAGAACGCCGAAGCGTTGCTCGGCGACCGCTTCCTGGTGCTGAACGCGGACATCATCCAGAACGCGCCGATCGAACCGCTGATCCGATTCCACGAAGCGCACGGCGGCGCGGCGACCATCGGGCTCATCGCGGTGGACGACCCCACTTCCTACGGAGTGGTGGAGCAGGACCAAAGCGGCCGGATCCTCCGCTTCGTGGAGAAGCCGGGCAAGCACGAAGCGCCGTCCAATCTCGTCAATGCCGGAATCTATATCCTGGAAAAAGAAGTGATCCGTCATATTCCCCCGGGCAGGGAAGTGTCGGTCGAACGGGAAACGTTCCCGCAGCTCATCGCGAGCGGTGCGGGAGTCTACGGGAAAACGATCGAAGGCTATTGGATGGACATGGGCACGCGCGACCGATACCGGAAAGTGCACTGGGATCTCCTGGACCGCACCTTCCGGTTGCCGCTGCAAGGAAAGGAGAGGAAAAAAGGCGTATGGGTCGGCGAGCATACCGTCGTCTCCTCCGGCGTCTCGCTCGTGCCGCCGGTGCTCATTGGCGACCGTGTCCGAATCGGTGAAGGCAGCGTCATCGGGCCCTATGCGGTCATCGGAGACGGCTGCGAGATCGGGCGGGGCGTCCGCGTCACCGAAACGATCATGTGGAACGACTGCCGCGTCAGCGACGACGCGCATCTGAACGGCTGCATTTTCGGCGCCAACCTGCAAATCGGGCCGCGCCATTTCCTTTACGACGCGGTGGTCAGCCGCGGCGCGGAGGTGAGGCCCGAATGACCCGCATCGCCTACATCGGCACTTACCCTCCCAAAAAGTGCGGCATCGCCACCTACACCCATCATTTGAGGCAAAGCGTAAAAACGGCAAGGCAATGGAAATTCGCCGATTCCGTCTACGCCTTGACCGACGGCAAAACCGCCGAACCCCATCCGGATCCCGCCGTTCATCCGCTGCCGAAGGAAGACCGGCAGGCCTACCGCAAAGCCGCGCAGCGGATCAACGCCGGCGACGCCGACGTGGTGTCGCTGCAGCACGAATTCGGCATTTTCGGCGGGGAAGCCGGAAAGCATGTGCTGGAATTGCTCGAACGGCTCGACAAACCGGTGGTCACGACGTTCCACACCGTTTTCGAGGAACCGCCGGAACCCTACGCCTCCGTCCAGCGGGAAATCGCCGCGCTCAGCGACCGGATCGTCGTGATGAACCGGAAAGCGGTGCCGTTGCTGGTCCGGGCTTTTGACATTCCCGAGGAAAAAATCGTCTTCATCCCGCACGGCGCTCCCGCCCCGGTGCCGGAAAAGCGCGAAGAGCTGCGCGAACGCTTCGGCTGGCGGGACCGCAAGGTGATCATGACCTTTGGCCTTCTCAGCCGGGGAAAGGGACTGGAACTGGTGATCCGTGCGCTGCCGGAAGTGATCCGGAAGGTGCCGGATGCGCTGTACGCGATTCTCGGACAGACCCACCCGGAAGTGCGCAAGCGGGAAGGCGAATCGTATCGCGAGGAACTGAACGCGTTTGTCCGCAAACTCGGTCTGGAAAACCACGTGGTGATGATCGACCGCTACGTGGATGAGCAGGAGCTGGTCCAATACCTGACCGCCTGTGACCTGTATGTGACGCCGTATCCGGGCATGCAGCAGATCACGAGCGGCACCCTCGCCTATGCCGTCGGCCTCGGCCGTCCGGTGCTCACCACGCCGTACAGCCACGCGCAGGATCTGCTGGCGGAATGGCGTGATGATCTGCTGCTTCCAAGCGGCGACACGGAGGTTTGGGCGCGGCGCATCGCCGGCATGCTGTCCGACCCGCAGCGCATGCGCCTGTGGGAAGAACGCATGCGGGCGATCGGCGCATCGCTGCACTGGCCGCGCGTGGGAGCCGCCCATGCGCAGCTGTTCTGGGAAGTGGCGAAGCGGACCCGGTTTGAACCCCGCGCCCGGGCGGTGGGTCAAAGTCTTTCGAAGAAGGAAGCGTGAAGCCCATGGTGCCGGCGATTTCCACGGCGGCGCAAGGCATCGCCTTTCGCCACCTCGAACGGATGACGGACGACACCGGGCTTTTGGAACACGGCATGGGATGCATCCCCCGCAGGGAAGAAGGATACACGACGGACGACAACGCCCGGGCGCTCTGGGCCTGCCTCGAATGGCTCGATCTCATCCCGGCGGAAGACGCCGGACGGCGGGAGACGCTGACGCGGCTGGCCGACCGGTATTTGTCCTTTTTGCTTTGGGCCGCGCGGAAGGACGGGACGTTCCACAACAACTTTACATATGGCAGGCTTCCCGAGGAGGAAGAGCCCTCCGAAGATTGCCACGGACGCACGCTGTGGGCCCTGGCCCTGGCCGCGGAGCGGTGGACGGACAACCGCCGCGGCGTGGTGGCGAAGACGCTGCTGGCCGCCGCGCTTCCCCATGTGGAAGCGATGTGCAGCCTGCGCGGCCAATCCCACGCGCTGCTTGCCCTGTGCCGGCTGCTGGAAGCGGCGGACGGGCAGGACGCGCCGGGAAACGGCGGCCTGGGCGTGCATGTCGCGGAATTTCCGTCCCTGCGGCAAATCGAAGGGTGGGCGGACCTTCTGGAGGAGCGCCTGACGGATGCGTTCCGCCGGCACGCCGATCCGCGCTGGCCCTGGCCCGAAGCGGCGATGACCTATGCGAACGGCATCCTGCCGGCGGCGCTGCTTGCGGCTTACCTGCGGTCCGGCCGCCGGGAAACGGGGGACATCGCGCGGCGGATGCTCGATTTTCTGATCGAAAAAATGACCGCTGCGGAAGGATGGATTCGCCCCATCGGCAACAAGGGCTGGTGCACCCGGGAGCATTGCGCCCGCTGGGACCAGCAGCCCCTGGAAGCGATGAAGCTGGCCCTGGCTTGCCGATACGGCTGGCTCGCTTTCGGGGACCCTCAATATGCGGAAACCGCCCGCGCCTGCCGCGCCTGGTTCCATGGACGCAATGACGCGGGTACACCGCTCGTCGACGAGGACGGCGGCTGCTGTGACGGTCTCAACGAGGATGGCCCCAACTGCAACCGGGGGGCCGAGTCGACGCTGGCGTATCTGCTCACGGAAGCGATCAGCCTGCGCATGGAGCGCAACATCGCCGAAGCCGCCGGAGAGCCTGCCGCCTTGGAACGCCTGCAGGATGTCCGGCATCCGTGAAAACACACCGGAGAAAGGTTCTCTCCAGGGGTGATCTGCTCCGGGCTTGCGGGGGACGCAGGCCCTGCTTTTTTTGGCGACAATATAAGATAGCAAAAAATGTTGACTTGTATGCAAGCATGCAAGTATAATGCGAATGAACGGATTGCTGTACGGAACCGCAGGTGAAAGCATTGGATTTTCCGAATCTCGCATCGGCAAGAGCGACGCTGTCCGATTACGCCTATCAGGTGATCAGGGACGCGATTGTCTCCTTGCGTTTGAAACCCGGACAGCTGGTGTACGAAGCGGAATTGGGGAAAATGATGGGCGTCAGCCGGACGCCGGTGCGGGAGGCGTTCCGCCGGCTGATGGCCGAAGAACTGATTGAAGTCCTGCCGCAACGCGGTGCCCGCATCGCTTACATTTCCTTGAAAAAAATCTATGAAGCCCGCATCGTGAGGGTGAGTCTCGAGACCTGCGCCTTCAAACAGGTCGCCGAGATGTGGAACCCCGAAGAAGAACGGTTTCAAAAGCTGCAAGCGGACGTCAAAAAAATTCTGCAGGAACAAAAAGATGCGGTGGAAGCGGAAGATGTGGACACTTTTTTTCAGAAAGACGAGAGCTTTCACCTGCAGATCCTGGAGGCGGCGGGCAATTCCACGCTGATCTCCATCATTCAACAGATGCGCGGCCATTTGAACCGGATGCGGTACCTGGAATTGCTGGAGGCCAAACACTTCAGGCGTCTGGCAGAAGAGCACGAGGCCATTTTTGACGCGGTGACGGCCAAGGACGCCGCCCTGGCGGAACAGCTTCTGAGCCGGCACATTCGCTGGATGGAAGACCAGACGGAAAACCTGTCCCGCAAATATCCGCAATATTTCAAGGATTGATGCGGTTTGCGGGCATGAGTCCCGGTTTGGAAGGTTTTTCTCCATGATTCGAAAGCGCTTTCATATAGAGGCTTTCGAGAATTTTCACGCATGACCGAGGGGGGATATGGCTCCGTTCACTTGTATACTAGTATAAATTTGGTCTGCCCAGCCGACAGGCATCTCGGCGAAACCCAGCCCAAACGATGAATCAAGGAATCGAAGGGGAGGTTTTTCCGGCATGAAAAAAGTGTTCTTGGTTCTGGTCAGCCTGCTGCTTGTCACCCAGGTCGCCTGCGGGTCGAGATCGTCGCAGTCCGGCGGTCAGGAGCAAAGCGGGACGCAAGGTTCCGGCGCCGCGAAAAAAATATCGTGGAAAATGGGGCACATAGTCGTCGAAGACCACATTTGGCACAAGACGGCGGTCAAATTCGCGGAACTCGTCGCCGAGAAAACGGACGGCCAAATCGAAATCACGGTTTTTCCGAACAGCCAGCTCGCCGAGGAAGTCGGTGAATTACACCTTCTGCATGAAAGAAAGGCTGACCTTATCACCTCGGGCAAATCGATGTCCAACTGAGCGGCCATTGTGGGGGAGATGGCGGTGCCTTACGGATTC
>Ga0181858_1001614_pt1 | contig 10942 bp, 8 predicted proteins | sample NewIslPassag4_SG_FD_130749 | JGI IMG/M metagenome (GOLD analysis project Ga0181858, IMG submission 130749) | Feedstock adapted compost microbial communities from Newby Island compost facility, Milpitas, CA, USA - Passage 4_SG | ecosystem: Engineered > Solid waste > Feedstock > Composting ...
AGGCGGGCCTTGCGGACATCGGCTGGAAAGCGCTGTAACTGAACAACCACGACCAGCCGCGGATGGTGTCGCGCTTCGGGGGCGCCGGCAAATACCGCAAGGAATCGGGGAAACTGCTGGCCACCCTGTTGCACACGCTGCAGGGGACGCCGTTCATCTACCAGGGCGAAGAGCTGGGCATGACCAACGTCAAGTTCGGCTCCATTGAGGATTACCGGGACATCGAAACGCTGAACATGTACCGGGAATACACCCTGGAACGCGGCCTGCCGGCGGACTGGGTGCTCAGGCTGATTCACGCGAAGGGGCGGGACAACGCCCGGACGCCCATGCAGTGGGACGACTCGCCCAATGCGGGTTTCACGTCCGGGACACCCTGGATCAAGGTGAATCCCAATTTTACCGAGATCAACGCCAAAGAGTCCCTCGCCGACCCCGATTCGATCCTTCATTATTACAAAAAGCTGATCCGCCTGCGCAGGGAACATGACATCGTGGTCTACGGCCGGTACGATCTCATCCTGGAGGACCATCCGCAGATCTACGCCTTCACCCGCACGCTGGGGCAGGAGCGGTGGCTTGTCATGCTCAATTTCTCCAGGCGGGAAGCGCGGTTCGAGCTGCCCGAACATTTGCGCCATTCGGGCCGGCAGCTCATGATCGCCAACTACGCCGACGCCGACGGGCGGGAGCCCATCGACCGGCTGGAGCTGAGGCCCTACGAGGCGCGGGTGTACCGGCTGCTTCCGTGAAAAGACCTTTGGTCCGGCCGCCACATGGTTTTGTACGATGTTCTGCAGCATCGCATGACAGGTGCAGCATCAAAAAAGGCAGCGCCTGACGCTGCCTTTTTTGACGGTTCACCCATTTCTCCCGATTCCCGAACGGTTACAACGTCGGTTTGAAGAACATGAACAGAAAGAGGAGCACGCCGAGGGCGCTGATCAAATATTGCAGTCCGTTCACCCTGGCCACGCCTGCGGCGAGCTCCGGCGAAAGGGGCCGGTCGGGGGATTCGGCGGAGGAAAAGGCCTGGGCGGCCACCTTCTTCGCGATGGGCGCCAGAACGCCGATGACAAGGGTTTGAATGATGACATACAGGGCGATGGAACCGTAAATCCAGAACTGGCCGAATCCGTAATCGCCCAGCCAGGCGAGCAGCAGGCCGGTGAGCACGGCGAGCGAACCCAGGATTTTGGGGAACTTTTCCAGGATTCTCATCAGGCCGAGAGATCCCCTCAGTTGGCCGAGCGTCTGCCCGCTGCGGAACAGGATGTGCCCGAAAAAGGTCGGTCCGATGCCGACGACGGCGCTCAGGACATGCAACGCGACAAGCAGGTGAAGCCAATCTTCAGACAACCCGTAACCGTTGATGGACATGCGGGATCCCCTTCCTGGAAGTATTATGAAGGAAGTATCATGATTTTCGGTCTTGATACATGACGGAAACCTTAATCGAATAATGATCGTCATAGCTTTCGTTTATCAAGATGATGAGCGTCTTATTGTCCTTCATGCCGGTGATGTTCGGCGGATCCGTCACCTCGGTGACGTCATACCCGTTGTCCTGCAAGTAGGTTTTATACATGCCGATGATGGATTCCATGCTCTCGTTGGTCAAATAATCGATCGACGTCGTGACGCCTTCCCCGGAATCCGTTATGGCCGTTCCCATGGTGACCGTGTAATCGTCCGGAAACGGAATGTCCCTGGGGAACTGCTCGGGGATCTTCTGGCGGATCTCGAACGCGTCTTTCGCCGCGCCGGCGGATGTCCCTTCCTTTCCTCCGTTCCCATCGGCTCTGTTCGCCGCGTCGCCGTTCCCGCCTCCGCCGCAGGCCGCCAACAACCATGCCGAGATCGCCAGGATGGTCGCGCCAAAGGCCAGTTTTCCCTTCAGGTTCATCCGATCGTTCTCCCCCGGTTCCGTCAAAACTTTTCCATCACTCCTATACCACCCCGAGACTGTCATTTTCCATGCCAAGTTGAAGTTGGCGAACTCTCATTCCATTGACAGGGTCTGGCACCCTTTGGGGATTTTCCATAAACTATTAATTGATCGGAGGGGAAGTGTCCGGGGGGCGGCTTTCATGAGAACGGTGCGGGAGGAACTGGGCAGGCTGGGTGCGGACCGGTTCACGGGACGCGAGTCCGAATTGCGGAGGATGGAAGCGGAAGCGCTGCATCCGGAGGGGCGGATGGTATATCTTCACGGGCTCAGCGGTCTGGGGAAAACGGCGCTGCTCCGCCAGTTCTGCCGAAGAAATCCGAACATCCCCGCCTTTTTTCTTCATCTTCAGGGTCCGTCCAAGCATGCGCGGGGATGGCCTTGTGACTACGCCGTTCATGTGGAGCGGTTTGTACCGGAAAACGAAACGCCTCCGGTGACGGAGGCGGGGTTTGCGATCGGTCTGGAAGAGCTGCAGGACCGTCTTCCCGGGATGATGGCGGCGGATTCGCCAACCGTGCTGATCTTCGATTCCATTGACGACTGGAAACCGGTCAGCGATTGGCTGCGCGTCCGGTTCTTCCCTTCGTTGCCGGTGGCCGCGCGCGTGTTTGCCGCCTCGCGGTTTCCGCCGGATGCGTCGTGGACGGGCGAAGCGGGATGGGCCCGGTCGATTGTCCGTCTGGAGCTTCGTCCCCTCGATCAGATCGCGTCGTTCCGTTACATTGAATCGTACGGCATCCGGGATTTTGAGACGTGCCATTACCTTTCCAAATTCGCCAGGGGACTTCCCGTCGCCCTGCGCATCCTGTGCGAGGACACGATCGAGTCCGGCATCGAGGAAGTCTGCTCGAACTATTACAAGCAACAGTTTTACGACCGCATTTCCCGGCAGCTGCTCCAAGGCATGCCGCTGGGCGATGACGGACTGGACATGCTGGACGCCGCTTCCCTGCTGTGGAATTTCGACATCGACGCCATTTCCCGACTGCTGGAGGTCCGGGTGCCGGCGGCATCGTTCCGGGCGTTCTGCGACCTGCCGATCGTCGAACCGACCGATGCCGGCTGGCGCATCGTCAAGGCCGCCCGATTCTGGTTCCGGAAAGAATTTGCCCGGCGCGCGCCGGAACGTTATGCCGCCATGGTCAACCGGGCAAGAAGGTACTGGATGGATAAGCTGGAGGCGGCCGACTCCGAAGCGAAGCGGAATCTGTACGTCAATCTGCTTTATTTGACCGACAACGACGTGCTGCATACGTATTGCTACCAGGAATCGCTGGATCAATACGTCATCCGTCCCCTGCGCAGGGAGGAGCTGGGTGCGGTACGGGAGATGTACGTCTCCTTTCACAACGTCATGCCGGCCTTTTTCCGGGAAAGCACCTATCAGGAACAGTATCTGGAAACCTACTGGGCATTGTCGCCCGAGACGTTTTTCGGCTTCTACCGCGGCGGCCGGCTGGCGGTGTTCATGTCCATGCTGCCGCTGACGCCCGGGATCCGGCGGGAACTGCAGCGCAATCCGGTCTACAGAAACTATATCGCCCGTTCGGAGGAGACGGAAGGCGATACGGTCATGTGGATCGCCGCGTTCCTTCCCGAATATGGCGCAAGCGCGGTCGGCGAGGTGTTTCTGTACGGGTTTTCGAAGCTGGCGGGCCGGGGGCGGATGATCGTGATCACGCCGTTCCTGGAGGCCCACCGCCTCATGGAAGGGATTGGCTTCGAACCGTTGCCGTGGGCCGATTATACGACGGAGAACGGACTGTATCACAAGGCCTGCCGGCTGGATCTGAAGGACGTCGAGACGCTGAACGCGGTGATGAGCTCGGGAAGCGGCGAACACCGGCTGGCTTCTCCTCCCCGTATGTCCCGGGAGGAAGCGCATGCCCATGTCAAAAACCTGCTTGTGCATTTCCACGATTTCGAGCAAAGGGCGGATATCGTCGGGCGCTGCCCGTACATGCGGATGCGCTGCCATTCCCGCCAGGAGCTGGCGAAGGCGGCGGAGACCATCCGCAAACTGGTGGTTTCGCTGTTGGAAACATGGTCCCGGAGCAACGGGGCCCAGGCCGTTTGCGGCCAGATTCTGCACCTGTGCTATATCCGGAAAATCGGCACGCACGAAACGATCGCCGCCCGCCTCAATCTTTCGCTGAGCACGTACTACCGGCACCTGAAAAAAGGAACGGCTCTGCTGGCCGAAGCGTATGTCGTCCACCTGGGCATTCTGCAGGATTGAGCGGTGTCAGCCGGTCCGCGCCGGGCAGGCGCCCGGAGAAATCGACGCAGGGTCGCGGAATCAACCGTCGGTTTCGGCCAGCGCTTTTCGGAACTCCTCGGTGAGCAGCGGCACCACCTCGAACAGGTCGCCGACGATGCCGTAGTCCGCCCCCCTGAAAATCGGCGCTTCCGGATCCTTGTTGATGGCGACGATGACGCGCGACTGGCTCATCCCGGCCAGATGCTGGATCGCGCCGCTGATGCCGCAGGCGATATAGAGATCCGGCGTGACCACCTTGCCGGTCTGGCCGATCTGCAGCGAATAGTCGCAATACCCCGCGTCGCAGGCGCCGCGGGAGGCGCCGACCGCCGCGTTCAGCACTTCCGCCAGCCGCTCCAGCACCTGAAAACCGTCCGCGCTTTTCACGCCCCGGCCGCCGGAGACGACGATGCGCGCTTCCGTCAGATCCACCTTGCCGGACGTCTTGCGCACGACCTCCTTCACGACGGCGCGAAGGTCGGCGGGCGGGGCATAGGGGATCTGCGTCACTTCCGCCCGCGAGCCGGGAACGGCCTCCGCGGCGGGGAGGGTGTTCGGCCGGAACGTCACGACGAGCGGCCCCGCCGTGAACCGCTTCGTTTCGAACGCCTTGCCGGCGTAGATCGGCCGCGTGAACAGGAGGCCGGCGGCGTCCTTTTCCAGCGCGACGACATCGGAAATTTGCCCCGCGTTCAGGTGCGCGGCCACCTTCGGCGCCAGATCCCGGCCGATGGCGGTGTGCCCGAAAAAGACGGCGTCCGGCTGCACCGCGTCCAGCACGGCGGCGAGGGCGGGGAAATACGTTTCCGGATTGTAATGCGCCAGATCCGGATGGTCCACGGCCGCCACCCGGTCGATGCCGCAACCGGCCAGTTCCTGCGCGAACGCGGCCACCCCGTGGCCGATGATGGTGGCCTCGATCCGGTCGCCTTCTTCGCCGGCGAGCTTCGCCGCCCGGATCGTTTCCAGCGCGACCCGGCGGAGCTTGCCGTTCCGCGCTTCCGCGACGGTCAAAAAGGTTTTGCCCATGGGGGCGTCCTCCTCTCAATGGGGGTACAAACGGAAAAACGATAAAACGAGGCGCTTTGCGGCGAAGGCGGGCGTCAGAGCACCTTTGCTTCGGTGCGGAGCAGGCGGACGAGCGCGGCCGCCTGCTGCGCGGGGTCGCCCCCGATCCGCTGCCCCGCCTGGCGCGCGGGCGGCAGCGCGAGCGATACGCGCGCGGTTTTCGGGGCGACGTCCGCTTCCGTCAGGCCGAGATCGTCGAGGGTCAGCCGCCGGAACGGCTTCCGCTTCGCCTGCATGATGCCGGGCAGGGACGGATAGCGGGGCTCGTTCAGCCCCTGCTGTGCAGTGAACAGGGCCGGGAGGGTCACTTCCACCGTTTCCGTATCCCCTTCCGCGTCGCGCAGGACGGTGGCCTTCCGCCCGTCGGTCTCGAATTTGACGATCGAGGATACGTGCGGGATGCCCAGCAGGTGGGCCACCCGGATCGCGACCTGCCCGGCGCCGTTGTCGACGGAGAAGTAGCCGCCGAGCACCACGTCAAACGGTTGCCGCTGCAGGTACGCGGCGAGCGCGCGGGCGACGGCGAACTCGTCGTCGCCGATCCGTTCGTCCGAAATGAGCGCGGCCTCGTCGGCGCCCATCGCCAGCGCCGTGCGCAGCGCTTCCGCGCAGCGTTCCGGCCCGGCCGATACGACGACGACCCGGCCGCCGTGCCGCTCCCGGATCCGGATCGCCTCTTCCACGGCGTACTCGTCGTACGGGTTGAGGATGAACTTCACCCCGTCCTCTGACACCGTCCCGCCCTGGATGACGATTTTCTCCTCGGTGTCAAACGTCTGTTTCAGCAGCACCACCACGTTCATCTTCGCCGCACCCTCCCCATAAGAATGAAATGGAAATTGACGGGCAGCCAACCGAACCGCCTATTTTTTCAGCCCTCTCAGGAAAAATTCCACCGTCCCGTCGACCTGCGCCGTCAGCGAATACTTGCGGCCCCCGATAAGCCACGAGGTGACGACCTCGTCCATGGCGCCGAACACGAGCAGGCGCGTCAGCTTCACGTCGAGATCGGGGCGAAACAGCCCTTCTTCCACCCCCTGCCGCAGGATCTTTTCAATGAGCTGGATGTACGGCTTCAGGACCTGGCCGATGGCCTTGCGCAGCTCGAGTGAACTTTGCCGGAGTTCGATCTGCGTCACGTACGCCAGCGGAACGTTCCGCTCCAGTTCGGCGAAATGGAGTTCGCAAATTTTCCGCAGCGCCTCCTCCGCCGAATCCGTCTCCCGGACGCTGGCGTGGAACCGTTCGATGAGGTCGCCCAGCCGTTCCCGGAACAGGGAGATGAGGATATCTTCCTTGTTTTTGAAATATAAATAAATCGTCCCGTCGGCGACGCCCGCTTCCCTGGCGATCCGCGCCACCTGGGAATTGTGGTAACCGTGCTGAGCGATGACGCGGAGCGCCGCGTCCAGGATGGCATGATATTTTTCTTTTTTCCTGCTTGTCATCGGGTCACCTCGAATGGTAAAATCAGAGCAAAATGAATGAATGCTCATTCATTTTTTCTTCATCTTATGGGAATCGGTGCCGAATGTCAATCCGTTTCGCCCGGGATTTCCCATAAGATTTTTGAAAAACGGGAGGTGTAATCGCTTACACCGTGTTTGCCAGGCGATCAGATGACTCTTGCGGCAACCCTGGAGGCGGTGTCATGTCCAACGGGAAGGAAGAGGACCGATGGCGTGGCGGATCGTGAATCTGCTGCTGTTTTTGGCCGTCACCGGATACGCGGTGTACCTGTTCGGCCTCGCCGTGTACCGCCGCTATTCCTATTTGAAACTGGGCCGGCCTTACGATTTCCGGCAGCGTCACCGGGAGCGGCTGCGGGCGTTTGCCTCGGAAGTGTTCGGACAGCGGAAGCTGCTCAAGGACCGGAAAAGCGGCATCATGCACATCGTCCTGTTTTACGGCTTCATCATTTTGCAGTTCGGCGCACTCGACCTGATCGTGAAAGGCTTGACCGGCGGGGGGCATCTGCCGCTTCCGGCCTATGACGTGTTCGGCCTGCTGCAGGAGCTGACCGTGCTCGCGGTGCTGGCGGCCGTGGGCTACGCGGCGTTCCGCCGGTACGGCGAGAAGCTGCCCCGCCTCAAGAGAGGCCGGAAGCCGGGCGTCGTCCTCTGGTTCATCGCCGGGCTGATGTTGTCCGTCCTGCTGACGCTGGCGTTCGAGCGGGCCTGGACCGGCCAGCCGCCCAGCCTGCTCGCGCCGGTCTCCTCGTGGATCGCGGCGGGGCTGGCGGGTCTGCCCGATCCGGCGGCGAGATCCGGTTTTTACGTCTGCTGGTGGCTCCACCTGCTCATTTTGCTCGCCTTTCTCGTCTATGTCCCGCAGTCCAAGCATTTTCACATTTTCACCGCGCCCGTCAACATCTGGTTCCGCCGGCCGGAGCCCGTCGGGCGGCTGGCCAGGCTGGATCTGGAGAACGAAGCGGCGGAGTCGTTCGGCGTCGGCGCCGTCGAGGAATTCACGCAAAAGCAGATGCTTGATTTCTACGCCTGCGTCGAATGCGGCCGCTGCACGAACGCGTGCCCGGCTTCGGGCACGGGCAAGGCGCTGTCGCCGATGCATCTGATCGTCAAGCTGCGGGATCACCTGATGGAAAAAGGGGCGGCGGTCACGTCCCGGTCGCCGTGGGTGCCGGAATTCGCCTTCGCCGGCGCAGGCGGCGGCGCCCACGCGGTGCATGCGGCGGAAGCGGAGGGCGTGCGGTGGGAGACGGCGCAGGGGATCACCGACATCCGGCCGACGCTGGCGTGGCAGGAGGCTTCCTGGAAAAAGCGGGACGCGCCCGTGTCGGAAGTGGCGCTCATCGGCGGCGTCGTGACGGAGGACGAGATCTGGGCGTGCACCACCTGCCGCAATTGCGAGGACCAGTGTCCGGTCGGCAACGAGCACGTCGACAAGATCGTCGACCTGCGCCGGCATCTGGTCTTGATGCAGGGCCGCCTGCCGCACGAAGGCCAGCGCGCGATGCAGAACATCGAGCGGCAGGGCAACCCGTGGGGCCTGAGCCGCAACGAACGCGACGGGTGGACGCGCGATCTCGGGGACGTCCGGGTGCCGACCGTGCGGGATGAGCCTGATTTCGAGGTCCTCTTTTTCGTCGGCTCGATGGGGTCCTACGACCCGCGCACCCGCCAGGTGACGCGCGCGTTCGTCCGGCTCATGGCCGAAGCGGGCGTCCGCTTCGCGATCCTCGGCAACGAGGAGCGCAACTCCGGCGACACGCCGCGCCGGATGGGCAACGAGCTGCTGTTCCAGCAGCTGTGCGCGGAGAACATCGCCACCTTCAGGAAATACGGCGTTCGCCGGATCGTCACCGCCGACCCGCACGCGTACAACACGCTGAAAAACGAATATCCGGACTTCGGCCTGGAGGACGTCGAGGTGCTCCATCACACGGAACTGCTCGACCGGCTCGTCCGCTCCGGCCGGCTGACGCCGCGCCACGCGGTGAACGAGCGCGTCGTCTACCACGATTCCTGCTACCTCGGCCGGTACAATGGCGTCTACGACGCGCCCCGCCATATTCTGCGGGCGATCCCCGGCGTCGAGCTGGTCGAGATGAAGCGCAACCGCGAGAACGGCATGTGCTGCGGGGCCGGCGGCGGCCGGATGTGGATGGAGGAGACGTCCGGCAAACGGGTCAACCTTGCGCGCACCGAGCAGGCGCTCGAGACGAACCCGACCGTCATCGGCAGCGCCTGTCCGTACTGCCTGGCGATGATGGAGGACGGCGTGAAGCTGAAGGGTGCGGACGAGCGGGTGAAGGCCCGCGACGTGGCGGAACTGCTGGCGCAGTCCGTGTTTGGCGATTGATTTTTGCACATTTCTGAAAAACGGTCGGGAGGAGGTCCCCTGGCAAATGATTGCGATACGCAAAGCGGTGGTCATCGGATCGGGCGTGATGGGGTCGGGCATCGCCGCCCATCTGGCCAACGTCGGGATTCCGTGTCTCCTGCTGGATATCGTCCCGCAGCGGCTGACGGACGAGGAGACGGCAAAGGGCTATACGCTGGAGCACCCCGCGGTGCGCAACCGCCTGGCGACCCAGGCGATCGCGAGACTGCGCAAGACGAACCCGCCGCCGCTGTACGACGAAGCGTTCGCGGAGCGCATCACGCCGGGCAACGTGGAGGACGACCTGCACCGCATCGCGGAAGCCGACTGGGTCATCGAGGCGATCACGGAAAATCTGGAACTGAAACGGCAGCTGCTCCGGCGGATCGAAGCCCACTGGCGGCCGGGCATCATCGTCAGTTCGAACACCTCCGGCATCTCCATCAACGCCATGGCCGAAGCGTGCGGCGAGGCGTTCCGGACGCATTTTCTCGGCACGCACTTCTTCAATCCGCCGCGCTACATGAAGCTGCTCGAGCTCATCCCCGGCAGGGACACCGATCCGGCCATCGTCGACGGGATGAAACGGTTTTGCGAACGGCGCCTGGGCAAGGGCGTCGTGGTGGCCCGGGACACGCCGAACTTCATCGCCAACCGGATCGGCACATACGGTCTCATGGTGACGCTGCAGGAGATGCTCGAAAAAGGGTACACCGTCGAAGAGGTGGACGCCGTCACCGGCCCCGCGCTCGGCCGCCCGAAAAGCGCCACGTTCCGCACGCTCGACCTGGTCGGCCTGGACACGTTCGTGCATGTCGCGGGCAACGTGTACGAACATGTCAACGACGAGGCGGAAAAGGCCGCCTTCGCCGTGCCGGATGTGCTGCGCCGCATGGTGGAGCGGGGGTGGCTCGGCGAGAAGGCGGGCCAGGGGTTCTATCGGAAGCGGAAAGGGCCGGACGGCAGCAGCGAGATTCTGGCGCTCGACCTGGCCACGATGGAATACCGGCCGCAGCGGAAGGTGACGTCCGCCTCGCTGGAAGCGGCCAGACTGGCGAAGGGTGCCGCGGAGAAGACGAAGGCGCTGCTCGGCGCGGGCGACCGCTATTCGGAGCTGGCCTGGAACCTGCTGAAAAAAGTTCTGGTCTACTCGGCCGCCAAGCTCGGTGAAATCGCGAGTTCCGTACGCGAAATCGACGACGCGATGAAATGGGGCTTTGGCTGGGAGCTCGGGCCGTTCGAGACGTGGGACGCGATCGGGCTCGTCGAATCGGTTCGGCGGATGGAAGCGGAAGGCACGGCCGTCCCGGCCTGGGTGAAGGAATGGATCGCGCAGGGGAACACCTCGTTTTACCGGAAGCGGGACGGCGCGACCTTCCACGTGCTGGACGGGCAATACGTGCGGCTGGAGCGGCCGCCGGAAGCGATCTCGCTTCGGGAGCTGAAGGAGCAAAACAGGGTCGTCCGCGCGAACAGCGGTGCCAGCCTGATCGATCTCGGCGACGGCGTGGCGTGTCTGGAATTCCATTCGCCGAACAACGCGATCGGCGCGGATATCCTGCAAATGATCCGGCAAAGCCTGGACGAGGTGCGCCGCAACTTCGAGGGGCTCGTCATCGCCAACCAGGGACCGAACTTCTGCGTGGGCGCGAACCTGATGATCCTGCTCATGGAAGCGCAGGACGGGGAATGGGAGGAACTCGACGGCATCATCCGGCTGTTCCAGGACACGATGATGCTGCTGAAACGGTTCGAGAAGCCGGTGGTGGCGGCGCCGCACCGGATGACGCTCGGCGGGGGCGTGGAGGTATGCCTGCCCG
>Ga0181858_1001615_pt1 | contig 10935 bp, 7 predicted proteins | sample NewIslPassag4_SG_FD_130749 | JGI IMG/M metagenome (GOLD analysis project Ga0181858, IMG submission 130749) | Feedstock adapted compost microbial communities from Newby Island compost facility, Milpitas, CA, USA - Passage 4_SG | ecosystem: Engineered > Solid waste > Feedstock > Composting ...
CGCGCGGCGGGAGAAGGAATACGAGGGGCCGCGCGCCAAGGCGGGGGCGCTGCTGCGGGTGATCGGCGGTGTGGCGGCGGCGTGCGAATGAGTGCTGGTGCGGGCACGACCGCGGCGGCGTAAACGGATGTTTACCCGGCACTCTTGACAGCCCGGACGCGACACCTTATGTAGAGCAACTGGTCGCCGGAGTTGCGCGGCTTCGTTGGGTGGGCACGCCGCACGCCCGCCCCGGGCGCGGTCGCCGCGAGCTCCGTCGGACCCGCAGTGTCGGCGCCACGGGAGGGGCAAAGGGGAGCCGCGTGGCCCGACGCCATGTGCCGTCCCCGCTCCTCGGGCGCGTGCGCCCCTGTCGGTACGGGGAGAGAACGGTGCGCTGCCTCCGGGTCCTCGCAACTCCCGGATCTCACACCGTCGTCCACACTGGTGGTTGGCCGAGATCGATCCGACCGGCCGCGGGGCTGGTCGTTCGAGGGCGCCGGGGGGCGGTCCCCCGCGCGTCAATGTTTCACAGAGGAGGTCCAATGAGACGAGTCCTTGGTTGGCTCTGTGGTGCCGCGCTCGCGGTGGCCCTGCTCGTCCCGGCTGCGGCTTCGGCCCAGCAGGCGCGGCAGGTCACCGGGCGCGTGACCGCGGCTGAGACCGGACAGCCGCTGAACGGCGTACTGGTCAGCGTCGTCGGTCGGAACGTCGCCACGGTGACGAACGAAGACGGCCGGTACGTCATCCAGGTCCCCGAGGGCGCGACGGCGCTCCAGTTCAGCCTGATCGGCTACGAGACCGTCACGCTGGAGATCACCGGCCCCACGCTCGACGTGGCGCTCGCCACGCAGGCGATCACGGTCGAGGGTATCGTCGTCACGGCGCTCGGCATGGAGCAGCAGCGGCGCGCGCTGGCGTCGTCCGTCACCGAGATCAGCGGTGAGAGGTTCTCCAACGTTCCCGAGACGAACCTCGTGAGCGCCCTGAGCGGCACGGCGTCGGGCGTCGTCACGTCCGCGGCCGGCGTGCAGGGCGGCTCGACGCGGATCGTCATCCGCGGCGCCAACTCGATCACGGGCAACAACCAGCCGCTCTTCGTCGTCGACGGGATTCCGATCGACAACTCCTCGCCGTCGATCAGCGGCGGTGGCGGCTGGGGCCAGACCTACGACTACGGCAACGCGGCCGCCGACATCAACCCGGCCGACATCGAGTCGATCACGATCCTCAAGGGGCCGAACGCTGCGGCGCTCTACGGCTCGCGCGCGGCCAACGGCGCCGTCATCATCACGACGAAGAAGGGGAGCGCCGCGCGCCGCGCCGGCGGTAGCGCGATGAGCTTCCAGAGCAGCGTGATGTGGTCTACGCCGCTCCGGCTGCCGGAGTACCAGAACAAGTACGGCCAGGGCTACACCGGCGAGTTCGAGTACGTCGACGGCCTCGGGAGCGGGATCGACGACTACGCGGACGAGAGCTGGGGCCCGCCCTGCGACGGCCGGCTGATCCCGCAGTGGTGGAGCAACGGCGAACCCGTTCCCTTCACCTGCGATCCGGACAACGTCCGCAGCTTCTTCGAGACCGGGGTGACCACGTTCAACAACCTCTCGTTCGCCACCGCCGGCGATCGTTCGGACGTGCGCCTCTCGGTCGCGAACGAGCACATCGACGGGATGTACCCCGGCTTCAAGCAGGACCGGTGGAACGTCTCCGTCAACGGCCGTGTGCAGGCGAGCGACCGCCTGCGCGTGGACGGCTCCGCGAACTACATCCGCCGTCACGGTGAGCGTCGCCCCGGGATCGGGTACTCGCCCGACAACCCGGTCCAGCAGTTCGTGTGGTTCGGCCGCAGCGTCCACATGGACCGGCTCAAGAAGGCCTACGAGGAGAACGCGGCCCAGAACAAGCACGTCACGTGGAACCCGCTGTTCCACACGAACCCGTACTGGCAGGCGCTCAAGAACAACAACTTCGACGATCGTGACCGCATCATCGGCCACGTCGCCCTGAACTATCAGTTGGCGCCGGGCCTCACGGCCACGCTGCGCGCCGGCACCGACTGGTACCAGACCCACCAGAAGGAAGAGAAGTGGGCGGACGGCACCAACTACTTCTACGATGCCTTCTACGAGGCGGTCTGGGACCAGCGGGAGTCGAACTACGACCTGTTCGTCAACTACGACCGTTCGCTCACGCCGGACCTGCAGCTGAGCGCCATGGTGGGCGGTAACCACCGCTACACCGAGTACAACTGGCACCGCGTCTACGTGCCGGAGCTCACGATCCCCGGCCAGGGCATCTTCACGGTCGGCAACTCGGCGCGCCCCGTCGATGCGGATGACGACTTCGAGCGGACGGGGATGAACTCGCTGTACGGCCGCCTGCAGCTGGGCTTCCGGAACTACCTGTTCCTCGAGGTCACCGGCCGCAACGACTGGTCGTCGACGCTGCCGCCGCAGCACAACTCGTACTTCTACCCCTCGGTTTCGGGGAGCTTCATCTTCACGGACGCGTTCGACCACGGGCTGAGCTTCCTCTCGTACGGGAAGCTCCGCGCGAGCTGGGCCGAGGTCGGTAACGATGCGCCGCCGTACCGGCTCCTGGCGTACTACACGCCTGGCAACTCGTTCAACAGCCAGTACCCGGCGTACGCGGTGCCGAACACGATCCCGAACGCGGACCTGAAGCCCGAGCGCACGCGCTCCTGGGAGGTCGGTCTCGATCTCGGCTTCTTCAACAACCGCCTCGGGCTCGAGACCACCTACTACAGCGGCTCGACGTTCGATCAGATCCTCGACATCGACATGTCCGCGGCCAGCGGCTTCGAACGGCGCTGGGTCAACGCGGGCGAGATCGCCAACCGCGGCGTCGAGGTCACCCTCAACGCGACCCCGGTCCTGCTGAGCAACGGGTTCCGGTGGGACGTGGCGGTGAACTACGCGAGGAACCGGAACGAGGTCGTCAGCCTCGCGCCGAACATCGAGACGGTCCAGCTCGGCTCGTACTGGGACGTCACCACCGAGGCCCGGCTCGGTCAGCCTTACGGCATGATGTACGGCCAGGGCTTCCTGCGGAACGAGGAAGGCAAGATCGTCGTCGACGAGAACGGTCTCCCGATCCCGACGACCGAGCGCATTCCGCTCGGCACGTACACGCCCGACTGGTCGGGCTCGCTGAGCAACACCCTCCGGTACAAGGGGCTGGAGTTCAGCTTCATGCTCGACACGCGTCAGGGCGGGAAGATCTTCTCCGTCACGCAGGCGTTCGGTGAGTACACCGGCGTGCTCGCGAGCACGCTGAAGGGCCGTGAGAACTACTTCGGCCCCGACCCGGAGGGCAGCGGCGACATCATCTGCGATCCGGGGCTCGTCATCGACGGCGTGACCGAGAGCGGCGAGCCGAACACCGTGAAGGTGTGCCCGGATGTGTACTACAAGTGGCTGTTCGACGCCCGCATCCGCGAGCCGCACGTCTACGATGCGAGCTACGTGAAGCTGCGCGAGGCGCGCCTTGCCTACACGCTTCCGCAGTCGATCGTGTCGAAGACGCCGTTCTCGTCGCTCACGGTGGCCCTTATCGGGCGGAATCTGGCGCTCTGGACGGATGTGCCGAACATCGATCCGGAGACCTCGTTCGACGCAGGGAACCGCCAGGGCTTCGAATTCGGCCAGCTCCCGTCTCCGCGGAGCTTCGGTCTGAGCCTCTATGTCACGCCGTAACGCCCGCTCGAGGGAGATTACGACAATGATGATGAGATCGAAAAAGATGGGATTGGTCCCCGTGCTGGCGCTGGCCGTTGCGGCCGGCGCCTGCAACGACGGGTGGACCGACCTCACGGAGCTGAACGAGAACCCGAACGCGCCGACCGAGGTGCGTCCGGAGCTCGTGTTCACCGAGGGGCTCCAGCAGGCCGCGAACGCCCTGCTGGGCAACGCCCTGAACATGGACTACGGCGAGCACCTGGTACAGCACTTCGCGGAGATCGCGTATCCCGAGGAGGACGTGTACCAGTACCGCTCGACGGAGATCAACGCCATCTTCCGGGGCGCCTACGCTTCGTATCTCAAGGAGTTCCAGGAAGTCATCGACATCGGCGAAGAGCGGGGCGATCCCAACCTGATGGCCGCCGGGATGATCATGAAGTCGTGGGTCTTCCAGCACCTGACGGACATCTGGGGAGACCTGCCGTACTCCGAGGCGCTGAAGGGTGACGCCGAGGAGCCGATCCTGGCGCCCAAGTACGACACGCAGCAGGAGATCTACAACGGTCTGCTGGCGGATCTCAAAGCGGCGGCCGAGATGATCGACCCGGACGAGGATCCGTTCGGCGGCCAGGACCTCATCTACAAGGGCGACATGGCGGCGTGGCGGAAGTTCGCCAACTCGCTCCGTCTGCGCGTGGCCATGCGCATCGTGGACCGCGATCCGGATCTGGCGCGGGCAGAGGTCGAGGCCGCCCTGGCGGCGCCGGGCGGCGTGTTCGAGAGCAACGACGACAACGCGCTGATCTGCTACGGCACGGTCACGCGCAACCCGTGGTACACGTACTTCCAGAGCCGCGGGAACGACTACCGGGTCAGCAAGACGCTGGTCGACACGCTGACGTCGTACAGCGATCCGCGTCTCCCGATCTACGCCGCGCCGATCGCTTCGGACCCGACGCGCTCGACCTACGCCGGTATGCCGAACGGCATGCGCGACGGCCACGGGATCAGGCCGGCGGACACGTCGAGGCCGGGCTCGTACTTCCTGTCCCAGACGGCGTGCCTCGCGCTCATGACCTACTCGGAGGTGCTGTTCTTCCTGGCGGAGGCGGAGCAGCGCTGGGGTGATCCCGCCCAGGCGGCGACTCTGTACGAGGACGCGATCCGCGCTTCGATGGAGCGCTGGGGCATTGACGACGCGACGATCAATGCCTACTTGGCGCAGCCGCGGGTGCAGTACAACCCTGCGACCTGGAAGGAGCAGATCGGTCTGCAGAAGTGGATCGCTCTGTACAGCCAGGGCCTCGAAGCGTTCGCGGAGGTCCGTCGCCTCGACCAGCCTGAGCTCAAGCCCGGGCCGGGCGCGGTGCTGGACCACATCCCGCTGCGCTACCCGTATCCGTTCTCGGAGGACCAGTTCAACTCCGCCAACCTGCGCGCGGCGATGCAGCGCCAGGGGATCACCGGCGACCTGACGTCGCAGCACGCGACGCCGGTCTGGTGGGATGTGAACACGCCGACGCCGTAACGCGGCACCGGCGCAATGAAGGGAGCCCCCGGGAAACCGGGGGCTCTTTTTTCATATCCCGCCAAGGTTGCTGCGGAAGCCTGGGGCGGCGCGGCAGGCCGCAAACGCACGGGCCCTACCGGCCGTTGCGCATGAACACGAGGATCAAACCTCCAGAGTTCGTGGCGTAACCACTGCGCGATGTGAACCCGGAAGGGTAGATCTCGACGCGTTCGACGTCCAGAGCGTTGATCGAGGCCAGGATGCACGTGTCGATCGCCCGGGCGCCGTCCACGTAGACCAGCGGCTCCGAGGCTCCGGGGGCGGTGTTCTCGCGTCTGAGCTCGAACGCCGGGCAAGGAGAGTGACTGTGGACCACCATCCACGGAAAGCGCCGGTCCAACACGTCAACCAGGGACGAGGGTTGGTCACCGAGGTCCGCGCGGTGGAGGACGATCGCGTTGCCCGGTATGACATCGTTCGACTCCGCCGACCCGGGCAACAGGGCGCCGCCACAGCCGGCCGCGAGTGCTGCACTCCCGATGAATGCGACGACGATCACCGCCCGCTCGATAACCATGATCCCTCCTGCGGCAGTTCCACTCCTGGCCCGGTCCGGGCCGGGAGGACAGGGATGCACGGATCACGCCGCCGGAGACGGCGCGTCTATCTCGGCAGGATTGGCAACCCGGGCACTCCACGGCTCCGGCGCCTGGAGAAACGCGGGGCGTATTCGATCGTCGTCGAAAGGATCGCAACACTACGGCCGACCGGTGCGGGAGCCGGGTACCGTTGACATCCCTGGCACCCGGCGCCGGCGCCGCGTTGGCCGTGGTGAAACGCGCCAGGCGGCAGATGTAGGACACGTCGCAGGCCCGTGAGCACCCAACGCCGGTACGAGCGGGGCTCCTCGGGCCGGCGAGACGGTCCTACCCCTCGGCTTCCTTGCACTCGCGCAGGCCTTCGAACAGGCGCTCGAAGTGCTCGCGCCCGTGCTTCGCCGTCGCGCAGAGCCGCAACCGCGCCTGCCCCGGGGACACGGCCGGGAAGGTGACCGCTGAGACGAAGATGCCGTGCTCCAGGAGCAGGCGTTGCGCCCAGCGGTAGGCTCGCCATTCGTCGCCGAGCAGGAGCGGGACGATCGGGGTCGTGGACGCGCCGGTGTCGAAGCCGAGTTCGTCGAGTCCTTCCTTCAGGATGCGCGTGTTCTCGCGCAGCCGCTCCATGTGCTGGGGCTCCTCCTGGAGGATCCGCAGCGACTCCAGGATCGCCGCCGCGTTCGCCGGCGAGACGGCGGCGGAGAAGATGTACGGCGCCGAGCCGTGCTGGATGTAAATCTTCAGCGCCAGCGACCCGGCAACGAAGCCGCCCGACGAGGGGATCCCCTTCGACAGCGACCCGGTGTGGATGTCGATCTCCGCCGGGTCGATCCCCTGCTCCTCGCAGATGCCGCGGCCGGTGCGGCCGATCGCACCGATCGCATGCGCCTCGTCGACCAGCAGGAACGCGCCGTAGCGCCGCTTGAGGTCGATCAGCTCCGCCAGCGGCGCCTGGTCGCCGTCCATGCTGAAGACGGAGTCGACGGCGATCAGGATGCGACGGGCGCCCTGGCTCTGAGCCTGGCGCAGACGCCGCTCCAGGTCCTCCATGTCGTTGTGCTTGAACCGCTTGACCTCGCACCCCGCCATCTGCACGCCGTCGTGGATGCTACGGTGCGCGTACTGGTCGAGGATCGCGTAGTCGTTCGGTCCGAAGAGCGACGTGATCGCCGCGATGTTCGCGTCGTAGCCGGACGGGAAGATGGCCGCGGCCTCCTGCCCCAGGAAGTTCGCCAGCTCCTGTTCGACCTCGAGGTGCAGCTCGAGCGTCCCGGTCATGAGCCGCACGCCGCCCGTCGAGGTGCCGTACCTCTCGACCGCCTCCTTGACCGCGGTTGCGAGCCGGGGATGGCCGATCAGCCCGAGGTAGCTGTACGACGAGAACATCAGGATCGGCCGTCCCAGCGCCGCGGACTCAGGGCCCGAAGCCTGGCTCAGCGGGAGCTGGAACGTGTAGAGCGACTCAGGCAGCCCCTTCGCGAACAGCTCGAACCACCGCCGCACAGCGGGGGTGTCGAGGAGCGATCCGGGTTCGATCAACTCGTCGACGCTGCGCCCTTCGAAGAAGCCGTGAAACGGGTCGCGCGTGTAGGCGGCCAGCTCGTCAGCGGCCAGGCCGGAATACGACCTTGACCGAGCGGTGTCCGGCTTTGTCGAGAGCGGCGGAGAGTGCTGCACGGTATTCCTCCAGTCCGTATTCGTGGGTCACCAATCCCAGGTCACCGAACCCGTCCTGCTGCATGAGTTCGATCGAGACGTCGTAAATGTCGCGGCGCTCGCCGCGGTACGGGGCGAGGCCGTAGGCGAAGACGCCCGCAATGCTGAGCTGCCGGTACCACAGCCGGGTCCAGTCGGCTTCCAGCTTTGCGGCCGCGCCGACCAGGACGATGCGACCGCCCTCACGGGTCAGCGCCAGCGAATCCCCCGCCGAGCCCGCGGTGCCGACCGTGTCGTAGACGAGCGAAGGGCCGCCTTCCACGAAGCGCGGCGCCAGCGTCGGCTTGTAGAGCTTCGCGCCCGGGAGCGACGACGCCCAGGTGTAAGCTTCAACCCGGCTCCGGAACAGGTGCGTGGCGCCCGCGCGCTCGGCCATCTCGAGCTGGAAGCCGTAGCGTCCCAGCACCGCGATCGGGCCATCCCAGCCGATCAGCCGCAGCGCCTTGATGGTGAGCAAGCCGATCGTCCCGGCGCCGATGACGAGCACGGTGTCGGGCTCGTCGCCGCCGGCAGCCCCGCGCCCGTCGCCCGCGTCCTTGCCGCCGGGAAAAGGCGGATGCAGCAGGACCGGCCTCAACGCCGATGCGAACGGGTCGGTCAGAACGGCGACCTCGTCCGGCAACTGGCCCGGCCGATGGAGCTGGCTGACGTGGGCGACGAAGCTGGTCGACCAGCCGCCGCCGACGCGGGGGTGGTAGCCGATCATCGGGCCCCTACCGATCGCGCCATCCGTCGTGCGGCGGCACAGGCCGTACTCGCCGCGGGCGCAGGCGGCGCACGGCTCGAGGCCTCGCTGCGCGCACGCCAGCATCGGGTTCACGATCACCCGCTCGCCGACCGTCCACCCTTCGACCGCGGGCCCTACCTCCGCGATCCGGCCCACGTTCTCGTGCCCGAACGTGAATGGAAACGCGCCGAACGGCTCGAGCGTGAACGAATCGTGTGCGGTGACCGCAGCCAGGTCGCTCCCACAGATCCCGCTGAGCGTCGTTTCGACGCGCACCCAGTCGGGTCCGGGCAACGCAGGCGGCTCTACCTCGTCGAAGCCCAGGCATCCCAGCGGTCCCAGGGCAAACGACGGGTGTCGCCCCGAGGCCCACCGCGTGGCCAGGTACCGGATGGGCCGGTAATGGAACCGGATCGCGCGCAAGTCCCTACGACCTCGTACGACAAGGAAGCCCATCGCCGCCGTCCCCTTGGACGGCGCGGGCCGGGTGTTGAACGGTTGTGATGGGCCAAAGCTACGTCGAAAGGGGACGCGCGACAAGAAGAAAAAGGGGGCATGCGCGGGCCCACCTTGCTGGTCGCGCCCCGAACCCCTAACCTCTCGTGGCGCGCTCCCGGACAGTTCAGCAGTGAGGACCCGCAATGCCGCTCACGCCGTTTCAGAAGCAGAAGATCCGCCGACTGTTCACCGTCCTGGACGTCAACCGGGACGGCCGCGTGGACCGGAGCGACTTCCTGCACCGCGTAGAATCCCTCGCCCGGCTCCGGGGGTGGAGCGAGGCGTCTCCCGAGTACGTGCGCAACCGGCACTACGTCCTGGAGGAGTGGGAGGCCGTGTGCGACAGCGCGGACCTCGACGACAGCGGGGCCGTCGCGCTGGACGAGTACCTGCGCTACGCGGAGATCTTCCTGGACGACCCGGAGGCGGTACAGGCTTACGCCCGCGGGGACGTCCAGCTCCTCTTCGACGCCATGGACACCGACGGCGACGACGCGATCACCCTCGACGAGTACCGGGCCTACCTGGCCGCGTGCGGCGTCGATGAATCGGCCGCCGAGGTGTTCTTCCAGCACGCCGACCGCGACCGGGACGGCGCCATCACGCGGGACGAGATGGCGCGCGCCGTCGAGGAGTTCCTCACCTCCGAGGACCCCGAGGCGGCGGGGAACTTCATGTTCGGGCCGCTGGAGGGCGACAGCGTAGGAGCAGGCGCGGCAGGTGCCTAGCCGCGTCCCGCGCGGCGACGGTGCATTGGCGACCGCGCCTCATCCCCGTCACCCGACCCGCCCCACGCGCATCGCGAGCGGCCACGTGATTCGCCGCGTCGCCTTGCCGCCGTCGCCCCAGAGGGGCGCCAGTTCCTCGCCGAGCGCCTCGACGGCGCCCGGGCCCCTGGCCTTCTCCAGCGCGCGCACGCCCGACCAGGTGCGCGCGTAGCCGAGCAGTTGCTCCAGCGTCCAGTCCGCGTGGAGCTCGAGCGCCGGCGCCGGGATCTCCTCGAACGGGAACGGGATCGTGCGATAGCCGGCCTCCACCAGTCTCCGCTCCGGCGGCCAGTATGGGGCGAGAACCTCGCGGTAGAAGTGCGAGACGATGGGGTCGACGTCGTCGCCCGCGCTCAGGAGGTCGTAGCAGATGAGGGCGATGACGGCGCCGCGCCGCGCGACGCGTTTCACCTCAGCGTAGTATGCGTCCAGGTCGAACCAGTGCGCGGCCTGCGCGGCCACGGCGAGGTCCGCGCAGTGGGCGGGGAGGCCGCTGTCCTCCGCGAGCGCGCGACGGTACTCGATCCGCTCGTGGCGCCGCGCGTGGGCGAGCTGCTCCGCGCTCGCGTCCGTCGCGACCACGCGATCGAAGCGCTCGAGCAGCCCGACGCTGAGCTGGCCCGAACCGCACCCCGCCTCCCACGCCAGGGCCGTCCCCGGCGATGTGTCGGCGAGGAAGTCGACGAGCTCGCGGGGATACGTGGGCCTGTACTCCCGGTATCCGGCCGCGCGGTCGGAGAAGTGATCGGGGAAGGTCGGGTCGGTCATTGTTGGGTGTCGGGGGTCAGGGCTCAGGGCTCAGGGCTCAGGGGTCAGGGGTCAGGGGTCGCGGGTCAGGGGTCAGGGGTCAGGGGTGGTTTTCTTGGGTGTCAGGGAGCCACGGACCGTCATCGCCCCACACCTGAAACGCACGACCCAATACCCAAGACCTGAAACCTGAGACCCGGGACCTGACACCCGACACCTGACCCCCGACACCTCCTTCTCCAACACTAGCCCCAACCGCAATCACGGCTACATTATCCCAGGATCCCCGTTGAGAGATCACGGGTAGCGAATGCGACGCGGCGATCCGCTTCTCGAGATGGTAGTCAGCGCCATGGTCAAAAGTAAGTCTTGTCTCGCCCCCTGGATCTCGATTCGTTCGGGCCTGCTCTGCCTCGGGCTCCTCGCCCTCGCGCCCGCGGCGGCGGCCCAGACGGTTCCGCAATACACTCGCGCCGATTCGATCCGCGGCTCGCTCACGGCGCCCGAGCGGACGTGGTGGGACGTGACCTTCTACGACCTGTACGTGGAGGTGAATCCTGCCGACTCCTCCATCGCCGGCTGGAACGCGATCACGTACACGGTCGTCGAAGAGCCGAAGGAAATGGAGATCGACCCGCAGGACGCGCTGGGGATCGGCAGTGGCGTGCAGGACGGGCGGCGGATCCCGGCC
>Ga0181858_1001624_pt1 | contig 10921 bp, 11 predicted proteins | sample NewIslPassag4_SG_FD_130749 | JGI IMG/M metagenome (GOLD analysis project Ga0181858, IMG submission 130749) | Feedstock adapted compost microbial communities from Newby Island compost facility, Milpitas, CA, USA - Passage 4_SG | ecosystem: Engineered > Solid waste > Feedstock > Composting ...
AGAATTGTCAGGATGTCAAGTATGCCAAGGGCGGAAACTTTTATGTCCTGGGCCAATTTTCCCTCTCCAATAATATAAATTTGTCTGCTGAAGGCAATTTTTATGCGAATGAAATCACCATTCATTCTTCCCCTAACAACTTTTCCGTCGGTGGCAAGATGGTGGTGGAAAACAAGATTTATTTTATGTCACAGAACTCGCAAATTGTAACGGGTCAAGATCTTTTGGCAGGCTCCTATGAAATCAATGCAAAAAATAATCGAATTGAATCTCATGGCGACATCCTGATCGCTGGAGATGTTATTGTCAGAAATTCTATCACATGGACTGCTGGCGGCAATATTGCCATCGGCGGGAATTATAACAATCAAAATCATCATGCTCTTAACGTTCACTTTCAGACCGGCACAACGTCACTCATCACCGGCGGTTCAAGCGGAGGCTCCGGCCAGCCGGGAGGTTCCTCCGGCGGGAGCGGAAGCGGCGGAGGCGGCTGGAATCCGGAGCGGCGGAAATAGGCGGTCAGGCGGACTTGTTTTCGTGCCGCGGCAAATTTGCGCTTGATAGGTTTATAGATTCGCAGAACGGACATACTGATGGCTAGGACGTTCCGGAACGCATTGCGGCGCCGGCGGGCGCCTTGGGGAGAGAACGGCAATGCGGCGTCTTGGCTGTCATTTTTTTTCTGGTTGGCATAAAGTTGCGGGCATGATCCTTGTTTCTTTGATGTGTGCGGCAAATTTTGCGAGCTTTATCGGGAAAGCCTATGCGGCATCCCGCGAAGCAAGCCGGATTCCGGATGAGGCGATCCGCATCCGCATTCTGGCCCATTCCGATTCCGCATATGACCAGGCGGTCAAACGGGCGGTGCGCGGGCGCGTGGAAGACGTGATCATGTCCTGGGGGCCGATGCCCGAAACCTATGAGGAAGCCCATGCGCTGGTTTCCGCGCATCTTGGCGAGATTCAGGAGGCGGCGAACCAGGCCCTCGCGGAGCTGGGGGCGCCGTATGCCGCGGCGGCGGAACTGGGGACGTTTGCCTTTCCGGCCAAAACGTTCGCGGGAGAATACTATGCAGCCGGCGAATATGAAGCGCTTCGCATCACGCTGGGCGACGGCCGGGGTTCCAACTGGTGGTGCGTGCTGTTTCCGCCTCTGTGCATTACGGCGGCCTTGGCGCCGGATCCTGCCAAAGTGCAGGATGCGCAGAAGCCGGCGGCGGCGGAGCCGTCCGATGAGGATGACGCTGCCGGGGACAAGCGGCCCGAGCCCCGTTTCTTCCTCTGGGAAATGCTCAAGAAACTGGCCCACTGGCTGAGCGGGCTGTTTGCCTGACCGAAATCGCATCACCGAAATTTCCACAATATGCTATAATGGCTTCATGAAAACGGACAGAAAGGTTTCATGAGCATGATACGGACAAAACGCTGGCCGGCGGATCAGCCCGCCGGCCTTGAAGAAGCCGCCGCCGCCATTCGCGAAGGCGGCGTTGTTGCGTTTCCCACGGAAACGGTGTACGGGCTCGGCGCGGACGCAAGATGCGGCGACGCGGTGCGGCGGATTTTCGAGGCCAAAGGTCGGCCTTCGGACAACCCGCTGATCGTGCACCTTGCGTCGGCGGAAGATTTGCCTCACCTTGCCGCCGGCCCCGTCGGCCCCGTGGAGGAGCGGCTCATCCGGGCCTTCTGGCCGGGGCCGCTGACGCTGGTGGTGCCGGTGAAGCCCGGCGCCGTGTCCCCGCTGGTGACGGCCGGGCTGGATACGGTGGCGGTGCGGGTGCCCGCCCACGATCTGGCCCGCCGCCTGATCACCCTGGCCGGGTGTCCCGTGGCCGCGCCCAGCGCCAATCGCTCCGGGCGGCCAAGCCCGACCAGCGCCGATCACGTGCTGGAGGATCTGGACGGCCGCATCGACGGCGTGCTGGACGGAGGCCCGGCGGGCGTCGGTCTGGAGTCCACGGTGGTTCGCGTGCTGGGTGATGAAATCCACGTGCTGAGGCCCGGCGGGGGGACGGCGGAAGCGCTGCGGGAAGCGGCGGGTCCGTCGGCCCGCGTGGTGACGGCGGGATCCCGGGAGCCGGCGGAAGAAAACGACGCCGGCACCACGCAAGGGGCTCCCCGCTCGCCGGGCATGAAGTATACCCATTATGCCCCGCAAGGGGAAATGCTGCTTGTGGTCAGCGAAGACCCCGAGCGCCTGATCGGGGAAGTCCGCAGGCAGGCGGCCTCCGCCCGGTCGTCCGGCCGCCGGGTCGGCATCATCGCGTGCGCAGAGCACGCGGACAAGTACGCCGGCGCCGCCGACGAGGTGCTGGTGTGCGGTTCCCGCCGGGAGCCGGAAAGCGCGGCGCGGCAGCTTTATGCGGTGCTCAGGGAATGCGACCGGCGGAACCTGGCGTTCATCGTCGCGGAAGGTTTTCCCGAAACCGGCATCGGCGCCGCCCTCATGAACCGGCTGCGCAAGGCGGCGGGCGGCCGGGTGATGGCGGTGTAGTCTGCCCGGGAGTGGAAGCGGATTGACTTTTGAGCGAAAACGGCGCGGCCGCGGCGCGGCGTTATCCCGCCTGCGCTCCGGCGCAAGGCCCGGATGCGGCCTTATGCGCCGGGCGCATTTTTCGCATGTTGCCCCTCTTGTCCGCATATGTTCTGAAAAGAAGTACAAGCGCTTTTTGGCGCAACCTTCGGGCCGCGGGCCGGCGGCCCGGAAGGTGGACTGGAGGTAAAACATGTTGGAGCTGTCCGCTTCCGCCGGGCAATGGATCGCGGTTTTGCTGATGGCAGCGGCGCTGGGCATGGACGCGTTATCCCTTGGGATCGGCATCGGCATGAAAGGGGTCGGGCTCCGGGACGCCGTCAGGCTGAGCGCGGTCATCGCGCTGTTTCACGTGCTCATGCCGCTGGGCGGCATGGTGACGGGCCAGTATGTCAGCACCCTGCTCGGCGGCGTGGCGACGGCGGCGGGCGGGGCGCTGCTGCTTCTTCTCGGCGGGCATATGGTTTACAGTTCGCTGAAGGGCGAGCATGCGGAGTGGATGGACTATCGTTCCGCAGCCGGCTTGTTCGTTTTTGCGCTCAGCGTGAGCATGGACTCTTTCTCCGTCGGGGTATCGCTGGGGCTGTTTTCCGGCCCGATCCTTATTACCGTTTTGATGTTTGGCCTCTTCGGCGGCCTGATGAGCGGCTGCGGGCTCCTTTTGGGAAGGCGGGTCGGCCGGTCGCTCGGCGGGTACGGCGAAGCGTTCGGCGGCGCGATTTTGTTTGCGTTCGGCCTTTTGTTTCTGTTTTAATGAAAGGGAAGGAGGGGAATTTGATGCGCAAAATTCTTCTCGTTTGCACGGGCAACACCTGCCGCAGTCCGATGGCGGAAGCCATGCTGAAGGACTTGGCGCGGAAGGCGGGCAAAGAGATCGAAGTGCGCTCGGCCGGCATCGCCGCCAGGGACGGATTCCCGCTGTCGGCAGGCGCCGAAGAGGTGCTGCGCAGGCGGCAGCTGGAAATTCCCGGTACTTCCCGCGCGCTGACGGGCGAGCTTGTGGAGTGGGCGGACCTGGTGCTGACGATGACCGTCTCCCACAAGCGGATGATTATTGGCAAATATCCGGATGCCGCGGACAAGACCCATACCCTCAAGGAATTTTCGCTGCAGGATGATCAGGCGGCCAGGGATCTGGAGGAAGCGGACCGGCTCCTGGCGGAATATCAGATCAGCCTGGTCACGGGGCAGGAATGGGACAAGGAAAAAGAGGAGCGGCTGAAAGAGCTGGAAAGCCGCCTGCCGGACCTGGACATCGCCGACCCGTTCGGCGGTTCCCTGGAAGTGTACGAGCAAAGCGCGGCGGAGATCGAGGCGGCGTTAAAGCGCGCGCTGGACAAGCTGGGGTAAGGACTGCGCGTTCCGAATCGCGCATGGCGCGTGATCCGGCCGGCGGCGGGCGGATACGGATTGATTTTTGCCGGCGGCTCCTTTATGATGAAGTTACATATAGGTAGTTCCGGTGTAACTGGCGACGCAGTGGATTTAACCACGGGGGAGCACCGGATATACGGCCGGTCGCCTGGGCAAAGAGCAGACGCGCTCCGGGAGCGCGTGAGGCTCTTTTTGTCTTTTTTGCGGACAAGTTCAGGTATAATACTTCTGTAAATACGCAAAGGAGTGAGCGGCATGAAAATCGCCATCGGAGCGGATCACGGCGGATTCCGCCTGAAAGAACATATTGTGTCGCTTCTGAAAAAGCTGGGACACGAGGTTCTGGACGTGGGCTGCGACTGCCCCGATTCGGTGGACTACCCGGACTATGCGATTCCGGTCTGCGAAATGGTCGTCAAAGGGGAGGCCGACCGCGGCATTTTGATCTGCGGCACGGGCATCGGCATGTCCATCGCCGCCAACAAGACGCCCGGCATCCGCTGCGCGCTGGTGCACGACGTGTTTTCGGCCAAAGCGACGCGGGAGCACAATGACAGCAACGTGCTGGCGATGGGCGAGCGGGTCATCGGGCCGGGTCTGGCCGAGGAAATCGTCAAAACGTGGCTGGCGACGCCGTTTTCCGGTGAAGAGCGCCACGTCAACCGCATCCGCAAAGTGACGGAGATCGAAGCGAAGCATGCGTCGCAGCCGTGAGAGGCGCATGCGGGTATTGGACGCGGAATTGGGTTTCCGATACCGGTGCCGTGATTTGGCCGGCTTAGTCCGCTGCCGATTCGGTCTGCTAGGCGAGGACGAAAAAATTGGGGCGGGACAAGCGGCCTGGCGGCTTTGACGCGGATGGCGGGCGAGCAGGATTGCGGATGCGCCGGATGCGCGCGGATTGGAAGGAGGTTTTCGCATTGGCGCAGATTGCCGATCAGGTGGAACGGATCCTGACCGAGCTGGCGGAAGCCGGAAAGCTTCGTACCGGCGACATCGTCGTGATCGGCGCCAGCACCAGCGAAGTCGTGGGGCGGCGCATTGGCACGGCCGGCTCCCTGACGCCGGCGGCGGAAATCCATGAGGGCGTAACGCGGGTGCTGCAGCGGCTTGGCCTCGAAGCGGTATGGCAGTGCTGCGAGCATCTGAACCGCGCGCTGGCGGCGGAGCGCGCCCTGGCCGAGCGGATGGGCTGGACGATCGTGTCGGCGGTTCCCGTGCCCCACGCCGGCGGTTCCATGGCCTCGTACGCGTACCGGCAGATGAAAGAACCGTGCCTTGTGGAAAGCGTGCAGGTTCACGCCGGCATCGACATCGGCGAGACGATGATCGGCATGCATCTGCGCCCCGTGGCGGTGCCGTTCCGCCCTTCCGTCCGGTGGATCGGCGAGGCGCGCGTCACCGCGGCGTACACGCGGCCCAAGCTGATCGGCGGAGCCCGGGCGGTGTACGAGCTGGAGCGGGAAGACGCGGCATCGGGACCGTGCGGTTGAGGATCGGGCGCGAAGACAACCATTGCGGATCAGCCGCATTATCATACTTTCCTTCATTTATGACCTTAGCGTGATTTAACCTAATTTGCAGGAGGGTAAACCCGAAATGAGCCAACTTCATCAGCAAGACCCTGAAGTGGTCAAAGCCCTGAATCTGGAACTGGGCCGCCAGCGTGACAACATCGAGCTGATCGCTTCCGAGAACATCGTCAGCCAAGCCGTCATGGAAGCCATGGGCACGGTGCTGACGAACAAATACGCGGAAGGGTATCCGGGCAAGCGCTACTACGGCGGCTGCGAGTACGTGGACATCGTGGAGGAGATCGCGCGCAACCGCGCCAAGGAACTGTTCGGAGCCGAGCATGCGAACGTGCAGCCTCACTCCGGCGCCCAGGCGAACATGGCGGTGTATCTGGCGGCGCTCAATCCGGGCGACACCGTGCTGGGCATGAACCTGGCCCACGGCGGTCACCTGACCCACGGCAGCCCGGTGAACGCGTCGGGGATGCTGTACAATTTCGTCGCCTACGGCGTCAGCGAGAAAACGTTTATGATCGACTACGACGAAGTGCGCAAAGCCGCCTTCAAGCATCGTCCGCGCCTGATCGTGGCCGGCGCCAGCGCCTATCCGCGCATCATCGATTTTGAAGCGATGGCGCAGATCGCCCAGGATGTCGGGGCGCTGTTCATGGTCGATATGGCCCACATCGCCGGGCTGGTGGCCGCAGGGCTGCATCCGAGCCCGGTGCCCCACGCGCATTTCGTCACCACGACGACGCACAAGACGCTGCGCGGTCCCCGCGGCGGCATGATCCTGTGCCGTCAGCCCTGGGCCGCCGCCATTGACAAGGCCGTGTTCCCGGGCAGCCAGGGCGGGCCGCTGATGCACATCATCGCGGCCAAAGCCGTGGCGCTCGGCGAAGCGCTGCAGCCTTCCTTCAAGGATTACGCCCGCCGCGTCGTGACCAACGCCAAAGCGCTGGCGGAAGCGCTGATGGCGGAAGGGCTGAACCTCGTCTCCGGCGGCACCGACAACCATCTCATGCTCGTGGACGTGCGCAACCTGAACATCACCGGCAAGGAAGCCGAAGCGGTGCTCGATTCCGTCCACATTACGGTGAACAAGAACGCCATTCCGTTCGACCCGACAAGCCCGTTCATTACGAGCGGCATCCGCATCGGCACGCCGGCGGTCACGTCGCGCGGCATGGGTGAAGACGCGATGCGGACGATCGCCCGGGTCATCGCCATGACGCTGAAAAACCCGAAGGACGAAGCGGTGCTCAACAAAGCGCGCGGCATCGTCAAGGAACTGACGGCGCAATATCCGCTTTACCCGGGGCTGCAGTATTAAGCGGACGGATGAGAGAACCGGCGAAATTGCGGGGTCCGGTTTATTAAGAAAAGAAAATGGCTGTCCTCCCCGCCATCTCGTTTCATCGAGCGGCGAGGGGCGGCCATTTTTTGTTGCGGCCCGCTCCGCATAAGTTTCAATAAGCCTGTCAGGCGGCTTTTTTCACTTCAAATACGCCCGCCGGTATTGCACGGGAACTTCCACGCTGCCGTCAAGCTGGCGCAGCGCCTGCGTGGGCCAGTACGGATTGCGCAAGAGCTCGCGGCCGACGGCGATCAGGTCCGCGTCGCCGCTCGCCAGAGCGTGTTCGGCCAGATTCGGGTCTTCCAGCTTGCCGACGGCGATTACCGGTACGTCCAAAGCCCGTTTGATGGCCCGCGCGTAAGGCAGCTGAAAGCCCGGATACGTGACGGGTTTGCGCTCCGGAGGGAGCTCGCTTTCGCCGCCCGTGGACACGTCAAACATGTCCACGCCGGCGTCGCGGTAAGCGCGGCAAAGCTCTATGGCGTGATCCAGGCCGTAGCCGCCTTCGGCGTATTCCACGGCGGAGATGCGCATGATGAGAGGCATGTCCGGCGGCATGACGGCCTTGGCGGCGCGCACGACTTCGACGCCGAATTTGGCGAGGTCGGCGCCGAACTCATCCTTTCTTTTGTTGTTAATCAAAGGAGATTGAAACTGGTGGATCAGATAGCCGTGGGCCCCGTGCAGCTCGATGGTGTCGAAGCCGGCTTCCACGGCGCGCCGGCAGGCGTCGGCGAATTTGCCGATCATTTGCCAGGTTTCCTCGGTGGTGAGCATCCGCGGTTTCCTGAAGTCCGGCGAGTACGGCTCGTCGGTGCAGCTTGCGGGCACTGCGGCGTCTGTCGCTTTCCGGCCCGCATGGGCGATCTGGACGCCGATCTTGGCCCCGTGGGCGTGGACGGCATCGACGATCCGGCGGAAAGCGGGTGTATGCTCGTCGGACCAAAGCCCGAGGTCATGGTTGGTAATCCGGCCGTCCGGCTCAACGTCGGTCATTTCCATGATGATCAGGCCTGCTCCGCCTATGGCGCGCGATACATAATGCACATAATGCCAATCGTTCGGGATGCCGTCCATCGTATGCACGGAATATTGGCACATCGGCGGCATCACGATCCGGTTTTTCAGTTCCAGTCCCTTCAGCCGATACGGTTGCCCCAAATGGCTCATTCGCGCATATCCTCCTTGTGCTGCCGCGAGTCAGTTTATTCCATTGTACCGGATCGGCGCCCCTGCCGCAAAAAAAAAAGACGGACCGCTTCACCGGCGGCCGGATGGCCGAAAACGGCGGCTTGCGGCCCATCCCGGCCGAAAGGAAGCGGCCCGATTCAGATCAGCAAGGTCAAAACGAGCAAATCGTACAGCACGAGGGGCAGAATGAAAGAGCCATAACCGAACGGATAGCCCCACGGGCTGAAAAACCGCTGGTCCCGCACCGCCAGATACAGATGACTGCCGCTGGTGCCGACCACCATCCCTTCGTACACTTCCCCGTCCACCGTCTCCACGCGAACCATGCGGTACATGCATTTGCCGCACAGTTCGGCGAGCTTCTTCCGGGTGGATTTCACCTGCTCGGACCAGCCGGCGTCGGCCTGATACAGCCTTTGCGGACCGCCGCTTCGGTATTGCTCGGCAAGCATAGGCATTCCTCCCTGTATCATCTGTTTCATGCTATGCGAATGCCCAGGCGTCGGTGCAAAAAGCGGAAGTTGCGCAAGGATTGTCAGACAATGTATGTTATAATGAAGGGCGAGCAAAAAGCCGCATGCCGGACGGCGTGCGGATCTGCCGTTTGTATGACGAGAGGGAGGAAAAGCATGGGGCGGCTCGTGATATGTGATCATCCGCTAATCCGGCACAAACTGACCATTATCCGGGACAAAAACACGAATACGAAACAATTCCGCGAACTCGTGGACGAAGTGGCCATGATGATGGCCTATGAACTGACGCGCGAGCTGCCGCTGGAAGAGGTGACGGTGGAGACGCCCGTGGCGACAGCCAAAGGGTGGCAAATTTCCGGCAGGAGCGTGGGGCTGGTGCCGATTTTGCGGGCCGGCCTGGGCATGGTGGACGGGGTGCTCCGCATTCTGCCGTCCGCCAAGGTCGGGCACATTGGCATGTACCGCGACCATGAGACGCTGAAGCCGGTGGAATATTATATAAGCCTGCCCACGGATGTGGCGGAGCGGGAGCTTATCGTGATTGATCCGATGCTGGCGACGGGCGGGTCGGCCTGCGCGGCCATCGACATGCTCAAGCAAAGGGGCTGCAAGCCGTCCAAGCTGATGTGCCTGATCGCGGCGCCGGAAGGGGTCAAGGCGGTCCAGGAACGCCATCCGGAAGTGGACATTTACCTGGCGGCGCTGGACGAAAGGCTGAACGAGCACGGGTACATCGTTCCCGGCCTGGGCGACGCCGGCGACCGGCTGTACGGCACAAATTGAGAAGCGCCGGAAACGACGGGTGACCGCCAAGGCCCGAACAAGCGAGACAACTGCGACAGAGGGCCAAAGGGCGACGGCAGGAGCGGCGCGGAGGATGCAATACAAGCAAGGCGCGCCGGTGTGAAGGAGAGAAACGCAATCGTGGGCAAGATCAAGGTCATGACCATATTCGGCACGCGGCCGGAAGCGATCAAGATGGCGCCGCTCGTTCTGGAACTGCGCCGGCGTCCGGAAAAGTTCGAGACGGTTGTGTGCGTGACCGCGCAGCACCGCCAGATGCTGGATCAGGTGCTGTCCTTTTTTCGCATCCGGCCGGAGTACGATCTCAACGTGATGCAGGAGCGCCAGTCCCTCACGCAGACGACGCTGCGCGTTATCGAAGGGCTGGAGCCGGTGCTGGCGGAAGCCAGGCCGGACATCGTGCTGGTGCACGGCGACACCCAGACGACTTTTCTGGCCAGTTACGCGGCGTTTCTGCAGCAGATTCCGGTGGGCCACGTGGAGGCGGGCCTCAGAACATGGAACAAAATGGCCCCTTACCCGGAAGAGATGAACCGGCAGCTGACGGGAGTTTTGGCGGACATCCATTTTGCGCCCACCGAGTGGTCGGCGGGCAACCTGCGGAAAGAAAACAAACCGCCGGAAAGCATCTATGTGACCGGCAACACGGTCACGGACGTGTTCCAATATACGGTGGACCCTCGCTTTACCCACCCGGTGCTGGACTGGGCCGCGGGCCGGCGGATAATCCTGATGACGGCGCACCGCCGCGAAGCCATCGGCGAGCCGCACCGCAACATTTTCCGCGCCGTCAGGCGGATTGCGGACGAATTTGCGGACGTGGCCGTCGTCTATGCGGTGCATCCGAACCCGGCCGTGCGGGAGCCGGCGGAACAAATCCTCGGCGGCCATCCCCGCATCAAGCTGATTGAACCGCTGGACGTGTTTGAGTTCCACAATTTTTATCCCCACACCCACATGATCATGACCGACTCCGGCGGCCTGCAGGAAGAGGCGCCGTCGTTCGGCGTGCCGACGCTGGTGCTCCGGGAGACGACGGAGCGGCCCGAGGGGATCGAGGCCGGCACGCTGCTTTTGGCCGGGACGGGAGAAGAACGCGTTTACGAGTGCGCGCGGGCGCTTTTGACGGACGATGCGCTGTATCGGCGCATGAGCCGGGCCGCCAATCCTTACGGCGACGGACAGGCTTCCCGCCGCATCGCGGAGGCGATCCTGCATTATTTCGGCCAAGGCGAGCGGCCCGAGCCGTTTCGCCCGCGGACGGCAAACCGGAGCATCCCTTGCTGAGCCCGGGATGGATGCGCAGTTATGCCGCACACACGAATTTTGGGTCTGCACATGATCACAATGCGTGATCGCAAGTGAAACGGCGCGGCCCGGACGCTCCGGCGGAAATTTCCAGCCCACAGCATACAGTTGGACTGTACGGTTGGCGAACTTGCCGGATCCTTGATTTTAAGCGGTTTTTCGCGATTTCCGTTCACATAATATTTGTTTTTGCATTCATTGACAAAAATTAAGACGGAAAGATACAATAATCTTTGGTGCATCGGGGGATAAGGCTTACATAGCGGCCGTTTCCCTGCAGCGGCATTAAAGGAGCGAGGGTGGATGACGGATTCTCCGCGCGGATCCAAGCCTCCCACGGATGAAAATCCGTGGAAAACGGCGGC
>Ga0181858_1001625_pt1 | contig 10920 bp, 10 predicted proteins | sample NewIslPassag4_SG_FD_130749 | JGI IMG/M metagenome (GOLD analysis project Ga0181858, IMG submission 130749) | Feedstock adapted compost microbial communities from Newby Island compost facility, Milpitas, CA, USA - Passage 4_SG | ecosystem: Engineered > Solid waste > Feedstock > Composting ...
CGCGGGCCGCGACGAGGATCTCCACGCCCGGGGCGGGGCGGATCGAGACGAGGGCGCAGGCCATCCCGGCGGCGGCGAGCCCGGCGGCGATCGGGCGTCGCCGCCGGGCGAGGAGACGACGGAGAGCGTGCATAACCGGTTCCTGCTCCTGTGGTCGGGTCGGGTGTCGGGCATCGAAGTCGGTTATTCGGTACGGCTGCGCGGGGCCGACCGGCGGCCCGGTCGTGCGCACGAGGCGGACGGGTGGGCGGGCCGTCCGCTGGGGTGCGTTCGGCTGCCGCTGCCGTGTCGGCCGGGGTTGTGGCGCGGCGGAGGCAGCGCGGTCGCGGCGGTGTGGGGGAAGGAGACGGGTTCGCCGAGGCGGTGGCCGGCGGCTTTCGGGGAAGCACGGTGGACCGAGGTGCGGGATCTCGGCCGCGGGTCCGGTCGTGTGGGCGAGGCGGACTGGGTGGGCCGTCCGGTGGAGTGGGTTCGGTTGCCGCCGCCGTGTCGGCCGGGGTGGTGGCGTGGCGGAGGCGGCGTGGTCGTGGTGGTGGGGTGGCCGGATGGCGTTGGCAAGGTGGTGGGTCGCCAATCCTGGGGGTGGCGTCGTGGGCCGGGTGTGCGGTTTTGCCGCGGGTCCGGTCGTGTGGGCGAGGTGGATTGGGTGGGTGAGCCGTTTGCTGGGGTGCGGCCGGCTGCCGCCGCCGCGCTGTTGGATGGCGCTGCCGAGGTGGCGGGTCGCCGGTTCCTGGGGGGTCGTGCCGTGGGCCGGGTGTGCGGTTTTGCCGCGGGTCCGGTCCTGTGGGCGAGGCGGACTGGGGGGTGGGCCGTCCGCTGGCGTGCGTTCGGTTGCTGCCGTCGTGCCGGCCGTGGGGGGGGGGCGGCGGGGGGGGGGCCTGGTGGCGGGGGGGGGGCCGGGGCCGGGGCCGCCGGGGCGGCGGCCCTCGGTCCTCGGGGAGGCGCCGGTGCCCGGGCCCGGGGCCGGACGGGCCGATGCCGAGGCGGGTCGCGGCGTCCCTCCTCGGCCGCGCCGACGACGGTCGCCACACCTGTCCGGCGAGGGCACCGCCGTACCGGGCGCGGGGTGGTCACCCGCCGGCCCGGCGGCGTGCCGATCGGGCGGACGCCGTGGTCAGGGGAGTTCGAAGGGGAGCTTGATGCCGTCGAGGGCGTGGCCGCAGGGGCAGGTGCGCTCCTCGGGGAGGGTCTCGACGACCTTCGCCACCAGGGAGCGCATGCGCTCGATGTTGGCGGCGAAGAAGGCGAAGACCTCCTCCTGGCTCACGCCCTCGCCCACCTCCACCCCGGCGTCGTGGTCGGTGACGAGGGAGAGGGAGGTGTAGCAGAGGGCGAGCTCGCGGGCGAGCACCGCCTCGGGGTGGCCGGTCATGCCGACGATGGTCCAGCCGTTGCTCGCGAACCACTGGGACTCGGCGCGGGTCGAGAACCGGGGACCCTCGATGACGACGAGGGTGCCGCCGTCCACGGTGGGCCAGCCCTCGGCGCGGGCGACGGAGACCGCGGCGGCCCGGCCGGCCGGGCAGTAGGGGTCGGCGAAGGTGACGTGCACCGCTCCGCCCTCGTCGTAGTAGGTCTGCGGGCGGCCGGAGGTGCGGTCGACCAGCTGGTCGGGGATGACGAGGGTGCCGGGGCCGTACTCCTGGCGGAGGGAGCCGACGGCGCTGGGGGCGAGCACCTGGCGCACGCCGAGCGAGCGCAGCGCCCACATGTTGGCCCGGTAGGGGATGCGGTGCGGGGGATGGCGGTGGCCCCTGCCGTGGCGGGGCAGGAAGGCCACGGTCCGGGAGCCGATCCGGCCCACGGTGATGACGTCGCTGGGGGGACCGTAGGGGGTGTCCACCTGGAGCTCCTCGGCCTCGTCGAGGAGGGAGTAGAAGCCGGAGCCTCCGATGACGGCGATTTCCGCGCGAGTGACCATGGCGCCGACACTAACGAATGCGCCGGCGCGTGCGGAGCGGGGTGGTCCGGGCTGTGGATAACCGGATCCGGGCGGGCACGGCTGTGGACAACGAACTGCAGGCCTGTGGACGACGGCCGTGCCGGTGACGGCCGGAGCGCGAGGCGGCACGACGCCGGATCTCCCCGCCCGAGCGCGGAGCCGCACCGCCGCCGGTGGCATTCCCGGGGCCGATTCGCGAGACGTGGCGACGGTACGGCGAGCGGAGTCGATCGGCAAAAAAGAAAACGCGCCCAGCCGTATTTCGGCCTGCCGAAAACCGGCGAGCCGGGTCGCCGGGATCGCGGGCCCGTCACCGCCGTTTTATCCCGCCGCGAAAAACCGTGGACAACGCCCAAGGGAAAGGCGTGAGCGGGTACGGTACTCGTCGCCGCCGACGGAGTTTCCCGCAGGATTCGTAAAGGGATGTGTGAAGGCCCCTCGGGGCCGCAGGTGTCGCGCGGGATCCGGCCCGGACGCGCCGTCGCGTCGGTGCGGAGCGGGATCCCACCACCCGGCGGGCCGGCCGTCCCGCGGTGCGCCGTCGTGGCCGGACACGCCGCAGATCCGCGCCGGTGCGGCCGGTCGGCGCGGCCGGGGAGGGGCGCCGTGCGGCCCACCTGGTGCGGCACCGCACCGGTCGTGTCAAGGGCACGCCCTGGACACGATGAAATGGACACCGAGACACCACGATTCCGCGCCCCGCCGCGCCATGCGCCGGGGAGACCGCCCGGGAACCGGTGCGGTGGGCGGTGATGTCGGAGAAAGGCCCGCGGACGATTCCCGGGAACGACTCCCGACGACGACGTCCGGAACCGTCCGCGCAATGGCCACAGGCCCGGTCAACCCTCACAAAACCGGGCAAACCGGGCCAATATTCGGGAGTGCCGAGCGGCGACGCCCGGGCAACGCCTGTAACCGCTTGCGGGCGGAGGAGTGGCCGCGCTCAGCGGTGTGCGGTCGGCTCAGGCGGCCGAGGTCGACGCGGTGCTCTTGCTGTCGGACTTGCTGCTGCTGTCGGACGACGAGGAGCTCGAGTCGCTCTTGCTCCCGTTCGAGCTCGACGAGCTCGACGAGGAGGACGAGCCGTTCGACGAGCGGCTGTCCGTGCGGTAGAAGCCGGAGCCCTTGAAGACGATGCCGACCGGCGAGAAGACCTTGCGCAGCCGTCCCTTGCAGCTCGGGCACTCGGTCAGCGGGTCGTCGGTGAACTTCTGCACCACCTCGAGCTGCTCGGAGCAGGCGGTACAGGCGTACTGGTAGGTGGGCACGCACTCCTCCTCAATGGCTCACACCGGCTTGGCACTCTGACGGTGCGACTGCTAATGGTACGGCTCGGACTAGCATAAATGCCACTCAGGACCGGTCTAGCCCGGTTGACCAGCGCCTTCGCCCCGCCCGCGAGCGCCCCGCCGTACCGCCCGGGCGTGATCGCCGAGGCCGCTCGGCCCCATACCACACGGCATCCGCGGCCCCACCCCCGGTACGGCACAGCCGCCCCGGCGCCTGCCACCGCGTGACGCATGCCACACTACGGCCGCAGGCGCCGGCCTCAGTCCCCCGCTCGCCGTGCCACCCGGCGAGCTTGCCGCCGCGGCTCACCGCGCGCAGCCGGCGTTCCACCGCCTCCCGGGACGATGCGGTGGTGACGACGAGCAGCCGGTCCCCGGCGAGCAGCCGGGTGCTCGGCCCGGGCACGAACGCGCGGCCGTCCCGCACGATCATGGTGACCGCCGCGTCGCCGGGCAGCCGCAGCTCGAAGCCCTCCACGCCGTCGAGCCGCGACCCGGGCGGCACCCCGACCTGGAGCAGTTCGGACTTGAGCTCCTCCAGCGGCGCCGCCTCCACGTCGAGCTCGTGCGCCTCGGCCGGATCGGCCACCTTGAGCAGCCGGGCGGCGAGCGGCAGCGTGGGCCCCTGCAGCAGGGTGAACACGATCACGATGACGAAGACCTCGTTGAAGATCGTTTTCGCCCCGGGCACCCCGGCCGCCCACGGGATCGTGGCGAGCACGATCGGCACCGCGCCGCGCAGCCCGGCCCACGACAAAAAGGCCTGCTCCCGCCAGGAGAGCGCGCCGATCCGGGCCAGCCGGGCGACCAGCGCCGAGGCCACCACCGAGGCCGGCCGCGCCACCAGGATCAGCGCGAACCCGGCGACCAGCCCGGGGACCAGCGCCCGGGGCAGCTCGTCCGGCCGGGCGAGCAGGCCGAGCATGACGAACAGCCCGATCTGGGCGAGCCACGCCGCCCCCTCGGCGAACCCGCGGGTGGCGGCCCGGTGCGGCAGGCCCGCGTTGCCGAGCACCACCGCGGCGAGGTAGACGCCGAGGAACCCGCTGCCGTGCGCGAGCACCGCCCCGCTGTACGCGCCCAGCGCGACCGCGAACACCGCGATCGGGTACAGGCCGGACGCCGGCAGCGCAACCCGGCGCAGCGCGAACGCGGCGAGGACCCCCACCCCGAGCCCGATCGCGGCGCCGATCGCGAGCTCCAGGACCACGTCGAGCACGACGAACCCGGCCCGCGCCGCCGACGTGCCCCCGGTGCTCAGCGCGGCCACGACGATCACCGCGGGCGCGTCGTTGAACCCGGACTCGGCCTCCAGCCCCCCGGCGAGCCGGGCCGGCAGCGGCAGCCGGCGCAGCACCGAGAACACCGCGGCCGCGTCGGTCGAGGCGAGCACCGCGCCGAGCAGCAGCGCCGACCGCCAGTCCAGGCCGAGCGGGCCCACCGTGCACGCGGCGAGCACCACCACGCTCACCCCGACCCCGACCGTGGCGAGCACGATCGCCGCCGGTACGGCCGGCCGTACCTGCCGCCAGTTCGTGGTCAGCCCGCCCTCGGCGAGGATCACCGCCAGCGCGACGAGCCCGATCTCCCGCGCCAGCTCGGCGTCGTCGAAGCCGATGCCGAGCCCGTCCTCGCCGAGCAGCAGCCCGAGGCCGAGGTAGATGAGCAGGCTCGGCAGTCCGGTGCCGTGCGCGATCCGGACCGCGACGATCGCGGCGATCACCACGCCCGCGCCGAGGAGCAGCCAGACGTCGAGACGCACCCGGCCCCTCCTTCCCGCCCGGACCCACCGGCCGCGGGCTTCCGCCGTCGCCCGGCCACTCCGCCGCGGGCCACGTAATTTCCGTTACGTCGCCGCCTCGACCCGCCCGACCCTCACGATTCCCGAGGGGAGCGCGGCGTACCGGACCGGCTGGTCGTGGGGCTCGGCGGGGACGCCGTCGATCAGCTCGCCCTCGTGCAGCAGGGCCACCGTGGGCACGTTCGGGCCCACCCGCGCCAGCGCCCGGTCGTACGAGCCGCCGCCCCGGCCGAGCCGTACCCCGGTGGTCCGGTCGACCGCGAGCGCGGGCACGATCACGAGCGCGGCGGTGCGGATCGCGTCCACGCCGCGGCGCGTGTCGACCGGCTCGAGCAGGCCGTTTCGCCCCGGGGCGAGCGAGTCCGGGCCGTCGTAAACGGCCCAGTCAAGATCGTTGTCAGGGCGGAGAACGGGCAGCATCACCGTCGCGCCGTGCTTCCACAACGCGTACACAAGGCCGTGGGTCGACGGCTCGGTGCCGAAGGACCAATAGCACGCGACAAGCCCCGCCATCTGCACCCACGGCTGGTCGAGAAGCGACTCCCTGATCGCCGCCGCCGCGCGCTGCGGGTCCTGCACTGTGGCCCGTCTCTCAAGAATCCGGCGACGCAGCTCCCGCTTCTCCATAAGCCCCTCCATTAAAGTCAATGCATGGCTGACTTCGACACTGTGACGAAAGCCGTCATCCCCGCGGCGGGCCTCGGAACACGATTCCTCCCCGCCACGAAGGCCACGCCGAAAGAGATGCTGCCCATCGTCGACAAGCCGGCCATTCAGTATGTGGTCGAGGAGGCGGTGGACGCCGGGCTCCTCGACGTGTTGCTGGTCACGGGCCGGAACAAGCGTTCCATCGAGGACCATTTCGACCGAGCGTACGAGCTTGAGGAGGCGCTCGCCGCAAAGGGGGACGAGGTACGGCTGTCACAGGTGTTGGAGACGGCCGACCTCGCCACCGTGCACTACGTACGGCAGGGCGAGCCGAAGGGCCTGGGCCACGCCGTGCTGTGCGCCAAGCAGCACGTGGGCGACCACCCGTTCGCCTGCCTGCTCGGTGACGACCTCATCGACCCGCGTGACCCGCTGCTCAAGCGCATGATCGAGGTGCGCAAGCGGTACGGCGGCAGCGTGGTGGCGCTGATGGAGGTGCCCAAGGACCAGGTCTCGCTGTACGGCTGCGCCGCGATCGCCCCCACCGAGGAGGAGGACGTGGTGCGGGTCACCAACCTGGTGGAGAAGCCCGCGCCCGAGGACGCCCCGTCGAACTGGGCGGTGATCGGCCGCTACGTGCTCGACCCGGCGATCTTCGCGGTGCTGGAGGAGACCAAGCCGGGCCGCGGCGGCGAGATCCAGCTCACCGACGCCCTGCTCACGCTCGCGGGACGGGACCGTGACGAGGGCGGCCCCGTCCACGGCGTGCTGTTCCGCGGCCGCCGCTACGACACCGGCAACAAGGCCGAGTACCTGCGCACCGTGGTGACGTTCGCGGCGGAACGCGAGGACCTCGCGCCCGAGTTCCTGCCGTGGCTGCGCCGCTTCGTGGAGGAGCGGGTGCGGTAGGCCACAATAGGCACGTGCACGATCCCCGACGCCCCGGTGACGGCGTCCCGCTCAAGCCCGTCGACCGGCACCTGGAGGAGATCCTCGCCACCGTGCGAGCGGTCACCCCGCTCGAGCTCGATCTCGACCAGGCTCTCGGCACCGTGCTCGCCGAGAACGTCCCCTCGCCGCTGCCGCTGCCGCCGTTCGACAACTCCGCGATGGACGGCTACGCGGTGCGGGCCGCGGACGTGGCCGGCGCGTCCGAGACGAGCCCGGTCGTGCTGCCGGTGATGGACGACGTGGCGGCCGGGGACGGACGCACGTACGCGGTGGGCCGCGGCATGGCCGCGCGGATCATGACCGGCGCCCCGGTTCCCGGCGGCGCCGACGCGGTCGTGCCGGTGGAGTGGACCGACGGCGGCACGGTGCGCGTGGCGATCCGCCGCGCGCCCGAGCCGGGCAACGCGATCCGCCGGGCCGGCGAGGACGTACGGCCCGGCCAGGTCGTGCTGCCCGCCGGGACGCTGATCGGCCCGGCCCAGCTCGGCATCCTCGCCGGGGTGGGGCGGCGCCGGGCGCGGGTGCTGCCGCGCCCGCGGGTGGTCGTGATGTCGACCGGCGCCGAGCTCGTGCCGCCGGGCGAGCCGCTCACCCCCGGCAAGATCTACGAGTCGAACAGCTACACCCTCTGCGGCGCGGTACGGCAGGCCGGGGCCGAGGCGTACCGCGCCGAGGCCGTCACCGACGACCCGGCCGAGTTCCTCGAGCGGCTGGAGGCCCAGCTCGTCCGCGCCGACGTGGTGATCACCAGCGGCGGGGGGTCGATGGGCGCCTACGAGCCGGTGAAGGAGGCGCTCGGCCCGCTCGGCACGGTGCGGTTCGACAAGGTCGCGATGCAGCCCGGCATGCCGCAGGGGTTCGGCGTGGTCGGCGAGGACCGGGTGCCGATCTTCTGCCTGCCCGGCAACCCGGTGTCGGCGTTCGTGTCGTTCGTGCTGTTCGTCCGGCCCGCGCTCGACAAGATGCGCGGCCTGCCCGCGGGCCCGCCGAGGACCGTGCCCGCGACCGTGGACGCGCCGCTGCGCTCGCCCAAGGGCAAGCGCTCGTTCCTGCGCGGCGTGCTCGACGGCGACGTGGTGTCGCCGGTGCGCGGCCAGGGCTCGCACCAGCTCGGCGCGCTCGCCGGGGCGAACGCGCTCATCGTCGTGCCCGAGGACGTCACCGAGGTGCCCAAGGGCGCCACGGTCCGGGTCATTCCCCTCTGAGCCCGCGCCCCGCGTACGATCTGGGGTACTCGTACGGCTGAGCGACTGCCGGCGGCGGCCGGTCAGGAGGGCGACATGCGTGGGCTGACCCATATCGACGAGACCGGCGCGGCCCGCATGGTCGACGTCTCGGCGAAGGACGTCACCGTGCGCACGGCGCGCGCCACCGGCCGCGTGCTGCTGTCGCCGGAGGCCGTGGCGCTGCTCCGCTCCGGCGAGGTGCCCAAGGGGGACGCGCTCGGCGTGGCCCGCATCGCGGGCATCCAGGGGGCCAAGCGCACCCCGGACCTCATCCCGCTGTGCCACCCGATCGCGCTGCACGGGGTGAACGTCGACCTGACCGTGGTCGACTCGGGCGTGGAGATCACCGCCCGGGTGAAGACCGCCGACCGCACCGGCGTGGAGATGGAGGCGCTCACCGCGGTGAGCGTGGCCGCGCTCGCGCTCATCGACATGGTCAAGGCCGTGGACCCGGCGGCGGTCATCACCGACGTGCGGGTGGAGGAGAAGACCGGCGGCAAGACCGGCGTGTGGACCCGGGAGGCCGCCGCCGAGCGGCCGGAGGCGTCCTCGTGAGAGCGCTCGCGATCACGGTCTCCAACCGGGCGGCCAAGGGCATCTATCCGGACAGGTCCGGCCCGCTGCTCGTGTCGCTGCTCAAGGAGGCCGGGTGCGAGCAGGTGGACGGCCCGCTCGTCATCCCCGACGGCGAGCCGGTGGAGGCCGCGCTGCGCGACGGCGTACGCGACGGCTACGACGTGATCGTCACCACCGGCGGCACCGGGCTCACCCCCACCGACCTCACCCCCGAGCTGACCCGGCGCGTGCTCGACCGGGAGATCCCCGGCATCGCCGAGGCGATCCGCCAGGTGAACCGGGAGAAGGTGCCCACTTCGATCCTGTCGCGCGGCCTCGCCGGAGTGGCGGGCCGCACGCTGATCGTGAACCTTCCGGGCTCCTCGGGCGGCGTCAAGGACGGCATGGCCGTGCTCGCGCCGATCCTGCGGCACGCGGTCGACCAGATCCACGGCGGCGACCACCCCAGAGGCTGAGCGGCCGGAGGCTGCGCGCCGCCGCCCCGAAACGGGGAGAATCCGAGCAAAGGAGGACGGCGTGGCGGATCGGCGGTCGCAGAGGGATGATTGACAGGTGGATCGACTTCGCGGTTGGCCGGTGACCCTGACGGAGGGGCCGGTCGGCCTACGGCCCATCCGGTTCCGTGACGTACGGGTCTGGCGGGAGACGCGGCTGCGCAACATCGAGTGGCTGCGCCCATGGGAGCCCACGAACCCGGAGACGCCGCTGTACCGCACCGGCCTCGGGCCGTACATCGCCATGGTCGGCACGCTGCGCCGGGAGGCGCGGCAGGGCCTCGCCATGCCCTGGGTGGTGACCTACGAGGGGCGCTTCGCCGGGCAGCTCACGATCGGCGGCATCACGTGGGGAGCCGCCCGCTCCGCCCAGGTCGGTTACTGGATCGACCGGGAGCTCGCCGGTCGCGGCATCATTCCGACCGCGCTCGCCATGGCCGTGGACCACTGTTTCTTTACCACGGGTCTACATCGTTTGGAGGCCAATATCCGTCCGGAAAACCACGCCAGCCGTAGGGTGGTGGAGAAGCTCGGTTTCCGGGAGGAGGGCCTACGCCGACGTCAACTGCACATCAACGGCGCCTGGCGAGACCACATCTGCTACGCGCTGACGCTGGAGGACGTTCCGAACGGCCTTTTGGCGCAGTGGCGGCGTACCCGGGAGGCGGCTGCGCGCGACGGCTCCTGAATGACCAGGGCGTTAACGGCTTTGCCGATCTCGCGACACACCGCACCGAATACTCGTCAAACAATCACACACGGTCTTACGGTGCGTGACGTGAGCACATCGGTGACGGCAAAAGACCCAGGATGTGTTCACGCTGCCCGGAGGCGGTGTCATGGGTAGCGTATTCCTTTATCTCGCCATCGTCCTGATGTGGCTGTGCGTCCTGGTGCCGATGTGGCTGCGCCGGGACCGCGGCCACGAGGACGAGTTCGTGCCCGCCTTCGGCGAGGACACCGCCGGCGACGCCGCGGGTGACACGGGCGGCTCCACCCGCGACGATATCAGTGATCGGTCCCGTGACGAGACCTCCGAGGAGATCCGTGACGACAGCGGCGGCGACACCCTCGTCGACGACGACGCCCCCGCCTCGGCCGCCCGGCCCTCCGCCGGGTCCGCGGCGCACGCGATGGGCGCCTCCGGGTCCGTCACCGCCCGGGCCGGGGACCGGGCCGACGCCGGCTCCGCCGTGAGCCCCGGCCTCGGCTCCGCCACCGGGTCCGCCGCCGACGTGGACACCGCATCCGACGCTGTATCCGACGCTGTGTCCGACGCTGTGTCCGGCACTGTGTCCGACGCTGTGTCCGGCGCAGGGAGCGACACCGCATCGGAGGCCGGTTCGGACCCCACCGCATCCCAGGCCGCCTTCTCCCCCCAGTCCGGCGACAAGCCCTCGACCACGCCGCCCATGTCCTCCCGAGCCGCCCGCCGCCGCGCCGCCCAGCGCCGCCGCGCCCGCATCATCGCCCGCCGCCGCAGGCGCCTGTTCTACTCCGTGCTCCTCGTGATCGCGTCCACCGTGACCGCGGCCACCGGCGTGGTCTCCTGGTGGGGCGTGATCCCGTCCGTCGTCATCCTCCTCGGTTACCTCGTCATGCTCCGCGTCGCCGCCCGCATCGACGCGGAACGCCGCGCCCACGCCGCCCGGCTCCGCGCGGAGCGCGCCCGGCGCCGCCGCGAGGCCCTCGCGGCCCGGCAGACCACCGCTGACGTGCTCGAATTCCAGGGTCCCCGGCGGGCCGAGCTGTTCGACCAGTACGCGGATCCGCCGCGCCGCGCCGTCGGCGACTGAAAACCGTGGCGCAAGCACCCCGGAAAGTTTGCTACTCTGGTCGCGTCCTTGGGGCTATAGCGCAGTCCGGTAGCGCACCTCGTTCGCATCGAGGGGGTCAGGGGTTCAAATCCCCTTAGCTCCACAGGTCGAGGGCCACCTCCGAGCTCCGGAGGTGGCCCTTCCGCTTTCGGCACGGCGGAGCCGGTACGGCAGGC
>Ga0181858_1001626_pt1 | contig 10919 bp, 10 predicted proteins | sample NewIslPassag4_SG_FD_130749 | JGI IMG/M metagenome (GOLD analysis project Ga0181858, IMG submission 130749) | Feedstock adapted compost microbial communities from Newby Island compost facility, Milpitas, CA, USA - Passage 4_SG | ecosystem: Engineered > Solid waste > Feedstock > Composting ...
TCGATCAGCTTGAAATCCTTGAGCATGTAGAACACGAGGAACGGGACGGTGAAGCCGACGAACACCGCGTTGAGCGTCGAACCGATGTGCTCCACGAAGCGGGAAATGCTTTCGCTCACCGATCGCTCCGCCTCCCGCACCGCCTCGTTGATGCCCTCCCGGACGCCCGGAGGCAGCAGTTCGCTGCGGTTGACGCTCTCCATGTAGTACTGCGCCTTCACGCCGAGCTCGGGCAGGAACTCGTTCAGCTCCCGGAGCTGTTTGACGAACATCGGGACGAGATTCATCAGGATGACCGTGACCGAAACGAAAAACACGGCGTAGATGAGCAGCACGGCGGCGGTGCGCGGCACCCGGCGGGCGTTCAGGATGCTGACGATCGGATGGAGCACGTAGGAGATGATCATCGCAATGACGAAGGGAGCGAGCACCGCGCTCGCAAAGTTGTACACGGCCTTCACCGCCGGCGAAATGAGCATGAGGAGATAGAGCGCGGCCATGAAGAGAATCGCGTAGAGAAGCCAGACGAACAGGCGCTGCCGGAAAAACCGTTCCATCCGTGTTCCTCCCGAACTCCGGCGCCCGGACACCCTTCACACCGCCCTGAAGGTGCCGCCCGCCGTACTGCGATCCGAATGAATGCGGACCGATTCGCTGTGGTGCAATCGGCTGTGGTACAAGTATATGTACAACCGCGGAAAAACATCCTAACGGCGGCAAACCGCGCTCCGCGGACGCGAAGCGCGGGACCCGCGCACAAGAAGGGGACTCCGCGCAAGGCGGAGTCCCCTTTCCGTCGATCATTCAATTGATCAGTCCGAGCTGTTTGAGCAGCGCTTCTTCCGACTTCGCGGTTTCGTCGGAAATGCGCTGATACTCGGCGGTGTCGCCGATGACGATGTCGACGCCCATTTCGGTAATCTTCTGAGCGACTTCGGGATCGTCGACCGTTGCCCTGAAGGCGTCGTGCAGAATCTTCACGATGTCATCCGGCACTCCCTTCGGAGCGAGGATGCCGCTGAAGTGGACGTGTCCGGAGTCGACGTCCGGATGTTCGTTCATCGTCGGCACGTCCGGCATGGAAGGACTGCGCTCCGGAGCGACGATGAAGATCCGCTTGATTTGGTCTTCCGCGCTCTTGCCCGACGGCCCCGTCACGATCGCGCCGTCGATGTCGCCGCCCAGAAGGGCCGTCATCGCCGGGCCTCCGCCGTTGTACGGAATCAGGTTGATGTTGAGGTTGTGTTTCAGCATCAGGTCCTGGATCGCCAGGCCGCCTTCGGACGACGGGCCGATGGTGCCGACCTTCAGCTTGCCGGGATTGTTCTTTGCGTATTCAAACCAGTCCGCAAACCCGTCCCACGGCGCTTCCTTCTTGACGGTCATGTACATCGGCGTCTGGAACAGCTTGATGATCGGCTGGAAGTCCGTATGTTTATACTGCACCTGGCCGAAGAACGTCTCCGTGATGTACGGGCTCGTCGGCGTCAGCGCGAGCGTGTAGCCGTCCGGCTTCGAGTTCACAAGGCTCGTCAGCCCCACGGTCCCGCCGCCTCCCGGCTGGTTCACGACGACAAGGGTCTGGTTGTTCGGCAGGAACTCCGAAATCTTGCTGGCCATGATCCGACCCAGCGCGTCCATGGAACCGCCCGCATCGAACGGAACGATGAGCTCGATCGGTTTTTCGGGGAAATTGGTCGCAGGCTGGGCCGGCTGCGAGCCTCCGCCGCTCTGCGTACCGCCGGAAGAACCGGACGTGCCGGAACCGCCCGTCTGGGAAGAGGATGTGCCGCCGGAGCTGCTGCCGCCGCTCGTGCCGCCGGAATCGGACGAGCCGCACGCGGCGATGATCAGCACGGCAACCAGGACAAGTGCCAGCAGCGCTTTTTTCGTGTTTTTCATGGTCAAACCCCTCCTGATACGAAAGTCTTTTCAGCGTCCCGTTTTCAAGCAAGCTTCCGGTTTACGCGGGCTTCTGTTCATCGATCACCTCCTTCGGGGATTCATTCCGCCTCAGCTTTCGATAGACATAGATGGCGAGGATGATCGCGATGATGGCGAGGATCGCCAGGGAATACGGCCGTTGCACGAATATCGCGTAGCTGCCGTTGGAGAGCATGAGCGACCGGCGGAAGCTTTCCTCGATGATCGGGCTCAACACGAACGCCAGCACGAAGGCGGGGAAGGAAAAGTCCAGATCCCGCACCAGGTAGCAGAACACCCCGAAGATGAACGACAGCCAGATTTCAAAAAACATCCCCTTGGAGGCATAGACGCCCAATAGCGACAGCACGAGCAGCACCGGAACGAGCCAGTACAGCGGCAGGGTCAGCATGCGCGAGAAGAAGCCGGTCACGAACAGCCCGAGCACGAACATCGCGATCGATGTGAGCAGAAATCCCCACAGGAGTCCGGACACGAGCGCGGGTTCCTTGGTGAAAAGCGCCGGACCGGGCTGGATGCCGTGGATGATGAACACCCCAAGGAGAATGGCAATACTGGAGGCCCCCGGAATGCCGAGCGTCGGCATCGGCATGAGGGCGCCGCCGACCGTCGCGTTGTTCGCCGATTCGGGAGCCATGATCCCTTCCGGATTTCCCTTTCCGAAGGTTTCCGGCTTCTTGGAGATCTTTTTGGCCAGGACATAGGAAAACCAGGAGGAAGTCCCCCCGCCTAGCCCCGGGAAGATGCCGATGCCCGTGCCGATCAGCGACCCGAGCCCGGAAAACTTCAGCAGACTTCCCAAATTGGTGCGCGGCAGCCGGATGCGGACATTCTTCTTGTCCACGACGAACTTCTTCGTCATGTCCTCGTCGATCATCTTGAACAGCTCGGTGAACGCGAACATCCCGACGAGCACGGGCACGAGGTTGACGCCGCTCATCAGCTCCGGACGGCCGAAGGTAAAGCGCGCAAGCCCCGTGAACATGTCCATGCCGATCGTCCCGACAAGGAGCCCCAACACCGCGAAGATCATGCTTTTTACGAAATCCTTCGAGCTCAGGGCGGACACCGCGAGCAGGCCCAGGATCCCGATCAGGAAAAATTCGGGGTCGGAGAAATTGAGCGCAAACTTCGCCATCGGCCTTGTCAGGAAGAGGAGCGCGAGGCCGCCGACAAGTCCGCCGATCAGGCTCGCCGTGAGGGAATAGCCGAGCGCTTCGCCCGATTTCCCCTGCCGGGCCAACGTGGCGCCGTCAAAGACGGTGACGATCGCGGACGGCGTGCCCGGAATCCCCAGCACGATGGAGGAGATCGATCCCCCGTATTCCGCGCCCTGATAGGCCGCAAGGAGCAGCAGAATCGACACGAGCGGATCCATCGTGAAGGTGAACGGCAGGAGCAGGATGATGGCGATCTGCGATCCGAGGCCCGGCAACGCGCCGATGAACAGTCCCACGAATGTCCCCACGATGATGGCGAGCAGCACATCGAGGGAGAACAGGGTTGACAGGTCCAGGTATTGCAATTTGCCTCACAGCCCCCTGACTAGATACGGATCTTGAGAATATAGTCAAACAGGAACCAGACGAACCCGACGATAATTCCGGCGTAAATCAGGTTCGCCCACCAGATTTTCCGGAACTGTTCACGGGATTGGTAAACGAATAGCAGCAGGAAGATGTACAGCGCCAGGAAGACGTAAAAGTATCCGATGTTCCTCCACGCCAGCAGGAACGCGACCGTGAGCCCAATGGTGGACAGCGTCCGCTTCACGTTCGGCAGCGGGATCACGTGATCCTCCTTCCTGCGCCACGTCTGGAACAGACTGATCACGCACAGGACGATCAGAATCGTGCAGAGGCCCATCGGGTACAGCTTGGGCGAAACGACGTTCTGCAGCGACGTCCGGTAAGTCCAGTTGCTGGCGATGACGAGAAAGCTGATGCCGACAGCCAGCAGGCAAAGCAGGGCGACGAACGATGCTTTCTTGTAGCTCATGCGGATCTCCCCCCTTTCTCCAGGCCGAAGACCGTCATATGGTCAGTCCACATAGACGTACCCGTCCATGATGCGCCTTGCGGTGCGGCAGATCGCGGCGCGCTTCAGAGTGACGCAGCCGTCCGGACCCTGTTCCGTCCGCACTTCCACCTGGATCGTTCCCGCCGGGTGGCCGAAGCGGATCACGTCCTTCGCCTCCGCATCCGCGATCATTTCATTCACGATCGTGCCCGGGATCTTGGCCGCCGAGCCCGTGCAGATCGTGCCCGTGCCCGCATAGGCGTTGTGCATCACCTGCATGAACATGAGGCGGGATACGAAATCGACGTCTTCCGCCCGGATCAGCTTGCCGGTCGTAAACTCGCGGTACTCCGCCGGCGGTCGGACGAACGCCAGCATCGGCAGCGCGGGGCTCCGGTGGAGAGCCTCCTCCAGCGAACCCGCCTTGCCGATCCGGATCGCCGCCGTGCCGCGGATCGTTTCCAGCAGCTTCAGAAGATCGGGCCTGCTTCTCAGTTCCTGGGGCGTCTCGGTGCCGGTCAGGTTCAGGTCGCCGGCGCGCACGAACACCATCGGGTTGGCCACGTCCACGAAGCTCGCTTCCAGCCGGCCGAACCCCGGGATGTCCAGGACGTCGCGGACATTGCCGGTGGGCAGCATCTTTCCGGTTCCGGCTCCGGCCGTGTCGGAGAAATCGAGCGTGATTTTCGCGCCCGTGCCCGGCACGCCGTCGATCGCGAAATCTCCTTTCGTCACGGCCTTCCCGTTGGCGGTCGGGACCTCGGCAACGATCAGCCGGCCCGTGTTGAGGTTGTGGATGCGGACGACCGTCAAGCCCTCCTTCGCCCGCACGAACCCTTCGTCAATCGCAAACGGACCGACGGCGGACAGCAGATTCCCGCAGTTGCCGTCGTAGGCGATGAACGGCTCCGTGATCGAAACCTGCCCGAACAGGCAGTCGACGTCCGCGTCCGGACGGCTCGGCGGGCCGATCACCGTCACCTTGCTCGTCAGCGGGTCCGCTCCGCCCAGCCCGTCGATCTGCCGGACGTCCGGGCTGCCGAAGATGCGCAGGATGAGGCGGTCCCGCTCGGCCGGGTCCCGAGGCAGGTCATTCTCGAGGAGAAACACCGACTTGCTCGTGCCGCCGCGCATGATGCAGCAGCGGATTTTCCTTGGCTGGCTCAGAAAAATCCCTCCCTACGATGGCCGGGCGGCGACCGCCTTCAGCCGGTCCCATTCTTCCATGCCCATGAGGTTGAAGAAATCCTTGACCGATACGCTCGTGCCCGCATATTCCCGCTCGTCCGCGATTTTCCCCAGCACTTCCGAAAGCGCCGTCACGACGGTGGTGACGCCGACGGCGGGCAGGAGCGCAATCTTGTACCCCCATGCCTCGGCGTCCTTCAGCGAAACGGGCGGCGTCTTTCCTCCGGACACGATGTTCAGCAGGCACGGACCCTTCAAGAGGGCCGGCACGCTCCGGATCTCCTCCACCGTCTGCGGCGCTTCCAGAAACGCCACGTTGGCTCCTGCCTCGAAGGCGAGGTTCATGCGTTCCACCGCCTCCTCGAAGCCGATGACGGCCCGGGCGTCCGTGCGCGCGACGATGAGGAAATCGGGATCCGTCCGCTGCATCGCGGCCATCCTCACCTTCGAAAGGAATTCCTCCCGGGACACGACTTCCTTTTGGTCCAGATGGCCGCATTTTTTCGGGAACACCTGGTCCTCGATCTGGATTGCGGCCACGCCCCTGAGCTCGTATTCCCGCACGGTGCGCGCGAGATTCAGCTCGTTTCCGAAACCCGTGTCTGCGTCCGCGATGAGCGGCACCCGGATCGAATTCGCCATGTTGCCCGCCGTTTCGGCCATTTCCGTCATGGTCGTCAGCCCGTAATCGGGCAGGCCTGTCCGGCTCGCCGCCACACCGGCTCCCGTCATGTAGACGGCGGGGAAGCCGGCGCGCTCGATCAGCCGGGCCGAGATGCAGTCATAGGCGCCCGGAACGATCAGCATTCCCGGCTGCTCGATGAGCCTCCGCAGCACTTTCCGTTTCTCCATCCGTTCCACCCCTTCGGTTCCGAATGAACGATGCGATTTACCTGATGTATCCTTTTTCCCTGAGCTGCGGAAGGATTCCGCCGGCGCGCACGATGCCGAGCAGAAATTCCGGTACCGCCTGCCCGGCCGCGCTTTCCCCCGTGGTGACATTTTCCACGACGCCGGAGTGGAAATGGACGCGGACGACATCCCCCTCGCAAACCAGGTTCGTCACGCCGGGACACTCCAACGCCGGCAGTGCGTAGTTGACGCAGTTCCGGTAGAACAGTCCGTTGATCGATTCCGCCACGATCGCCCGGATCCCCAGCTCCTTAAACAGCATCGCCCCGGGCCGGCTGGAGCCCGTTCCGAAGTTTTTGCCGGCGATCAGGATGTCCCCTTCCCGCACGAGGTCGACCCAGCCCGGACGGTTCGCGGAAAAGATCGCCTTCACCTGCTCCCTGAGCGGCTTCCCGAATACGGTCTGCGGATTGATCAGGTCCGTGTTGATGTTGGGTTCCGGAAACACCCACGTGCGGCCTTCCACGATGAGTTCCGTCATGGAGAAACGACTCCTTCCAGTACGCCGCTCGGATCGGTGATGTAGCCCGCGAGGGCCGAAGCCGCCACCGTGGCCGAGGAACCGATGTAGATTTTCGCCTCCGGGCTGCCCATGCGGCCCTTGAAGTTGCGTGTGCTCGAGGTGATGCATACTTCGCCCGCTCCGAGTACGCCCATGTGTCCGCCGTAGCACGCTCCGCACGTCGAGTTCGTCACGATGGCTCCCGCCTCCACCAGGGTGCTGACGTAGCCCCGCCGCACCGCCTCCTTGTAGACGTTCTGAGAAGCCGGCGTGACGATGAACCGGACGCCCGGCGCCACCTTCCGGCCCTTGACGATCTCGGCGGCGATGCGGAGATCCTCCAGCTTCCCGTTGGCGCACGAGCCGATGAACGCCTGGTCGATCTTCACCCTTTCGCCGAGCCGATCGATCTCCACCGTGTTGTGGGGAATGTAATCCGGCTTGGAGACGTACGGCTTCAGCGAGGAAAGATCGATATAACGGACGTCGGCGAATTCGGCATCCTCATCGCTCGTCACGGGTTCGAACGGTTCGTTTGTAATCCCTTTCAAATATCGGACAATGACCTCGTCCGCTTCGAAGAGGGCGAACTCCGCGCTGATCTCCGCGCACATGGTGGCGATCGTCGCGCGGTCATCGATCGTAAGAGACCGGACCCCGTCGCCGGCAAATTCCACGCAGAACCCTTCCGCGCTTCCGTAGGTGCCGGCGATGTGCAGGAAAATGTCCTTTCCGAACACGTTGGGGGGCTTTTCCCCGGTGAGCACGAACCGGATCGTGGGCGGCACCTTGAACCAGGTTTTGCCCGTGCAGATGATCTGCAGCATTTCCACCGGTCCCACTCCCCTCGCGGCGCAGTTGAACGCGCCGGAAGCGCAGGTGTGCGAATCCGTGCAGGTCAGGATTTCTCCGGGCAGGGCCAGACCGTTCTCCAGGATCACCTGGTGGCAGATGCCGTGGTTGCCGATATCGAAAAAGCGCTTGATGTTGAATTTTTTGACGAATTCCCGCGCTTTCATGTGCGCGTTGGCGTCGTTGATCGTCGGCGCGGGAACGGTGTGGTCGAGGATGACGGCGACAATGTCGGGGTTGTCGATTTTCTCGGGAATCTGGTCCACGCCCGTCGCATAGCCGATGTCCAGCTGGATGGCCTTCGACACGCTGCATACGACAAGATCTCCCGCCCGGACGCCGGACCGGCCGGAATGCCTGGCCAGAATCTTTTCAATCATTGTCATTCCCAACGGGCATGTCCCCTCCTTGGAAAAACGGCTGGTCGCGTTTTCATTTTTGCTGCGGCCTGCCGCATTCGCTTATAAATGATAGCATCCTTATACAAGTTGTGTAAATCGGATTGCAATATTCGAAACTTTTATAAAGTTTTCATGTTTTTCGCTCCGCTTTCGCCCGCCCCAACCGTCCCGACTTCTCCGGCAGGCTGCAGCCTGCTCCTTCTGACGTAGGCCGTGCCGTCCATCAGCCGGCGCGCCGTCCGGGCGATTGCCGCTTCCTCCACCTGCCATTCGCCCCGTTCGTTTCGAACGACCCTCGCCGGGACGCGGAGGCATCCGCTCGGATGCCCGATCCGCACCACCTCGGGGTGCGCCGGAGCGGTCCTCGCCTCGTCCACGACTGTCCCGGGGATCCGGGCGGCCACGGCCGCGCAGCAGGCGCCCGTGCCGGGAAAGGCCTTGTGCACGGACCCCATGCCGACGAGCCTCGCGGAAAAATCATGGGTTTCCGCCCCCATCCGCTCGCCGGTTCCGAACACCCGGAAATCCCGCGCCTTCCCCACCATGATCTGGTAAGGGATGAGCGGCGAGTCCTCATGCCGGCCGATCTTCCGGGCGGCGGCCCGGCGGATTTCCTCGAACAGGCGGATCTTCTCCCGCGGGAATTCCTCCGGCGACTCGCTGCCGTGCATCCCGATGTCCTCCGCGCGAAAAAAGACACACAGGTTCGCGAGATCCACGATGGACACCTCGATTTCCCGGCCCAGGGACGGCACGGGAATCCGATCCCGCGCGTTTCCCGTGGGGAGCAGCCTGCCGGTCGCCGTGCCGACGGTGCGGGAAAAGTCCAGGCGGATTTCCGCGCCGGTGCCCGGCACTCCGTCAATGGCGCAGTCCCCTTCCACCGCCGGCCGGCCGTCGCGGACGGGAACATGGGCAATCAGGACGGATCGGGTGTTCGTATTGTGGATCCGCACCTTCGTCACCGGCGCCTGCGGCAGGACGAACCCTTCTTCGATCGCGTAGACGCCGACGGCGGAGGAGATGTTGCCGCAGTTCATGTCGTAGCTGACGACCGGATCGGCGATCCCCACCTGGGCGAAGGTGTAGTCGACATCCGCGTCCGCGCGGCTCGGCGGCCCGATGATGGCGCATTTGCTCGTCAGGATGTCGGCCCCGCCCAACCCGTCGATCTGCCGTTTGTCCGGGCTGCCGAACAGGGCGAGAATCAGCCGGTCCAGCTCATCCCGGCTCCCGGGCAGGTGGCTTCGCTTCAGAAACAGCGCCTTGCTCGTTCCGCCCCGCATGATGGTGACGGGAACCGGGATCTGTTCCTCGGAAAACGGCATGTTCCCCCTCCCTTTTTTTGCCTTATTCGGATTTCCATGATCGGAAACGCTTACAAAAAATTGAACAATCACAATTCCTCCGCTGTGCATTCGCATTCCCGAACGGTGCGGGACTTCCCATCTCCTTGGGGTTTGTCTGCCTTCAAGGAACTATATAAATACTATAACTACAGCAGTAATACATGTAAACAACATTTTAAAATTTGTTGCAGTTTCATAAGTTGTAATCGATGGGAAAAGATCGCGCCGCACATGCCGGATGTGCGGCGCTCAACTGAAGCTTAAGCTTTGTTGTACCGCCCGGATCAGAAGGTGGCGCGGATCAACCCTCCGTCCACATTGATCGATTGCCCCGTGATGTAGGAGGCCCGTTCCGACGCCAGGAACACGATGAAATCGGCGATTTCCTCCGGCCGTCCGATCCGCCGAAGCGGAATGGTGGCGGCCAGTTCCTCGTAATATTGCTTCTCGTCCATGCCTGCGGCGGCGAGCTCCCGGACCCGCCGCTCGCGCTGCGGCGTCAGAAACCTTCCGGGGCAGACGTTGTTGACCAGGATGTTGTGGGGAGCGAGTTCCTCCGCGAGACTCTTGACGAGGGGAATCAGGCTTCCCTTTGTCACATTCGAAATGAACTGGTTTTTGGTCGGCTGCTTGCCGGAAGCCGAACCGACGACGATCACCCTCCCGGACTGCTTTCGCTTCATGCCCGGAAGGACGAGCCTGAGCGTCTCCACGAAGGAGAGCACGTTCTTGTTCCAGCTGTCCTGCCACATCTCCGGCGTCGTCTGCTCGTCGAGAATGCTGCTGATCATCCCGCTGCCGGCGTTGTGAACCAGGATGTCCACCTCGCCGAGGCGGTTTTGGATCGTCACATGCGCCTCGCCCATCTGCCGGCGATCCGTCGCGTCCGCCTGCAGGATCAGGGGGGATTGGCCCGTTTCCCGGACGATCCGGTCCCGGATTTCCTCCAGCTGATCGGGGCTCTGAACAATTGAAAGCGTTTTCGTGCGTCCGGAAAAACAAACTGCCCTTCGGGATGCCGAAGGGCAGTTTGAACATTTCCCGGAGCGCTTCCCCGGGATCAGTTGGCCTGCAGATGCGATTGCATTTCCTCTTCCAGAAACAGATCGTCCAGAGAACTCAGGGTGCCGTCTTCCTCGACCTGATAGGCCGACATTTTTTCCCCGTGCACCGTAAGTTCAATGAAGCAGCTCCAGCAGTAGTACTGGTGCGAACCGATCTTGCCGATATCCTTCGAATGGCAGTTGGGACACTTGATCATCTTCATCACCCTATCCAGACAAAGTGCGCGAAAAAGTTGCTTTTTTCCGCTTTTGATGCGGGGCGCTTGCCAATGGCGGCCCGTGGTACACAGTTTTTCCAGTTTTGCCTGAGGCCAAACCTGTTCCGATCCGGAACGCGGCCCGCGCCTCACTCTTATTTACGCAATTGGCGGACGATGGTAGCAACCCGGTCCGCGGCAATTTCAACATCTTCGTGAACATTTCCGTAACCGAAGCTGAAACGGACCGCGGAGCGGATCCGCTCTTCGCCAATCCCCATCGCCTTGAGCACATGGGAAGACTCGAGCGATCCGGAGGAACAGGCGGAACCGCTCGACGCGGCGACGCCCTCCAGATCGAGGTTCATGAGCATCGATTCCGAAGAGACGCACGGAAAGCTGATGTTCACGATGTGGGGCAGGCGCTCGCGCGGGTGCCCGTTGAGACGGAAAGCCCCCTCGGGAAGCAGGGATCCGAGACGGGTGAGGAA
>Ga0181858_1001628_pt1 | contig 10911 bp, 3 predicted proteins | sample NewIslPassag4_SG_FD_130749 | JGI IMG/M metagenome (GOLD analysis project Ga0181858, IMG submission 130749) | Feedstock adapted compost microbial communities from Newby Island compost facility, Milpitas, CA, USA - Passage 4_SG | ecosystem: Engineered > Solid waste > Feedstock > Composting ...
CAGGTCCCTCCGGAAAAAACCCCCCCGACGTTGTGGGGGGATTTCATGAATTGCCCCTACCAAATAGCCCTGGAGACTTCCTATCCCCGGACGCGGGCGAGTTGCTTCTCCAGCCGTTGCGGAGACACGGGCAGGGCGGTGCCCAGTGCCTGAGCAAAGAGGGAGATGCGAAATTCTTCCAGCATCCAGCGGAACTGAATCAACTCGGGATCGAAGATGTCCATTTCCTCGTGAAGCTGACGCCGTTTGACGTAGGTTTCCCAAAACGGGCGGAAGGTGGCCAGGGCCTGACGGTCACGGATCGCGTCGCCCAGTTGCAGGGCTTCTACCCGACGGCAAATTCCCTGGAAATACCGGGGATACTGGCGGAGCCAGTTCCACGGGGTGTGGGTGAGAAAACCGGGACGGGCGAGTTCGTTGAGTTGCTCTTCCATATCCTGCCGGGCTTCTTCCCATTGGGGTGCGGTCAGTTTTTCCACGGCCAGTCGTGCCTGGTGATAGCCATCCAGCAGGGGGCGGATGAGCGACAGCACTTCCTGAATGGCCAGGGGCAAACGCCGCAGACCGGCGTGACGGAGGCGTTGGAACTCCTCGCGGGTCCGGGGGAGCTGGCCCCACTGCCCGATGAGCCACGGTCCGACCAGACTCTCGTCCAGGAATGCGCGATCGACGAGGGCCAGAAGAAGCTGGTCCTGGAAGTCGAATTCCGGAAGTTGCGTGGCGATGAGCCGGAGGCGATCCCGATCGGGAAACCAATCCCAATGGGGATCGAGGCGTTCCTGGGTGGCGAAGGCGAGCAGGCGGCGGAGACCGAACCGGGTCTGGTAGGCCGCCCGGGCGGCACTGTCGGCCAGTCGTAAGGAGACCGAGTCCCTCGCGTCCACCAGCATCGGGAACGCCTTCACCGGAATGCCGCCGCGGTGTACTTCCACTTCTTCGGGGAGGTCCTGATCGGGCCAATCACGGAGATGGTCTTTCGTCCAGACGGGATCGTCGATGACCGAATAGGCCACCGTGGTCCGGCTTCCCAATTTTTCACGCAGCTGCCAGAAGTCCCGGCCCTGTGCCAGAACCTGTCCCTTATCGTCCACCACCTTGATGGACATTTGCAGTTCAGGGGGGATCTTGTCAAGCTGGAAATCCTCCAGACGGATTTTTTCTCCAGAAATCCGCGAGAGGGCTTCTGCCACAGCCGGCAGGAATCGGCCTTCTCCGAACCGCATCAGCTCCACGGCTTGCCGCGCTTTTTCGGGGATGGGCACCAATCGCCGGCGTAGTTCCTTGGGGAGGCACCTGATAAGGGCGGCCACCTTCGGTTCCACCATCCCCGGGACGAGCCACTCCAAACGTCGCGGGTCCAGGTGATGGAAAACTTCCACGGGGATGGTGAGGGTGACACCATCTTCGGGATGTCCCGGCTGGAAGCGATAGGTCAGAGGCATGGGGGCCTTTTCCACGATGAAGTGGTCGGGAAAACGCGTGGACACGTCGGCGGGTAGCTCCTCCTTCAGGACGTCCGACGGTTGCATGTGGAGAATTTTCGGATTTTCCCTGCACGCTTCCTTCCACCAGGCGAGGAGTCCCTGGAGATCGTACACGTGCGAGGGGATCCGCTGGTCGTAGAAGTCGAACTGAGCCCATTGACCGAGAAGCAGGTCCAGGCGTCGGAGCTTGATCTGGGCGGTTTCCAGGTCTCGCACCAGCCGCTGGTTGTGCTCGAAAAAGGCCGCCTGGCACTCGATTTCGCCCTCCACGAGACCGTGCTGAATGAGCATTTCCCGAGCGGTTTGAGGATCGATAGGTCCCAGCGGGACTCGTCGTCGGGGCACGACGGGCAAGCCGAAAAGGAGCACTTTCTCATAGACCATGGCCGCCCCGTAACGCCGACTCCAGTACGGATCCACGTAGGTTTTTTTGATCAGATGGGGCGCGAGTTCTTCCACCCAGGCGGGATCGATCCTGGCGCACACCCGCAGATAGCGGCGGGCGGTTTCCACCAGTTCGGCGGCCATCACCCAGGCAGGTTTGGTTTCAAAGACGCCGGACCCCGGCCAGAGAACGGCCTTGCCACCTCCGGCCACGGTGTACTCGTAGCGGTTGTGCCGCATGGCCACGTTGGACAACAGTCCGGTGAGGATCGCCCGGTGGATTGCCGTGGGATCGTCCTTGCGGCGGTTGAGTTTCATCCCGGACTCGGCCACGATCTCCTGCAGCTCGCGAAAAATATCCGACCACTCACGGAGTCGGTTGTAGGAGAGGAAATTCTGCTGGCAGGCTTTCTGCATCTGGCTGCGGGAAAGTTTGGCTTTCAGCGACTGGTAGAAGTCCCAGAGTTTGAGATAGCCGAGGAAATCGGACTCCGGATGGCGAAACTGGGCGTGGCAGAGGTCGGCCTCGGCCGCCCGCTCGGGAGGACGGAGTCGGGGATCATCGACCTCCAAAGCCGCGGCGATGATGAGAACCTCGTGGAGGCATCCTTCGTCATGGGCAGCAAGAATCATGCGCCCGATGCGCGGGTCGACGGGCAGTCGCGCAAGGTTGCGTCCCAAAGGGGTGAGTTTTCCATTCTCGTCCACCGCACCGATTTCGAAGAGGGTTTTGTAGCCATCCCGGATTGCGTCGGCGCGGGGAGGATCAAGGAAGGGGAATGTTTCCACCCGGCCCAGATTGAGTGCCATAAGCTGAAGAATCACCGAGGCCAGGTTGGTGCGGACGATCTCGGGTGGAGTGTAGCGATCTCGCTGGAGGAGGTCTTCTTCGCTGAAAAGTCGAATGCAGATACCGGGCCCTTCTCGGCCGCAGCGACCCTTTCGCTGCTCCGCAGAGGCCTGGGAAATCGGTTCGATCGGGAGTCGCTGGGTCTTGGTGCGGGGAGAATACCGACTCAGTCGGGCCACTCCCGGGTCGATGACGTAGCGAATGCCGGGAACCGTGAGCGACGATTCGGCGACATTGGTTGCTACCACCACCCGGCGGTGTGAATGCGGCTGGAAGATCCGCTGCTGTTCGGCAGCGGAAAGCCGGGCGTAAAGGGGCAGGATTTCCAGCTCGCGAAAACGCGGATCAGCCGTCCCCTGGCGGCGCAGGAGTTGAGCAGTCTCGTGAATGTGCCGTTCTGTAGGCATGAAGATGAGTACGTCCCCCGGACCTTCCTGAAGGATTTCCTCCATCGCGGCGAGGATCGCCGTTTGCCAGTCGGCCTCGCCCGTCGCTTCATCCGGGACAGGCGGGCGGTAGCGGACTTCCACGGGATAGGATCGGCCAGGGACTTCGATCACCGGAGCGGGGCGGCCACGCCAGACGAAATGCTCGGCGAATCGGGCGGCATCCAGGGTGGCGGAAGTGATAATGACTTTCAAATCCCGCCGCTTTTGCAACAGACGCCGCAGGTAGCCGAGGAGAAAATCGATATTGAGCGACCGCTCATGGGCTTCGTCGATGATGATGGTGTCGTAATGGTCGAGGAATCGATCCGACTGGGTCTCCGCGAGGAGGATTCCGTCGGTCATCAGCTTGATGTAGGTTTCCGGGGAAGTGACGTCGGAAAACCTCACTTTGTAACCGACCTCGCGACCGAGCGTCACACCCATCTCCTGGGCGATGCGAGCGGCAATGGAGCGGGCGGCGATGCGTCGGGGCTGGGTATGGCCGATCATCGCCTCAATGCCCCGTCCCATTTTCAGACACAATTTGGGAAGCTGCGTCGATTTGCCCGAGCCGGTCTCCCCGCACACAATCACCACCGGATTTTCCAGAAGGGCCGCAGCGATTGCATCGCATTGAGCGGCAATCGGTAAATGGGGAAGAATTTCCACGTGCGGTTTGGCATCCCGGCGTTGACGGCACAGTTCGGCCGAGGCAGCGATTTCGCTTTTCAGGCGTTCGAGTTCAGGGGCGACGCTTTCGCCCCGGTTTGCCCGCTGGCTGATCAGCCGCAACCGCCGCGCAAACCGAAAGCGGTCGGCACGCATGGTGCCGGAGATGAGTTTGCGAAGGTGTCCAACTTCCCGATTTACGGATGGCAATGGTGATGGCCCTGCAGACATGCTGCTGGTGCGGCGAATGTCTCCCGCTGGGGCGAACGAGCTCGCCTCTTCAGATCACGGCTCCGTCTTGTTCAACCGGCCGATGTGACGGCTCTTTTTTTCAAACTCTATCGCTGAAACCGTTTCTTGAAAATATGCGGATTATTTCTCCCGATTCTTTTTCTGTTAGAATTTTGGATAGAGAGGTTCTCGCGGCAGACTTTTCCGTTGATCCCGATTTTTCCCCAACTGCCGGCAGAGGAGTTTGGCGGGGTCAGGGCGTGGTGGAGAGGGATTTTCGGTAAGTCTGACTGAGGAGCCGGCTTCGGTGCGGCGCGGAGTCGGGCGGGACGGAGGACAAGGGAAAACTCATTAGCCGGGCTTCAGGCTTGTCTCATGTCTTTTGCGAATGACAGAATGGTGGACGGCACCCTCCCGCGGCAAGGCCGTCGACGCTTCAGGTTCACTCTTTGGCTAGTCACCGGCGCCGTCTTTGCACTTGGCTTGGCAGTCACCCTTTATGTCTGGCGGATCACGGTGCAGCGGGAAGTTGGCCGTATCGGTGGACAGTTTGCTGGTCAGCTTTCCGCCCAGGTGCGGGACCTGGAATTCAACCTTCGGCGGGCGGAAGAATTCGTGCGGTTCCTCGCCGCCTTCTTTGCCTCCTCGGAGGACGTGCACAGAGAAGAATTTCGTGAATTCTGCCAGCCGCAGTTTGAACAGTTCCCGGCCGTGGATTTCGTCCTGTGGGCTCCCCGGGTGCACAGCGATGAGCTGCTCGCGTTTGTGGATTTGGCAGAAAACCACGGCGTCCTGCAACTAAACCTATGGGAAGTGACGCCCAGCGGTGAACACCGTCCCCTCAGCAGCCGACCAGTCTATTTTCCCATCCTTTACATCGAGCCCAGTCCTTTACTGGACCGGCTTGTGGGATTGGATCTGTCTTGCTTGCACCAGTGGCAACCGGTGCTCGACGAAGGGTGCACTGCGCAACCCTATCGGACGTTTTTGATCCCGAAAATCCCCGTTCTTGATTCCGCGCAATGGCAAGAAAGAGACGTGGGGCAGGCGGGGGGATCGCCGCAGAGATCCGAAGAAAATGTGGCCCCCCAGAGAACCCCTCCAGAGTGGTTCACCCCCCAGTGGCTGGTGTTTGCCACGCCGGTATTCCACGGCACGCCAGCACCCGCCCAGGCCACGGATCGAATGGTGCAGTGTCAGGGGGTGCTTGTTGCGGTGGTGGACGTGGAAAAGCTGCTTCAGCCCCTGGCCAACTGGGCCTTGACGGAGAACGTCTCGATTGTTCTGGAAGATGTTTCCTCAGCCCACAAAAGGGAGACATTACTGGAGGCGAACGCTCGTGAGAAAAGTCATTGGGAGTCACTCCAGGGACTGCCGCGTTTTGATAGGCGAATCCAGCTTGATGATCGGGATTGGCACATTCGCGCGGAAGTTTCCCCGGAGTATCTGGCGGTGCGTCGGGGGCCAGGATCGTGGGCGGTCCTGATCACCGGTGCCTTGTGTTCGCTGCTTCTGGCGTTTTACATCAACCTTTTGGGGGGGCGCTCCATCCGTACGGAAGAGCTTGTGGCGCAGCGGACGTGGGAGCTCCTGCAGGTCAATAAGCGTTTGGAAGAGGCCAATCAGCGGCTGGAGGAAGAGATCCGCTTCCGCGAGAAGATCGAGCGGGATCTCCGGGATTCGGAGGCCCTGTATGCGTCGCTTGTGGAAAACCTCCCTGTGCACGTGTTGCGCAAAGATCGGGAAGGACACTTCACGTTCGCCAACAGCTCATTCTGCCGGCTTCTCGGGCTGTCCAGGGAAGAAATCCTGGGCAAGACGGACTTCGACTTTTATCCACCGGACCTCGCCTCGAAATACCGTCGTGATGATCGCCGCGTGATGGAAACCGGCGAACTGTTCGAAGACATCGAAGAATACGAGAAGCACGGTGAAACCCGGTATGTACAGGTGCTCAAGTCGCCTGTTCACGATGCCCTGGGTCAGATTATCGGCGTCCAGGTGGTGTTCTGGGATGTGACGGAAAAAGTGGCGGTGCAACGGGCTCTGGAGAAGGCGAAGGAGGCAGCGGAAGAAGCCAGCCGCGCCAAAAGCGAGTTCCTCGCCAATATGAGCCACGAGATCCGCACCCCGATGAACGCTATCCTGGGCATGGCGCAGCTTCTGGAACAAACCCGGCTGGATCCCGAACAGCGCGAGTACCTCCGGATCATCCGCGAATCCGGCGATACCCTTCTCGCCCTCATCAACAGCATTTTGGATTTCTCCAAGATCGAGGCCGGACGGCTGGAACTGGACGCCGTGGAATTCTCGCTCCGCGAGGTGGTGGGCGACACCATGAAGAGCCTGGCGGTGCGGGCCCACAAAAAACATCTCGAGCTCGCCTGTCGCATCGCCGCTGATGTGCCCGATCAGCTTGTGGGCGATCCCGTCCGGCTTCGCCAGGTCCTCGTCAATCTGGTCGATAACGCCATCAAATTCACCGAGCAGGGCGAGGTGGTGGTGGAGGTTGTCTCCAAAGAACGTCACGAGCGCGAGGCGATCCTCGAATTCGCCGTGCGAGATACAGGGATTGGGATCCCGCCGGAAAAACAAAAGCGGATTTTCGAGGCGTTCGAGCAGGCCGATCAGAGCATGACGCGACGCTACGGCGGGACTGGTTTGGGTCTCGCCATCTGCCAGCGGCTAGTCAATCTGATGGGCGGCCAGATCGAACTGGAGAGTGAACCCGGTCGCGGAAGCACATTCCGCTTTACCGCGCGTTTTCAAATCCCCAGCGCTGCCCCCGCCGCTCCTCCCACGCCCGAACTCGATACTTTCGGCACACGGCAAATCCTGGTGGTGGACGATCACGCCACCAACCGAAAAATTCTGGCCGAGATGCTTGCAAGCTGGGGTCTGGAAGCCGTTCTGGCGGCCTCAGGTGCCGAAGCGTTACAGATCATGGAACAGGCAGGCCAGACCCCGCCTCCCGTCGTCATCACCGACGTGCGAATGCCCCAGATGGACGGCTATCAGCTTGTGGCGGAACTCCGCAAACGGTATCCCGCCGACAAAGTGGCGATCATCGTCCTCAGTTCGGAAGATCGGGCGGGCGATACAGAGCTTTTCCGGCAGATGGACGTCGTCGGCGTGCTCCGCAAACCCGTCAAACAATCCGAACTCTACAACGTGCTGGCAGAGGTCCTGGGACTCCAGTTCCGGCCGGCCGCCCCCGTGACGATTCCCCCCAGTTTTCCGGAGCTCTCGCCCCTGCGGGTGCTTCTGGTTGAGGACAGCCCCTTCAATCAAAAAGTGGCGATCGGGCTGCTGGAGAAGCACGGCCATCAAGTGACAACGGTGTCCAATGGGATAGAGGCCCTGAAAGCACTCGCCGATGGCGAGTTTGATTTAATCCTCATGGACATTCAGATGCCGGAAATGGACGGACTGACCGCCACAAAGGAAATCCGTGCCCGCGAAGCCCGTCTGGGACTGCCCCGAATTCCGATCATCGCCATGACGGCACACGCGCTGAAAGGAGATCGGGAACTTGCGCTCAGCGCCGGGATGGATGGCTACATCGCCAAGCCGTTCATCGCCGGAGAGTTTTTCCAGACCATTGCCGATGTTGTTCACAAGGTGCGGGGGATCAATCTGGGAGAAACCCAGACCCTGCCGGCGATTGATGCTGGAGCTGTTGCACAGACTGAGAAGGCCGACGAACTTGAACCGGCTCATGCGCCCCAGCAGACTACCGCGGAGGCATCGCCTGCCTTCCCGAGTGACGGTCCGTTGTCTGGGGGACTGGTGAATTGGCAGCATGCGCTGCGTTCGGCGGGTGGCGATCCCGACCTGCTCCGCGAGTTGATCGTCACCTTTCGTGAGGACATGCCGAGACAACTGCACATGCTGGAAGAAGCCGTGAACAAGCGGGATTGGGCCACCGCCCGCCGGGCCGCCCATACTCTCGGAGGTGCTTTCCGCCATTTTGGGGCCAAAACGGCTGCAGAAGCAGCTTACGAACTGGAGAAAACTTTTAAGGAAATCGAGACAGGGAGTGGATCGTCGGCCGAACCAACCGAAAAAAGCCAGCACACCCCGGATTGGTCTGCCCGGCTGCAGCGGCTGCGGGATTTACTCCGGCAGGTGCTGGACGAAGTCGCCCAGGGGGCCAACATCACGACTTCGGCCTCCTCAAAAAAGGACCAGTCACCGGGGGGCCCGGTCCACTAACACTTGACAGCGTTTTCGATTTGTCGCACCTTAACACAGGGGAACAGGCCGCACAACTTCCCGGCGGCCTTACCTTCCAAAAAGGGCCTGAGGGATGATTCGTGTCCTGGTTGTGGATGATTCGCCGGGTGATCGCCAGTGGCTGGCTGGTCTGCTGTCCCGGTCCCCTGATTATGAGGTTATCACGGCGGCCAACGGAGAGGAGGCCATCCGTCTCGTCAACGAGTATTCTCCCCATGTGATCGTCACCGACATGCTGATGCCGGGCATGAACGGATTGGAACTGGTGGCTGCGTTACGGCGGGCTTTCCCCGGCCTGCCGGTGATCCTCGTGACGGCGCACGGCAGTGAAGATCTGGCGATGGAGGCCCTGCGTCGCGGAGCCAGCAGTTATGTGGCAAAAAGCTGGGCGGCGCGGCGACTCCTTCCCACCGTGCACCAGGTGGCTGAAGCGGCCGTTCAGCGTGCCAAGATTTCTCAACTCAATCAGTATCTCCAGCATTGTCGATTCAGCTTCAGCCTGGCGAGTGATTGCCAGCTTCTCAAACCGATTCTCAACTTTGTGCACGGCCTGCTGGAGTGCCTCGAGCTGGACAGCGGCGAAATCACGCGGATCAATATCGCCCTTCAGGAAGCCCTTTCCAACGCTGTCTTTCATGGCAATCTCGAGCTATCTTCGGCCCTTCGAGAAGAAGACGAGGCCCAGTATTTCGCACTGGCGGAGCGCCGCCGAAAAGAACCCCCTTACTGCAATCGGCGGGTCTATTTTCGCGGGGAACTCTCCCGCCAGAAGCTCGAGTTCGTCATCCGCGATGAAGGGCCGGGCTTTGATCCTTCCGTCCTGCCCAACCCTCACGATCCCGAATCCCTGGAATGTCCATGCGGCCGGGGACTGCTCCTCATCTATTCCTTCATGGACGAGGTCTCCTTCAACGAACGCGGCAATGAAATCCGGCTCGTCAAGCGGCTCTCTGAAAAAGGCACGCCAGAACAGCCGGTGGTCGGACCGCGGGACGCGCCGGAAGAGACGCCCCTCCGTTGATGGGTGAAACCCAGATCGGGGACTTGTCCAGACCGCTGCGATGAGGGACAATCCTACGCGTTCACGGGCACGGTTGGCGGCCCGGGAACGCGACCCAAACGGCGTCGATCGGAATTTGCTCCCGCCCGAATCATTGCGATCAGAGGTCCTGCCCCATGCGTGCCGCCTGGTTTTGCATGACGTGTTTGGCCGTCTTACTCGTCCATTCGCTGGATATCCGAGGAGAAGAAACGATCCTCTACGTGAGTCCCCAGGGCAACGACGCCTGGTCGGGGATGATCGCCTCACCGAACCAGGATCGGAGCGACGGTCCTCTGGCCAGTCTCACGGCCGCCCGAGATGTCATCCGCAAGCTGAGGGTGGCGGGCCGCTCGGGAACCTTCCGCGTCCGCATCGCCCCGGGGGAATACACCCTCTCCCAGCCGCTGGTGCTGGAACCTCAGGACAGCGGCACGGCTGAATCTCCTGTCATTTACGAAGCACAGGGGCCGGAAAAACCGCGCTTCACCGGCGGCCGCCGCATCACCGGGGGGAAGAAACAGCCAGATGGACTGTGGACCGCACACATCCCGGAGGTCGCCGCCGGCCAGTGGTATTTCGAACAACTGTGGGTCAATGGGCGACGGGCAACCCGCGCGAGAAGTCCCAATAAGTTTTACTTCTACGTGCAGAGAAAGATCGACCATTTCGTCGATTCTGCCACCGGCCAACCGGTGGAAACGGGCAATCGGGCTTTCCAGGCACGCAGGGAAGATGTCGCGCCCCTTTTCAATATCCCCCGGGAAAGGCTCTCTGACGTGACGCTGGTGACCTATCATTCCTGGGAAACCTCCCGATCCCGCCTGGCCGGCGTCGATCCCCAGCAGAACATCGTCACCATCACCGCTCCGATCCCCTGGGGGTTTGCCTATTGGGGGCCGAATTGCCGGTACCATCTGGAGAATTTTCGGGCTGCCCTGGATGAGCCGGGTGAGTGGTTTCTCGATCGGGATGGCACCCTCTTTTACTATCCGCGAGCAGACGAGGATATGACGACGGCCGTCGTCATGGCCCCTGTCGTTCCCGAGTTTGTCGTCATTGCGGGAAAGCCGGAAAGCGAGGCATGGGTCGAACACGTGACGCTTCGCGGTTTGGTCTTCGAATACGGTCAGTACATCTTGCCGCCGGAAGGTCACGCCGATGCTCAGGCAGAAGTGACGATCCCCGCCGTTATCATGCTGGACGGTGCTCGCCATGTGAATATCGAAGAGTGCGAGATCAGACATGTGGGGATCTCCGGTGTGTGGTTTCGCCGGGGCTGCACGAATTGCCGCATCGAAAAGTGCTGGCTTGACGATTTGGGGGGCGGCGGTGTGAAGATCGGAGAAGGTTGGCGCGCTGATTTAAGCCAGCCCAAGGTGCACACCCATCATATCGTGTGCCGTAACAATATCATCCACAGCGGTGGTCGCATCCATCACGGGGCGATCGGTGTGTGGATCGGCCACAGCGGTTACAACGAGGTCCTCCATAACGACATCAGCGATTTCTACTACACAGGCATTTCTGTGGGTTGGGTGTGGGGATATAAAGAATCGCTGGCCCATCACAATCGTATTGAATTCAATC
>Ga0181858_1001629_pt1 | contig 10911 bp, 11 predicted proteins | sample NewIslPassag4_SG_FD_130749 | JGI IMG/M metagenome (GOLD analysis project Ga0181858, IMG submission 130749) | Feedstock adapted compost microbial communities from Newby Island compost facility, Milpitas, CA, USA - Passage 4_SG | ecosystem: Engineered > Solid waste > Feedstock > Composting ...
CATCAACATCGCTACTTTATCTTTAATGAATGCTATACTAGCGATTAAGTGAATAATTTTTTGCAGTCGCGACTTCTAGCGGTGTGCATGTAAGACGAGTTTGCAGAAGGGGAAAACAACATTTCTCTCTTTATTTTAAAATTACAACCGTTTCAGGTTCGACAGGAATGGACCACTTAAGTCACACAGGCAGGCAACTGTGCAAAAAAAAAAAAGGTGAGAAATATAATTATCTGTTTCCTTTGATGAGCAAATAAGAAAAGTGTGATAAGGGTAGTGAAGTGAGATTGTTGTTAGGCTTACCGCAGTCACTAAAGATTTGAAATAATAATAATAATAATAATAATCATCGTCATAACGGGTATTTTCTATGGTGGTTGGCTTAGCACGCTTGGTGGAACCCTCACAAATCAATTAAGGAAATTGCGTTGACAAAACACCCGTAGCAAGGGCTCAAGGCAGCATTCTGTCTGTCTAAGGACGTTGTGCCTGCATTATCCCACGTAATTCGCGTTATAGTGGGACAATAATAAGACAAAAAACGTTGTGAAAATGTGCATAAAGCAAAAAATTATTATTAAAGCCTTAATTCATTAATTTTGTGCTTCTAGAATCCTTAGCTCGATTTCGACTTTGTATGCCACAAGATACTCAATGCTCTGAACAGATTTCACTGTACCGTTTTGAAGCAGTTGAGTGAGAAACTTTGCAGAAAAATACGCTCTCTGCTCACTCTCTCGTCCGCTTTTTCATCGCTCCCTTTTCTCTATTTGCAGTATCTGTCTGATATTACTAAACGATGGAATGAGAAAAGTGCCTAGTGAGAGAAGAAGTGTTGGTTGGCGCAAAAAACGTTTTAACTAAATTTAAAATTTTTGTGCTTTTCTTCAAATACCTTCTTTGTGCGCTTGCATATAGGTGTTTCTTTTGGGCACCATTAACAGCTCCTGCGCATATGGAGGTTTCATATAAGGTGAGAAAAGTGAAATGAGAAATCATTTTTTTCTTCTTTTCTCTCTCTTCTCTTCTGTCATTCAATACTTCTTAATACACCTATAATCAGTGTGGTGCAAGTCCACACATGTCTAACAATAAATGATAAAAGAAGAAAGAAAAAATTTCTGAGAAAAAATTTTAATTTTCACTTTTCTCACCAAATCGTTCATTGAGACTCATTTTTAGCATCAACACTTACTTCATATTACTCGCAGGTAGAATATGCTCGTACAGGAAGAAGTTCGTGTAAAGTATGTAAGAGAACGTTAGCAGAAAATGCGATGCGAATTGGTAAAAATTCTCCTTCCCCTTTTCATGGTTCGTATCATTATATCATGTCATTATTTTACACTTACGGTGGACTATGCAAACAGATGGATACATCCTGAAATGGTATCATCCGGAGTGTTTTTTTTAAGAAAGAAAGTAAAAATGTGACTCAATTGTCTCAATTACAAAGCTACGATCGCTTGCGTCCTGAAGATATTGAGAAATTAAAGCAATACGTGAAAGACGATAGTCCTGCGGACAGTAGTGCAACAAACACATCAGCGAGTCCAGTGAATTCAGAATCAGAATATTGGAAATTGAAAGACAAAATAGATCATTTATTAGCGCCTAAAGAGATGAAAGCGTTGTTAGAATTGAACAAACTACCAACCACAGGTGGTCGCACGACTCTAGTGAGTCGTTTAGCGGATGCAATGTGGTATGGCGTAGCGACATGTCCAATGTGTCAACAAAATGATATGATTTTTACTGAAGGTATTTTTTTCTTCTTTCTCTCATTCTACTGCGTACCAGCGAACTAACGCTCGTGTGGTGATGAAATGAAAAGGAAAGTACAAGTGTTTGGCGGACACGAATTGGGGAAAGTGCGCATTTGAAGGCCATGCGGGCGTGAAAATTACCAAATGGATTACCGATCCCAATTCACCTCACGATTTCATTCGGCAATGGCAAGAAGACATCCATCCACGTCCGCTGTCGTACGCTTCATTCACAATATTACTGTTTTAAGAAATGCGCAGTGTACATAACCAAATTGTAATGATTTTCACAGTGCGCTTAGTCGTAAAGCGATTAGTGAATATCTTCGCGACAATAAATTGCCATTGAAGGGAATGACCTTCAGTGCTTTGTGGCCTTTAGATATGCCCATAGAGAAAGTAAAATCGCTGGTTATAAAGAACGGCGGAGCGTATTGTCCACCGGAAGAATTACACGGCGATGTCGATTATGTTTTAGTGTCTTACGGCACACTCGTGCGTGGCAAGTTGCCAGCCTTACAGAAAGCGCGCGACTTGCGACTTGCGCTCGTTAGCGAACTCCTTCTCCTGCGCTTGTTGGATGAATTTGGTTTTGATCAACGTCCATATTTGTTGGAGGGCACTTTGCCACCCATCGCTCACGCTAAACTCGCCAACTCTGGCTCGAATAGCAGCACGCCACAGGAGCAGAAGAAAGAAGAAGCAGAAGAAGAATCACAAAGTAAAGAGAATGCGAAGTCATCAGCTGCGCCTATGGTAAAGCGCGGTGTCGTTGATCCTTCCGCCAAATGCACAAATGGCATTATCTACCGAGAAAAAGAAGGAAATACTGAAACATTATATGACTTGACATTAATCTGGACCGATATCACTACTCACATCAATAAATTTTATAGAATGCAATTGATCGACGTCAATGGCAAAGGTCAAAGTTTTAGTGTCTTTTTACGTTGGGGACGCGTTGGAACGGATATTGGCGCTTTCACTCAGACTTCGCCTGGTTCTTTGCAAACTGCCAAAAGTGTTTGGTGCGAAAAGTTCAAAGAAAAGACAGGTAACGATTGGTCAGATAGACCCAACTTCGTCAAAAAACCTGGCAAATATTGGGTACTGGAGCAAGATGACGAAGATAATGATAATTCCAGCGAAAAGGAGAACAACAAGCGCGACGATGAAGATGAATCGCTTATTCCCTCTTACTTGGATCCTCGAGTACAAAAAGTCATAAAATTGATATTCGATACCAAAATGATGAGCTCTACTTTGGTGGATTTGAAAGTCGATATTCGCAAAATGCCATTGGGAAAAATTTCGCGCAAAGCGATTCACAGAGGTACGTTACTATTCGCGAAATGATAAACGCTAAAATACCAATCTTAACATGAAATGAAATGTGTATTTTTAGGTTACGAAATCTTGCGCGATTTGGAACGCGAAATACTCACGAGTAGCAGCAATGCTAAAATTATTGATCTCACAAATGTGCGCTTTTTTCATTAATTTTTGGTATTAAATACTGATAAAAAGACTGACTTTTTCTTACACAAACAGCAATTTTATACCATAATTCCTCACGATTTTGGACGTGATGTGCCTCCTCTTATCAATAATTTGGAGCTTTTGAAGGCTAAAATGGCGCAATTAGAAGCTTTGATGGACATTGAAATCGCCAACAAACTTATGGAGTCGCAAGGCGAAGAGCTGACACGCACACATCCACTCGACCGCAATTACAAGAAATTGGGCATAGAGTACGAATGAATGCTTGCTTCTCATTTAAAAAAAAATATTATAAATTATTTTTCACTCCACGTTTTATCACTTTTATCATTCCCATAATAACGAAACTTCGCCCAGATTAAAACCATTGAGTACTTACTCTAAAGAATGGAAAGTGATAAATAAGATGGTGGCGAATGGATGGTCACCAAACTCGAAAAGCAAAGTGAAAGTATTGGATGTTTTCCGTGTGGAGCGTCCTGATGAAATTGAGCGCTTTGAACCTTTCAAAAACATTCGCCCTCGTAAGTTATTGTGGTATGTAAAACTATTCTCTCCTTGTGTTGAGTCTATGTTTCACTTAAGGCGGTACGACGACTTGCAGGCATGGTTCGCGGTTGTGTAACTTTGTAGGAATATTAAATCAAGGATTACGCATTGCGCCGCCCGAAGCTCCTACGAGCGGTTATATGTACGGTTTATGCTTACAACAAAGTTAATAACACACATGTTTCTTATTTTCTGACTTGTTTATCACAACAGGTTCGGTAAAGGTGTCTATTTGGCGGATATGGTGGAAAAATCAGCTGCCTTTTGTCATCCTTCGAAAGATCCCTCATCACCCGCGGCAAATATGGGATTATTACTTCTGTGCGATGTGGCACTCGGTAAGACATATGATGTGACGAAACCAGAGTACATAGAGAAATTGCCAGAGGGCACACATTCCACACACGCGTTAGCGCGTTATATTCCTGATCCTGCCAAGAATGAATTGGGCGATGAAGAAGTTATCATTCCAGTCGGCCCAGCGATACCCTCTGGCTTGCCTGATGTCTTCCTTGAACATGGAGAGTATGTGGTATACAATGAAGCGCAAGTGAAAATTAAATATTTGGTTCATGTCCAGTTTCTCGCGTGAGGACGCGAAAACATTCACGACTATGAACCTTTTGTTACAGTAAATTAATGATATATTTTATTCGCTTGGATGGCTTTTGTTTTACTTACTTTCTAGTGCCATTAAGTGTTAAAAGAGTAACACGATGAATCAATCAATCAATAAAAACAATAAAACTGCAAAATTTTGCAAACATTTAAAATGAGATTTATTCGACATGTTCATAAATTTTCCCCCTTGTTAATGATAATAAGTTATTATTAGTATTTCAAAACTCTTCGTTGTGAGCACTTAATAAGAAATTGGAATGAATGGAGACTGCAAAATGATTCAGAAAAATAAAATTGAGTCCTTAATCCTATCTAATCGCATTTTATCTTTGGGTTAAGGGGCACACATTCCCTTGCAAGCGTAGCGCAGAAATCAGTAATAATAGTAGAGTGTCAGGAGAAATATGCGCGCAAATAGCGCCGAAAACAAAGCGCTATTGCATTGAATGAATAAATCTAATAACTTTTCAACTTTCCATGATACAAGTTCTGCGTCACCGATACACGTATGTAATCTAATAAAAAATCTCCTCTCCTCCAGGTATACGCTCAGAGTAATGAGTTAAATGCGCGCCAATCATCAAATTTCTGTAAATAAAATAATTGTGAAAATCATTCAAAGTAAAACACAATGAAAGTACCATTCATTCGTGTTCATCACGCGTTTAGTTAGTCGATATATATCTATTTTGGGATGGCGATAAACGGTATCCAAACAGTCGTGAGGAAGAGGACCGTGATTAATAAAATATTTTTCCAAATCGGCGAAAAACCAACTCTCAATATCTTTCCAACGGTGTTCCAATGCCAGCAGTATCACTGTGTTGGGTCCACATAAGTCTCGAAGTGATTGAATGAGCTCAGGAAAGAGCTGAATTTCGTAAACAACATCAGCGCCCAAAATAATCTCAAAAGGAGGATCCAAACTGGACGTATCCGTTCCCCAAAACAGTTCTTTCACTTCGATGTTGCTGGATACCGGATCTTCATCAGGAATATTGGCGAGGATATTCTGCTGGAGAAAGTCCAATTCGTCGCTGAGTTCAGTGACGACTACTTTCGCTCCTTTTCGCGCTGCCACAATGCCTGGTACTCCACATCCACTTCCTATTTCAATTATTCGCTTGTTTTGTAACTCATCGGCAGGTAAGTTGTGGAGATAGGCGCCTAAGACCAAACTGAAAAGTTTCATTAATAATTTATTAATTTTTGCTTTTTTTATAATTTCTTTTCCCGATGAACACCACTCCGATGTGATACCGAACATACCTGGCATCCCATACACATGAAGCGGTTTCGCCACGTTGAATCAAAGACAGAGAAAGAACAGAATGAGACTGACTTTGTTCTCCACCGAATTGGAGTTCCAATGGAGATTGAAACCGTTGTTTATACGGTAGAATATTTCTACGCCATGGCGGATCGGATATCGGATCAGTTTGCATCGCAAAACTGAGACAGAAATAAGCAGACTATTAATGTCTCAAATTAAGACTTAAACAAAAATATTATAATTAAATAATCACAAATTATTGTCCGTTTCATTCAAATTTTTACACGGCCGAGAGAATTAATGAAGGAATTTTTTGGTAAACGTAAACTCTTGTTTTACCATTATATCACAACGAAGCCTTACAACTCTTAATGATACGAGTTATTGCACCCCTCATATATTGCTGGGTGGTGTTGGTATGTTAATAGACTGCAAAAGAACGAAGTTGAGGTTGTTTTGGTAGTTTTAATTTTCCTCGCCTCTGCAACCACTTACAGCACTGATAATTGCGCATGTGCACTGTATATTAGTATACAAATACGTTCGATTGCATGTCGTGTTTGCTAGCTGAGAACAAAGTACATGCAAAAATTTATGTAAAAATTTGAACGAAACGGACAATATTTTATATTCATTATGATTATTCATTAATTAACTAACTACTTAGTTTATTAATTAATAATATTTATGAGAGGAACCCTAAGATGAGAAATGGAAACGTTTATGGTTTCTGGTAGAGTGAAGTGAAGAGATTATGGTCTGCAGGCTATGGGCTCCTAGAGATGATTTATTTTAATAATTCATGCAAATTATTCCACTACAGAAACAAAGAAGCTTTGTTGATTGGTTTAACACTACATCTCATCAAATATTTAACACTACATCTCATCAAATATTTAACACTACATCTCATTAAACATTTAACACTACATCCATCCCAAGTTGATCTATAAAGAGTAGAGAAAGGCTTATTCTCATATTTAAATGCTTCACATTGTAACATTTCCTGCACCGCAATGAAAAGAGTTGGGTGAGGATTTAATTTTCATAATCACTTTTTTTAAATCTCATTCATTTGGAATTTTTGATAATTTGTTCAATTAGTGCCAAGAATGGTTTCCAACTTGAGTTTGAGTGGATCCACATTGTAACGATTGGCAAGGTCGAAAGTGTTGGTGAGGAGATCACGTGGCATTGTCTGTCCCACCACATTCAAATCCTTGGTGTAGAGATACTCCAACACCTTAGCGAAGGCTTCAGGATTGGCTTCTTGGATCTGGACCTCTTTTTCGTGTGATTCCTGTGTTGGAAGTGGAGATCGTAAATCGCGTTTGTTGTGTGTGTGTGTGTGTGTGTGTGTGTGTGTTATGAATAGCAAATCTCATTTATCTATACTATTTATTATTGGACAGGTGGATGGATCATCGGAGATACACCGAACATACCTTCATACCACCAGTCAACAAGGCCTTGAAGAATGGTGAACGTGCACACAACACAACCTTGTGTGCTGGAATTCGTTTCGCATCACTCTTATCATCGCTCACCACAAAGGTCACATCGTGGAACAAAGTGTTGTTCACTGCCCATTTCCTGTGGTGATTTAAGGATTTTTTCGTCAGCGATTTTTTTTTTTTTTTTTTTTTTTCCAATGAGAATGAACGACAGCTCAGTTCTACCGTACCAATTGTTTGTACCAATTTCTTCTTCATCGTCTGCGCTCAGCTTTTGTTGGATTCTCAGCACATGTTCAGGTGCCAACTTTTGCACATACTTCACAAACTCTTGCTTCTCCTTCTCACTTCCATTGCGAACACTTCCATCCAACTCATCAGAATACAAATAGCGGAGCTATCACATCACAGGAAATGTGAGATGAGAGGGGAGCGGCGAAAGACATAATAGAGTGATTGATTGATTATTTTACGTGAAGGGTGAAACAGAAACAGCGAGAGCAATCAAATATCAACGTACAAGTATCAGCAGAGTGCGAGATGGAATGTTTTCTTTGAGTTCAAGCTCATTCTGATCCTCTTGCACCAGCGAACGGAAGAAGCTGTAAAGGACAGGATCATGTAATTTTATGTTTGGCGATTGAAGATGTAGAAAGAAGAAGCAACAGTGTCATTGAGAGATGACAACAACACTCGTACGTGGCATTGATGAAGTGAACGAAGTGAATGAAAAAATGAAAGAATTATTATAACCTTGATCTGGTTGCCAACACTATTTTGTGTGCTTTTATTGCTGCTCCATCAGCACGCAATGTGATGTCGGACAGTGTTCCTTCATCTAAGAAGGTGACCAGGTTATCGGCAACTTTCAATGAATTCAGATGTTTGTTGCGAGCCACATGCTTTTGGACTAATACAGGATCACCGTATGGGTCGCCTACGTGAGTAAATCAACACAATATTAGACATTTCTCTCAAATACAGGTGATACTTTGATAATAATGCATACTTGAAAGATCAACATGAGTAAGAGTGGTGTTCACTTTCAAGGCTTCGCCCAGACGGTCAATTCCTGCTCCCAAGGGGTTACCTTTGTAGCAGATAAACACAATGTTAGATATTCTCTCAGACACATTGACACTTAAAAAGGTTCGTACCGAAAAGATCCAAAAACGTGAGAGTGGAGTTGACTTTCAAGGCCTCACCCAGACTAACAGCTCCATTAACTTTCAGGTCGTTGTCTTTAGTAGATCAACACACCGTTAGACATTTCTAAGACAGTCATTCATACTGCATGATAGTGCGTACTTGCAAGAATCAAATGAGTGAGAGCGGAGTTCACTTTCAAGCCTTCGCTCAGAGCTTTCGCTCCGTTATCTCCAAGGCCGTTGTCTGTTTGGTATGTCAACACAATGTTAGACATTCTCAGATAGTCATACTTTCATAATCGTGCGTACTTCTGAGATCCAAACGAGTGAGAGTGGTATTCGCTTTCAATGCTTCGCTCAGCTGTTCCGCTTCTCTAGCTCCCAGGCCGCTCTCTTTTGTTTTGGAAGATCAACACAAGGTTAGATATTATTCATTCTCTCAAACGTATTCATACTTTTCATGAGAGTACGTACTTGCAAGATTCAAATGAGTGAGAGTGGTGTTCACTTTCAATGCTTCGACCAAATACTTCACTCCTTCAACTCCCGGCGTGTTGTCTGTTAGTAGATCAGCACAATATTAGATATTCTCTCAAACTTAATTGTGCGTTGACGATCGTGCGTACATCCAAGATTCAAACGAGTGATAGAATTGTTCGCCTTCAATAATTCACTCAAATATTTCATTCCTTCAGCTTTGATGTCGTTGTCTGTTAGCAGATCAACACAATGTTAGATATTTTCACACTGCCATGCTTTAACGATAGTGCGTACTGGCGAGATTCAAATGAGAGATGGTGGAGTTGGCTTTCAATGTTTCACTCAAATATTTCACTCCTTCATCTCCTATGTTGTTACCTATTAGCAGTAGATCAACAGAATATTAGATATTCTTTCAATCACAATGTCGTTGTCATGATCGTGCGTACGATCAAGGTTCAAAAAAGTGAGAGTGGTGTTCGCTTTCAACACTTCACTCAGAAGCTTCACTCCTGCAGCACCCATCTTGTTGCCTTTAGTAGATTAACACAATGTTAGTTAGCAAATCGCCACACTTTCATAATATCATGACTGTGCGTACATGAAAGATCCAAACGAGAGATAATGGAGTTAACTTGCAAGGCTTCACACAAATATTTCGCGTCTTCAGCTCCCAGGTTATTGGCTGTTAACATGGTTAGATAGTCCCTCTTACGCATTTTTATGCTTTCAGAATGAGTGCGTACTGTTAAAAGTCAAATGAGTGAGAGTGGAGTTAACTTTCAATGCCTCACCAAAATATTTCACTCCTGCATCTCCCTTATAGCTGTCTGTTAGCAGATGAACACAATGTTAGACATTCTCTCAAACGCATAGATATTTTCATAATAATGCGTACATAAAAGCTCCAAATAAGTGAGAGTGGAATTGACTTTCAATGCTTCACTAAAATTTTTCATTCCTTCCGTTCCCATGTCGTTGGCTATTAGCAGTTAATCAACACTATGTTAGATATTCTCACACTGTCATACATTTTCACGATCGTGCGTACTGCCGAGATAGAAGTGAGTGATGGCGGAGTTCACTTTCAAAAGTTCGCTCAAATGGTTCACTCCTTCATCTCCTAGGCTGACGACTTTTAAAAGGGATAAGGTTAGATATTCTCTCTAACACAATTTTACTTTCATGATCTGAGCGTACATGAAATATAAAAACGAGTGAGAGTGGAGTTGACTTTCAAGGCTTCGCTCAGAAGTTTCGCTTCTTGAGGTCCATTGAAGTTGCCTATTAGTAGATCAACACAATGTTAGACATTCTCACACTGTCATGCTTTCAATGATAGTGCGTACTTCTGAGATCCAAATAAGTGAGAGTGGTGTTCACTTTCAAAACTTCACTTAAATATTTCACTCCTTCAGTTTTCATGTTGTTGTCTGTTAGTAGATCACAACAATGTTATATATTTTTCTCAAACTCATTGAATCTTTCATGATAGTGCGTACATGTAAGATTCAAATGAGTGAGAGTGGTGTTCACTTTCAAAGCTTCGACCAAATATTTCACTCCTTCATCATATATTTGGTTGTCTGTTAGCAGATGTCCACAAGGTTATATATTTCTCTCAAACGTAAATTACATTAAACTTTGATGATAGTACGCACATCTAAGACCCACATAAGTGAGACTTTTGTTAACTTTTAAGGCTTCACTCAGATATTGCATTCCTTCGTCTTTCAAGTAGTTGTCTATTAGTAGATGAACACAATATTAGATATTCTCTCAAGCACATTCATACTCTAATAATAGTGCGTACCCTCAAGATCCAACCAAGTGAGAGTGGTGTTAACTTTCAATGCTTCGCACAAATGTTTCAGTCCCTCAGGTCCCAGCTTGTTTTCTGATAGCAGATCAACACAAAATTAGATAAACCCACTTTCATACTTTTTCTTTCATGTTAGTGCGTACGTGAAAGATCCAAACGAGTGATGGTGGTGTTCACTTTCAAGGCTTCACTCAGATGTTGCATTTCGTCCTTTGCCAGGTGGTTGTCTTTTCGAAGATCAACACAAGGTTAGATACTCTCTCAAACGCATTTGTACTTTTGATGATAGTGCGTACTA
>Ga0181858_1001630_pt1 | contig 10906 bp, 10 predicted proteins | sample NewIslPassag4_SG_FD_130749 | JGI IMG/M metagenome (GOLD analysis project Ga0181858, IMG submission 130749) | Feedstock adapted compost microbial communities from Newby Island compost facility, Milpitas, CA, USA - Passage 4_SG | ecosystem: Engineered > Solid waste > Feedstock > Composting ...
CACACCTCTACGAATAAATGTTCTTATTAACAGTATAGAACATTCGTTCGTATAACGCAATTTTTCAACAATGAACCAAAACACAGCTATGTTTTTAAAAGAGTTTTACTTTCGAAATTCAGGCTGAATTTTTCGTCGATTCTGACCCGGGGCGCGGAAAGGGATCCGAACAAGGAAATCATGGTATACGAAGATCGCCGGATGACCTGCGCCATGCTCCACGGGCGGGTCAGCGCGCTGGCCGACGCCTTCCTGAAGCTGGGTCTGGGACGCGGGGACATTGTGGCCATCCTGTTGTACAACTGCCCGGAATTCTATGAAACCGCTTTTGCCGCCAACCGGATCGGAGCCGTATTCCTTCCGTTGAACTATCGCCTGGCCGGGGAAGAATTTGCCTATATCCTGGATCATTCCGGCGCCAAGGCGATCGTGACGGAAGCGGAATTCCACGCGGTTATCGGCGGCATCCGGGACAAAATCCCGGGCGTCCGGCACTTCATCTCGCTGGAGGACACCGTGCCGGAAGGGTGGGTACCGTACCGCCAGCTGGTGGAAGGAAGCCTCGGAGCGGACGTGCCCGACGCCGAGGTGGAACTGGACGACCTGCACCGGCTGATGTACACGTCCGGCACGACGGATCGGTTCAAGGGCGTCATGATCACCTACGGCAACCTGTACTGGAAAAACATCGGCCATGTCTGGGAGCTCGATCTGACGCCACGCGACGTCACGATGATCGCCGGTCCCCTGTACCATGTGGGCGCCTTCGATCTGCCGGCCAGCGGCGTCCTGCATCGCGGCGGCGGAGTCGTCATCATGCGCAAATTTGACGCGCTGAAGCTCCTTCAGATCATCGAGAAGGAGAAACCGACCAATATCTGGCTTGCTCCGGCCATGCTCAGCATGATCGTGCAGCAGGAGAAAGCCACCGAGTTCGACCTTGCTTCGATCCGCTTCATCATCGCGGGGGGTGAAAGGCTGCCCGAACCGCTGCTGGAACGCATCCTGACCATCTTCCCCAAGGCGCGTTTCTGCGACGCTTACGGCCTGACGGAAACCGTCTCCGGCGATACCTTCGTGCCGGACGGCATGGCGCGTGCGAAGCTGGGTTCGGTGGGCAAGCCGGTCGTCCATCTTGATCTCCAAATTGTCGACGACAATGACAATCCGGTGCCGACCGGACAGATCGGAGAGATTGTCCTGCGCGGTCCGAAGGTGTCCGTGGGCTACTGGAAAAACCCCGAAGCATCCGCAAAGGCGTTCCGGAACGGCTGGTTCCATACCGGCGATCTGGGCATGCTGGACGAGGACGGGTATCTCTATATCGTGGACCGCAAGAAAGACTTGATCATCAGCGGCGGGGAGAACATCTCCTCCCTCGAGGTGGAAAGGGTCATCTACGAGATTCCGGAGGTGCTCGAGGCGGCCGTCGTCGGCATTCCCGATCCGAAATGGGGAGAAGCGGTGAAGGCGTTTGTGGTCGTCAAGCCCGGAAAGACGCTGACCGCGGAGGCCGTCCAGGAACTTTGCCGCAGCAAACTGGCCAAGTTCAAGGTACCCAAAGAGGTGGAGTTCATCGATCAACTGCCGCGCAATCCTTCGGGCAAGGTGCTCAAGCGTATCCTTCGTCAAATCGGAAACCCGGCCCATTGAAAGCAGTGAACGCAAAAAGGCGCAGGTTCGCGGGGTGAAATGCATGGATTTGGACAGGGCTCAGCTCATGAGGCTGTACCGGACGATGCGGTTAATCCGGCGCTTCGAAGAGACGGTATCCGGGCTTTTTGCGGAAGGGCATATCCCCGGATTCCTGCACCTGTATATTGGCCAAGAAGCGGTGGCGGCGGGCATCTGCACCCAGTTGGACAGGGAGGACACCATCACCAGCACGCATCGGGGACACGGCCACTGCATCGCCAAGGGCGCGGATGTCCGGCGGATGATGGCGGAACTGTTCGGCAAAAGCACCGGATGCTGCCGGGGCAAGGGCGGTTCGATGCACGTGGCGGACGTGTCGCTGGGCATCCTGGGCGCCAACGGCATCGTGGGGGCCGGCATTCCCATCGCCGTGGGCGCGGCGCTCACGGCCAAAATCCGGGGCACCGGGAAGATCGCCGTGGCGTTTTTTGGCGAGGGCGCGGCGGGCACGGGCTATTTTCACGAGGGACTGAACCTGGCCGCCGTGCTGAAGCTGCCCGTCGTGTTCGTCTGCGAGAGCAACCAATACGCGGAATTTACGCCGCGTTCCAGACACCTGCCGGTGGAAACAGTGGCGTCGCGGGCGTCGGCATACGGGTTCCCCGGCATGACCGCGGACGGCAACGATGTGCTCGCCGTTTATTACGCTTTCAGGGAGGCGGCGGCACGGGCCCGCGGCGGGGAGGGGCCGGTGCTCCTCGAGTGCTTTACCCGCCGCTGGAGCGGACATTACGAGGGCGATCCCCAGCGGTACCGCCCGGCGGGGGAAGTCGAGGAATGGCGAAAGGACGATCCCGTGGCGTCGTTCGCCGTCCGTCTGCGCGAACGGCACGGCATCGCCGCGGAGGAGATCGAAGCCGTCGATTCGGACGTGGAGCGGGAAATCGCGGAAGCGGTGCGTTTTGCCAAGGAAAGCCCGCTGCCCGATCCATCCGAATTGCTGGAACATGTCTACGTGTGACAGGTATGACTCGGTATCGCGGGGAGGCATAAACCCATGCCCGTCATCCGGTACAGCAAGGCCATCAACGATGCGTTGCGGGAAGAGATGCGCAGGGACGAACGGGTGATTCTGGCCGGGGAAGATATCGGGGCGCCCGGAGGTTCCTTCGGCGTGACGAGGGGGCTGCAGCAGGAATTCGGCGAATGGCGGGTCATCGACACCCCGATCAGCGAGAGCGCCATCATCGGCATGGCGGTGGGGGCGGCGGCCACAGGCCTGAGGCCCGTCGTGGAGATCATGTTCATGGATTTTCTGGGCGTCTGTTTCGACCAGATTCTGAATCAGGCGGCGAAGATGGGATACATGACAGCCGGCGCCATGCGGCTTCCCCTGGTCATCCGCATGCAGGGAGGAGCGGGGTTCAGCGCGGGACCCCAGCATTCGCAAAGCCTGGAAGCGATGCTGATGCACATTCCCGGGATCAAGGTGGTCATGCCGTCCAATCCCTACGACGCGAAGGGGCTGCTCAAGTCGGCCATCCGCGACGACAACCCGGTGGTGTTCGTGGAGCACAAAATGCTGTACGGCATGAAGGGAGAAGTGCCGGACGAAGAATACCTCGTTCCCATCGGCAAGGCCGCGGTGCTCCGGGAAGGGACGGACTGCACGATCGTCGCCCTGGGACAGATGGTGCACGAGGCGGCGAAAGCCGCACAGCGGCTGGAAGAAGACGAAGGCATACGCTGCGAAGTCATTGACCTTCGTTCGATCACGCCGCTGGACACCGAAACGATCCTGGCTTCGGTAAGAAAAACGGGCCGCCTTGTCGTGGTGCACGAGGCCGTGCGGACGGGCGGAATCGGCGGGGAAATCGCGGCGTTGGTCCAGGAAGAGGCGTTCTGGTATCTGGACGCCCCGATCATGCGGGTCGCCGCGCCTTTCACGCCGGTGCCGTTCAGCAAGCCGCTGGAGCGGGCCTATCTGCCGAACGCCGACGCCATCTGCCGGGCGGTGCGGCAAATTATGCCGGGAGCTGCGGGTTCCCGGCCGTAAGGAGGATCCCGACGATGGGGGAAACGCGTGAACGCCGGCCGCATTCCGCCTCTCCCCGGGCGAGACGCAAGGCAGCCGAACTGGGCGTGGCCCTGGATGGGATCCACGGCAGCGGACCCGGCGGCCATATCGTGGAGCGGGATGTCATCCGGCATGCCGAGGGCCTGGGGGTTGCGCAGAAGGCAAGAGAAGCGGACTGGCAAGCGCCGGCCGCGGCTGTCGACGGGCGGCCCGCGTCAGCCGGCGCCCCGGCGGCAACGCCGCTGGCCAGGCGGATCGCCCGGATGGAAGGCGTTGACTTGGCGGCCATGTCTGGGACGGGACGGGGCGGCAAAATCACAAGCCGGGATGTGCTGGCCAGGCTGGCCGCTCCATCGGCCGTGCCCGCTGCCGGCGAAAGGGAAGCCGTTCCTCTGGCCGGCATGCGGAAAATCATCGCGGAACGCATGCTTCAAAGCTGGACGACGATTCCCCACGTTACCCTCATGACGGAAGCGGTGGTGACGCGCCTGGTGCGGGTGCGGGAAGAACTGGCCGGGCGGGCGGAACGCGAAGGAGGCGTCCGTCCCACCTACACGGATCTCATCATTCGCGCCTGCGCCCTGGCCCTGCGGGAACATCCGGACTGCAACGTTTCGTTGGAGAACGGCATGTTGGTCCGCCACGCGGATATCCACATCGGCGTGGCCGTCGCTCTCGAACATGGGCTGATCGTGCCGGTGGTACGGGATGCCGACCGGAAAACGACGGCGGAGATTGCCGCCCTGACCAAGGAGCTTGTCCGGAAGGCGCGGAGCGGACGGCTTCAGCCCGATGCGGTTTCGGGGGGAAGATTTTCGGTCAGCAATCTGGGCATGTATGAAGTCGACGCGTTCACGCCGATCGTCAATCCTCCCGAACCGGCCATTTTGGGCGTCGGGCGCATCCGGGAAGGCATTGTCGTCCGCGACGGGGCCATCCGCATCGAACAGACCATGGCGCTGTCGCTGTCCTTTGACCACCGGCTCATGGACGGAGCCCCGGCGGCCCGGCTTTTGCAGGCGATCAAACGCCATTTGGAGTATCCGGATTTTGCCCTCGCGGAAAGGGGATGACCACACTGGATATCATCGTGCCAAAAGCGGGACTGACCATGACCGAGGCCACCATCGCGGCCTGGCACGTCGAAGCGGGGCAGCGGGTAAAAAAGGGTCAGGTGATTCTGGAGCTGGCCACGGACAAAATCGTGATCGAAGTGGAAGCGCCGGCAAACGGCACGATCCGCGCCATCCTCAAGCAGCCCGGTGAACAGGTGCTGGTAGGCGAGACGGTGGCCGTTTTGGATGCGGATGATGCGCACGCGGCGCGAAAGGATGACGGCATGCCGGCGGGAGCCGGGCCGGCGGCAGCGCCGGAGAAGGCCGAGGCCGGGAGCGCCGCCATATTCGATGCGGACGTGGTCGTGATCGGCGGCGGACCCGGCGGGTATGTCGCCGCCATCCGCGCCGCACAACTCGGGGCCAGGGTCGTGCTGGCGGAACGGGATCACCTGGGCGGGACCTGTCTCAACCGCGGCTGCATTCCCACCAAGATCCTGTTGCACGCGGCGCAAGCCATTCAGGCCGCGCGAAAGGCGGAAGCCTTCGGGGTGAAGTTTGGCCCTGCGAAGATCGACTTCGCGCAGCTCAACCGTTACCGGGAGCAGGCTGTTGAACAACTGCAACGCGGCGTTGCACACTTGCTGAAGAAAAACGGCGTGCGGGTCGTAGGCGGCACGGCCCGGATCGCGGGACCGTCCGGCGAACGGTCCGATGCGGCGGAACCGTGGATGGTCGTCGTTGCAAAACCCGGGGGTGAAACGGAAACGATCCGTACCCGGAACGTCATCCTTGCCGCGGGCGCAATGCCCCGTCTTCCCGCCATTCCCGGTCTGGCGGAAGCGGAGCCGGCCTCGAGCGCGGACCTCCTGAACATTCGGCCCATTCCTCGCCTTGTCATCATCGGAGGGGGGGCCGTGGGCGTGGAATTTGCCTTTCTGTACGCCCTTTTCGGTTCCAAGGTCACCCTTCTGGAAAGCGAATGCCGCATCCTGCCGGCCATGGACGGGGAGATCTCCGCCGCCTTGACGAAGGCCCTCCGGAACGCCGGCGTTGTCGTCCGTACCGGCGTGCGGATCGAACAGGCTGCGAGAGAGAAAGCGAGCAAAGTTCTGATCTGCGGGAGTGGAGACCAAACGGAACGGATTGAGGCGGACGAAATTTTGGCCGCTGCCGGTCAGCAAGCCGATGACGGGGCTTTCCGGGATTTGGGCCTGGCCGTGGACGGCAGGGGTTGGGTCAAGGTTGACGCGCGGATGCGGACCTCGCAGCCGGGCATCTACGCGGTCGGAGACATGACGGGAATGGTCAATCTGGCCCACGCGGCTTCAGCCCAGGGGATTGAGGCGGCGGAAAATTGCATGGGGGTCGGGGGAGAGATGGACGCCTCCGCCGTGCCGAAATGCATCTACATCTCACCGGAAGCCGCATCCGTCGGGCTGACGGAAGAGGAGGCGAAGGCGCGGGGACTGGAGGTGGACATCGGACGGTTTCCTTTCGCGTCCCTCGGCAAGGCGCTGACGGACGGTGATACCGAAGGTTTCGTCAAGGTGCTGGTGGGCAGGAAGTACCGGGAAATCCTGGGGGTTCATATCGTCGGTCCACACGCATCCGAGCTAATCGCCGAAGCGGCGGCGGCCATGAAACTGGAAGCGACCGCGGAGGATTGGCTGGATGCGATCCGTCCGCATCCGTCCCGCGCGGAAGCAACGGCCGAAGCCCTGTTGGCGGCTTTCGGACGGCCCCTGCACGGTTGAATGCAAGACTCGCATAAAAAAGGAGGCATTGGCCATGGGCGAACCAACGCGTCAGATTGTGAAAGTGGAACGGGACGGCAAAATCGCCACGGTGACCATCGACCGGCCCGAGAAGCTGAATGCCATTGACAACCGGGTCCTGGACGAATTGGAGCGCGCCTTCGACGAACTGGAACGCGACGGCGGCATCCGGGTGGTCATCCTGACGGGGGCGGGCGAGAAAGCCTTCGTGGCCGGAGGCGATATCGAACACATGCGCAACCTGTCCCTGCTGGAAGGCGAACGTTTCGTATACCGCGGTCACGCCGTGCTGAGCCGAATTGAAAACTCGGCCATGGTGGTCATCGCCGCGGTCAACGGTTACGCCCTGGGCGGCGGAACGGAAATAGCCTTGGCGTGCGACATCCGCATCGCTTCAGAAAACGCGCAGTTCGGCCTGCCCGAGGTGACCATCGGCCTGTTCCCCGGCTGGGGCGGGACGCAGCGACTGGCCCGTCTGGTCGGGGTGGGTCTGGCCAAGGAGCTGGTGTTTACCGGCGAGCGGATCAGCGCGCAGCGGGCCCTCGAGATCGGTCTGGTCAACCGGGTGGTCCGGAAGGAAGAACTGATGGACACCTGCAGGCAGATGGCGGAGAAGATCATCGCCAACAGTCCGATCGCCGTCTGCCAGGCGAAAAAAGCCCTCAACCGGGGCACCTGGATGACGCTGGAAGAAGGATTGAAGTTCGAGGCGGAGTCCTGACTGGTCAACTTCGCCACGAAGGACCGGGTGGAAGGACTGACCGCCTTCCTGGAGAAACGCAAGCCGAATTTCACCGGACAATGAGCAAGGGGGATGCACGCCATGGATTTTGCCCTTACGGAAGAGCAGAAGCTTCTCAAGGAGGGCGTGCGTCGGATCGGCCGCAAGTACGGGCTGGAATACTGGCGCGAGAAGGACGCGAGACACGAATTCGTGCATGAGCTGTGGCGGGAGCTGGGCGAGAACGGCTATATCGGGCTGGCCATTCCGGAAGAATACGGCGGGGCCGGCCTGGGCCTGCTCGAGATGGCCATGGTGGTAGAGGAGCTGGCCGCCAGCGGCGCCGGTTCCACCGTGGCCCAGCTGTTCATGATCACGCCCGTGTTCGGGGGTCTGACCATCACCCTACACGGCACCGAAGCGCAAAAAAAGGAATACCTTCCCGCCATTGCCGCAGGCAAGAAGGATTTCTGCATGGCTCTCACCGAGCCGAATGCCGGCAGCAATTCGCTGGAAATCACCACCTTTGCGGAGAAGGACGGCGACTACTATATCATCAACGGCCAGAAAATCTGGATCACCGGGGTGGACGTCGCCGACCGGATGCTGCTCGTGGCCCGGACGACCAAGCGGGACCAGGGGCAGCGCAAAACGGACGGCATCAGCCTGTTCATTGTCGACCCCAAGGATCCGGCCATTACCACCACCCCCATCGAAAAGGTGGGGACCCACTGCCTGCGTTCGGATACGGTGTTCATCGAAAACCTGCGGGTCCACAAGGATCAGCTGATCGGCGAAGAAGGAAAGGGTTGGCGCGCGCTGCTTGACACCCTGAATGCGGAACGGGTTGTCACCACCGCCGGGCTCATCGGCACGGGCGAACTGGCCATCCGGCTCGCGGTGGAATATGCCAAGGAGCGGAAAGTGTTCGGCCAGACACCGATCGGCGCCTACCAGGGTATCCAGTTCCCGCTTGTCAGGCTGCGGGCCGAACTGGAACTGGCGCAGCTCATGAACTACAAAGCCGCCTGGCTGTATGACCACAAGCAACCGAGCGGCCGGGAAGCGAACATGGCCAAGCTGATCGCGGGGGAAGCGGCTTTCGGCGCCTGCGACCGGGCGATGCAGACCATGGGCGGATACGGCTATGCCAAGGAGTACCACGTGGAACGCTTGTGGCGCGACGTGCGTCTGTTCCGCATCGCGCCGGTCTCGGAAGAAATGATTCTGAATTTCATCGCCCAGCATGATCTGGGTCTGCCCCGTTCCTACTGATTGGACGCGGTCCCGCCCGGACGGAGCGGGCCGGGCGGGCGGCGGCCGGGAAAGGCGGGCGTCCGGACATGCGCACGGAAAGGGAATGAACATCCTCGTTGGCTTGAAACAGACCTTGTTTGAAGTGGTGCCGCTGCTGACCCGGGAGTTCAGGACGCTGCTGTCTCCAAGCTGAAAGAAGGTCAGGGACCGTCCGAACCGGAACGCAAAGGGTCGGGCGCTTTGTTTGTCGGTTTGTTGAAAGGACGAAGTTCTTTCTATTAAAATGAATTTATGATTTGAAATCGGGTGACACGCGCCATGGGCGACCAGAACATCAAAGACTATCGCACCATCCGTTTCACGGTGGAGAATCAAATTGCGCTTCTGCAAATGAACCGGCCGGAAAGCCGGAATGCCCTCAGTCTGGAGATGCGGGCGGAGATTGCCGACGCCGTAAACCGGATCCGGGACGATGACAACATCCGCGCGCTGGTCATCACGGGAAGCGGAGGAAGTTTCTGCGCGGGCGGCGACATCAAGAGTCTTTCGGAAGGCTTCTCCGTGTCCCAGGGCAGAAAAAGGATCCAGGCGCTGCATCAGTGGTATTTTCACCTGTCCAACCTGGAGAAACCGGTCATTGCCGCGGTGGACGGTCCGGCGACCGGCGCCGGATTCAACCTTGCGCTGTGCTGCGATTTCATATTCGCCAGCGAGCGTGCCAGGTTTAGCCAAATTTTCGGGCGGATCGGCCTGGTTCCCGATTTGGGGGGATTTTATTTTTTGCCCCGGATTGTAGGGCTGGCCAAGGCGAAGGAACTGATGTTCACCGCCAGAATGATCGGCGCCGAAGAAGCGAAGGAACTCGGCATCGTATATCGGATTTGTCCGCACGAAACACTGGTCCGGGAAGCGCTCAAATTCGCGGAGCGGTTCCTGGACGCCTCGCCGGACGCCATCGGCATGGCCAAGGCCATCCTGAACCAGTCTTTCCAGCTGGACCAGCGTGCCCTGTGGGAGATGGAAGCTTTTGCGCAGGCTCTGGCCTTCCAGACCCCCTATTATCAGGAAGCCATCCGCAAGTTCCTGAACAAGGAGCCGCTTTCGTTCGTGTGGGAGAACTACGATTCCAAATCCAATTGAACGGGGATGCCGACCGATGGAGGACAACCGACGCTACATGGTTCCCATCCTGCTCAGCACCGGCGAAATCCTCAAGTTTCTGAGCCGGTACCAGCATCGCAAAAGCACCCTTTCGGAGATCTCCCAGGCGTTGGGCATCAGCAAATCGACCTGTTTCCGCATCCTGCGAACGCTGGAAGAGATGAAATATGTGACGTACGACAAGGATACCAAGCGCTACAGCCTTGGTTCCTATCTCGCTGTGCTGGGCTCCCGCGCGATGGAACAGATCGATTATCTGGCGCTTGGCAGGGAGACGCTGCGGGAAATCGCCAGCCAGACCGGACTGAGTTGCGTCATCGTGCAGCGGATCACCGAGAACCGCCTGGCTTATATCGCCAAGGAAGACGGCAAGGCCCATCGGCTGACCATCTCCGTCAGCAACCAGTTTCCCATCACCCAGGTGTCTTTTGGAAAAGTGTATCTGGCGTACGAAACGCCGGAGAACCGGGAGCGGATCCTGGCCGAAGGGCTGGTTCGGCTGACCCCGAACACGATTACGGACGTGGAACGTTACAAGGAAGAACTCCGAAAGGTCAGGAGAGTCGGATACGCCACGTCCAATGAGGAGTACATTCCGGGCATCAAGGCGGTGGCCGCCCCGGTGTTCGACTCCGAAGGAAAAATCCTGATGCTCATCGGGTGCATCGGGATTGCTGCCCACATTCCCGACGACAAGCTGACCGAATACGGTGAGCTGGTCAAGCGGCATGCCGACGCGCTGACGGCCAAATTGAACGGCGTCATTCCGCATTATGAAGAAATCCGTTGATTTTGCCGCGCCTGATGCCCCGCCTGACACCCGGCGGCCAAGGCAATGAGGCGCCGGAGGGGACAATCCCCTCCGGCGCCTCGGTTTGCGTACGCTTCACTTTTCCTTCGGCTCTTCCGCCGTGAATTCGTCGATCAGCCATTTGCCGTCCAGCGTCCGGAGCGGCGCCTCAAGCCGCGAGCAGCGCGGATACCGCCAGCAAGGCCGCAAGGATTACGAAGTGTTTTTTGCGCATGGTTTCTCTCCACGTCCTTCTCTGTTTTTTCTGCATGAACGTAGACGAATGAGGGCGGCCGGGGGTTACATGGCGAGTTAGAGTAAAATTTGCGTGGGGGTAAAGTCTGGAAAAAGCGAACATAGAAAAAGAGCTTCTCCCTTGGTAATGTGAATTTGCTGAAACACACACCAAGAGGAGGAAGCTCCTGTGCAGCA
>Ga0181858_1001641_pt1 | contig 10870 bp, 10 predicted proteins | sample NewIslPassag4_SG_FD_130749 | JGI IMG/M metagenome (GOLD analysis project Ga0181858, IMG submission 130749) | Feedstock adapted compost microbial communities from Newby Island compost facility, Milpitas, CA, USA - Passage 4_SG | ecosystem: Engineered > Solid waste > Feedstock > Composting ...
CCGCCCGGCCATCGCCTGATCCCTCCTTCGATCGTTCTCCGTGGGATTTTTTGTCCCGTCACGCCGTACGTATGTATTACAAGCGACTCACGCTCGTAACACCAGTATAGACGAAGGCATCAGCGATGCAAACGAGGGGGATGGGTCCGTGCGGAAATTTTCGATGATTTGTGCCGTCGGTTGCCTGCTCGCCCTTTTGGGCGGTTGCGTTTTTTTCGCCAAACAAGAAAGCCCGACCGCATGGGTCGAGCAATTTCTCACATTGGAACAACAGGGCGATTATGGAAGTTCATGGGAAAAACTGCATCCGGAAATTCAACACCGGTGGCCGAAAGAAACGTACATTCAGCTGCGGGCGAAAATATTCATGGACATCTTGGGCGCACGAAATTTCGTTTTTGAAACCGGCAAAGTCCAGGCGCTGAATAACTGGACAAGTCCGTTGAGCAATACGACGTATACCGACGTGACGCTGGTGCCGACAAAGCTGACGTTCACCTCGCCTTTCGGCACCGTGACCCTTCTGCAAAATTATTACGTCGTCCAGGCCGACGGCCGCTATTCGATTTTATGGGATATCCCTCCGGACGAGCCCGGGACGATGACCAACGGAAAAATTGACGAAAGAGGCGTTACCGTTGCAAGTTCTCGAAAATCGTCGTGATGCCCATGCCCCCGCCGATACAGGCCGTCACAATGCCGTAACGGCCGCCCCGCCGCCGCAACTCGTTCATCAACTTGATGGCCAAGATGGCGCCCGTCGCCCCCAGCGGATGGCCCAGCGCGATGGCTCCGCCGTTGACGTTCAACTTGTCCATGTCGATACCCAATTCTTTGACCACCGCCAACGTCTGGGCGGCAAAGGCCTCGTTCAATTCAATCAAGTCGATGTCCTCCAGCCGCAAACCGGCCAGTTGCAACGCTTTTCGGGTCGACGGGACAGGTCCGATGCCCATGATGTCCGGACGGACGCCGGCCACCGCTTGGGCGACGATGCGCATTTTCGGCTCAAGTCCCAATTCTTCCGCCTTTTCCCGGGACATGACGAGGGTGACTGCCGCCGCGTCGTTGCGGCCGCTGGAATTGCCGGCCGTCACCGTCCCGCCGGCCTTGAAAACCGGCGGCAATTTGGCCAATGCTTCCAGAGACGTCTTCCGCGGATGTTCATCGACTTCAAAAACTACGCTGCCTTTCCGGTTTTTCACTTCATACGGAACGATCTCGTCCCGGAAACGTCCGGCTGCGATGGCTTCCTGGGCCAGCTCTTGGCTGCGGAGGGCAAATTCATCTTGTTCTTGCCGGCTGATGTTGTACATCTCCGCCAAGTTTTCGGCCGTCAACCCCATGGTCAAATGCGCGCCCCACACTTCTTCCGGTTGCGCTTTCGGCTGGCTTTCCGTGTTCGGATCGACGATGACCGAATTGCCTGCCTGCAACCCGAAACGCACACCCCGAATGTAATATGGGGCCGTGCTCATGCTTTCCACCCCGCCGGCGACGACTAAGTCCGCCAAACCGCACATGATGGCTTGAGCGGCGTTGTTGATCGCTTGCAAACCGGAACCGCATTGCCGGTGCACCGTATACCCGGGCACTTCAATGGGCAATCCGGCCCGCAAGGCGCTTTTTCGGGCAATGTTCGGATGATCGGTCGTCTGCTTTGTCTGTCCTAAAATGACCTCGTCCACCAACGCGCCGTCGATGCCATTACGGCGCAACAAGGCTTCAATGACGTGCCCAGCCAAAAGATCGGGTTCGATATCTTTCAACGTGCCTCCCATCCGGCCAATGGCCGTCCGCACGCCGTCAACGATCACCACTTCACGCATGTCGGTTGCTCCTCTCTGTCTTCCGTATTCCAAAAGAAAATGACACAATTAATGTTACACAATTCCATACTCTGTCCGCCGTGTGCGGCAGTGTCACTTTTGTTCGGAATTGGTATAGTCGTAAAATCCTCTTCCGGTTTTTCTTCCGAGTCGACCGGCCTTCACATATTTGACCAACAGCGGACTCGGCCGAAACCGTTCACCCAATGTTTTGTGCAAGTATTCCATGTTCCGCAGACGGGTATCCAAACCGACCAAGTCCGCCAACTCCAACGGACCCATGGGGTGGTTCAAACCCAGTTTGATGGCTTTGTCGATGTCTTCCGCCGATGCGACGCCTTCCATTAACATATTCATCGCTTCGTTGCCGATAAGACAATTCATCCGGCTCGTGACAAACCCCGGAAACTCGTTGACTTGTACCGTTTCTTTGCCCATTCGCACCGCCACTTGACGGGCGATTTCATACGTCTCATCCGACGTGTCCAACCCGCGGACGATTTCCACCAGTTTCATTTTGTGAACGGGATTGAAAAAGTGCATGGCGATGCATTTTTCAGGCCGTTTGGTGGCAGCGGCGATTTCCGTCGGGCTCATCGTCGATGTGTTGGTAGCCAGGATCGTGTGCGGAGGACAAATTTCATCCAACCGCTTGAAGACCTCGATTTTCAGATCCATGAGCTCCAGCACGGCTTCAATGACCAAATCCGCGTCTTTCGCGGCCTCTTCCAAGTGGGTGCTCACGCGGATGCGAGCCAATGCCTGTTTTGCTTCATCAGCCGCCAATTTGCCGAGCTGCACCGCTTTTTCCAAGTTTTTTTCTATCGACACCAGCGCATTTTTCAATTGCTCTTCCGATATGTCTTGCAACATGACGTCATAGCCACCGACGGCGGCGACGTGGGCGATGCCTCTGCCCATGGTTCCCGCGCCGATGACCGCGATTTTCTTGACTTCCATGCTCCAACTCCTCCCCCTTTGGATCTTTTTCTACGGCCCACTCCCATGGCTACGGTATTCAAGCCCGGGGTGTTTCATATATTAAACTACAACATCTTAATTCATATAATGCTACATTTTATATGAATTCAATTAGATGCTCAACGGTTTTCCATAAAAAATAAACAATAAAACAGAGGCGCGCTGCTGCATAAGCTTACGCCTCTGCCAGGTTTCTCGCCCGTTTTCCAACTTATTAATCGTAATTTATCCAAACACTTTTCACTTGCGTATACAAGTCCAAGGCGTAACTGCCCATCTCCCGGCCAATGCCGCTGAATTTGTACCCGCCAAAGGGCACCGCATCGTCCAACACGTTGTAACAGTTGACCCAGACCGTTCCCGACTTCAGCCGCCGGCTCATCAAGTGGGCAGTGCGGATGTTGCTCGTCCACACGCCGGCCGCCAGCCCGTAAATTGTTTCGTTGCACCGCTGGATGACTTCTTCCACGTCTTCAAACACTTGCACGCCCAAGACCGGGCCGAAAATTTCCTCCTGCGCGATACGCATGCGGTTGTCGACGTTGGTAAAAATCGTCGGCGAAACGTAATAGCCGTCGCCCAAATCGGCCCTTCTGCCCCCTTCCAACGCCAACTGGGCTCCCTCTTGTTTTCCCAACGCGATGTACGATTCGATGCGTTGCAAATGTTCTTCGCTCACGATCGGGCCAAAACGGGTTTCCGGATCCAAGCTCGGGCCGATTTTCATCTGTTTGGCCATCTCCACTAAGCGCTCGATCACTTCGTCGGCAACGGATTTTTCGACAAAGAGGCGGGAACCGGCCACGCACACTTGCCCCTGGTTGTAAAAAATGCCGAAAAAGGCGTGATGAACGGCCCGTTTCAGATCGGCGTCGGCAAAAATGACGTTGGGCGACTTGCCGCCCAATTCAAGCGACACCTTTTTCAAATTGACGGCCGACTGGCGCATGATTTCTTGTCCCACGGCGGTGGAACCGGTAAAGGCGACTTTATCCACATCGGGATGGGCGACCAGGGGCGCTCCCGCTTCTTCCCCGTAACCCGTCACAACGTTGATGACCCCAGGGGGAAATCCCGCTTCCTTGGCCAATTCGGCCAGCCACAAGGCGGTCAGCGGCGTCTGTTCCGCCGGCTTCAACACCACCGTATTGCCGCAGGCCAAAGCCGGAGCCAATTTCCAGGCCGCCATGAGCAACGGGAAATTCCACGGGATGATTTGACCGACGACGCCCACCGGTTCCCGCAGCGTATATGCCAAATAGTTTCCCCGTTGCGAATGGGAAAGGGTGTCACCGGCGATTTTGTTGGCCCACCCGGCGTAATAACGGAAACTGCGGATCGCGGACGGAACGTCGATGCGCCGGGAATCGCGAATCGGCTTGCCGTTGTCCAGCGATTCCAAAACGGCCAACTCTTCCAAGTGCCGCTCCATCAAATCGGCCAATTTGTTCAACAACTGCGCCCGTTCATACGGGGTCAAACGGGGCCAGTCGCCTTGTTCGAAGGCATGGCGGGCCGCTGCCACGGCCTTGTCCACGTCCGCCCGCCCCCCCCGGGCGGCCTCGGTCAAGATTTGCCCCGTCGACGGATTGTACACCGGAAATGTTTGTCCGCTGGCGGCATCGACCCATTCGCCACCTATCCAATGTTTTTTCGGCGCACGAAGAAACGTGCGAACCGTTTCCGGAATCGCCTGCATGATAACGACCTCCTTATGGACCTTCTTCAAATGATTGAAATTTCTGTCCATATGGTTTATATAAAATTTGTATTAGGCTAAACACGCTACGGCAGTGTGTTAAGATAGGATCAAATATTTCCCGGGAATTAAACCGCTCGGACATTTCTTCGTAAAGGTGAGTCGGTTATGAAACAGCCTGTCAAATGGTACACCGGTTGGCTCATCGTCATCGTCAGCGCCCTCATCACTTGCCTTTCGGTTGGCCTCCGCTTTGCCACCGGGCCCTTTTTCAAGCCGATGCTGGCCGATTTCCACTTCACCCGCGAAGAACTCTCTCTCGTCATTTCGCTCAGCCTGTTATTATACGGCTTCGGCATGCCCTTGGCCGGAACATTGGTTGACCGGTTTGGAACCCGCCCTGTCTTGTTGATGGGCGCGGCCATGGTAACGGCCTCCATGATTTGGACCGCCTATTCTGAAACATCAATCCAATTTTTGCTCTCTTTCGGCATTTTAGCCGCCTTTGGTTTGGCGTTCACCAGTCAAGTGGCTTTGACGCCGATTGTGTCCCGCTGGTTCACCCGCCGCCGCGGTTTAGCGCTGACGATTCTCATATCCGGCGCCATGGCCGGTATCGGAATCATGACGCCGCTTTCCACTTGGCTCATTCAGATGATGGGATGGCGGAATTGTTTACTCTTGCTGGCCGCTGTTTTTTTCGCGTTCATTGTGCCCGCTGCAATGTTCGTCTTGCGGGACGACGTGCCGGCGGCGTGGCGCGTCTATGAACCACCGGCAAAAAGCATCTCCGACAAGAAAACTGCGCCAGACACGACCGAACGGTGGACAAGAGCCTTGGGAACGGCATCCTTTTGGCAACTGTCCTTCGGGTTGTTCGCCTGCGGCTTCAGCATGAATTTGCTTGGTTCCCACGGCGTGCCCATGCTGACAGACCACGGTTTCGGCGAAATGGAAGCTTCGACGGGCATCGGCCTCATCGGACTCGTCGCCATCGGCAGTTCCGCCCTCATCGGCATCGTCTCGGATCACATGCCGCGAAAAAACTTGTTGGCGATCATTTACTTTGTCCGGGGAATTGGCTTTTTCGCCCTAGTATCCGTATCTTCAACCGCCGGACTGTATTGGCTCGCCGTCGTCGGCGGACTGGTCTGGGCCGGAAGCACTTCCATGTCGTCGGCCATCTTGGGCGATCTGTACGGCATACGATGGGTTGGAACGTTGTACGGCTTGGCCTACATCTTTCATCAAATCGGGGCGGCCATGGCCGCTTACTTGGGCGGCTGGGGTTACGAAACGTTTCATACCCATGGGGTGGCGTTTGGCGCCGCAGGCGTCCTGCTGCTGTTGGCCAGCCTTGTGTCGTACGCCTTGCCCGACAGCAACCGGGCTATGTTTTCCGCATCCGCCGTCCGCAAAACTCCCCGGTAGTCGCCCGTTGGCGTCGGCCCATTTCGACATGCCGTTACTTTTCCGGTGTACCGTTTTCGCGCCGGACCTTTTTGAAGAATCCTTTATTCAACCATCCGCCGCCGTCAATGACGAAACAGGCGCCGGTCACATAGGCGGCGTAATCGCTGACCAAATAAGCCGCCAAATTGGCCACTTCCTGGGGTGCGGCAAAACGGCGGACGGGCATCTCGTTTAAGATCGCTTCCGCCTGCTCCGGTGTCGGCCATAGCTGTTGCACGGCACCGGTCTCCTCCACCGGACCGGGAGTGATCATGTTGGTCCGGATGCCGTACGGCGCCCATTCGACGGCCAACGTCCGGGTCAACGCCAGGACGCCCGCTTTTGCCGCGGCCGAATGGGCCACATAGGGCCCGCCGGTCCAGGCGTACGTCGCGCCGACATTTAATATGCTGCCGCCCTGGCCTTGTCGGACCATTTGACGGGCCGCCGTTTGCGTACAATACCACGTGCCGTTCAGGACGATGTTGATCACGGCGTTCCACGCGTTGACCGACATTTCCAACGAATCGACGATGAAATTGCCGGCGGCGTTGTTGACCAAAATGTCCACTTTACCCAATTCCCGTACGGTCGTCTCCACCATTCGCTCCACTTGTTCCGGCACCCGCACGTCGGTCTGGACGGTGACGACTTTCGTACCAAAAACGGCGATTTCTGCGGCCGCTTTGTCGAGATTTTCTTGTTTCCGGCTGGCGATGACGACGTCCGCCCCAAGGCGGGCGAATTCCTTGGCCATCGCTTTCCCTAAACCGGTAGCTCCGCCGGTAATGATGGCCGCTTTTCCCGCCAACGCGCCTTCCGGTAGCATGGGCCGCTTATATATTTTTTGCCCCGCCATCCGAAGCCCCTCCTTTCCCGGCCATAGGAATATTGGATAAGATTATCATTTGCCTTTGATAAAACTGTAAAACGTCGCCGTCGCATGGCAGATTAGTTTTCCCCGCTCGTTGTACAACTCCCCTTGACAAAGGGAAAGAGAACGGCCCCGTTTGATGACCCGGCCTTTGCCGACAAGCAATTCCCCTTCTCCCGGGCTTAAGTAATTGACCTTCATTTCCGCCGTTACCGTATATTCGTTTTCCGGCATTAAGCTATTGATGGCAGCAGCCATGCTGGCATCCAACAAAGTGGCCAAAATCCCGCCGTGAACACTGCCATGCAATTGGGTAAACTCTTTTTTTACCGGCAAGTGCACTTCCGCTTCCCCGTTCTCCGCACGGACGAAACGGATTCCCAAATAGTGCCAAACCGGACCTGAGGACAGCTCCGTCATGCGCCGCTTTACGTTTTCCGGGCTAACCCCTTGCTGCTGCATGCTGCACCTCTTCTAATCCCGATTTTCCCGACTACTCGCCAATATAGTTGGGTTTTCGCTTTTCTTGGAACGCCTGCAAACCTTCCAAACGATCTTTCGTCGGAAGCAACACTTGGTACGCGTTGGTTTCCAACGCCAAGCCGGTTTCCAAATCGACCTCCATCCCCCGGTCAATGGCAAATTTGGCTTGCGTAATGGCCAAGGGGGCGTTCTTTACAATTTCTTCCGCCAAACGGCGCACTTCCGCCATCAGATCCGAAGGCTCCACGACGCGGTTGACCAAACCGATGGCCAACGCCTCATCCGCTCCGACATGCCTGGCCGTGTAAATCAGCTCCTTCGCCTTCCCTTTGCCGACGAGGCGGGGCAACCGCTGCGTGCCGCCGGCTCCCGGAATGATGCCGAGGGACGTCTCGGTCAGGCCCATTTTGGCGTGGCTCGCCATCCCCCGCAAATCGCACGCCAGCGCCAGCTCCGTACCGCCGCCGAAGGCCACGCCGTTGATGGCCGCAATCACCGGTTTTGGAAGGCGTTCCAATTTTAAAAATGCGGACTGCAACGCATGCAAAAACTGCAACACTTCGTGCTCTGTCATGGTGCGCCGCTCTTTCAGGTCGGCACCGGCGCAAAACGCCTTTTCCCCTTCCCCGGTGACAATGACGGCCCGCACCGTTTTGTCAAAGGCCAACCGATCGAGCGCTTCGTGCAACGAGGCGACCAATTCCCGGTTCAAGCTGTTGTACACTTCCGGCCGATTTAATATGAGGTAACAAATGGATGCTTCTTTTTCCACCCGCAGAGTCATCTGGCATCGCTCCTTACACGTCTGATGATGTCGTAATTTCACTGACTCGGCATGCGCCGGCGGTCTTCGCTTGCATGACCCGCGAAGGCAACGGCTTGCCCAAATGTTGCTGAATAAATTGACTTGTTTCCACCAACCGGTCCAAATCGACGCCCGTTTCCACCCCCATCCCATCCAGCAAATACACCAAATCTTCCGTCGCCAAATTTCCGCTGGCGCCGGGAGCATAAGGGCATCCCCCTAGTCCGCCGACGGAACTGTCGAAAATACGGATACCTTCTTCCATGGCGGCCACCACATTGGCCGCCGCCATGCCGTATGTATCGTGGAAATGTCCGGCCAAGGGGATGTCGGGAAAGGCGCGACGCAATTGGCGGAACCGCTCCCGCACAACATTGGGCGTGGCAACGCCGATGGTATCGCCGACGGAAATTTCATCGACGCCCATCTCCACCAGCCGGCCGACCACCAACATGACGTTGTCCATGGGCACCGTCCCTTCGAAAGGACAGCCGAAGGCCGTGGAGACATATCCCCGTACCGACAACCCGTGTTTCTTCGCCTCCCGGACCACTTCGGCCAAAACCGGAAACGTATCGTCGATGGATTTGTTAATGTTGCTCCGGTTGTGCGCCTCGCTGGCCGACATGAACACCGCCACTTCCCGGATCGGCGTCTGTAACGCCCGTTCCAGACCCCGCATGTTGGGCACTAAAGCACTGAACCGTATTCCTGCGGTAAAATCCAACATTTGCACCAGTTCCACCGCGTCGGAAAGCTGTGGAATCCACTTTGGATGGACAAAGGAAGTCGCCTCAATACGGCGCAGACCGGCCGCGGCCAGTCGTCGAATCAGTTCGGCCTTAATTGTTGTCGGGATGGACACCGATTCGTTTTGCAGTCCGTCCCGGGGACCCACTTCAACAATTTCCACCCGATCTGACATGACTACTCCTCTCTTTCAGAATTGTATCGTTTGATAAACTGCCCTTATTATACAAAAATTCCCTGACTTTCGCAGAAAATTAAAGCACAATTCAGGCCGGAAACAACAGTGACAAAATAACGGTTACCATTCCAACCGCCAAAAACATGACAACAGCGAACGGCCAATTGACGCGGGCCACCAGCCTCGGATCCCGTTGCATGAGCGTGGCGACCAAATTGACATTGAGCGTCAACGGACTGGCCGACACGCCCCCCACCGACCCGGCCGCAATGGCAAAAGCGAACCATTCCGGCCGCAAGTGCATGGCTTGATAAGGAACAAGGTCGGCCAACAACATGACAATCAACACCGGAAACAAACCAATTTGCGATGCGACGGTCGCCAAGAATACGACCAATAAAATGAGCAGCCACCCGAACGTCGCGGACCAATGGGCGACAACCTCCGCCAGCGGATCGAGCAAACCGCTGGCGGCCAGCGCTTGCGTAAAAAAACCCACTGAAATAAAGAGCATCATTTGCGGCAAGAGCCGTAAATTCCCGCGGGAGCCCTTGTCCCACAGTTCTTGTTTTAGCCGCTCCGGTTTCCTCAAGCAAAGGGCCCAAAAAAGCGAAAGGAACAAAATGAGCAATATGACCGCGTCGATGACAGGCATAGACAGCATCTCGTGCAATGCGATGACGCCAACGACAAAAATCACAATTACGCCACAAAAAACCCCCATCTTCCTCCAATGGCCGACGGAAATCGGGATCTTTGTTTGCGGCGTGGAAAACGGCTTTGCATCAATGTCATTGCCCCGTATTCTCCGTTTCATTACCCACGCATCCAAAAAAAGCATTGCTACGGAAAAAATCAAACCAGCGGCGATAACGGTTCCGGGATCGGCCGGCACACGGGCCAGCGCCACTCCCAAGGTCGCCCCTACCGGGCTCCAAATCATGGCCAAACTATGTCCGCGGCAATAGGCGGCATCGTTTATCTTTTCCGAAACGTCTTTCGGAAAAGAGCGGGTCAAATGGTTCAAGGTAGTGTACGAAGCCACAATGGCCGCCACATTCATCAACGTCGCCAGCATATACGTCAGAGCCGAGAGGACAAAATACGTCGATTGGGGTTTACGCACCCGTCCCCGGACAATGAGTAACGCGGAACGATGATACGCTCCCAATGTAATGGGAATGGAAAAAAACGGCGCCAAAATGAGCAACGACAATATCGACGTGGTGGAACCAAAAAAGCGCCACACATCGGAAAACGGAATTTGCCCTTGCCACAACAACAAAAATCCGGCCAACAAAAAAACGGCCGAAATGAGCCGGTACCATCCCTTTAACCAAATCATGGCCAACGGTAACATCAACATGGAAAGAAAGGAAAAATAAAAAGCCCATCCATCTTCGGGACGAAGCAAAATTTGCGCCACATATCCCCATACCATCAAATGAATCAAAATGAGAAGCGCCGGTTCCAACCGACGACGCCAATTCACATGACTGCTTTCCGCACGGGTCATTTACATGCTCCATTCAACGCAAATAGAAGTAATATTCAGAGACCTTAATAATCCATTTCATCGTTTGTTATTAACATTATAATTATGAAACTTCGTTTAGAAAAGAACCCGTTTATGCCCGTAATTGGAAAAGGAATCCATTCCTTGTTCTTAAACCATTAATTTTGTAATATTTAAATTACTCAACTTTCGCACCTTGAAAAACACGATAATCCCTTGATTTAACTGGGGAATTTGGCCAAAAAACGCGAAAAACACCCAATCCTTTGGTAAAATGAAGTTGCTATCACTAACACTTACCAA
>Ga0181858_1001645_pt1 | contig 10862 bp, 6 predicted proteins | sample NewIslPassag4_SG_FD_130749 | JGI IMG/M metagenome (GOLD analysis project Ga0181858, IMG submission 130749) | Feedstock adapted compost microbial communities from Newby Island compost facility, Milpitas, CA, USA - Passage 4_SG | ecosystem: Engineered > Solid waste > Feedstock > Composting ...
CGATGATCAGCGACGCGAGCGGCCACGCGATCGACATCGGCATCATGATCAGCCCCGAAATCGTGGCCGTCTGCCCAAGCACCGACTGGATCCAGACCGGAGTGTAGATCGACATGCCGACGACCGCGCCGAAGGCGAGAAACCCGCTCAGATTGACGACGGAAAGGACGCGGTTTTTCAGGATACCAAGCGGCATCATCGGCTCCTCCGCCCGTTTTTCCGCAAGGAAAAACAGCGCCAGCAGAACGGCCGACGCCGCAAACAGCCCGAGGATGACCGGAGTATTCCAGGCATGCTGCCCGCCCCCGCTCAGAAGGGCGTACATGAGCGAGGAGAGCGCGGCCGTGAAGGTGAGCGCGCCGAGCCAGTCGACCTTTCTCTTTTTCCGCTCGAACTGCTCGTGCAAAAACGGAAGAACCAATATCAGCGCGAGAATGCCGATCGGAAGGTTGATGAAAAAAATCCACCGCCAGGACACGTAATCGACGAAATAGCCGCCGATCAGCGGACCGAGCAGCCCGGCCACCGACCAGACGGAGCCGAACACCCCCATCATGCGGGCGCGCTTCTCTCCCTGGAAAATGTCCCCGACGATGGTGAAGCACACCGGGTTCAGAGCCCCGGCGCCGATCCCCTGCAGGGCGCGGAACAGCACCAGCGCCGTCATCGACCCCGCCATGCCGCACAGCATGGAACTCAGCACGAACAGCACGATGCCGACGGCAAACACGACCCGGCGGCCGAACAGGTCGGTCAGCTTGCCGAATATGGGCGTAGCGACGCAGGTGGTGAGCGTATAGACAGAAAACACCCAGCTCATCAGATGCAGGCTGCCCAGATCTTCGATGATGGTGGGCATGGCCGTGGAGACGACGGTCACATCCAGCGCGCCGATGAACAGGGCGGCCAGGAGGCCTGCGGTGACCATGGCGACGTTCGTCTGCTTGGGCATCGGGTGGACCTTCTTTCCGCGGAGATGCTTGCAATGATTCAATTATATTTTGATTTCGGAAATCTGTAAAACAAGCCGATCCGCCGCAAGATCCGCCGATCCCGGGACAGCCCCCGCGCCGTTCATTTTTTAAAAATAAAAAACGCCCGAAAGCCCCCGTTTTCCCCGCCCGGCTCCGGTGTCTCTTTCTCTCCTTGATTTCTCTTTTTCTCTCCGTGCCCTTCCGGTTTCTCTCACTCGATCCGACGATCACCGTTTGAACCGCAGGCGCCTTCGAACCTACAGGAACCGCTCGAGGCGAATCGAAGATTCCCGGCTCAGATCGATGTACACCCCGCCCGCCTCGACGACCGGATGGATCGGCGCCTCCTCCCGCACGAACCGGACGACGCCGATGCGCTCGTCGGACAAAAGCACCGGATGGCCGACGGCGAGTTCCATCATCCGCCGGAGAAACGTCCGGGTGATCGTCCGCTCCAGTTTCGTAAAGGAAAGGTCGTACAGCTCCCGGAACACCTCATGCAGCGGGACCGGATCCCGGTACGCCCTTTTGGAAATCATCGCGTGGAACACATCGGCGACGGCGACGATCTTGCTGAATTCGTCCATTTCGTCCCCCCGGAGGCCGTGAGGGTAGCCGCTGCCGTCCTCCCGCTCGTGATGCCGAAGCGCCACCAGCGCGAGCCGTTCGGACAAGCCGGCGATGTTGCGGATGATCATGTATCCGTGCACCGTGTGGGATTTGACCCGCTCGAATTCCTCGGGGGTGAGCTTTCCCGGCTTGTTCAGGATTTCCGGAGGGACCATTGCCTTGCCGACATCGTGGATAAGACCGGCGATCGTCAGCTCGCGCAGACCGCTTTCCCCAAGTCCCAGGGCCTGTCCGATGATGCCGGCCATGATCGCGACACCGATGCTGTGCCGGCACGTGCACTCGTCGTGCCGCTCCAGGCGGGAGACAACGGACCTCATGACGGGGTACCGGATCATGTGGGCGATGACCGGCACGATCATCTCGCACGCCTGTCCATGGGTCAACAGGTCGCCGAAGCGCACCTGCCCGAACGCTTCCCGGATTTCCTCGAAGGCGGCCTGAACCAGCCGGTGGATGGAACTTTCCTCCACATCCTCTTCACAGAGCTCGATGTTCAGCTCCTCCAGCAGATTGAGCTCGATCTGCGTCAGGATCGTGGACTCCGGGATCACCAGAGAACCGAGCGGGCTGTAGATGTTCCGGTTCAGCTTCATCCCCACGTGCCGCTCACGGTTCGGGTGATGGTCTTTCATTCTTCTGTTCCTTCTTTCCATCGTAGTGGATGGTTGGGGCAGTGCCGTCATGCGGATCGCCTCCCTGTATTCCTGTTCCGGCTTCCTGCCGGTTCACCTTGCGGCGAATTTGGCGAGGACGGCGATGCTCCTGCCCCCGTCATGGTCCCCTGTCATGCCCGCGCCGCTGCCTGTGTCACTGCCCATGCGCCGCCATTGCCTTCCCCGCCAAGCCGGATCAATCACAAGCACCATTTTGCACCCATTTTCACCGCCGGTGTATCATCCCGCTCTCCCAATTCGGTTCCCGATCCGAAAATGAGGAATCGATTCCTAATTTTAGGAAACCGATAGAGTGGATTGGGAACTCTTTCCCAATCCGGTTCGGTCACCGGATCTTGCGGTACAGCTTCCGGCCCTTCCCGACTTCCTCGAACCGGTCGCCGAGCGGCAGGTATTCGAGCGTTTCCTTGTCCCCGAGGCCGAGGTGACCGAACATGACCAGGCTGTCGTAAAACAGCCTCAGCACCCTCTCCTGCAGCTCCCGGTTGAAATAGATGAACACGTTGCGGCAGAGGATCACGTGAAACTCGTTGAAGGACCGGTCGGTCACCAGGTTGTGCTGGGCGAACACGATATTCCGGACGAGGAAGGGCTTGATTCGTACGCGCCCGTTCTCCACCTGATAGTAGTTGGAAAACTCGCCCGTTCCCCCGGCCCTCTGGTAGTTGACGGTGTATTTCCGCATCTTCTCCAGCGGAAACATGCCCGCTTTGGCCGTGACGAGCACGTCGGCGCTGATGTCCGTGGCGTAGATTTTGGCCCGCTCGTACAATCCTTCCTCGTGCAGCAGGATGGCCATGGAGTACACCTCTTCCCCCGTGGAGCATCCCGCGTGCCAGATCCGGATGGACGGGTAGGTGCGCAGGACGGGCACGACCTCCTCCCGGAACAAACGGAAGAACTCCGGATCGCGGAACATTTCCGTGACATGGATGGAAAAATCGGCGATGAGCCTTTTCAGGCAGGCGGGATCGTGCAGCACCTTGTCGAGAAGGCCCGTGATCGTGGAGACGTTTTCCCGGTGCACCCGGTTCCAGATCCTTCGCCGGACGGACGAATACGAGTAGTTCCGGAAATCGTACCCGCACCAGGCGTACAGCCCCTGCAGGAGCAGCTCGATTTCGAGCCTTTCCAGCGGGCCGCCGCCCGACGCCGCCGCCGGCTTCCGATCCCCGTTCCCGTAATGCCTGTCCATCGCGCGGATCCCCGTTTCAGCGCCGGTTTTCCCGGTCCGGACACAGCCACACCTGGATGAGCGAGATGAGCTGGTCCGGATCCACCGGCTTGGCGATGTAGTCCGAAGCCCCCGCCTCGAGGCATTTTTCCCGGTCCTCCTTCATCGCCTTGGCCGTCAGGGCGATGATCGGCAGATCCCGGAAGCGGGGGTTGGCGCGGATCTCCCGGATCGTTTCGTAGCCGTCCATGACCGGCATCATGATGTCCATGAGCACGAGGTGCGGCCCGTCCTCCATCGATCGGAGGATGTCCAGCCCTTCCATGCCGTTTTCCGCGTAGATCACCTGCATGCCGTACATCTCCAGGATGTTGGAAATCGCAAACACGTTCCGCACGTCGTCGTCGATGAGCAGCACGGACTTGCCGGCAAGCTGCGGCGCGTCCGCATCCGTCCGGCTGCCGTCCGTCCCGGGGGCGCCCTCCTTCGCCGCGTCCGCACGGGCGCCCCTCTCCCCGCGCCGGGAAGCGGCGCCGCCGGAGTCCGCGCCTCCCGCCTCCGATCCCGTGGCCGCTTCCGTTCCCGCTGCCGCTCCAGCCGCCGCTCCGGTCTCCGCTCCCGCCGCCGCTTCGGCCAAATACGCCCGCAGTTCTTCCAGCAGGCGTTCCGGCGCGCGCTCGTCCTTGATGATGATCGTGTGGGCCGATTTTCTGAGCCGCATCTCCTCCCGGGAATCGAGCTCCCTGCCCGTGTAGACGAACACCCTCAGACGGTCGAGCAGGCCCCGTTCCTTCAGTTCCTCCATTAGCTCGAAACCGGTCGTGTCCCCAAGACCCAAGTCGAGCACCATGCAGTCGTAGTGGTCCACCTTCAATAGCTCCAGCGCCTCCGCCCCGGAGGAAACGGCGGTGATGACCACATCCAGGCCGCCGATGAGCTCCATCAGGCTGCCGCGCTGGCGGTCATCGTCGTCGACGATGAGAAGCTTCTTAATCCGTTCGTCGGCGCCGGGGGGCCGTGCTCCCGGGACGGCGCCGGACGACGGGACCGCCGGGGACGGGCCGCCCGGGGACGGAGCGTCCAGGGACGCGTCGGCCGGGGGCGTGGCGTCCGGAGACACGGCGTCCGGGGGCGTGGCGCCCGGGGACAGAGCCGCGAAGGACAGGGCCGCAGAGGACGGGGCCGCGGAAGCCGAGACCGCGGAGGACGGGACAGCGGGAACCGGGTCCGCGGGGAGCCCGGGGAGCGCGCTGGCGAAAGCATCATCAGCCGCAGGACCGCTGTAGTCCCCCACCACAAAGGTGAAAGTGCTGCCCTTCCCTTCCTCGCTCTCCACCCCGATGCGCCCGCCGAGCCGCTCGGCGATCTCCCGGCTGATGGACAGGCCGAGCCCCGTCCCGCCGTACTTGCGGCTCGTCGTGCCGTCCGCCTGCTTGAACGCTTCGAAAATGTGCTCCTGGTGCTCCTTCGCGATGCCGATGCCGGTGTCGATGACCCGGAAGACGGCCGCCCTGCGGCCGTCCTCCAGCGTCCCGGCGTCGATCTCCAGCGCCACCCTTCCCTCGTGGGTGAACTTGAAGGCGTTGGAGAGCAGGTTCTTCAGCACCTGCTTCACCCGGATCTCGTCGGTCACGATCGTCTCCGGCGCCCCCTCGCGGACCGTCACCTCGAAGTCCAGCCGCTTCTCGGCGGCGAGCGGCCGGAACGCCCTTTCCACGAATTCGGCCAGTTCGGCCAGCACGACCGGTCCCGGCTCCACCTCCATGTTGCCGGACTCGATCTTCGCCAGATCGAGGATGTCGTTGATGAGCGCGAGCAGATCGCTGCCGGACTGGTGGATCGTCCGCGCGAACTCCACCTGTTTGTCCGTCAGGTTCCCCTCGCTGTTGGCGGCAAGCAGCCTCGACAGGATCAGCATGCTGTTTAGGGGAGTGCGCAGCTCGTGGGACATGTTCGCCAGGAACTCCGACTTGTACCGGGAGCTCAGGGCGAGCTGCCGCGCCTGCTCCTCCAGCTCCCGGCGGGCCTTGACAAGCTCCGCGTTGATCCGCTCCAGCGTTTCCGCCTTCTCCTTCAGCTCCGCGTTGGACCGCTCCAGTTCCTCCTGCTACTGCTGCAGCCTTTCCTCCGACTGCCGGAGCGCCCGCGCCTGCATGTCCAGCTCCTCGTTGATCGCCTTGAGCTCCTCCTGCTGGGTTTTCAATTCCTCGGACTGGGCCGTGAGCTCCTCGGTGAGCTGCTGGGATTCCTCCAGCAGGCGGGCGAGCCGGATCCGGCCCATCTCGTTGTCCAGGATGATGCCGAGGCTCGCGGTCATCTCCTCCAGAAACGCCAGGCGGTGCTCTTCCAGCGGGCGGAAGGCCGCAAACTCGACGACCGCCTTAACGTCGTCCTGGAACAGGACGGGGTACACGTACAGGATGAGCGGAGCCGTTTCCCCGAGCCCCGACCGGACCGTCACGTAATCGGGCGGGACGTTCGTCAGGATGATCGGCGACCGCTCCAGCGCCGCCTGGCCGACGAGGCCTTCCCCGAGGCGAAACTCGTTTTGCAAATGCTTCCGTTCCTTGAAGGCATACGAAGCCTTCAGCCGCAGGACGGGCTCCGGCCCGGATTCCTCCTCATCCTTGACATAAAACACGGCATGGCACGCCTCGAGCAGGGGCGCCGCCTTCGACAGGAAGGTGCGGCTGAGCTCCTCCGGGCTTTTGGAACCCGTCAGTTCCGTCGTCAGCGAGGCGATCTGGGTTTTCACCCAGTTGTCGTTTTTTTCCCTCTCCGCCTGCTCCTGGAGACTCTGGACCATGAGGTTGAACGAGCCGGCGGCGGCGTCGATCTCGTCGGTTCCCTTGACCTCCAGGCGGGTGTTCAGGTCGGAGTCGCCGCGGGCGACGTTGGCCATGACCGTGGACAGTCGGTTGACCCGTTCCACGATCCGCCAGATCATCCCGGAGTTGTACCCGAGGGCGAGGAGGACCACGGCGAGCACGCCGAAATAGCCGGACAGGAGGCTCCGCCAAAACTGCCGCTGCGCCGCGTTCATCGCCTCGATCGTATTTTTCCGGAACACGTCGTGGATCGCCTGGATCGTGATGAAAAACTCGTCGTGGAATGCCCGGCTCCTGCCCTCGATGGCGGCGACGGCCGCCTCCCGGTCGCCGGCGAAGGCGTAACCGAGCGCCGCGTCGACATAGTCGGCGAATTCCCGGTAGGATTCGGTCAGCCGCCCGACGAGCGGCCCGAGCTCCTCGTCCTGCGACAGGGTGCCGAGAAGCGCGAGACGCTCCCGCATCTCCTCCCGTTCGAAGAGCAGCATCCCCCTCTCGCCCTCCCGGACGGAGGGATCGTCCGTCAGCACGATGTTGCGCAGGTGGATCGAGGCGTCCTTGAAATGGATGTGCAGCTCCTCCACCACCGTCATGGCTTCAAAGCTGCTTTGGACCGCCGAGTTCGCCTGCCGGAGGCTGTTCAACTGGACCAGCCCGACGAGGATCAAAACCGCGAACAGGACGGGCACAAAGCAGATGCTGATGAGCAGTTTCGTGCGGATCTTCATTCATTTCACCTGCTCCCCGCGTTTCGTTTGCTGCGTCTGCGGAACGGAGGCGGCCGTTTCCGTGATGCACGCCTGGTACACCTTCGCCATCGCCTGGATGCGGTCGGCGACGTTCAGCTTCTGCAGGATGCGGGTGATGTGGTTTTTCACGGTGTGCTCGCTGATGTACAGCTTTTGCGAAATTTCCTTGTTGCTGTAGCCCGCGATCATGAGCTCGAACACCTCAAATTCCCGGCGGGAGATGGAGTGCGCTTCCTTCGTCTGCCGGAGGGCCGCCTGCAGCGACTGCGGGCTCGGCGAGACGGGCGGCGGCTGGGTGGAGCCGAAGGAGAACGCCGGCGGCTTGTGGCGGACGAGCAGCATGTCGTTGTCCCGGCATTTCCGGAGGAAATCCGCGAAGTCCTCCGGAGAAAGCGGCGGGCAGAACAGGAACCCCTGGAATTCCTCGCAGCCCAGCTCCCGGAGCACCGCCAGCTGCTCCTCCGTCTCGATCCCCTTCGCGATGACGGAGATGTTCCGGCTGTGGGCGAGATCCACGATCGCCTTGAGCAGGGAGAGGTTGTCCGCGTTGGACGGCACGTTCTTCACGAAAAACCTGTCGATGACGAGCGAATCGACCGGGAACTTCCACAGATAGCGGATCGGACAGCTGCCGCTGCCGTATTCGTCCAGGCTCAGGGCCATGCCGGCCTGCTTGAACTGCCCCATCGTCCGCGCAATGTACTCCTCGTCGCTCGCGACGGACGTTTCCGCAACGGAGATTTCCAGCAGGTTCGGCGACAGCCCGTGCTCCAGGACGATCTGCCGGATCTTCCCGACCAGGTTGCGCTCCAGGAACTGGTGGGAGGAGAAGCGGACGGCGATGCGGATCGGGGTGAGCCCCGAGCGCGTCCATTCCCGGTTCTGGCGGCACACCTCGCGGATCGTCCACTCGCCGATCTCCGACATCATGCCGGAGGTTTCCGCAAGCGGAATGAACTCCGACGGCAGGATCGTCCCCCACTGCGGGTGGTTCCAGGTGAGAAGCGCCTCGGCGCTGGTCACCTCGCCCGTGTTCAGGTCGATCCGGGGCTGGTACACGAGGGCCAGCTCCCCGCGCTCCAGCGCCCGGTGCAGGTCGTTCTGGAGGATGAACGAGCGGTAGGTGATCATGTTCATGCCGGAATGGAAGATCCGGTACTGGTTTTTGCCCTTCTCCTTCGCCCGGCTCAGGGCCGCGTCGGCGTGCTTGAGAATCGTCCGGACATCCTCCCCGTCGTAGGGAAACACGCTGATGCCGATGCTCGTCGTCACGTACAGCTCGAAATGGTCGAGATCAAACGGTTTCGAAAACGCTTCCATAATTTGTTCGGCATGCTCCAGCGCCGTCTCCCTGCCGGTGTTCGGCATGATGATCTGGAACTCGTCCCCGCCGATGCGGGCGATGAAGTCGTCCTCGCGCAGGCAGGACGCGAGCCGCCGGGCCACCTGCACGAGCAGCTCGTCGCCGATCGCCGGCCCCAGGGTGTCGTTCACATGCTTGAACCGGTCCAGATCCACATGCAGAAGCGCAAAGGGCTGGTTGTTCCGCCTCGCCTCCGCGCACACCTCGTGGATCCGCTCCCGGAAGCTGCGCCGGTTCGGGACACGGGTCAGCCAGTCGCTGTAGGCCATCCTCCGGATCGTCTGGTACGCCTGCTGCAGTTCCTCGTTCCGCCGGGCGAGCATCTCCGCCTGCCGCTGGAGCTTCCGCTTCATCTCGTACAGCTGCACGAAGACGTCCACCTTCGCCTTCAGGATGAAGGGGTCGACCGGCTTGAGGATGTAATCGACCGCTCCCACGGAGTATCCCGCAAACATGTGCTCATCCTTCATCTGGTTGGCGGTGATGAAGAGGATCGGGATTTCCCTCGTTTTTTCGCGCGCCTTGATGATTTTCGCCGTCTCGAACCCGTCCATGCCGGGCATCTGCACATCCAGCAAAATGACGGCAAAATCGTATTTCATCAGAAGCTTCAGCGCCTCTTCCCCGGATGTGGCCCTGTGCAGGCGGTATCGGTCCTGTTCGATGACGGCTTCCAAGGCCAGCAGGTTGGAGAGAAGATCGTCCACCAGCAAAATGTTGACGGTTTCCCTGTCCATGTCCGCATCAGCCCGTTTCCATCCGCGTCCATACTTTTTGTATGCCCTTTCGGTATACCCTATAGTATATCTTTACAATACCCGAATTCCGTCGAATTTTCTACCTTATGGGCGAAGGTATCGCATTTTTTGAAGTTTTCTTTCATTTTTCGTAAAAAATTAAAAAAATCCGCCTTCCCGGGCGGAAGGCGGACTTCCCGGCGGTCGGCGGACTGTCCGGAAAAGCGGCTCTCTCCTATTGGACGCGGAACCGCGGCTGCGTGCCCGATCCCCTCCCTGGGACAAAGGAACTCATGGCCCCAATATAGCGCCCGCCGGGGCTTCCATCCACACCAGAAACGGAAAGGGCGCCCGAACCGAAACCTTCCGCGCCGCTCATGCGTCATTATATTGGGTTTTTGCGCTTATGAATGAACAGGAAAAATCGGGAGGGACATCTTCTTTGGACGCGCCAGCCGTCAACAGCCGAATCCGCATTCTGGACATTTTGAGGGGATTTGCCGTTTTGGGCACGCTCGGGACGAACATCTGGATTTTCGCCCATCTCGGGGATCTGCAGTCCATCTTCACCTACGGGCGGACCACCGAATGGTGGAATTCGGCGGACACGTTCGTGAACACCCTGGCCCTTTCGCTCATCACCGGCAAATTTCTCGGGCTGCTCGCGATTTTGTTCGGCGTCGGCCTGGAGTTGAAATACCGGCAGTTCGAACGGCGGGGGCGGGCCTGGCCGGGGGCGTATCTGCTCGTCTGCGCCATGCTGATGCTGGAAGGCCTGATCCACTTCGCGCTCGTGATGGAGTATGACATCCTGATGGGATATGCCGCCGCCGGCGTCATCGTGGCCTTCATCGTCCGGGGCGGTTCCCGGGCGATCCGGAGGGCGCTCATCGGCTTCGGCTCCGTCCACGTCGTCCTGATCCTTCTTTCGGTTCTGGGCGACGCCTCGTTCGGAAGCATGGACGAGGTGGTCCGGATGTACCGGGACGGAACCTGGCTGGAGCAGGTGTCCTACCGGCTGAGCCATTTCCTGGAGCTTCGTTTCGAAGTGGTATTCACTCTGCCGCTGAACGTGTTTCTGTTCCTCCTCGGCGTGCTGCTCATGCGGTCCGGGGCTTTCGAAGCCGGCGAGCGCGGCCGCCTCATCCGCCGGCGGATGCTGCGCATCGGCCTTGCGGCCGGGCTGCCGCTCAACCTGCTCCTGTTCGTCCCGGGCGGGCTGTTTGATTTTCCGGTCCGCTACCTGTTTGCGCCGGTGCTGTCGGTCGGGTACATGGCGCTGTTCGCCGCCGCTTTCGAGAAGCGGCCCCGGCTTGCGCTGTGGGGCTGGCTCGAGCGGGCGGGCCGTATGTCGCTCAGCCTCTATGTGCTCCAAAACCTGCTGGGCAACATCGTGTTTTACGGCTGGGGGCTCGGCCTCGGCGGCCGTCTGAACGCCTGGGAGGTGCTCGCGAGCTGGCTTGCGCTCACCGTGGTGCAGCTTATCTTCGCCCAGCTGTGGCTGAAACGGTTCCGCCTGGGGCCGATGGAGTTCGTGCGCAAGCGCGTCGTGGCATGAACATGCCCCCGCTCAGGATCCGGTTCAGGGCTTCGGCTTTGGCTCCGGTTCGGGCTTCGGCTCTGACGCCGGTTCGAGCTCCTGCTCTGGCGCCGGTTCGGATACCCGTTCTGGCACCGGTTCGTAATCCGATGCGGGCTCCGGTTCGGGCTCCGGTTCGCGTCCCCGCCCG
>Ga0181858_1001647_pt1 | contig 10858 bp, 6 predicted proteins | sample NewIslPassag4_SG_FD_130749 | JGI IMG/M metagenome (GOLD analysis project Ga0181858, IMG submission 130749) | Feedstock adapted compost microbial communities from Newby Island compost facility, Milpitas, CA, USA - Passage 4_SG | ecosystem: Engineered > Solid waste > Feedstock > Composting ...
CCGCTCATGAGAAATCCAGCCAGGCATCGGCGTCCTGTTCCACGGCCTCCGCCAGCCGTCGGTTCAGTTCGTCAAGGTCCACTTCGGGACGTTGGGGCCGTCCAGAATCCCCGGAATCCGTCCCGCCACTTTCGGGGGGTGTGGGGTTTGGGGTGTCCTGGTGATCAATCCCGTTTTTCGGCGCACTGACGATACCGACACCGACAAAACCCTCTGAAACACGGCTTTTGTGAAGTTTTGTCGGTGTGTCGGTGTGTCGGTGGAGTCGAAATATGGTTTTTGGCCTACCCCCCTTTTGTCAGCGGGTAACTCTTCCCAGTGTCCTAGGCCGGCTTTGACCAGATCATTGAGTGCCTCTTCAGCTTCCAGTCGCTTTCCACGGAATCGCGATAGGTTCCGAACAAGGTCACGCACCGTGACCGCGCCGCCCCGGTTGGCAATCCACTGGACGAGCTCTTCATCTTGGTTCCCCTCACCTCCACGCGCCAGGATGTCATAGATGCGAGTAGTTTCTTTCTTATGCCATTCGGTCAGCGTGATAGCCCGCTCCATAGAGTCGGCATCAACACGGTTGGGATCAACGCGCTCACCCGCCGCCCAGCGTACAAGGTGGAGAATCAGCCCCAGTCGGAGCGGGAGTTCTTCCAGTTTTGAGAATGCGTAAGCCAAATCGCCGGTCAACTCGAACAGTTCCTGGTTATGCCGGTTGTAAAAATGCACGTAAGCGCTTTTCGCCTGTTGGCTGAGGGTCACGATCTTCGGGCGTGTGTCGCCGTCGGGGCCATGGTCAAAGTCGAGGTCCAGTAGGCAGTCAAACACCGCACCGACGCGACGTCTCACACTTTCAGGTACAGTCTCTTCGTTCCATACGCGTCGCCGTCGCGGTGGCCATGTCAAGAGGAAGCGGGCTAGAAGGCCACTTTCCCGCAAATGTAACGTGAACACTCTCTGTAGGGTGCCTGGTTGAATACCACCGGTGATGGAAACCGCCGCGTGAGGGATGTACAGCGTCCCTGAGCTGCGCCGGTCCACAATACAGGGCATCGCATTATAGCAGGACAGCCAAAAGCCGACATCGCCGCCTTGGGAGCTGGCATAGCGATCGAAACTCCCAATCCATGCGGACAACTCGTCACGGGCCAGCAGAAGGCCACGGGGGTTCGCGTGCAAGATCGGTGCGATCGCCTCCACAGTCGTATCCGACACCAGAATTCGCCGCGCGACGGGTTCGTCTGGGGCTTGCGGTGGCTCGCTCCCGTCATTCGCCTTCTTCCACGCGGCCAATGCTTTTTCGTAGGCCAACCGGCTGGCCTGATACCGTTGTTGTTGCGATTCATGATCCTTGCGCCAGGATTCTTGTCGGGCGTAAAACCACTGAAGTACTGCGTGCAGGACGGGGCTTTTCAATAACCCGGATTGACAAACAAGGACGGACCAGAGAATAGGCGGGGCGAGCCAGTCGCCCTTGGCTTGAATCCGCCGCGTCAGGCCAATGGACGCCCCGCAAGCGGTCAAAAGGGGCAGGGCTAAGAAGGATGGGTCGCAGTACATGCTCTCCGCAGCCGCCTTCACGAAGTCGGAAAGCGGGCAGGGCAGGGCATCGACGGGGTAGGGTTGCCAGGCAAGGGCCTGGAATACATCGCCGTCCGATTCTGATTCTGTCGCGGTCAATGCTGATTCCGCCGGGGGATCCACCGGGTGGGCATCCCTACCCTGTGTTTTGGCCTCGTTGACCGCCTCGAGGAGTACGTTGAGTGTGTCGCCCATGTCGATCCCAAATTGACGGCGGAATCGGTCCGCCAATTCACGCCAAGCCGTTCGATCCTTCACTGGAACACAATGAGTGATAGGTTTGGGAAGAGGACCGCCTTTGAGTGTGACCACAATTTCGCCGTTCCTTGCCGTTGCAGTAAGGGTTGCTGGGCCACGATCAAGCATTTACCAACCTCCGTATGAGCGTTGCATACTCCTGTGTATCCACGAATTCGCTGGGGCGAGTGGGCTGAAGGGTTTCACTCGCCACGACGGCACCGGGTAGTAGCAACGCGTGCATCGCCGCCGGGACCTTTTGCTTGACGAATTCCTCTCCCAGAAGCTCGGCCTCCGGATCATCAATGAAGGCGATGGGCGGAACCACGATACGCGCGGTGACCGCTTCCTTCGGTGCCCGCACTTCCACAGTCCAGGGGCCACCTTCGCGCACCGGGGGCCACGCTATGACGAGAACCGGCACCCGCTGACCCTCCCGGGGCTGTGGCACCGGTTGGCGAATTGTGATCGACCGTTCAGCCATCGGCGGTCCCCCCTTGGTCTTGCGTACCCGCCTGGCTTTCAACGGTTTCCGCCGATCGCCGCGCGACATCGGCTACGAAGTCTTCAAGGTCCTTGGGCCTGTAGAACACGCGCCGGCCAAGTTTCACGGAGGGAATGGGTCCGCGTGGGGCCGTCAAGGTCCAGAGGTGGCGCGGGCTGATGCCCAACCGATAAGCGGCTTCCCGGGGCGTGAGAAGAAGTCTTTCCAGCATGGTTCTGCGCTCCTTTGTAGAAACCGGTCACAGGATGCCGCGGCTGGCACTGTGCCGCCGCTTCTACAAAGGAACGCCGGACAAATCGCGTCCGTGACGGACATTTCGCGTCCAAAAATTTGTCCGGACGCGAAGGCCCTGCGGTGTATGCCCGACATTTGGCGTCCGTCCCTGGACGCGTCCGCGTCACGAGATACCAGCTCCGTGCCGGACATTTCGCGTCCGAAAGTGCGTCCGAACACCAGGGAGGTTAGAGGAGAGCCCAAGTCACTGATGCGGGCGGACGGTACACGTAGGAAAATTCCTCAGCGCTGATATAAGCCTCAAAGTGGTCTGCCAGCTTATCGAAACCCGATTGTCGCAAGGCGTCATAAACCCGGCTGATCGCCTTCCGGACGGCTTCCGCCATCCTCTTTGAGGTCGTAGAGAAGCTCTTCGCCTTGCCGTTGGGCTGTGTATCGGCAAGGAGATAGCCGCTCAGTCGTTCAAATTCTTTGCGGAGAACATCGGCTGATGTGAAGTCCCCCCGCTCTTCGGCTTGCTTGATGTCCGCCGTCAATTTGACAAGATGATCTTTCAAGCTCTGTTTCGCTTCCCTGTCCAGGACCGGTTGCCAACTTTCCGCTAGCGGTGTTCGCTTCGGATCCGGGGAGTGCCCTTCGGCCTTGGCGATAAACTCCGCCATCGGAACAGGTTTTCCTGCTCTTTCGATCAATAGGGCGATGTAATGGAAGCCCTTCCGATTCTTGAAGTGCCCCTCTTTGCCAAAGGCCCTGATGAACCACCCATCCCCATCCCGACGGAAACAGAAATCCGGCTCTGGCTTCTGAGGAGTCGCTTCGCCTGGAGGCATGGCCGTGCTTTGCGGTGCCGAAGGACCCTGTGGAGTTTCGCCTCCCTCTTCGCCGCCCTCCAGGACCGTTGGAGGATCCGCAGCCAGCGCTTCCGCCAGTCGTTGGGCCTCCCGCTGGGCGAGAAATCTCTCATACACCTCAATAGCGTGTCCCAACGGCACGATAAACTGCCCCTCGAATGGCTCCATGAATTCCCGGGAAAAATCCGTGTTCCAGTTCCACTGGCCAAAACCGCCCGGTGGGTTCGTCACGCCCGGCAGCCACGCGGCAAACGATTTCGCATAAAACCCCAGCAGTTGGGAGAAAGTTTGCGCGATGGCGCAGCTTGGCGGCCAGCCCGTAAACAACGGGGGCAGTTCTTCCGGTTTCGGCATGGCTTGGCGACATTCCTGGAGTTGTCGCGCCGCCTCTTGAAAGGCCGACTGAAACGCAGCCCACTTGGGACCCACGTCGGGAAACCACAGGCCCTGTCGGCCACAGATCTCTTGGTATCTCGTCCAGAAGACGGTCCAGGTGTGCTGGACGCCTTGACAAGCCGCGTAGAGTTTCCGCAGCGCCGATAAAAACGGATCCGAAACCCCAGACACGGAGGCACCTCACGCTACAGGACGCACCAATGACAAAAAGACGTACCAATGACAAAAACCCGGACGGGCACCGCGCGGGGCATTCGCGGCTTCGGGCCGCGGGTGTTTACCCGCCCGGGACGTCATTCTAACAAAGTTTCGCTGCCTCTGTGAGTTGCCGAAAGGCCTGTTGAAACAAAACGGACCAGCCGCCTTCAAACACGGATCTCACAGGCCCGGACCCGACAGGTGGGTCCCTCCGAGGGCAAGCGGACGTGACAAGCACGTCCCTCCGAGGGATGTTCCGGAGGGGCACGCTTGTCGTGCCCGGTGTCCCCTGGCCACGTGGCGTCACAAGCGTGGTAAAGACAATTCATGAATGGCCTGTCGTACTACCTCCCGACTTTTGAGTTTGGCAGTTGTGTGATTTAGCCAATTCGGGTATTCCTTTATCGAGTCCTGAACTTTCACGGCGTCTTCAACTTTCAAGGAGGAAACGGAATGAGCAAGAACCCTATCGTGCGACCGGATCCCGAGGATACAAACTTTTGCAGGCCTTGGTCGGTAAGCGCAAGACCGCTGCGTACAAGATCAAGCGTGCCAATATCCTGCTTGCCGTGGATGCGAATGATTCAGGTTGACCCGTTGAAATGGGAGTCCAAGTGAAACGGTTTACTCAACATCTTGATATTCGTTAGGTAACATGCTCTGGTATCGAAGCTGGCTGAGTATTCCGGAGATCGAACTAAGCGTGATGACCCAGCAGTGCGTTAATCCACGCATTGTGGATATCGAGACGCTGCGTTAGGAAACGGCCTCTTGAGCGAAAGAATGCAACCATAGCCAAACCGGCGTTGACTGGTATTTCACCACCAATAAAGCGCGAAACAAACTCAAAAGGCTCTACCCACAAATTCAAATGTCGTGAAGTACTAGGCCGGCATTGCGGCGTGCTCGATAGACCTCAACGCTGGGCAGCGCGGTGTCGACTGGCTAATGAGCGCGGAAGATGCCAGCTGCATACGGAAGTTCGTTTATCCCAAACTTGTCCCGTGACAAAGCAGCAGGTGCTTGTGGCACAGCTATTCCGACGGCCTGCTGTCTCTACGGTTGACAACTCGTGGCTTTGTTCGGGGCACAGCGGACGCTGGCTGGATTTGGCCCAAATCGTGGGTACTATGTATATTGTTTAGAGTCTCATCCGAGAACCAAACGGCGTCCGGAAACGCAAACCAATTTTGAGATTTTTGGATAAGTTCTTAGCATTAATAGGAAAGGGGATTCCGTGAGTAGAGAAAGTGGACAGCAACCAATCGCGGGAGCCGCTATGGGGAGCGAGTCCCCCTGCCAACTGGATGGAACAACTTCTCCTCGCTTTACGCCTCGTACGATTGGAATTTACGGGGTGCGAGCCGCTGGAAAGACATGCTACCTGTCGGCCGCACTTTTGGGGATGAGTTCGTCGCCCACTTGCACGGTATCGTTGGCCGATGAGCCCTCCCGGGAACTCTTGGAACGCTATTGGCGGGCTCTAAGCAATGGTGAACTTCCGCCAGCGACAGAGCTCGTCCTTCAGCCTTTGGCCGGCTCGGTAGTCATTTCCGTGCCGTTGTCCCAAGAGATGCCGACACAAGACAATCTGTCGCCCGTGCCCGCCGATGCTCGTGTAGATTCTCCGGCCGACACGGAATTGCCCGCTGTTCAGAAAAGAAGGCTACCGTTCCGTACTCTTGACTTTGGAGGCAAGCTGGCTGAGCGCGGTGATAGCGGGGTGCCTTACCTCACCGCCGAGTTTCGAGATTGGCTGGACAACGCGGATTGCTTGTTGTTTTTTCTAGCGGTCGATCAACTGCGAGACCCGATCGAGGCCGGAAACCGCCTACTGGAAGTCGATGCGCTGTTGTCTCGGTTGGTCGAAAAGGGACGTAACGGGCATGCCATTTCCCAGCCTATCGCTGTGCTGATCACGAAGTGGGACCTGGAGAGTGATCTTTCCGGGGATCTGGAGGAAGAATACCAAAAGGTCAAAGAATTTCTTGCACGCCGTGGTGAAGAACTCGGCACAAATATATGCGATAAGATCGAAGGCAGGGGGTAACAGGTGCGGGTTTTCCCTTTTTCCCCCTTCGGCGGCCATGTGGATGGCAAACCCATTCACCCGCTTAAGCCTTTCAACCTGCACGAGCCGCTGGTTTGGGCCCTGTCGCAAACCGACGAGTATTTGCTCAAAAAGGCCCGAGCTCGGGCTACGGAGGCCCTGGCAAAACCTCGTTTCTGGATCTGGCGCGACTATAAGGGGGCAATCGGGGCCTACGAGGCCTTAATCAACGATCACGGCATCAACCACGGGCCAGTTTACGAAAAAATCAAGAAGGAGTTGGCCCGGCTTCGGGCGAATCGCCGCCGCCGATCCGTAGCGATTTCGGTGGCGGCAGCCTTGCTGATTGTAGCGACCGCGGCGTACTGGTCGTATTACGCCGACCGGAGCCAATACATCGATCTTGTTAATAGGCTCGACGTGCCGCGGGACCGCTACGGCGAGCTGGAGCGGCAGGTAAACGAGTACTTGCAGAACCATAATCCATGGAGTGCAATGCTGGGGCGTAAGGGAGAGGTCGAAAAGAAGTGGAACCAGTACAAGGATACTGCTCGCCAGGAATTTGAGCGTCTAGAGCAGATTCGCAAGACGCCGGAACCGCCGAATCTTCGAGAACGACACACCTACTGGCAGGGCTTCCTCGGCGCCTTGAAAGATTTTGTCAACTGCTACCCCGGCTCGCCTTATCAGTCGCAAGTAGAAGAGTGGCGTAACGAGGCACTGAGCCGGCTGGAGCAAACCAAGAAGCCAATTCAGTGGCTAACGTCAGCTGATGTAGCTATCGCCTCGGCCGAGAGGGCACTGGCACCGGAAACGAAAGAAACCGCTGAGATGGAGCAAGCTGCCAAAAGCCTGGAAAGTGCGATTGCGGAAGCTCAGAAGTTGGAATCGTTTGTGGAGTTTGCGGAACTTGGGGAAAAGCGTAAAAAGTTGGACGAGCTTCGGAGCAGGCTCAACGCGGAAATCGACCACTATCGCAAGTTTGACCAGGACTACGAGGATTTACTTGCCGGGCTGAACGGTCAGTCGCCTGAAGATCGGCGAAAAGCGTTGGACCGTTTCCTCGCGTCGTACCCTTCCCATGAATACCCTCGGCGGGGTGAGAAACTGGATGACATTCAGGCGCGCTTCATGGACGCAGGAAAAGACATTGACGAGCGCCAATGGAATGCAGTGCGGCAGAAGTTCGAAGACTTACGCTCTCTTGCGCAGAACCTCATAGATAGCAATGACGTTGATATCGAGAAAATTCGCGAGGCCTTTGACGAGTTTCAAGAGAGTGCCCAGCAGTATAAGGGTCAGACGGATCCTGCTGCGCTACATCTCGAAGACCTAGCGAAACTGGAGGACAAGGCGTTGAACCTGCTTGACAACGCCGAATGGGCTGCCGTCAAAGGTTTTTCCAAGAAAAACAGTAAGAACTACCAGGCGATTGCAGAAAGGGCGAAGAAATATTGGGATGGCGATCAGCGGCTTCCTAAGGAGAGACGAAAACATGCCGAGGACGCAGAAAAAATGATTCGCCAGGCTCTGGCCGATCGACAGAACGAGCTGTACACGGCGATCTATGAACGGGCCACTAATTTGAAATCGTTGGACGATCTCGATAAGGTAGAAAACAGCGCTGAGGAGTTTCTGAGTTGGTTGACCAAGCAGACTGACGGTCCGTTGAAGGACTTTATGCCTGAGGATACGCAAGATCGGACAGAGCAAGTTGAAAAGTGGTTGAGGTGGAAGCGGGACACGCTGCGCGTCCGATGGGGAAGAACGGTCGAGGTCACGATTGACCCAACGCAAGTCAGTACTGAGAGAAAGACATGGGCCAAGGTGACCGTGGATCAGCAGGCGGCGCGCATTTGGCTGGGAGAAAAGGCTTACGACAATGGTATCACCGATTGGTTTTCAGGTAAGCAAACTTTGAAGGTGGAGATTCCCTCAAAGGACTTTACTAAGGAGTTGTGCCACCTTGAGGTAGCAGTTACGATTGACAACTGGTTCACCTACGGAGACACAACGAAAAAGGTAGATTTTTACCTTCCGACCGCTTTGTTCACAGTCGATTCTGCTGTGCAAGAGTTGGAGTTTCCTGGTTGGAAGGGAAAAAAGGCTACGGTGCGAATCGCCTGTCATGAGCTGACGCCCCCGGAGTTGAAGAGACCTGAGACGAGATGACGAGTGGGGCTCAGGCAGTCTGATGACGTAGTGAAGGGATCGAATCTTGTAAGTTGAGGCTGTTCAAAGACTGTGCGTTGTCCTGTGGTAGTGCACCGTTGGTTTGTCACGGGCGAGGGCTGGGCCTGGCAACCCGACCTGGCACCGGGAGATTTTGTTGTTGCTCTTGAACGAGTGTTAAGGGAACGCCCAAGCGGTGGTGAGGTGCAAATAAGGGCTTTGGATGGCGGGCCGCCTTGGTGGTTTTGTCACCATATCACGGACCCCGAACCGTTGGACTCGAAGGCCAGGGAACGTCACCCGAGTATTCTGCGGGCAGTGGCACTGCCTCGTCGGCTTAAAGATGGCTACCGAGACCAACTTGCCGATCACCTGGCAGGAATTGACCTGCCCGACAGCCCGGGACCCGATCCCCGGCTTTTGCTGGATGTACCGGAAGCCTGGCTGGAGGCCGGATCTGATCCGCAGGAGCCTCTCCGCAAAGTTAGAGAAGGCCAGACAGTCCAGGTCCGCTCCACCCCCAATTATTGGAGATGGAGGATATTGGGCGTGGCAACAATAGGTATTGTCTGCGTGACTCTGTGCTTAGTGCTTTTAGGTACCAATGCGAGATCTGCCGGCGGGGTGCAGGTCCGTCAAGTCCGTGAAAAACTGCTTGAGCCCCTGGGCGTTAAGTTACCGGCTTCGGCCCATGAAGCCGAGGTGTGCAGGGAGTTTCAGAAACTTTATTGCCAGCGGGGGATGATAGAACGGTTTTTCCCGGATGCGAAGCTCGAGGATATCAAAAAGCTTGGCTCGAGGGAGTCCTCCGATGTCCAAGATGCCGCGACGCCATCCGAGGCTCGACAAACGGCGGATCAAGCCGCCACACATTCCGAGCATCCCGACGTGCTTTTCGCGCGGCAAAATGCGCAGAAGTTTTGGGAGGCAATCAGGTACTTGCCCGAAGCGCCGGAGCCGATGCGTGAAGGGCTATTGCAAATGGGCAATTCTCTATCGAGGGCCGTAAATGCCGTGGCTAAACTGGTCCCCCCGGAGGTTCGCGGCATGACGGTCGTAGATGATAATGCCGTGACCATCCTCGAGAATGTGGTGGTCAAACCGTTACGAGAGTCGGGCCTTGCCGGTGGCATACAGTCCGGCAAGTATGAAGAGTGGTTCTATTGTGATTTTCGTTGGAAAGAGGGTACGCCGTTTCCTTGGGATAAACCAGCTGATCAGGCGGCGCGACATCTCGCGTTATTGTTCTGTCGGGTTGGCTCTGCTTATAAGGATCAACAGGAAGCAGCTAGGGAAATGTACGTTTGGCTGAAAGCGCGGGGAGTCCAAGGGATTGACGAGGAAGATTGTAGGAAACGTCCCTGGTTTGTGGGGCGGGCTTTTGTGGAGTTCCTGTCGCTAAAACATCTTGCGCTTTCCGACGATGAGCAAAGGCGACTCGACGGGCAGAATAGCTTTGTGTGGCAGTGCCTCAGACTGCTTCCTTCGGAAGGTTGGGAAAGCAACCGAGAGGAAACGGAAAATGGAGCAGTGAAACCCGATGCAACTGATCCGTGGAAAATGATCGATAGCGGCCTCCGGACACTGGCACGGAGACTCGGCGTCAGCACCATCGGCAGCGAGACTGCACGGGTTCAGGCAATTACAAACACCATTCAGGATTGGTCAGGAAAGAAATTTCGTGAGTTTTTCCAGATCAACTACTTAGAGCAAGAACATGGCCAGATTGATCAGCAAGTACGAGAGATTGAGAAGAATCTGAGTGGCATTCCCTTGGACCATCCAGAGCGTGAGCGTTTGGAGGCGCAAAGGCGCGAACTTATAAACCGGCACTTGATAATTATCAAGCAGATGAAAGAACTAGAACAGCTCGCGGGATCGCGCCAGCGCGAGGAAGTGTCGGCTCTGAGAAGCGGTAACATCCGGGTTGACCGCCTCTGGGAACGTTTGACCGGGGACAGTCTAGACAACCTGGAGAGGAAGTTAGAGCAAGGCAAACCGGCAGTGTGGGAAAGGATGCCCTAGCAGTACTTTCAGCAAGAGGGGTAGCGCCATGCGGTGGCACTGGGTATTGGCGGTCGGATGGGTGGTGGTGTGTTATATGCCGGTTTCGCCGGAGGCACACCAGACGCAAACGACGGCTGTGCGAGTGCTGACGGCGGCAACTCCCGGGCCAGACGGTCCTCGCATTGATCCTCATGCGCCACCAAGCGAGGTGTACCGCCGGGTAAAGTTGATCGCAGAGGAGTATCTGCGGCCGCTATGGCCTCGGCCGGCCGAAGTCTGGCAGCGACCGTGGAACTACGAGCAGGCGGTGGCCGAATTTCGCAGCTTCGAAGAACGGGTTCGCCGTTTGGAGGGCGAGCGAAGTGGAACGCCCTTGGTGGCTGCTGAGGGCCCTTCGCGGATGTTCGCCGATTGGAGGCGAATAGATTCTAGCGGGGTTGAGACTGCGTGCGAGACCGATGCAGCTTTGCCACCGTGTGGGGGACCAGAAGGCGAGGTTGTGTGGCGCGCGGGGTGGTTAATGTTGGGGCAGCCCGATCTAAGCCTGCCGGTCCGCGGGGGCGTAGGGTTTTCGCTGGTTCGGTACTACCGGTCGCGGGTAGATTACAACGGACCGTTGGGGCCAGGTTGGGACCA
>Ga0181858_1001651_pt1 | contig 10855 bp, 9 predicted proteins | sample NewIslPassag4_SG_FD_130749 | JGI IMG/M metagenome (GOLD analysis project Ga0181858, IMG submission 130749) | Feedstock adapted compost microbial communities from Newby Island compost facility, Milpitas, CA, USA - Passage 4_SG | ecosystem: Engineered > Solid waste > Feedstock > Composting ...
AGGTCCCGCATCTCGCCCACCAGAATGATGTCCGGGTCCTGGCGGAGCGCCGCGCGGAGCCCGCTGGCGAACGAGATCGTGTCCGTGCCGATCTCCCGCTGGGCGATCAGGCATTTTTTGTTCGAATGGATGTATTCGATCGGATCTTCCAGCGTGATGATGTGCTTGTGCTGCGTCTCGTTGATGTAGTTCAAAATGGCCGCAAGGGTCGTCGATTTCCCGGAACCGGTCGGGCCGGTCACGAGGACGAGCCCCTGGTTTTTGGCCGCGATATCCTTGACCAGGTCGGGCAGCCGGATCTGCTCCAGGGTGGGCACCTTGGAGGACAGCACGCGGAACGCCATGTTGACCTGTCTCCTCTGGCGAAACGCGTTGCCCCGGAAACGGCACACCCCCGGCAGGGTGTAGGCGAAGTCGACCTCGCCCTTCTTGTTGAGCGTCTCCAGCTGCTCGGCGCTGAACACTTCTTTCGCCATGCGGATGGTGTCTTCCGGCTTCAGAATCGTCGGCACGATCGGCGTCAGGACGCCATTCAGCCGCATGAGCGGCGGGGATCCGGGCGTCAGGTGCACGTCGGAAGCCCGCTGCTCGTAAGCCTGTTCCAGCAGCGACGCCACGGTCGCCGGTTGTCGTTTTTCCGCCAGCGAAATTTCGTTGACCGACACGGTCTTTCCCCTCTCTGCTCCCTACCACGATATCAACTAGAACGGTACATTCCGGTTGCCGGGTTCCTCGTGCCCGATCGGCAGCGGCTGCGGGAAAAACTGCTGCAACAGCGGCGCATAGTAGGTGCGGAACGTGAGCTGGCAGCGCATTTGCCGGTTGGGCACGTTGACGGCGACCTGTTCCAGTTGGCCTTCCGCGTTCAGCGTCATCGCGGACACATGCCAGATGCGCTCCATCGTCTCGACTTCTTCCAGCAGCCGGCGGATCTGGACGTAGCCTCCCGAAAATTCCACCGAGACGGTGACGGGATACACCGCATCGCCGAACTGTTCCAGCGTGCTCCGCTCTTCGGCCGACAGGCCGCCGGATTCTTCGCCGGATGCCGCGGAAGTTGCCGCTTCCCTTTTCAGGGGAGAGAAACCGCTCTGTGCGGCCGACAGCGCCTGCCCGCCAATTTGGATGCTGTAATATCGCATTTTGACATCGGCGACGAGTTCCAGCATGCGCAGTTCCCGAAGCAGCAGCTCCGGGTAGGGAAGGTCCGGAATTTGCCTTCTGACCTGGGCCAGCCGCACGACGGCGGCGGGGTCTTCCTTCGGCGTTTCCCGTCCTTCCAGCGCGGCGAGCACCTTCCGGCGTTCATCCAGCTGCCGGGACAGAGCGGCCTTTTCCTCCTGCGCCGGCTGGACGAGGTAGACGTAGGCGGCACCCAGCAGAAGCAGGATCAGGACGACGGCAAACGCCGCGATTTTCGTTTCCTGGAGCAGCCGCATCATCCGCCGCCTCCTTTGTCAGCCCCGGCAGACGGCGTGTAGGTCAGCTCGAAGCCCGCTTCCACCACGGGCAGCGTCCCGGGCTCCGCGTCTTCCGCCGGCGCCCGGTTGTTCAGGCTGGTGAGCCGGACCTCCGAAAAATCCGGGCTTTCCTCCGCCTCGAGCATGAACGCCACGACCTGCTCCACGGTGGCGAACCGGCCGGCCCCCCGGATGCTGCCGTCCTCGGTGTACGTAAGCGACGTGAGGTTGGCTTCCCGCGGCATGAGCCGCCGCAACCCGTCCAGCACACCGGTCGCTTTCGGCACGGCTTTCCGCAGCGTATCCGGCAAGGCGGTCCAGGCGGAGACGGGAACGGTGGAACCGCTCTTGACCTGGCGGGCTTCCCGTTCGGAAATGGCGCCGTTCACCCGGGCCAGTTCCGCCTCCAGCCGCCGGGACTGCGTGACGGCGTCGTTCCACAGCCAACCGACGGCGCCGACGCCGACGACCAACACGGCTAGCACCAGCAGCGGTTTGACCGGGGAATGCGCCTCCCCCTCAAGCTCCTCGTCGATTTGCAACAGATTGATTTCGAGCGGCGAGCTGTTCACGACCGTTTCGCTCATCGTCACGCACCCTTCATGGCCAGCCCGATCGGCACGGCGAACGACTTGTGCGACGGTTCGAAATTGGTCAGCGCGCCGTCCACCGGCATTTGCAAAATCCGTTCGAATTCTTCCTCCATATTCTGCCTGAGGGTCTCGCAAAGCGACGGATCTCCGACCAGAATGAGCTGTCGGACACCCTCCTGATCCGAAGCGACGTTATACCGGTAATAGTTCATGACCCGGCCCAGCTCGATGGACAGCTGCCGGGCGTACACCGCATTGCGGTCCTCATCCTCGTCCGGCAAAAACGCGGACTGCATCTGCACGGTGCGGAAAAACACCGGATAGCCGCCGACGAAAATGCTGATGTCCGCCCGTTCGTTTTCCGCATCCAGCAGCAGGAACCGCTCCGGAAGCGTCTGGCCGTAGGCGCGCAGGCCGCGGATGAGCAACCGGAAAAGGGCGAGAGGCGCCGTATCCACGGCCACCGGTTGCAGACCCGCGTTTCTCACCACCCGGACGTACTGTTCGACCACTTCCATCGGGCTGGCGAAGATGATCACTTCCTGGTCCTCTTTCCCCTGCCGCACCGTCACGAAATCAAACACGGGATTGCGGAAGGGAAGCTGCGTTTCGCCGCTGTGCAGTTCCACGTCGATCAGGTTGCGCAGCTCCTTCTCCCGGACACGCGGAAACGTCGCCTTTCGCAGGATGACGCTGGAAGTCGGGATGGTCAGGCTCACTTCCGCTCCCGCCAGCGACAGCTGCCGGACATGATCGGAGAGCTGGTGGATCAGCCCCTCCTCGTCCAGGATTTTTCCTTCCTTGATCGTCCCCTCGGCAAGCGGAATGGCGCGGAACAAGACGATCCGGCTGCCGGACGGTCCGGCGGCGGCGACCAGCTTCACCTGCCGGTCAAGAAACTGCAAGCCGCACCGTCTCTTGTTGCGAATCTTCCCGAACATGTGCGGCATCTCTCCTTAAATGTGCTTTTGTTCTGTTTGAAACGGGAGGCGCCGCGCCGGAGGGAAGCTCCGGCTCCGACGCGACGCGGATGCGTTTGCTTTCCGTCAGGGGGTGCCACTATTGAAAGGTGCGGTTTTGATGTCCGCTTCCAGGACAAATTCGGATTGAAATACTTGCCTGTTTTTGCTGTCTATCAACTTAACTGCATACCGATATTGTCCGTTGGCCTGGATTCGGTGAATTCTCACCACGGAATTGTCTTTGTCATAGAATCCGCCTGAGTTTTCGGGATCCCTGGGCACCGATTCCAGGTAACCTTTCGCCACCAAATCTCCAATCGGAACATCGATCGTGTCTGTAGTAAACGGATTGCTGCTGGGATCCGGGCCCGGCACTTGACCCGTGCCCAGGGTATATGCACTTCCATCGGGTTTCGTGAGCGGAAAATCTTCCGCCGTGATCGCATAACGGGCGGCGTCGACGATCATTTGCGCGTTGGAGCGATGGGCTTCCTTTTTGGTCTTGGAGATGATCGCCCCAATGGACGGGACGGCGATGGCGGCGATGATGGCCAGAATGACGATGACCGCCAGAAGCTCGATCAGCGTGAGTCCCTTTTCATTTGCCAGCAAACCTTTGCGTTTTTGTTCCGCAACCACAGCTTGCATGTTTTCACAACCTCCCTTGTATTCGAAGGTTTTTTCGGGCATGGGAACCGGAATTGCCGTCATTCACGCATCACCTCCTTTCAAGGGCGCTGATCATTGCAGATACGTTTCGTAGATTTTGAACATCGGCGTCATGACCGCCATGACGATGAACCCGACCACGCCGGCCACGATGAGCAGCATGAGCGGCTCGATGATCGCCTTCAGGCGGTCCACCGTTTGGTCCACTTCGTTTTCATAAAATTCTGCAACTTTCAGCAACATGTGGTCGATTTGGCCTGTCTCCTCCCCCACGCGGAGCATGGAAAGGACCAGCTTGGGGAACAGACCGCTCTCCCCGAAGGGCTCGCTGAGCTGCTTCCCTTCCGACAGGCTGGCTTTGGAATCGGCGAGCACTTCCTCGAGCACCCGGTTGCCGACCACCTTGGAAGTCACGTCGATGGCCTGCAGGACGGGCACGCCGCTGGTGTAGAGCGAGGCCAGCGTCCGGCTCATCCGGGCGATCGCCGCCTTCCGGAAAACATCTCCGAAAACAGGCATGCGGAATTTGAACCGGTCCAGGGAACGCCTGCCTTCTTCCGTGCCGGCCATGACCCGCAGCCCGGCCGCCGCGCCGGTGCCGAGCAGCAGCATCAGCCACCAGAAGTTGACGACGAAATCGCTGGCGCCCATGATCGCCCGCGTCACGAAGGGCAGTTCGACGCCCTGTTCCTCGAACATGCCGGCGAACGTCGGCACGATCTTGAGCAGCAGGAAGATGACGACGCCGATGGCCAGCACCAGCACGATGATCGGATAGGTCATGGCGGACTTGACCTTCTGGATCGTCTTGTGTTCCTTCTCGTAGTGGTCCGCCATCCTCGCCAGCACGTCGTCCAGCGAGCCGCCGGATTCGCCGGAGGCGATCATGTTGACGAACACTTCGGGGAAAATCTTCGGATGATCGCCCATCGCCCGGGACAGCTGCAGGCCGTTGCGCACTTTCTCCGTCACGTCCGTGAGCGCCGCCCGCAAATTTTTGGACGGGGTCTGCTCCTGCATGATTTCCAGCGACTGGTCCACCTGGATGCCGGAGCGGATCAGCGTGGCGAACTGCCGGCAAAACAGCACGAAATGCTCCAGCTTCACCGGGCGGCCGATGGTGATTTCCCGCTCTATCAGCCGTTCCCGTCTCTCCTGGACGCTGCGGACCGTGAGACCTTTCTCCCGCAGCTCCTGGATGGCGGCCGTCTTGGAGACGGAGCGGTGGACGCCCTTCACTTTTTTGCCGGCGGCCGTGACGGCTTCGTAGACGAAAAGGGGCATGCAGACGTTCACCTCCAGATCTCCGCAATGACGGGCCGCCTATTCCTCGGCGACCGCCTTCCACACTTCGTCGCAGGTGGTCACGCCCGCCAGGGTCTTGCTCATGCCGTCGTAAAGCATGCTGGTGAACCCCTTGCTTGCGGCGATTTCCTTCAGCTCGTCCAGCGGGCGGTTCTTGGCGATGGCCCGTCGCATCTCCTCATCGATGACGAGCACTTCGTGAATCGCCACCCGCCCTTTGTAACCGGTTTTGTTGCAGGCATGGCACCCTTTGCCCCGCATCACCGACGTCAGGTTTTCGGTGACCACCGAAATCGGCGCGCTGAACGTGCCCGCATGCCGCCTCTCTTCGCTGAGCAGACCGAGCTCTTCCAGCTGCCGCCGCTCGTCTTCCCGCAGCGGGCTGGGGGCGGCGCACTCCTTGCACACGCGCCGGACGAGCCGCTGGGCGACGACGCAGTTGAGCGAGGACGCAATCAGGTACGGTTCGATGCCCATGTCGATCAGCCGGCTGACGGTGCTAAGGGCGCTGTTGGTGTGGATCGTGCTGAGCACCAGGTGCCCGGTGAGCGAAGCGCGCACGGCGATCTCGGCCGTTTCCGCGTCGCGGATCTCGCCGACCATGACGATGTTCGGGTCCTGGCGCAGGATGGAGCGCAGCCCGGAAGCGAAGGTCAGCCCGACCTGCGGGTTCACCTGGACCTGGGTGATGCCCTCCAGCTTGTATTCCACCGGGTCCTCGATGGTGATGATTTTCACGTCCGGCCCGTTCAGCCGGCGCAGGGCCGTATACAGGGTCGACGTCTTGCCGCTGCCCGTCGGGCCGCTGATCAGGATGATGCCGTTCGGGCGCTGGATCATTTTCTCGAATTGCGCCAGGTTCTCCGGGCTGAAGCCCAGATCGCGCATCGACTTGACCCCCGCCGACTGGTCGAGGATCCGCAGCACGATGCTCTCGCCGTGCACGGTCGGCAGCGTCGAGATGCGGATGTCGATGCGGCGCGAGTCGATCTGCACCTGGATCCGGCCGTCCTGGGGCACCCGACGCTCGGTGATGTTCAGCCTGGAAATGATCTTGAGCCGCGCGGTCAACACGCCCTGCATGTTCTTTGGCAGCGTTTTCTCCTGATGCAGCACCCCGTCCACCCGGTAGCGGACCACCACGTTCTTTTCCCCCGGCTCGATGTGGATGTCGCTCGCCCGCTGGGCGACGGCGCCCTGGATGATCTGGTTGACCAGCTTGACGATCGGCGACGACTGGCTCTGCGCCTCTTCGATGTCGTCCGCCGAGCCGTCCCACTCGATCTCCTCCATGAGTTCCTCGACGGTTTCCTCGAGGCCGTAGTGGCGGCTGATCGCCTGCTCGATTTCCGAGCGGGGGGCGATGACCGGCTGGACGCTGGCGTTAAGCGCCAGCCGGATTTCTTCGATCGCTTCGTAATTGAGCGGGTCCTCCATGGCGACGACAACCTTGCCGTCGCTGATGCGGAGCGGGATGATGCAGTGCTTGCGCGCCAGGCTCTCCGGCACCTGCGACAGGACCTGCGGGTCGATCTTCGCGTCATAGAGGCTGACGGCCGAAAATCCGAGCTGGAACTCCAGCGCTTCCACCAGCTGGCGCTCCGTGATATATCCGAGATCGAGCAGCACCGCGCCCAGCTTCTTTTTCACTTCCTGCTGCTTTTTCAGCGCTTCTTCCAGCTGTTCTTCGGTGATGATGCCGCTGGAGACCAGAAGTTCCCCGAGTTTCAAGGCGCCCACCCCTCAAGGAAAGGATTGGCGTTGGCAAGCATTCGTCTCACGAAAGCGACCCGTCATGGCGGAACGCTTCCCGTTCCTCTTCCGTGGGCCCGCGGATCGCGCGGACGGGAACCGGCGGGTAGAAGTCCTTGTGCAGCAGCCGGCCGTCCGCGTACACCTTGACCAGCATGCCGGGCTTGCCGGCGACCGTGCCGGCCTGCGAACCGTCGGCGCTGATCAGTTCCACCCGCTCCGGCCCCAGCATGAGCGGAGAGGATACGTTGATCGTCGGAGCTTTCCAGCCAAACGGGGATTCCCCTTTCGCCTCCGCGGCGAGCGTCCCGTTTTCCGCGGTGACGATCAGCGCGACGGGAAAGTCGTGCGGATTGAAAAAGGTAAGGTCCCTTCCTTCCGACACGTCGGCATCGAATCCGGCCCGGACCCCCGCCGGCAGTTCCGCATGGATGTGGCGTTCCCCCGTTTCCAGGCCGGCCCGCAACGCCGTTTCCAGAAGCAGGGAAGCCACGAGGGTGTCGTTCCGCACGGCCGCCCCTTCCGGCGACGACCGCCACTCCTGATAGCTGAAGGAGCCTCCTGCCGGCAGTTCGATACGCAGGCGCGCGCCTTCCTGCAGGGCGCCGGCGGCGCCGTCCGGCGCGGTGACCGCGGTCAGGCTGACCCAGCCTTCCTCCGGCTGGGCGGCCTCAGGGGAGACCGCACCACTTTCGGCCTGCGAAGATTCCGCCGTATTCGCGGCCTGCGATGGTTTCCCGCCGGCCGTTCCGCTTCCGCCGTTATCCGTCGCGGCGGACTCGGAGCCTGCGGCCGCGCCTGACGGGGTCGCGGAAGCCGGAGGTTCCGGCGTGCTCGATGCCGTCGGCGTGAAGCCGCTTCCAAGCCATGCGTCCATCCGGTCCCCGAGGCCCATGAAGTTGGCGGCGTACGCGGCGCAGCCGACGGCGGCGATCACCGCCAGGGCCATCAGTTTCTTTCCCGCGCCGCTTTTTCTTCGCTTCCGCTTTTGACGCAACACCGATTCCCCCCTTGCCTTCGGCCGGTTGTCAGATGGCGCCCAGCACGCGCAGGATGAGCGAAGCCTTCGAGTTGACATTCAATTTCAGATAGATCCGGTTGGTGATCACACGCACCGTGTTTTCGCTGATGCCGATGGCCCGCCCGATTTGCTTGTAGTCGTAATCCATCATCCAGAGGGCGGCCACCTGGCGTTCGCGCGGCGTGAGATCGAACTGTTCCAGCTGAAAAGCCATGAAGTCCGCAAAATCCGTCCAGCAGGTCTTGCAGCCGCCGAGCCCGTTTTCCAGGACAAGGGCCAGGGCTTTGACGTACGGGTACGTATCCACCCTCAAATTCCGCTCCGGCATGAACAGGGACATGTAGGCGAAGATGTCCCGGACAGGTTCCTGCGCCTTCGGTTCCCGCAGCGCGATCACCGCGCACGCCCAGCCCTTCTCTCCAGGGAACCAGGTTTCATGGCCGCCGAGACAGACGTCGTTTTTGCGGCGGACCGCCATTTCCAGCGGCTGGATTCGGTACGGCTTCTGGATCAGGTTGACGCCTTCCCTGGCGATGCGCCCCACATGGGACCGGCTGCCGGCCGGATGCTCCAGCGCGTACAACACGGTGCCCGAAGGATCGGTGACCACCAGAACGAAAGGCGACGGCAACGACTGCTGAAAAATCGCTTCCTTCTCCCCGAAAAACTTGCGGATGCGTTCCGCGGGGAAGCCTGTCGGCCACACGGGCCGGGAGCGATCCATCGTCAGCGGTTGCTCCATTCCCACATCTCCTTTTTAAGGATCTTCTGGAAAAAATGGCGATTCGGCACCGACCATCCCCTCTCGACAGCAACTGCGGGTAACTGTAAATTAATCACAATTTTTAGCGATTGAATATATTGCATGTGCATTACGACATTGATACCAGATTTAGGGATTCTTTTTGCAAAATGATTCTATCCTCTGAATCTTTCTTCCCGGTGCGCAGCCGCAATCCATGACATAAAAAACAAAAAAAGCCGGGATTTTCCCGGCATATAATGACATGGAGGGTGTTTTTTCCCTGTCGCTGAAATCAGCCCTGCCGAAATGCCTATTTTTCCGAAGCCACGATGAGCTCCTGCGCCTGGGCGCCGGTCCAGAGGCCGATTTCCGCCTTGTTGGCGATCCCGTTGAAGCGCGGGTCTCCCGGCACTTCTGAATCGGTTATGGTTTCCCCCGCCTCCGCTTCGGCGAAAATTTAAGACGGGATGTCTGCGGCGTTTGGGGAAGATGGCATCCAGATGCGATACCGGCCGCTCAGAGCCAATAACGCGAACATGTACAGGCAATTGTCGTAGTATCGCCGGACGCCGGTCCGGACCGGAGTGTTCCAGAACAGTTCGACGAATTTCTGCGCGTGCGGACCCTTTGCCGCCAGCGACGCCATCGCGTTGGTGGCCAGCAGGCCCACCGGATGGAGCGCCTTCTCCTCGAACGGTTCGCCCGCGATCGTGTACCGGCGATAATCGTCCGGATCTTTGTCCGCGAAAAACGCCTGGATACGGTCGGCAAGTTCGCATTGCCACGGATCGGCGCGGAACCATTCCCAGTCCAGGCCGATGTTGGCCGCCACCCGGTACGAATCGCTGAAGAAATGGCCGAATCCCCGCTCATGGTTCGGTGTGCCGTCGTAGAAGGCATATTCCGGCGCGAGCCCCGTCACGGGGTGGCACGCCTTGCGCAGGTAAGCCCGGCTGGCCGCGGCCGCCTCTTTCCAGAACGGGCGGTCCTCCGGATCGGCCCACAGCGCGAACAGCTCGTAGAAATGGGGCAAATGATAGGACGGATCTGTGAATTCCGCTTCCGGAATGAATTTGATCAGCTTGTTCTCGCGGTTCCACATCGGGTAGCCGTCGCCGTTTTCGCCCTTGTGCAGGCAGGTCCGGAGCAGCTTGCGCGCCTGCCGGCCGTAATCGAAAGGCGGCATGCCGTCCCCCCAGCGGTGCGACGCGAAAAACAAGGCCATCGCGAAATATTCCTCGCCGTCCGGAGCGGGCCCGTTGGACCGCCGCGAGCCGTCGGGATTGCACGACCAGGCGAAGTAACCGGCATGCAGCCCTTCGGACATATACATATGCGTCATCGTCCATTTCCACAGCCGGTCGAACACGTCCTTCCGGTCCAGCTGCACGGCCATCATCATCCCGTAGGACATGCCCTCCGTGCGGACGTCAAGATTGCCGGTATCCAGGATGTACCCCATGTCGTCGCCGACAGGGTAGTAGATGCGCGTGTCCTCGTCCCCTTCAAAGAGCTTTTTCCACGTGTCTTCGATGCGCGCCTCAATCTCCTCTTCGCCGATGCCGAATTCCCGCAGCACGTTGCGGTATTGACCGGTGAAAAAAGCGCCTTGCCGTTCGGACATGCGAACCACACTTTCCCCTTTCGCCGTCGGTTGCCCCGGACCGCGGTGATCTTTCTTCCATTTTCCCTTCCGGTCCGACCGCGCGAAACCCGTGAAAGTTTAGTTCGTACTTTGAAAAATGAACAAGTTTCAAAGTTCGATTCTTCTTCTCTCCCGGGCCGAACGCAGGCAAGCTTCGATCACCCGCATGTTCCGCACGGCGTCTTCCGGCGGGAACGGGTGCGGCGCTTCCCCGAACACGGCGCGGGCGAAGTTGTCCGCCTGAACGGTGTAGATGTTCACGCCCTCCGCCGGTTCGAACCGCTCCCTGCCGTCCGTCACCACGTAAAAGCCGGCGTCGTTCTCCCCCGAGACGAAAGCGACCGGCACCCGTATCGCGCCCCGGGAACCGATGATCTCCAGCGTCTGCTGGGGCTCCGCCCACATGCCGCAGACGAAGGTGAGCGCGACGCCGCCTTCGTATTCCAGCAGCCCGGATGCCGCCATGTCCACGTTGTCGTGGTCCGGCGAGAAGAACGCGTGCGCCGTGACCGCCACCGGCTCTTTCCCGGTGATCCAGCGGGACGCGCTGATGGGATAGCATCCGACGTCGTAGATCGACCCGCCGCCCCAGGCGGCGACGAACCGGACGTCGCCCTTGTCTTCCGGCCGGTTGAAGGTGAACACGCCGCGAATGGCGCGCAGCTCGCCGATTTCCCCGGAGGCCAGGATCTGCCGGATGCGC
>Ga0181858_1001656_pt1 | contig 10823 bp, 6 predicted proteins | sample NewIslPassag4_SG_FD_130749 | JGI IMG/M metagenome (GOLD analysis project Ga0181858, IMG submission 130749) | Feedstock adapted compost microbial communities from Newby Island compost facility, Milpitas, CA, USA - Passage 4_SG | ecosystem: Engineered > Solid waste > Feedstock > Composting ...
ATCGGACGCGGTCAGTTCCATCATCCTGTTCGGTCCGCCGGGCAGCGGCAAGACGACGCTGGCGCACATCATTTCGAAGCGGACGAAGGGGGATTTCGTGCGGCTGAACGCGGTGGACGCCACCGTCAAGGACGTGCGGGACGTCATCGAACAGGCGGAGCGCAACCGGCGCCTGTACGGCCGCAAGACGATCCTGTTCCTCGACGAGGTGCATCGTTTCAACCACGCGCGGCAGGACGCCCTTTTGCCGGCGGTGGAAAAGGGAACGATCATCTTCATCGGCGCCACCACGGAAAATCCGTACCACACCATCAACGGGGCTCTTCTGTCCCGTTCCACGCTGTACCGCCTGTTCCCGCTTACGCGGGAGCACGTGCTGGAAGCGATGCGCCGGGCCGTCGCCGATCCGGTGAAGGGGCTCGGCTTCATGAAGCTGCGCGTCGACGAGGACGCCATGCAGCACATCGCGACGGCGGCCAACGGCGACATCCGCCGGGCGCTGTCCGCGTTGGAACTGGCGGCCATGGCCACGCCGCCCGGACCGGACGGGACGGTGCACATCACGCTGCAAACGGCGGAAGAGGCGATCCGCCAGCCGACGGTGCAAGCGGACGAATCGACGCAGTATGACGTGCTTTCGGCTTTTCACAAAAGCGTGCGGGGTTCAAGCGACGCCGCGCTGTTTTGGTTTTTGTACGGAGTGGAAAAACTGGGCATGGACCCGCAGGTGTTCCTGCGGCGGCTTGTCGCGGCGTGCAGCGAGGACATCGGGCTGGCCAATCCGCAGGCGCTGGTCCAGGCGGTGACCGCGTGGCAGGCATACGAGCGCATCGGATGGCCGGAGGGCCGGCTTCCGATCGCCCAGGCCATCCTGTTCGCGGTGGAGAGCCCGAAATCCAACTCCGTCCTGTGCGCCATCGACAACGCCATGGAGGCCATCGCGCGGCGGCCGTCCTACGAGGTGCCGATGCATATTCGAGACAACAATTACAAAAGCGCGGCCAAGCTCGGCCACACGGGGTACAAGTATCCCCACGACTATCCCGGCCATTACGTCGAACAGCAATATGCGCCCGATCCGCTCAAAGACCGCCTGTTTTACCATCCCACGTCGCAGGGGACGGAGGAACGGATCCGCTCAAGCCGGGAGCGCCGCCTTGGCCCGGGCGGCCGCGCCGCCGAAGCGCGGGACAGCGTTGCGGCGGACACGGAGCGGGGCGGCTCCCCGGATGCGGGAAAAGACAAACCTTCCGTGGCCCCGACGTGACGCCGTTTCCCGGTTCGGGGGAATTTCGGGTTATTAGGGTCCGTCTCGCCCGAAAAATGGCATAGTGGGCGGGCCGTAGCGAATAGAGTGGGATACGGCAGCCCGTAGCTCCTCCCTCTTCGGTTTGACGACGGGCCGGAAAACATTTAAATTATTTTATTAACAAACATATATTCCATTTTTCTGGCTCCGAAGGAGGTGTACCTATCCTCTCTCGGCGGGGGTAGGGAATCGTTGAGCAGTGACCCTTTTCCGCTAGGCGTGGATCTGGTCCTCATCTTTTTCCTGGTGTTCCTGAACGGCTTTTTCGTGGCGGCCGAATTCGCCATGGTCAAGGTGCGCGGCACGCGCATCGACACCCTGGCCCAGGGGGGTCATGCGCGGGCGAAGTTTGCCTCGCATCTGACGAACAATCTGGATGCTTACCTGTCCGCCTGCCAGCTCGGCATCACCCTGTCATCCCTGGCGCTGGGCTGGATCGGGGAGCCGGCTCTTGCCGCCGCTTTGGAACCGGCGTTCAAGTTCTTCGGCCTGGGCGAGAACCTGGTCCATCCGTTCGCCTTTGCCATCGGGTTCATCATCATCACCATGCTGCACATCGTGCTTGGCGAGCTGGCGCCGAAATCGCTGGCCATCCGCAAGGCGGAATCCGTCACGCTCTGGACGGCGGCGCCGTTGGTCTGGTTTCACCGGATCATGCGCCCGTTCATTCTGCTCCTGAACGGGATGGCCAACCGGCTGCTGCGGTGGGGGGGCATTGAACCCGCCGGGGAAGCCTCGGCCCATACCGAAGAAGAAATCCGCATCCTGATGAAGGAAAGCCACAAGAGCGGATACATCGACAACACCGAGCTCACCCTGGTGGACAACATTTTCGAATTCGCCGAAACGAACGCCCGGGAAATCATGATTCCCCGCACGGAAATGGTCTGCCTGTACATGAATCTTCCGTTTGAGGAAAACAAGCGGATTGCCCTGGAGGAGATGCACACCCGCTATCCGGTCTGCGAAACGGACAAGGACAACATCGTCGGATTCATCCACATCAAGGACCTGATCAAAAACGAAGGCAAAATCCAGGACCTGCGCTCGATCCTGCGTCCGATCCTCACGGTGCCGGAGAGCATGCCGATCAGTTCGCTGCTGAAGCTGATGCAGAAAAACAGGTCGCAAATCGCCATCCTGATCGACGAGTACGGCGGCACGTCCGGCCTGGTGACCATGGAAGACATCATGGAGGAGATCGTCGGGGAAATCCAGGACGAGTTCGACGAGGAACGCGCCGATGTGGAGCAAAAGGACGAAAACACCTACTCGATCAGCGGCATGATGCTCATCGAGGAAGTGAACAGCCTGTTCGGACTGGACATTTCGACGGACGACTACGATACGATCGGCGGCTGGATCTACTCCCAGATCGAAATACCGCCGAAAAAGAACCAGGCAGTGGAGCACGAAAGCGGTTACAAGTTCATCGTCGAGGAAACCGACAACCTGCGCGTCTCCCGCATCACCGTCGTGCGCGGCGAAAACGCGAAGGCGCGGCCGTCGGAATCGGAAGTGGTGAACGGCTGACGCGGAACCTCAAAATCGGGAACCCGTGAGGCTTCTGTCCGAGGGGTTCCCTTTTTGTTTTTTCCCGCAACGCTTCGCGGAACCGGGTTTTCGGCGAGGCGGCATGATCCGGCCGGCAATGGCAAAACTCGCCGCGCGATGGTGGGATCGTGCACGGAGCTGTCAGCACCGTCCCGGCTAAGGGCGATCCGGCAGACTTTCAACGGAATTGGCGTCGGGGAGGCGGTTATGCCCCTCACAACGACAAAAGTACGGAACGTTGGCGTCGGGGAGACGGTTTATGCCCGTCGCAACGACAAAAGTATCATTATTTTTCCGTTTTCATGGCGATTTGGGCGAATTAAAGACAATCGTGCCTTTATTTTCAGGCCGGTCTCTCGAAATCGCACAAATTTTTCCATTTTAATGGCATGAAATGCTCTTGATTTTTTGGAAGTCCCGTTTTCATAGAAAAATAAAAGCATTATTGTCCATGTGTTCCCGAACGGGCAAATCGGGCGGCGCCAAGGCGGTCCCAGCGATCCCGAACGGGCAAATCGGGCGGCGCCGTGGCGGGTCTTGGCCGAAACCGGGCCGGGTCCGGCTCCCGTCCGGGTCATGTTCAGGCGGCATCCGGGCCATGCCGGGTCCTCGCCGCGGCACCGCGTCCCGCCGCGTGCTGACGTTCATCGCACCACGGTCAGGATTTCGTCCACTTCCTTGCGCGGCGTGGGTTCGGGATGGACCGCCGGATAACCCAGGGCAATCACCAGGTTCACCCGCCGCGAGGCGTCGATGCCAAGCTCTTCCCGCAGCTCTTCTTCCGCGAGCAGCACCGGCCCGGTCATCGGACAGCAGGCCAATCCCCGGGCGTGCGCCGCCAGCATCAGGACCATGGCCGCGAGGCAGCTGCTCTTGACGCTTTCTTCCCGCCAGACGCTTTCGTCCGCAAAGCCGATGGGATCGAAAATTTTTTCGCGGAATTTGGAATGATAAGGGGTTGCAAGGCACACGAGAAGCGCCGGGGCGCCGCCGAAGGCGGTGGCGTAGGGACCGAAGGATTTCAGAAGCAGGCGGGCCTCCCGCTCCCTGCCTTGCGCCTCGGCTTGCGCGGCCCGCCGGTGCAGCGCGTCCCAGGTCATCCGCTCGATCCGCCCGATTTTCTCCCGGTCCAGCACGGCGATGAACTCCCACGGCTGGGAATTCGTGTCGCTCGGCGCGAACCGGGCGCAATCGACGAGTTCCCGGATTTCCGATTCGTCCACCGGCTTGTCCAGAAATTTGCGGACGCTGCGGCGCTCCCGCACCAACCGCCGGAACACGGCGTAGGGGGAATCGCCGGCATCCCGCCCGGTAGCGGGTGCCAGATCCGGATTCGGAGTCTGATGCAAGGCTTCGTCTCCTTTCCGATGGTGAATGGTCAGGCGGATCAGGAGTATCCGCGAACGTGCGCGTACAGGAATCCGACCGCGGCGGCCAGGGCGGTCCCCGCTCCGACGAGGAACGGCGCGCCCGCGCCGAACGCGTCGTACAGCCAGCCGGCCACCGGGCCCGCGAACAGCCCGCCCAATCCCACCCAGACGGTGACGAACAGCGCCTGTCCGGTAGCGCGGAACTGGTCCGGAAGCAAATGGGTCATGTAGCGCATCGCGGTGATGAAAAAGATGCCGAACGATACGCTGTGTATGAGCGATACGGCCAGGATCTCCCACGGGCTGTCGCTTACGGACGTGAGCAGCATCCGCACCACGTAGAAAAACGCCGCCGCCGAGAGCAGGGGAAGTTCCCTGAAGCGGTGTCCGACCCGGGCTACCAGGAGCATCATCGGAATCTCGCTGAACGAAGCGGTCAGCCACAGCCATCCGATGAGTTCCCCGCCTCCGACTTCCTGCATGCGGAGCGACAAAAAGCTCTCGTTAATCCGCTGGGGCACGGCCACGAACCAGACCAGGACGAAAAACAGCACCGTTCTTCGCTGCTTCAGGATCCCCCATAGCTCGCTGAAATCAAACCGGCGCAAATTCGCCTGGAAATCGCCGAGGAACGGGACGAAGGCCAGCGCCGCGGCGGCGGTGAGGCAGCCGGTCGGAACGACCACGGACGAACCGAATACGGCGTACAGATACCCGTAAAAAACGGCGCACAGGGCAAAGCCGATGGAAGCGAACACGCGGATGGCGGCGAAGCTTCTTCCCAGCCGGTCCGAAGCCAGCAGGGTCAGGCTGTCCACCATGGGAGCCGCCGGCGCCTGGAAAAAGTAAAAAGCCGCCATGAGCGCCGCGATGGCCGCGAATTGCCGCAGGGGGGCCAGCGCGAGAAAAACGGCGATCTGGCACAGGAACAGGATGCCCAGCAGCAGCCGGATGTTTTTGGCCTTGTCGGCGACAAGGCCGAGCAGCAGATTGGAGACGATGGCCATGAGCGGACCCATGGCGTACACGGAGCCGATCTCCAACCGGGAAAAGCCCAATTCCGCAAAGTAAAGAGGAATACAGACGATTAGCACCGAGTACATGGCGTTGGCCGTAAATTGCAGGCCCCTCAGCACCGCCAGCTGATGAGGCTTTTCCCGGGTCATGCGTCGATTCACCTGTTTCTGCATCAACCTGAGCTGTCTTTTGCCATTATAGCAAAGATTCCGGACTTCGGCGGATGATTTTTCGGAAAACCGGCGAATTGCGAACACGTCTGGATTTGTTCGTGCTGAAATTTTACATTTAGGAAGGACACAACGGACGGGAGGCATCCATGAGCAAGGACAACGGGCTGGAAGGCTTGCCGCCGCGGGGAGCGCTGTCGCTGATGTACAGGATGTACAGGAGCGTGCTGCCGGAAGTGCGGCGCGAGCTGGATCGCATCCGGCAGGCGGCGGAGCGGATTCCCGACCCCGAGCTGCGCCGGCAGGCGCTGGCGAGCATGGGCAGCAAGCAGTTCCACTGCGAAGGGGGCGCCGTCTACGCGGCGGTCGGCGACGGAAGCTTAAGGCGCGTGCTGATTCCGCTCATCGTCGCGTTCCAGACGATCAGCGACTACCTGGACAACCTGTGCGACCGCAGCACCTCCATGGACGCGGGGGATTTCCGGCTGCTGCACCAGAGCATGATCGACGCGGTGACGCCCGGCGCCGAACCGAAGAATTACTACGCCCTCCGGCGGGAACAGGACGACGGAGGCTATTTGCATGCCCTGGTCCGCCAGTGCCAGTCGTGCATCGACCGGCTGCCCTCATATCCGCTGGTCAGGGACGCGGTGCGCCGGCTGGTCGGATTGTACCGGGATCTTCAGGTTTACAAGCACATCGCCCCCCGGATGAGGGAAGGGCAGCTCAAGGCCTGGTGGCAGAGCCATCGCGCCTTCGGCCGGGATTTGTGGTGGAACGAATTTGCCGCCGCGACGGGCTCGACGCTGGGTGTGTTCGCCCTGTTCCAGGCCGCCTGCGATCCGAATCTGGACCAGTCGGTCACGGACCGGATCGTGAGCGCCTATTTTCCCTACATCTGCTGCCTGCACATCATGCTGGATTATTTGATCGACCAGTCGGAGGACGAAGCCGGCGGCGATCTGAATTTCTGCAGCTTCTACGAAAACGGCGAGCAGATGACGGAAAGGCTTCTGTGGATCGCGGAACAGGCGCGGCGCTCCGCGTTCACGCTCCCTTCTCCCCGTTTTCACCAGATGGTGGTGGAAGGGCTTATCGCCCTTTACCTGTCCGATCCGAAGGTCCGCGACCGCAAGGTGGCGGATACCGCGCGGGCCATGATGCAGGGAGGTCCGTTGGTCAGGCTTTTCTTTTTTGCCAACAGCCGATGGATCAGAAGAACGCAGTCGCCTAAAACGGGAGTGGAGGTTGTCTGATGGCCGTGGTCAAAAGGATTGCCGTTCTTACAAGCGGCGGGGATTCGCAAGGGATGAACGCCGCGGTGCGGGCCGTCGTCCGCAGCGGACTCGTGCACGGGCTGGAGGTGTACGGCATCCAGCGGGGATATCAGGGGCTCTTGAACGGGGAAATCCGCGAAATGGACCTGCGCAGCGTGGGGGATATCCTGCAGCGGGGAGGAACGATCCTGCAGACCGCCCGGTGCCAGGAGTTCATGACCCCGGAAGGCCAGCGCCGCGGGGCGGAAATGCTGCGGAAGCACGACATCGACGCCCTGGTGGTGATCGGCGGCGACGGGTCCTATCGCGGCGCGCAGAAGCTGAACGAACTGGGCATCCGAACGATGGGCCTGCCCGGGACCATTGACAACGACATCGCGTTTACGGATTTTACCATCGGGTTTGACACCGCCGTCAGCATCGTCGTGGACGCCATCAACAAGCTGCGGGACACGATGACGTCCCACGAGCGGACTTCGGTGGTCGAGGTGATGGGACGCCACTGCGGGCACATCGCCCTTTATGCGGGCCTGGCCAGCGGGGCGGAAGTGATCCTGGTGCCGGAAGTTCCCTTCGATTTGCGGGAAATTGCCGAGAGGCTCCGCGAAAGCGCCGAAAAGGGCAAGCGCCACAGCATCATTGTGGTGGCGGAAGGCGCCGGCAAGGGCGAGGAAGTGGCGAAGAAGCTGACCGAATTTTGCGGCATCGAGCCGAGGACGACGGTGCTCGGGCACATTCAGCGGGGCGGCTCGCCCACCCACAATGACCGGATCCTGGCCAGCCGGCTGGGCGATTTCGCGGTGCGCCGGCTGATCGCCGGCGATTCCGGGAAGGCGTGCGGCGTGATCAAAGGGGAACTGGTGGCCACCGACTTCGACATCGTGGTGAACACGAAAAAGCCTTTTGACATGGAATTGTACGAACTGGCCATGCGGTTGTCGCAATAATCGGCATGAAATCGGACGGGTCCGGACCGCAGGGCGCGCGCCCTGCCATCCGGACCCGTTGTCGTTTCGGTCCGAATTTTACGTTCCGGAGCCCGCTTCCTCCGCGTCCTTTTCCCTCACGGCTTTATCCGCCAGCGTATAATCCACGCCCGCGGTATATTTGTTCCCCGCGTTCCAGAGCAGGAATTCGTCGACGCCGGTGTCCGCCAGCGCCCGGATCTGCGCCTCGACTTCCTTGACGCCATACGGAATGTAATGCCCGCTGCCCAGCCATTTGGCGGTGAAATCCTGGATCCAGGGGCGGATGATCGGCCTTGCGTCGCCCAGTTCGGCCAGCTTTTCGTGAGTATCCTCCATCGCGCCCTTGACCGTGGCGTAGGGCGCCTTGTCGGGATCCTTCTGGCCGAACCACCCGGTGGAATAGTGACTGGGGTAGACCATGGGGCAAATGACGTCCACATGGCTGGAAATTTTCACGAAATCCTGCCCGATCCCCTCCGCGGCCGGCACCGATGCGGCGTATCCGAAAATGTCGACGGAGACGCGGACGCCCAGGGGCCGCAGCCGTTCCCGCGCGTATTCCACGAAGCCGGCGACCACGTCGACGCGGCTCTCCTCCGTCTTCGCGTATTTCAGTTTGTCGGCCCGTTTCTCGAACCCTTCGGGAAACCGCACATAGTCGAACTGGATTTCCTTGAATCCCAGCCTGGCGGCTTCCTCGGCCACGGCGACGTTGTACTCCCAGACTTCTTTCACGTAGGGATTGACGAAGTGGTCTTTGTTGCTGTTTTGCCAGAGCGTACCGTCGGGGTTGAGGAACGAGAGGTCGGGGCGTTTCTTGGCCAGCACGCTGTCCTTGAACACGACGATGCGGGCGATGGGGTACACGTCATGCTCACGCAGTGTGTCCATGAGCTTCCCGATGTCCTTGATATAGGACTGGGAGGATTCGTATTTGGCCAGTTCCGGGTGGTCGGTCGGGAAGGTGATGTAGCCCCGGTCGTCCTTGATGTCGATGACCATCGCGTTCAGCTCGGTCCGGTCGACCAGGTCGAGCAGTTCCCGCATCCTGGCCCCGCCCGCGCTGTACGCGGTGACGTAGATGCCCTTGATCTTGGGGGCGTCGGGCTGCGGGTCGGCCGTTTGCCCGTGTTCGCCGTCCGTCTGTCCGGCCTGTCCGCCGTCTTGCGTGTTTTCGCCGGCGGCGCCGTCGGGCCGGAGGGATTCCGCCAGCATGGATCGAATCATTCCGATTTGCGTCGAACCCGTCGTGTCCTGGTCGGACTGCAGCAGGGATTGCATCAGCAAAAAAAAGGCAAACAGCACGTCCATGTGGCTCGATCCCCCATAAGCGCTTTCCCTATGATTATATACGAACGAGCCGCTTTGATGCATCTTGATGCAATTTGTCAACAATTGGCGGGAACGGACGGAGCGGGGGCGCAATGGAGGCGGTTCGGCAGGTGCGGGCAAGCCGGCGGGAAGGAACGCGGGCCGGACAGGAAAATGAAGTCTTGCCGGAAACCGGAGGACGGTTTCGCTGGTGTTGGCCATCCCGGTTGTGCTATAATGAACTGAAAATTTCAATTGGAAGCCATTTTCATTAGCGGAAAGGGCCCCAAAACAAAAGGAGATTTGGATATATTGAACGCATTTGAACGATTCGGTCTGGAGCCGGAACTGCTCCAGGCCATCTCCGAGATGGGATTTGAGGAACCGACGCCCATCCAGGAAAAGGCGATTCCCGTGGCTCTGGCCGGACGCGACATGATCGGCCAGGCCCAGACGGGGACAGGCAAGACGGCGGCGTTCGGCATTCCTTTGCTGAGCCGCATTTCGCCGCAGGAGGACCGCATCGTCGCCCTGGTGATGGCGCCCACGCGGGAGCTGGCCATCCAGGTGGCGGAGGAACTCGGCAAACTGGGACGGCCCAAAGGAATTCGCACCCTGGCCATTTACGGCGGACAAAGCATCGATCTGCAGATCCGGTCGCTCCGGCGCCGGCCACAGATCATCATCGGCACACCCGGCAGGCTGCTCGACCACATCAACCGCAAGACGATCCGGCTGGATGACGTGCGGATGGTGGTGCTGGACGAGGCGGACGAAATGCTGGACATGGGCTTCATGGACGACATCCAGACGATCCTGGGCCTCGTGCCGCCCGAGCGCCAGACGCTCCTGTTTTCGGCCACGATGCCGACCAATATCCAGAAGCTGGCGCAGCAATTCCTGCGGAATCCGGAGCACATCTCCGTGGTGCCGAAGCAAGTGAGCGCGCCGTCCGTCCATCAGTTCTACCTGGAAGTGCAGGAACGGATGAAATTCGAGGCGCTGTGCCGGCTGCTGGACATGGAGCCGCCGGAGCTGGCCATCATCTTCGGCCGCACGAAGCGCCGGGTGGCGGAACTCACCGAAGCGCTCATCAAGCGGGGATACGCCGCCGACGGGCTGCACGGCGACCTGTCGCAGAGCCAGCGCGACACCGTCATGCGCAAGTTCCGCGAAGGCAGCATCGACCTTCTGGTGGCCACCGACGTGGCAGCCCGCGGGCTGGACATCAGCGGCGTGTCGCACGTCATCAATTTCGACGTTCCCCAGGATCCGGAAAGCTACGTCCACCGCATCGGCCGGACGGGCCGCGCCGGCAGCGAAGGCACGTCCTGGACCTTCGTCACGCCGCGCGAAATGGACCATCTGCGGTTTATCGAAAAGGTGACGCGGCACCGCATCGCGCGCAAGCCGCTGCCGTCGCTGGCGGAGGCGATCGAAGGCAAGCAGCGCCTCATTGCCGAGCGGCTGCTGGAGACGCTCCGCAGCGGCGGGGAGGAAGTCGGTCCGTACAAGTGGCTGGCCATGCAGCTGATCGAGCAGCACGATTCCGTCCAGCTGCTCGCCGCGGCGCTGAGATTGCTGGCCGGCGAGCGGAAGGACGTCCCCGTCGAGCTGACGCCGGAAGATCCCGTGCGCACCCGCAAGCGCAAGACCGACGGGCGCTCCGATACCGGAGACGGCCGGCGGTACAATCAGGGGACGTGGTCCGGCGGGTCGGGATTTTCCGGTTCAGGCGGCCGCCATCGCCAGGGCGACCGCCGGCGGGACGGGGGAGACCGCGATCGCCGCGACCGCGACCGCGTGCGGGGCGAGGACGACCGGAACGACGGCCGCCGCGGACGCGG
>Ga0181858_1001658_pt1 | contig 10814 bp, 12 predicted proteins | sample NewIslPassag4_SG_FD_130749 | JGI IMG/M metagenome (GOLD analysis project Ga0181858, IMG submission 130749) | Feedstock adapted compost microbial communities from Newby Island compost facility, Milpitas, CA, USA - Passage 4_SG | ecosystem: Engineered > Solid waste > Feedstock > Composting ...
CGGGTCCGAACTAGGCGGTTCCGAAAGGTTGACAAAGTTCCATATAGCGAGAAAGCACGCTTTTCAGCCCTTTCGCTTCCCAATAGGAAGTCGGAAGGGCATTATTGATGTTCCGGGACATTTCCCATGGTCCACGTCGGGAGTTGGCTATCATTAGACAAGCCCATTCGGGTACGCCTAAGGCTCTTAGTTCGCGGATTCGGGTTCTCACCCGTTTCCATTGCTTCCATAGACACATCCTCAGCCTTCGGCGAATCCATTGATCGAACCGTTCACAGTGGTTCTTCATGGAGGCCAACCGGAAATAGCTGACCCATCCCATGATGTATCGGTTCAATCTCCGGATTCTTTCCTCCATCGGCATCGACCGGGAACGGCTCGTAATCTCCCGTACCTTCTCCTTGAATCGGGAGATGGTTCTCGGAGCGACCCGAATCGTCGCCTTCTTGTCTGACAGAAAGCTGAAGCCCAGAAATGTGCGTTTCCATGGTCGGTCTACCGCACTTTTGTCCCGGTTCACCTTCAGTTTCAGCTTTCCCTCCAGAAAGCGAATCACCGATTCCATGACACGTTCTCCCGCGCGTTTGCTGGCTACAAAGATGTTGCAGTCATCCGCATAACGGACAAATCTCAATCTCCGTCTGGTCAGTTCCTTATCCAGATCGTCCAACAGGATGTTCGCCAAAAGCGGGCTCAATGGTCCACCTTGCGGTGTTCCTTCCTCTGTCCTGTGACACACCCCATCGACCATCACTCCGGCATTCAGGTACGCCCGGATCAGTTTCAGGATGCGTTTGTCCTTCACTCTCCTTGCCACCCTTGCCATGAGCATGTCATGGTTCACCCGGTCGAAAAACTTTTCCAGATCGATGTCCACCACCCATCTGTAGCCTTCTCGGATGTACCGTTGTGCCTGCAAGACCGCGTCATGCGCTCTCTTCCCCGGTCGAAAGCCGTAGCTGTACCACGAGAAGTGAGCGTCAAAGATCGGGTTCATCACTTGCAAGAGGGCTTGCTGGAGCAGCCGGTCCATCACGGTCGGGATTCCCAACAGCCTCACACCGCCTCCGGGTTTGGGGATTTCCACCCGCCTGACAGGTGCCGGTTTGTAAGTCCCCGCGAGGAGTTTGCTTTTCACGCGTTCCCAGTGTGTACGCAGGTACGCTTGTAGCTCGGCTACCGTTACCCCGTCCACCCCCGGCGCTCCTCCGTTTTGGACGACTCGCTTGTATGCGAGCCGCAGGTTATCCCTGCCCAGCATGCGTTCCAGCAAGTCGCTATGGTCTTCGCGAGAGGAAGGGGCGACTTGTGCCGGTGGAGAACTCGGCGCTCCAACATACCCTCGCGGCTTCACCGCTACTCTTTGTTGGCAGCTCCCTTGCGGGATATTCTGCTGTCTACGCTCTTCACGCGAACGCATCGGCTTCCTCTCTCCTTTCGGTTCGGCCCTTCCGTTTTCCGGCGTCCCGTACTCGCGTACTATGGCCTCTGCTGACTCCTGCGGATTCAGCGCAACCTCTCGATTGCGGTTACGAAGTCACTTCGCGTATTCCGCAGGCCTCCCCAGATAAGAGCGTCATCTTTCCGCCCGCGATCACTGGAGTTTACAGAGCTAGCCATTGGCGGCTTAGGATTTCGTTGTGTCATGGCAACTCATCCGACTAACCCTGCCTCAAATCCAGTTCGTGTACCTTGACCCGTGCGTTTGCCTTAAGGCTTCCTTCAGATTCGGCCTCGCGACCGACACCCTTGCCCTAGGCTAATGGTAGGCGCTCGCCAGCCCCCATTCCGGACTTTCACCGTATAGATGACGCCCATGCTGGGCGTACAAAAAGAGGCGCGCAGGGAAACGGAATCCCTGCGCGCCTTTCGCGTCCCCGGAAACGCTTACGGTTTGCGGATCTGGCGAAGGTACGACTTGATCGTTCCGAGGTGGACGCCCTCGTGGTACATCGAGTAGTTGAGGGCTTCGCCGATCGTGTGGAAGGTCAGGCCCGACGGAAGCGGGTACGGCTTATCCAGCGGGGTGTCCAAACGGCCCTCCAGGCTTTCGCGGATGCGTTCCGGCTGCTCCTCCAGGCGGGCGATGATCTCCTCGAGGCCCGGCACGTCACCCTCCCAGGTCCCGGGCGATGAATCGCGGCCGAACCATTTTGCGTAGCCGTCCGGCGCCCGGGATGGCAGCCCGGCGATGCCGAAGGCCAACCGGTCCGTCGTCGCGACGATGTGCCCGAGGTTCCAGCGGATGTTGTTGCGGAACCCTTCGGGAATGACGTCCGCTTCCGCGGCGGTCACATCCCGGGCCACGGACAGCGTCGCCTTGCGGATGAACGGCAGCTGGTCCAAAACGTTGACGCCCATGTTCCTTCGTCCCCTCCAGCGGAAAAAATTTGTTTCCACTCTGATTATAGGAAAACTTTTCCCTCCGGCGCAAAGGGTCGGTTGCCGGCGCGCAAAAAAACCCGGAACGGGGCGTTCGCCCGGCATTCCGGGATCCTTGCGCGGTCGGAGCGATCCTCTCCTATTTGAACAGCCGGAACAGGTACATGGCCAGGGACAGCACGGCGCTGATCAAGAGGCAGGTCACGATCGGGAAATAGAACCGGAAGTTTCCCGACTCGTACCGGATGTCCCCCGGCAGCCTGCCCAGGGGGATGTGCTTGCCGCCCACCTGCCACAGAAGGCCCGCGATGATCAAAATGGCGCCGATGAAGATCAGGGTTTTGGCCACCGGATTCATGTCCATCCTCCCCGCTGCCGTTTGCGTCATGCTCCTTATTCTCATGCAAATTTTATCATACATGACGGCGGCGGGGGGCTGTCAACCGGGCTTGCGGGCCGGCCCGGCGGCCCTCATTTCGGGCGGAGCATGCGCCGTTCCAGGAAGGCGACGGCCTGGTACATGAACGTCGCCACGGCGGCGATGACGAACAGGCTCATGATGACGAGCGTGAAATTGAACACCTGGAACCCGTAGATGATCAGGTAACCGAGGCCGATCCGGGCGACGAGAAACTCTCCGACGATGACGCCGACCCACGACAGGCCGACGTTCACCTTCAGGGTGGACACGATCGTCGGAAACGACGCCGGCAGGATGACATGGCGGAAGACAGCCCAGCGGCTGCCGCCGAACAGGCGGACGACCTTCACGTAGTTCGGGTCGACCTCGCGGAAGCTGTTGAACACGACGATCGTCGTAATGATGACCGTGACCGCCAGCGCCGTGCCGAGGATCGAGGCAAATCCGGGACCGAGTCCGACGATGAGCAGGGGCCCGAGGGCGACCTTGGGCATGCTGTTCAGGACGACGAGAAACGGGTCAAGCACGCGGGCCAGAAACCGGGACCACCAGAGCAGCGCCGCCAGGGCGGCGCCGCAGACGGTGCCGAGGAGGAACCCGGCGAACGTTTCCAGCGTCGTCGCCCACACGTGGGGCAGGAGCGACCCGTCCTTGAGCTTTGCGATCAGGAGTTCCCCGACCTTGCCGGGATAGCTGAACAGCAGGACGTCGATCCAGCCGTTGCGCCCGGCGATTTCCCAAAGGACGAAAAACAGCGCGAGCAGCACCCACTGGGTCAGGCGCACAAACCTTTTGAGCCGGCGCTCCCGCCGGGCATGGCGGGCGAACACTTCCGTTTCCAGAGGCGCTTCCTCCGCCTGCGCCCGCTGCAAGGAGCGGGCGGTCGGCCGCACCTGATCAGCCATCCGGAATTCCTCCTTCCTCCTCCGTTTTGAGTTCTTCCCAGATGGTCCGGAAGATCTCGTGGAAGCCCGGCTGTTCCCGCGCCGTGAAGGGCAGTTCCCGGCGGATTTCCCCGGGAACGGCGATTTCGCGGCGGATCGTTCCCGGGTTGCGGCCCATGACGAGCACGCGGTCGCTCATCGCGATCGCCTCGGAGATGTCGTGGGTGACGAGAAGCGCAGTCTTGGCGTGGCTTTTGAGCGTCTTCCACACCAGATCCTCCAGCTGGAGCTTCGTCTGGTAATCCAGGGCGGAGAAGGGCTCGTCGAGCAGCATGATTTCCGGCTGGACCGCCAGGGTGCGGACGAGCGACACTCTCTGCCTCATCCCCCCGGACAGCTGGGACGGGTACAAATGCTTCGCCTGCGCAAGCCCCATCTCTCCCAGCAGGTAGTCCACATAGTTCCGGTTTTCCTCCGTCAGCCGGTTCGTCATCTTCAGGCCGAACAGGCAGTTGCCGAGGATCGTCTTCCACGGAAACAGGTAATCCTGCTGCAGCATGTATCCGACCCTGGGAGAGGCGCCCCGGACCGGCTCGCCGTAGATGCGGATGTGCCCGGCGCTCGGCTTGAGGAGTCCGGCGATCAGGGACAGGATCGTCGACTTGCCGCAGCCGCTCGGTCCCACGAGGCTCACAAACTCGCCCGGGCGGATGGCGAAGTCGATGCCGCTGACCGCGAGCAGCGGGCTTTTTTCCGTTACGTACACCATGGAAACGCGGCTCACTTCCACCGCATGGACGATAGGCCATCCCCCCTTTCTGTTGAAGCCGATCGGCGTCAGGGGCGTTCCGCTTTGCGTGTTCTCCGTGCGCGCGCCGTCAGCGGTTCATCGCCCGGAGCCCGAATTCGTTATCCACCAGTTCGCCGTGGGGCACGCGTTTCGGCAGCTCTCCCGCCAGCTCCATGATGTCCTGCAGGTGGTTCCATTCGGTTTCGTCGATGAGCGGATCGGTAGCGTAGGATCCCTGGTCCCGGTACCGCTCCACGACCATGCGGATGATGTCCATGTCCGTGTCGCTGAAGAACGGCTGGACCGCGCGGGCGATCTCATCCGAGCTTTTCTCCTGCACCCACCGCTGGGCCCGGTAGATCGCGTTGGTGAACTTCTGGATCAATTCGCGGTTTTCATCCATGTAGCTTTTCTTCGTCATGAATGCCGTGTACGGCAGGTGGCCGCCCTCCGTGCCGAAGGAAGCGACGATGTGGCCGACCCCGCTCTGTTCGAACACGGTGGCCGTCGGTTCGAACAGCTGCACGAAATCGCCGGTGCCCGACGAGAAGGCGCCCGGAATGTTGGCGAATTCGATGTTCTGGATGAGCTCCATGTCGCGGTGCGGATCGATGCCGTGCATCTTCAGCACGTATTCGCCGGCCATCTGCGGCATCCCGCCCTTCCGCTGGCCGAGAAAGACGGAGCCCTTCAGCATCTCCCAGGAAAAGTTATCGATCGGCTGACGCGAAACGAGGAAGGTGCCGTCCGTCTGGGTCAGCTGGGCGAAGTTGATAACCGGATCGTCCGACCCCTGGGCGTACACATAGATCGACGTCTCCGACCCGACCAGGGCAATGTCGATGCCGCCGCTCAAGAGCATCGTCATCGTCCGGTCGCCGCCGGGCGTCGTCATCAGATCCACTTCCAGCCCTTCCTCTTCGAAGAACCCTTCCGTCATGGCGACATAGAGCGGCGCGTAAAAGAGGGAACGGGTCACTTCCCCGAGCGCGATCTTATCGCCGGACGGCCCGCTCTCCTTCCCCCCGCACGCGGCGAGGAAGATGAGGAGGCCCGGAATCAGGATCGCCATCCATCTTTTCATCCTGTCCTTCACGATAGTCTTACCTCCCGAAGCGATCTCCGCAGGTGATGGATCGTATGTGGGATATCATATGTGAAAGCCCACGAAAGGGTTAACCGATTAAAGCGCCTTCTGGGCACAAAAAAAGCGGCCGGCCCCGGGACGATGCGTCCCGGCCGCTGCCGCGCCGCAGCCATTCATTCGGGAAAATTTTCACCCAATGCTTCCGCGGCTCCTGTCGAAAGGATGCCGCAGCGATCGATTCATGCGGTTGCCCGGGAAATGGAGGACCGGGTGGCTGCCCGGCTACCTCGGAGGCTGCCGCACAAGGGATGCCTGCGCCCGCCGGACGAGCTCGCGCACGAGCTGGCCGCCGATCCTGCCGCCGATCTTGCCCGCCTGTTCCGTCGTCAGATGCCCGTTGTATCCGCGCGTAAGAGGAATGCCTTCCCGCATCGCCACCGCGTATTTCAGCTCGTCCGGACGCGACGGATCGACCTGATACCCAAGCTGGCGCATCACTTCGCCCTTGAGCTTGTCCATCCCCCCTTCCGCCTGGGGAATGAGGATCGTTCTTCTTCTCCTTCTTGCCACCTGGCTCACCTCCCTTTCGCGCCTGCGCCCGCTCAGGCACACCGTTTTTGCTTACGGTGCCCCGCACCGCCGGCCGCTATGCGGCTGTCGGAATTGGCGCGCTAGCGCGACAATGGCGACAGCCCATTGTAAGCGTTATCAACAACCGGTATAATAAAAGTATCCCGTCTGCTCAAACTATCGGGAGACGGCTGCGCGGGAAGGGGGCGGTTGGGAATGACCGGAAGGATGGTGCTCGCGCTCATGCTCATCGTCTGCAGCATCGTCACCCTGACGGCGACCGCGGACGCGCCGCCGAGGGAATACGGAGTCGACATGATCACCGCCCACCGGGGCGCCTCGTCCTACGCACCGGAAAATACCGTGAGCGCCATTCTGCTCGCCATCGAACAGCGGGCGGGGACCGTGGAAATCGATGTCCGCATGACCGCCGACGGGCACGTGGTGCTGTCCCACGACGATTCGCTCGTCCGCACGGCGGGGGTGCCGCTTGCGGTTTCCGGGACCCGCCTCGAAGACCTGCAAAGGCTGGACGTGGGCTCCTGGTTCGGCCCGCAATTTCGGGGGGAAACGATCCCGACGCTTTCGGACGTTCTCGAACTGACCCGAGACCGGGTGAAGCTGAACATCGAGATCAAGATGGACGGCTCTCCCGTTGAACTGCCCGAGGCCGTCGCCGACCTTGTGCTCAGGCACGGCGCCGCCGGCCGCGCCATCCTCACTTCCTTCGATCCGGAAGCCCTCTACCGGGTCAAACGGGTGTCCGGGGATCTTCGGACCGGCCTCATCATCGGCTCGATCCGGCAACTGGGCCCGGACCTGTTCCAGAACCCGCTCATCGACGCCCTCAGCATCCGCAGTTCCCTCGTCAACCGCGGCGTCATCGAGCGGGCGAGGCGGTACGGCAAGCAGGTGTTCGTATGGACGGTCAACCGCCCCGACGAGATGAAAAAAATGGCCCGCTACGGGGTCAACAGCATCATCACGGACAAACCCGACGTCCTGTTCCGGGTGTTGTTCTAGGTGCCGCCGAACCGTCCGCCGGGCCTCACCCGATGGCGTTCGATCGAATCGGGCACTTCCTTGAGCGATGTGACGGTCACATAGACGCTTTTGGGTTTCACGCGGATTTCCGCCCGATTGTATTCCCACTCCGTTTCGTTCGCAATGTGGATCGCATGGATCCCCGTCTCGAGAGCGGGCAGGATGTCCGTCCGGGCGGAGTTGCCGACCATCCAGGTGTTGAGCGGGTTCCCGCCCGTTTCCTTCACGACCTGCCTCATCGCCGCCGTGTCCTTGTGCTGCACGATGTAGATCCGCTTTTCGAAATAGGTTTGGAGGTTCAGCTGCTCGATTTTCCGTTTTTGGACGAGCGGATCTCCTCCCGTGTACAGGCACAGGCGGTTTCCCCGCTCCTTCAGCTCTTCGAGCGTCTCCTCCATGTGGGGATACGGTTCGAACTGCTGTTCGTACACGTCGTGCCCCAGCTCGTACAGCCATTCCTTGTCGGAAAGTACGGGCTTTTTCCCCGTCAGTTCGCAAAAATATTCGTAGGTTTCGATCAGCGAAAGCGGAAACCGCTCCTTCTTGAAGCCGTGCCTGTGCACGCCCTCCAGGTCGAATTCGAGCTGTTTCCGGAGAATGGCCTCGTCCGGAATGCCCGGAAACCAGGCTCCCATCCGTTCCGCGAAGCGCCGCAGCACCTCGTTGAAATACTTGTTGCAGTGGATGAGCGTATCGTCCAGATCGAAAATGACCGTCTGTCTGTCCATGAATGCGCATCCCCTTTCCCTAACTAATGTATGGGAAAAAGGGGTCGCTGTCCAGAGAGCGGCGGCCCACGGGCTTCTGTTTGCCGGTCCGGCCTTTACCGGGTCACCTCGCCGCAGAGGATCCGGTCGCCCGCGTCCCCGGCGGGTTTGGAGAAATAGTCGTCCGCCCGGGCGTGCACGACGAGCGAAGTTCCCCTTCCCCTGAGGAGCGAGTTGCGGTTTTTCGGGCGCAGGCTCAGCCGGTTTGTCAGGAAATCGGCGACGGCCCGGCCGTTCTCATCCGCCGCCAGGTTCGGCAGGTCCCCCGCATGCGGGCCGTGCACGTCGAGGAACCCGTGCACCGCCCGGTACGGATTGAAATGGGCGCCGGCCGAAGCGAAATCCGGGCCCCGGCAGACCGCCTTCTCGTGCACGTGGAACCCGTAGACGCCGCCCGGTTCGAGACCGTTCACCTCCACCTGGAAGCGGACTCCCATATTTTGCTGGGTGATGTGCACGGTCCCCCGCTCCGTTCCGTTCGCGTCCCGAAGCCGCACCATGATGGAATCGTGGGCAAAGGGCGCTTTTTTGCTCTCCGGGCCTCCAAGCGACAATGCCGCCGGTTCCGCGAACGCGCATCCCGCGAGCAGAACAAGCGGCAACATGAACAGAACGGCCCTCAAAGCCCGGGTACGGACAGTCGGGATTCGTCCGTTTTTCCGCATCGGCATCGCATCCTTCCGTTGGTCCATATCCTGCAATCGTTAACAATATGAACCAATCCGGAGGCGTTTATTCCCGGCTTTCCATCACGAGCAGGCAGCCCGACCTCACCGTGATGGTTCCTTCCCCGTCCACCAGCTCGTTGCTGATGCCGCGGGACGTGCCGAGCTCCATGCGGAAATCGATGAGCGGGTATCGAAACCCGTTCAGGGTGATCCCCTCCACCACCATCGACAGGGGCAGCAGGGAGATGTAGGGATACCGGCCCTTCGTCAGGCGGGCCGGCATGTGCGGGGTGACGAGGGCGATCCGGTTGGAGCTGTCCATGATCTCGCAGCGGATGCCCCGATCCGCCGCCCGTTTCAGCAGGTGCACGTTCGCGAGGCTGTGGTCCATCCGTCGCCCCAGCCCGCCGAAGATGACGATGCGCCCAGGCGACCGTTCCAGCGCCCGGGTGAAGGCCATCTCGGTGTCGGTGAAGTCCTTCATCACCGGGTCGCAGTCCTCGAATCGCCGGGACTGCTCCATGATCCGGGCCTTCTCCTCCCCGGTCACCGAATCGAAATCGCCGATCGCAAGATCGGGCCGCACGCCGCGGCGCACCAGGAACAGCGCTCCGCGGTCGGCGCCGATCACGTAATCCCCCGGCCGGATCTCGCCGACCATCCAGTCCTCCAACAGCCCGCCGCTGAAAATGACCGCCCGTTTGTCCGCCATGTGCGCCGTTCCCTTCCCTCTCAAAAAAACCTGTGCTCCGCCTTGATCCCGTCCGGACCGAACTCCAGGATGCCGTAGGAATGGTGCGGCTGCCAGCGCTTCTGCGTCGGGGAACCGGGATTGAACAGGAGCACGCCCTCCCTGAGCTCGCGATGGGGCGCGTGGGAATGCCCGAAGATGATGACGTCGACTCCCCGGTCCCGAAAGGCCGACCAGGCCGTCTCCACCGTCGGCAGCCGCCCGTCCCCATGGATCAGGCCGATCGCCCGGCCGCCCGCCCGGATGATTTTTTCCTTTCCAAACTTGTCCCGGATGTCCCAGCCGTCATTGTTGCCGTACACGCCTTCCACCGGCGCGATCGCCTCGAGCTGCCAGGCCACTTCGAGCGCCACCCAGTCGCCCGCGTGCAGAATGAGATCGACCCCCTGGAGGCCCTCCAAGAGCTGGGCCGGCAGGTTTCCCCGGGCCGTCAGATGCGTATCCGACACGACGCCAATGCGCACCATGCTCCCTCCTTCCAGGTTCCGGACCGTTGTCCCGGACAAAGCGGACCGCCTCAATACTGCAGGTCGAGGTCGACGACGTTGACGGAAGGCTTCCGGCCTTCCAGATACTCGCGCAGGTTGGCAAGGAACAGGTCCAGCGCCCTTCCGTTGTAGTGGACCGTTCCGCCCGCGTTGTGGGGCGTCAGGATGACGTTGTCCAGGTCGTAGAGGGGGTGATCCGGCGGCAGCGGCTCTTCCTCGAATACGTCCAGTCCCGCGCCCGCAAGCCTTCCGTCCTTCAGCGCCCGGATCAGCGCCTCCGTGTCGACGGTGCCGCCCCGGCCGACGTTGATGAAGCAGGCGCCCGGCTTCATCCAGCCGAACTTTTCCTCGTCCAGAAAGCGCCGGGTCCGGTCGGTGAGCGGCAGGATGTTCACCACGTAATCGCACCGTGCGAGCATGTCCTTGAGCTGCCCTTCCGTGCAGATTTCATCCGCGTGGGGCGAGGTTCCCGGGGTGCGCTTGTACCCGAGCACCTTCATCCCGAACGCCCTGGCGATCCGGGCCGTTTCCTCCCCGATCGCGCCGAAGCCGAGGATGCCGAGCGTCTTTCCGTGCAATTCGCCGCCGTTCGCCCGGTCGTCCCACAGCCGGCGATTCATCTGGTTGCGCAGGAAAACGTGAATTTTGCGCGTCAGCCCGAGCATCATCGCAAAGATCGTTTCGGACATCGGGATCGGATGCACACCGGAGGCGTTGGTGAGCACAACGCCCCTTTCCTTCAGGCGCCGGAGGGGAATCTGATCCACCCCCGCGTTCCAGGCCTGGATCCATTTCAGCCGGGACCGCGGATCGTCGATTAGCCGCTCGAGCGGCTCGGGATCCCACCCGACCGCGATTTCCGCCCCGAGCAGCCGTTCGTCATCCGCCTCCGCCGCGTCCTTCGGCCAGCGGACGATCTCCCAGCCGGGAGCCGCGCTTAGGATCCGCTCCACGTATTTGTC
>Ga0181858_1001661_pt1 | contig 10810 bp, 8 predicted proteins | sample NewIslPassag4_SG_FD_130749 | JGI IMG/M metagenome (GOLD analysis project Ga0181858, IMG submission 130749) | Feedstock adapted compost microbial communities from Newby Island compost facility, Milpitas, CA, USA - Passage 4_SG | ecosystem: Engineered > Solid waste > Feedstock > Composting ...
AGGCCCCAGCCGCCGCTTTGGGATGGCGCCACATCAGTCGCGCATCGGGGTTGGTGCCGCTCCGGTCGCCGCGGTGGGTGGTGCGAAGGATCCCGCGCCGTGGCGCGGGGATCCTCACGCCACCCGTCTCGGAGGGGGCCGCAGCCGCACGAGTCCATGGTGGCGGGCTGGAGACAGGCCAGCCGGAAGACCGGGCGGGGCCCAGGTACGCACACGCGCCTATACCTGATGGATAGCGTCCGACCTCCTTTCAATGTAGATGCGCCATAGCAGCCCTATCAGGACAGCTTCGCAGGCATTACCGCGCATTTATCCCTCCCCAAACATCCAATCGTCCCGCTTCCTCGTACTGCCACCGATGCGGGTTCATCGGGTGGGGATGGGAGAGGCGCATGGCGGCGATCCCGAAGACAGCATACGCGGCGACTCAGCCCGCGGACGCGCCTGCGTCGGCCGCCGATCGCGCCGCGCTGGCGCGCGCGGCGGTGCGGGCGGTGGCATACGGCGACGTCTTCGACTATCCCCTCACCGCTGCCGAGGTGCACCGGTATCTCGTGGGCGTGGCAGCGACACCCGCGGAGGTCCACGCGCTGCTGCGTGACCCGGCGACGCGGCCCGCGGCGATCGCGACCTACGACGGCTACTTCATGCTCCGGGGTCGGGAGGGAATTGTCGCGACGCGTCGCCGCCGGGCAGCGCTGGCCGCACAAGTCTGGCCGCGCGCCGTGCGCTACGGGCGCGCCATCGCCCGGCTCCCCTTCGTACGCATGGTCGGGATCACCGGCGAACTCGCGATGAACAGCGTCGACGACGGCGCGGACATCGACTACCTGATCGTGACCGAGCCGGGGCGCCTCTGGCTTTGCCGGGCGCTCATCATCGGCATCGTCCGCCTCGCCCGCCACGGCGGCGACATCATCTGTCCCAACTACCTGCTCTCCGAACGCGCCCTCGTGCTGCACGAGCGGAACCTCTACACCGCCCATGAGATGACCCAGATGGTGCCGCTGAGCGGGCTGGAGATTTACGCGCGGCTGCGCCGGCTCAACGACTGGACCGCGCGCTTCCTGCCCAACGCCGAGGGACCGCCCTCCCTGGTGACAACCGACGTCCCAGTCCACGCGGTTGCCCGCGTGCTCGCCGAGGCACCGCTGCGATCGCCGGCTGGGGAGCGGCTGGAGCGTTGGGAGCGGGGGCGGAAGATCCGGCGGCTGAGCCAGGCGCACGGGCCGGGTGGGGAGGCGGCGTTCTCGGCCGACTGGTGCAAGGGCCACTTCGACGGCCATGGCCGCCGCACACTGGCGGCCTACGCGGAGCGACTGCGCGCGCTCGACCTGCTGGATGCCGACGAGGGGTGGGGAACGTGAGCGAGGTGCTGCTGGGTCAGTCCTACTACCTGCGGTTCGACCCCAAGCTGTGGGAGGCGATGCAGCCCTACCCGCCGCTCGGGACCCTCTACGCTGCGAGCTACCTGCGATCCCGCGGCTACGACGTGGCGCTCTTCGACGCCATGCTCGCCGAGTCGGAGGCGGAGTGGACGGCGGCGCTCGACCGGGAGCGCCCGCGCTTCGCCGTCCTCTACGAGGACAATTTCAACTACCTCTCCAAGATGTGCCTCCTGCGCATGCGCGAGGCGGCGTTCACCATGATCCGCGCCGCGCTCACGCGCGGCTGCACCGTGATCGTCGCCGGCTCCGACGCCACCGACCATGCCGCGCGCTACCTGCAGGCCGGGGCCGACTTCGTCCTGATCGGCGAGGGGGAGTACACGCTGGCCGAACTCCTCGACCATCTGACCGGCCGGAGCGACATGCCACGGGAGGAGATCCTGGGTCTGGCCTACCCCGATCCGGCACAACCCGACGGGGTCACGCGCACCCCACGCCGGCCGGACATCCGCGACCTCGACGCGCTGCCGTTCCCGGCGTGGGATCTGGTGGATGTGCCGCGCTACCGCAACATCTGGCTGCGGCGGCACGGGTACTTCTCGATGAACATGGTCACGACCCGTGGCTGCCCCTTCCACTGCAACTGGTGCGCGAAGCCGATCTGGGGCCAGCGGTACAACGCCCGTAGCCCGGAGAACGTCGCAGCCGAGCTGAAGTGGTTGCGCGACACCTACCAGCCCGATCACATCTGGTTCGTCGACGACATCATGGGTCTCAAGCCGGGCTGGCTCCAGCGCTACGCGGACGAGGTCGAGCGGCTCGGCATCCGCACGCCCTTCAAGAGCCTGCACCGGGTGGATCTCTTGCTCCGCGGCGACACGATCGAGGCACTGGCGCGCGCTGGCGCGCAAATCGTCTGGGTCGGAGCCGAGTCCGGCTCGCAGGCCATCCTCGACGCGATGGAGAAAGGGACGAAGGTCGAGCAGATCGCGGAGGCGGCCCGGCGCCTGCACGCCGCGGGCATCCAGGTCGGGTTCTTCCTCCAGTTCGGCTACCCCGGTGAGACCCGCGCCGACATCGAGCTGACGCTGCAGATGGTGCGCGACTGCCAGCCGGACGACATCGGCATCTCGGTCGCCTACCCGCTGCCGGGGACGCCGTTCCACGAGCGGGTGAAGGATCAGCTCGGGGTCAAGCAGAACTGGCTCGACTCCAACGACCTGGCCATGCTCTACCGCGGACCCTTCACCACCGAGTTCTACCGGCAACTCCACGTCGTGGTGCACAAGGAGTTCCGGATGCGCAAGCACTGGCGGGTGCTCCGGGGACTGGCGCGGCGGCCGGGCCAGATCCGTCGCCGCCACCTGCGCATGGCGGCCGCGGCGGCCTTCTACGCCGCGACGCTGCCGCTGGAGCGTCGCCGCCTCGACCGGCTGGAGAGCGTGCCGCACCAGGGTATGGGGCCGCTGAGGCCCGGCATCTCGCCCGAGGAAGCGGCCATCCCGACGCCGCAGTCACCGGCCAAGGGAGACTGAGCAGCCAGTCGGGAGCGCCGGCCACTTGTTTCCGCGGTAGCCGTAGGGGAGACGGTCAGGACGCCAGGGCTGCCGCGACGACGCCAGAGGGAGGGCATCAGGCACCATGGATATCCTGCTGACCCACGGTTATTTCCTTTACCAGGATCCGCACGAGTTGCAGGTCATGAAGCCCTACCCCACCCTCGGCATCCTCTACATCTCGGCCTACCTGAAGTCGCGCGGGTTCGACGTGAAGGTATTCGACTCCACCTTCAGCAGCCCCGAAGAGCAGCGCGCGTACCTGGAGCGCGAGCGCCCGCCCGTCGTCGGCGTGTACGCCAACCTGATGACCCGCCCGCGGGTGATCCAGACGATGCAGGCGGCCAAGGCGATCGGCGCCACGGTCATCGCCGGCGGGCCGGAGCCGGCCAACTACCCGGAGGAGTACCTGGCACGCGGGGCCGACGTGGTGGTCATCGGCGAGGGCGAACTGACGCTCGAGGAGTTGCTGCCACACCTGGCCCGCTACGGGCCGAACGGCATGGAGCACATCCAGGGCATCGTTTACCGCGACGGGGACGGCCGGCTGGTCCGCACCGAGCCGCGGCCCTACATTCCCAAGCTGGACGAGCTCCCCTTCCCCGACCGCGCGGCGATAGACATCCCACGCTACGTGCGCACCTGGCGCGAGCACCACGGGATGGGCTCGGTGTCGCTCATCACCGCACGGGGCTGCCCCTACACCTGTACCTGGTGCAGCCATGCCGTCTACGGCTACAGCCACCGGCGCCGTTCGCCGGAGAACGTGGCCGATGAGCTGGAGCACATCATCGAGATCTACCAGCCCGACATGGTCTGGTACGCCGACGATGTCTTCACCATCCACAAGGGCTGGTTCTTCCGCTACGCCGCCGAGCTGAAACGCCGGGGTATCAACATCCCCTTCGAGACGATCTCCCGCGAGGACCGGCTGAACGAGGAGATCATCCGCACCCTGAAGGAGATGGGCGCCTTCCGTATCTGGATCGGCGCCGAGTCCGGCTCGCAGCGCATCCTCGACGCGATGCGCCGCCGCACCAAGGCCGAGCGGGTGCGAGAGATGGTGCACCTGCTCCAGCGCTACGGGATCGAGGCAGGCATGTTCATCATGCTCGGCTACGAGGGGGAGGAGATGCCTGACCTGGAGGCCACGGTGGAGCACCTGAAGGCATCCAACCCCGACCTGTTCCTCACGACCGTCGCCTACCCGATCAAGAACACGCCGTACTACGAGGTGGTCAAGGACCGGGTCATCCCGCTCAAGCCGTGGGACGAAGGGTCCGACCGGGACTTCACCGTGGCCGGGCGCCACTCGCGCCGCTTCTACCAGTACGCCACGCGCTGGATGGTCAACGAGGTGGCGGCGCACCGGGAGCGCCAGCAGGCGCAGCCCAACTACCGGCGCCTCGCCAAGGCGATGGTGAATGCACGCATCGGCCGGCTGGGGATGCTGGTGACCCAGCACGAGGTGGAGCGAGGGCAGTGATGGCTGCGCCCGCGGCACCCTTCGACGCCGCCGCGCCGAGCTACGACGCGGTTTTCTCCCACCGCACGCTCGGGCGTCTCCTGCGCGCCGTCGTGTGGGAGCACCTGGACGCCACCTTCCACCCAGGCAACCGCGTCCTCGATCTGGGCTGCGGCACCGGCGAGGACGCTGTGCGCCTGGCTCAGCGCGGCATCGACGTGCTCGCTACCGATGTCTCGGCCGGGATGCTGGCCCGCGCGCACGAGAAGGCAGAGGGTGCCGGGGTGGCCGACCGCGTCCATCTGCTCCAGCTCGACCTCCGGCAGCACCCGCTGTCCCTGCCCGCGTCGTGGCGGGGGTCGGACTGCATCGACGGCGCCTTTTCGTCGTTCGGCGCGCTCAACTGCCTGCCCGACCGGCGAGCGCTCGCGTCCACCCTCGCGGACTGGGTGCGCCCGGGCGGGCGGCTCGTGCTGGTGATGATGGGGCCGATCTGTCCCTGGGAGATCGGCTGGCACCTGATCCGCGGCCAACCCCGGCGCGCGATCCGACGCCTCGCGGCGGGCCGGGACGGCACCCTGGCCCACACGGGCGGCGGGGCCTCCGTGCGCGTCTGGTATCCAACTCCCCGGCGACTGCGCGCGGAGTTTGCCCCCGCGTTCCGGCATGTCCGCACGGTCGGGATCGGCGTCCTGCTGCCGCCCTCGTATCTGGCCGGGCTGGTGGAGCGGTGGCCGCGCACATTCACCCGGCTGGCCGCCATCGAGCGCCGCATCGCCGGCCGGTTCCCCTGGCCCTGGCTCGCCGACCACTACCTGATGGTGCTGGAGCGCACCGCCGCCCCGGCGGGTACGCGACCGAACGGGGAGGATCGACCTTGATCACGGGCGAGCAAGCAACCACCGCCGCGCGCATCGGTGACCTCACCCTCGCCTGTCCCCGCTGCCGCGCGCCGCTGGTGCCGGACGGGGACGGCGCCGTTCGCTGCACCGTCGAGGGAGACCGCTTCCCGAACGAAGACGGAATCTGGTGCTTCCTGCTGCCCGAGCGCGAGCGGCGCTTGGCCCAGTTCATGGCCGAGTACGCCGCCGTGCGCCGTGCCGAGGGCCGCGGCGACGACGATCCCAGCTTCTACCGCGCCCTCCCCTTCCACGACCTGACCGGCCGGTTCGTGGACGACTGGCGCATCCGCGCCGTCAGCTACCAGGCGCTCGTGAACCGTGTCCTCCCGCCCCTGGAGACCCGGTGGCGCCGGCCGCTACGCATCCTCGACCTCGGCGCGGGCAACTGCTGGCTCAGCTACCGCCTCGCGCGCCGCGGGCACAGCGTGGTGGCCGTGGACCTCCTCACCGACCTGCGTGACGGCCTTGGCGCTTATGCCCACTACGACGCCGTCTTCACGCCGGTACAGGCCGAGTTCGACCGCCTGCCGTTCGCCGACGGTCAGGCCGACCTCGCCATCTTCAACGCATCGCTCCACTACTCCCCGGACTACGCGACGACGCTGCGAGAGGTGCTGCGCGTGCTGGCGCCGGAGGGGCAGGTAGTCATTCTCGACTCCCCGGTCTACCGGGACGCACGCAGCGGCGAGCAGATGCTACGGGAGCGGGAGGCCGAGTTCACCCGGCGCTTCGGCTTTCCCTCCAACAGCTTGCCCAGCGAGGGGTACCTCACCGTCGGCCGGCTCGACTCGCTCGCCGCCGCGCTCGGCCTCCGCTGGCACACCCACGAGCCATGGTACGGCTGGCAATGGGCGCTCCGACCATGGAAGGCCCGGCTCCGGGGCCGCCGCGAACCGGCCCGGTTCCTCGTGATCACCGGGGAGCGCGCCGAGCCGCTCCGCCCGGGTCCACCGATCGCCCGCCACACCCGCGCCACCCGCGCGCTCTGGCGCCGCTGGCTACGCGGGCGAGCACGCCTCCTCGGCCGGGATCGCTTCGACCGGGCGCGCCTGGAGCGCGTCGCGGGCCGCGACATCGTCGTCTTGCCCGGCGTCTTCAACCCGGTGCTCTTCCGCACCGGCGCCTACCTCGCCGAGGTGGCGGAGAGCCTCGTCCCGCTGGGCGGCAGCGTGCTCGACCTCGGCACCGGCTCCGGCGTGGGGGCGATCGTCGCCGCCCGCCGCGCGGCGCGGGTCGTCGCCGTCGACATCAACCCGGCCGCCGTGCACTGCGCCCGGATCAACGCCGCATCCAACGGCGTCGGTGACCGGGTCGAGGTGCGGCAGGGCGACCTCTTCACCCCGCTCGCGGGTGAGCGCTTCGACCTCGTGCTGTTCAACCCGCCCTTCTACCGGGGCACGCCGCGCGACGACGCCGATCGGGCCTGGCGCTCGGAGGACGTCCCGGAGCGCTTCGCCGCCGAACTGGCAGCGCACCTGGCACCAGGGGGCAGTGCCCTCGTGGTCCTTTCGTCCGACGGCGACGCGCCCGGTTTCCTCCGTGCCGCATCCAGCGCGGGTCTGGCGATCGAGGTGATCGCCGAGCGGGATCTCATCAACGAGGTGCTACGAATTTACCGGATAACCGCGCCGCAATCGTCTCCCCTCTCCCCGGACGGCGAGAGGGGTCGGAGGTGAGGGCCGGATACCGATGCTGATCCTCTACAACCCGCCCAGCAACGCCAGGCGCAAGCCGGTGCTCCCGATGTCACTTCTGGCACTCGGCGCCTTGCTGGAAGGCCGCTACGACTATCGCATCGTCGACGGCAATCTCGAACCCGACCCGGCGGCCGCCCTGGACCGTGCCATCCGCGAGACCGGGGCGCGTTTCCTGGGCGTCACGGTCATGCCCGGCCCACAACTCAGCCACGCCGTCCCCCTCTGCCGCCAGATCAAGGCCCGCCACCCGGAACTGACGATCGTCTGGGGCGGCTACTTCCCGACCCAGCACTACGAGGTCTGCCTGCGCGCCGACTTCGTCGACTACGTCGTCCGCGGGCACGGCGAGGTCACCTTCTTGGCGCTGCTCGACGCGCTTCGCGGCGGCGCCGACCCGTGCACCATCCCCGGTCTCGCCTATCGCCACCCGGACAGCGGGGAGATCGTCACGACCGGGATGCCGCCGATTCCCCACCCCGATCGGCTCCCCGACTACCCCTACCAGCGCGTGGACATGGCCCGCTACATCCGCCCCACCTTCCTCGGCCGCCGTACGCTGCCGCACCACTCCAGCTACGGCTGCCCCTTCTTCTGCAACTTCTGCGCGGTGGTCAACATGGTAAACGGGCGTTGGTTCCCCCAGTCGGCTGAGCGCACCGCGGCGGTCACCCGCCGGCTGGTGGAGGAATGGGGCGTCGACGCCGTCGAGTTCTACGACAACAACTTCTTCGTCCACGAGGCGCGCACCGCCGAGTTCGCTGAGCGCATCATGAACCTTGGCATCGCCTGGTGGGGCGAGGGGCGCATCGACACCCTGTGGAAGTACTCCGACCGCACGTGGGAGCTCATGCGGGACTCGGGCCTGCGCATGGTCTTCCTCGGCGCCGAGTCCGGCTCCGACGAGACACTGCAGCGCATGAACAAGGGCAAGAGCGCCTCGACCGAGAAGACGCTCGCCATCGCCGAGAAGATGCGCCGCTACGGCATCGTGCCCGAATTCTCCTTCGTCCTCGGCAACCCGCCCGACCCGGAAGCGGACGTGCGCCAGACACTCGACTTCATCCGCACCGTCAAGCGGGTCAACCCGGATGCCGAGATCATCTTCTACATGTACACCCCGGTGCCCCTGGCCGGAGAGCTCTACGAGCAAGCCAAAGCCAGCGGCTTCCGCTTCCCCGAGACGCTGGACGAGTGGATCAGCCCCGAGTGGCAGGAGTTCGCCCAGCGGCGCAGCGCGCACATGCCCTGGCTCGACGACCCCCTGCGCCGCCAGGTACACGACTTCGAGCGCGTGCTGAACGCCTACTACCCCACGATCACCGACGCCCGGCTGCGTCGCCGCTGGCGCTGGCTGCTGCGCGGCATCAGCGCCTGGCGCTACCACCTCCGGTGGTACCGCTACCCGTGGGAACTTCAGGCGCTGCAGCGATTGATCGCCTACCAGCGTCCGGAGACGGCGGGGTTCTAAGTCCCACATCTCTCGCCCAGCGCGATACATACCTCATCTTCCGGCATGCGTGGTGCGTTATCCATGTGGGTCGTCGCGTCCTTCTCCAGCTTTCGCTGCTGGAGGAGGGGCAGGGAGTGAGCGATGCGTTGTGACGCATGTCGGCCGACATGCGCCGCAGTGCACAGCCGGCGCAGCACCTGATCTGGTCAGACAATCCTCCCCGCCGCGGAGATGACCTTTTGGTAGTAGGCAGGCTGGGAAAGTCTTGCGTACAGTTGGGTTGGATACGGTACAATACGGGCAACGTATCCGCTTCGGTTTAAGGGAGGTTACCGTGGATCTACGAACCGTTGAAGCTGTTGTGCGACGTCTGTTTACCGACGCCGAGTTCCGTGCCCGTGCAATTGAGGACTCGGCGGCGGCGCTGAGCGAGTACCGCCTGGGTGCTGCGGAGCATGCAGCGCTGAGCAAGCTCTGCCTGCAGCTCGCCGGCGGCCCGAAGCTCAACGCCGGGCCGGTGACGCCGATGGGTTACTGGATCTAACGAGATTGGCCGGACGGAAGACTTGGCAGTGAGGGATGCTCGACGACTATCAGGGTGTCAGAACATGCCTGATCGAGGCTCTCGACGAATGCGCTTTTCCGCCGGCCTTCCGTCGCGTTATCGAGATGCCACTGTCCCAGTGTGGGAAGGCATTGTCTGGAGATGCCAACCCACGCTGGCCCCAACTGGTACTCGCTTCGTGCACCGCCTCAGGCGGTGACGTTCAAATCGGTGCGCGGGTCGCCGCAGCAGTTGAGGTCTTCCTCGCGGGAGCCGATGTCCTCGATGACATTCAGGACGGTGACCCGTCACCGTTGATTGATACGGTGGGCATGCCGCAGGCACTCAACGCTGCGGCAGCCCTTTTAGTCCTTGCGCACGGGATTCTCGATCGTCTAAGCGCTTTTGGGGTGCCGCCCCATCGCGTGCTGTCGTTTACTCGGACACTTTCCGAGAGCGCTCTGCGCGCGGCGGCTGGTCAACACCTGGATCTCACAGCCGAGGGCAGGTGCGGTATCGGGACTGTCGACGCGTTTGAGATCGTCCGGGCTAAAGCTGGAGCATTGGGCGGCATGGCGTCGCGCCTTGGAGCGCTTGTGGGTACCGATGATCCCCACCTGTTGGAACTCTATGAAGCTCTAGGCATGCACGTTGGCACCATTGCGCAGATTACTAATGACTTACATGATGCCCAGTTTGCGGATCTCAAGACCGATGTCGTGCGGAAGAAGCGCACGTTGCCGTTAGTCTACGCGAGCGATCGCCCCAACGAAACGCCGCCACCCACCGGGGGCGTTGACGCGCAGCGGGCTATCGATGTAGAAACCAGAGCCTTCATCGACGTCGTGATCACGGCAGAGCACTACCGTGCACGTGCCATAATCGACGCACTTTCAGATCAGGGGCAGAATGTCGCTCCGCTCGTGGAACTGTTGGGCTAGGAGATGCTGCGGGGCGCTCACGCGAGCGAGACCATAAGAAGAGCCTCTTGGGAAGGCAAGCACCCCCCGTTCTGGCGTTACCGCGCGGGTGGGCTGCTGACTCTTGCCTACATCCTGCTCCTCAGCGTCGCATTGGTGTCAACGAGCCGTACACCGCCGTCAGGAATTGAAGCGCAATGGAATCCCGACGCGAATGTATGGCTCATTTCAAGGGTTGCGCCGATCAGTGCTGCAGCCGATGTGGCGCTCCAGCCAGCAGACCGTATCCTCGAAGTCGACGGAGTCCCGGTGCCTGAGGGTACTCCCTCCGCAAAAACCTCGATCGCTCAGGCAGAGCATGTCCTGGTTCAGCGCTCGACTGATGGACAGCAGGTCTCGGTGCATGTCCAGTCGAGAACCCCGCCCCTGGCAGCGTTCATATTCACTTCGGTCATCACCTTTGCGGTGGGTCTGATTGCCTTCGTTTGGGGGCGTGGAACAGCACCAGCCGCGCTTGCCCTAACCTGTTTCTTTGGCGCAACGGAACTAATCGTTAGCGTCGTTGCGTTCTGGCAGGTTCCCTGGGCATTGGCACTCCATGCGGTACTCCTACCCCTGTCTATCGGTAGCTTCGCTGGTTTCACTCTTGTCTTCCCCACTGAGCAGAGAGTACGCGTCAGCGGGAATCTAAGCCCATACTGGCTCGGTCCACTGTCGGCTTTACCAATAGGTCTGATCGTGCTCGTTACAGCTTTCCGAGCGCCGGGCGTTTTTCAGGCTACGCAATCACTCGTGTACGTCTATGTTATTGCCTGTTTGATCGTTACCGGTGCGCGCTTCGCCTACAGTTGGTGGAGTTCAAGAACATCACGAGCCAGCGAACAGATC
>Ga0181858_1001667_pt1 | contig 10803 bp, 10 predicted proteins | sample NewIslPassag4_SG_FD_130749 | JGI IMG/M metagenome (GOLD analysis project Ga0181858, IMG submission 130749) | Feedstock adapted compost microbial communities from Newby Island compost facility, Milpitas, CA, USA - Passage 4_SG | ecosystem: Engineered > Solid waste > Feedstock > Composting ...
AGCGCCGTCTTGCGACCCTTGTTGCGGCTGGGTGCGCGCCGGCGGCTTTCGGTCTCGCCACCGCTTTCTTCAAAATGCTGGCGGCTTAAGAACTGCTCTACTTCGTTTGCTAAAGCGTCGATATCAACATTCATGGCGCGAAGCAACATCGTAGCGCGCGCGTTCTTTTGGCTGAGCAGCGCGTCCAGGATGTGCTCGGTGCCGCAGAATTCCTGGCCGTACTCCTGCGCAGTGTCGTAGGCCATCTTGAGCGTCAGTTTGGCAGTCTCGCTCAGACCCTTGGCACCGGCGTTTACTACCATTGTCTTAGGGGTTAAATTTAGTGCGATCCGCGCGCGGTCGAGCGTAACGCCCGCGCCTTCCAGGAGCTTGGCACCCATGCTATTGTCCTGTGCCAAAATGCCCAGCAATAGGTGCTCGGTGCCAACGTACGCGCTGCCAAAGCTGCGGGCAATAGCGTCGGCATGCCTTAGACTCTCCAACGCGTTGTTGGTGAGATGGTTCAAAAATTCCTGGAATTCTGCTGAATCTGGAGACATACTCCCATGATACCAGCTTTAGCACTCAAAGGTCAAGAGTGCTAACCGCCAATTATTTCTCTGGTGTACGCTGATTTTCATTCTGTTTTCGGTGCTTCTCCTCCAGCATTTGTTTGCCGATTGCACCAAGAGCATCCATTTCGATCTTGCGGCCGACATCACTATCCAGCTTGCTCCGCAAATACTGACGGCTAATTGCTGCAATAATGCCTGTTATCGCGGCGCCAAAAAAGACAACTATCGTCAACCAGCTCACCCGACCGCCAATCGCCTCACCCCGAAGCTGACCAAATCCCCAGAACACCAGTCCAAGCATCACGCCCAGCACAACCGTGGCTATAAAATACCGCTTACGATAATCCATGCACCTAAATTATATACTAGCTTTCCGGTTCTGGCGTGCCTTGCGGCACTGACTCCAGTTATCACAGAATTTGTAAAACAAAAATAGCTGCAATATCATCCTGCAGCTATTTTTGCATGCGGCTTCGCGCTATCTCTGCGGTGGACTACTCGCCGTGTTCTTCGATGGCTTCGAGCAGGCTGCTCTCCAGCTCGCTCTTCTTCTTGAGCTTGGGCTTGGGTGCAGACTCCTGCTGGGCGGTTTGCTCGGGCTTCTCGGCTTCGATGTCCAGCTCGTAGCCGGTCAGCTTGCTGGCCAGGCGCACGTTCTGGCCGCCGCGGCCGATGGCGATCGACAATTGGTCTTCCGGAACAATCACCTTGGCCTTCTTGTTGGCTTCGTCAACTTCGACTTTGGTCACCTTAGTTGGGCTGAGCGCCTGGGTGATGTACTCGACGATGTCGTCGCTGTAGACGATGATGTCGATCTTCTCTTGCTCGCCGATTTCGCTCATGACAGCGTTCACGCGAGTGCCATGGCCGCCGACGAAGGTGCCGACCGGGTCAACGCCGGGCACGGTGCTAGCTACGGCCAGCTTGGTGCGGATACCAGCCTCGCGAGCCATGCCCTTAATCTCAACAGCACCACTCTCCATTTCGGGCACTTCGGCGCGGAATAGCAATTCCACAAACTCCTTGCAGCCGCGGGATACAACCAGCTGCGGGCCGCGCGGGCCGCGCTCAACATCCTTAAGATATACCTTAAGGCGCTGGCCGGGGTAGTACCGCTCACCCTGGATCTGCTCGCTGCGCGGCATAATGCCCTGTGCTTTGCCAAGGTCGACGCGTACGATGTTGCCCTCTACGCGGTTTACCAATGCGTTAATGACAGTCCCAATCTTGTCTTGGAATTCGTTCATGATAATCTCGCGCTCGGCTTCGCGCAGGCGCTGCAGGATAACCTGCTTGGCGGTCTGGGCAGCCACGCGGCCGAAGTCGCTGACTTTCTCGTGTACTTCGATCTGGTCGCCGATTTGCGCGTCTTTCTTCATGACCTGGGCGTCCTTGAGGCTGATTTCGTACGCAGCATTCTTGACCTCTTCAACCACCTCTTTCATGACGTACGCGTCAACGTCACCGGTGTTGAGGTTCATGGTGACGCGCACTTCTTGCTCGCGATCGCCGTAGTCGCGGCGGTATGCGGCGGCCAGGGCCTGCTCGACGATTTCCTTAACAGTATCTTCGGGTAAATTCTTTTCTTCGGCAATCGCTTTGATCGCTATTGCCAGCTGTTTAAAGTCCATTTCCATATGTTTGTCCTTTCTATGAATGGCCTGACACGAAAAAAGCCGACCTGCCGGCCGACCAATCAATTAAATGATACCAATCCCAAACCCGTCTGTCAAACCGATTTTGCTATTTGGCGGGGTTCTCTGGGTGGCTAGTCTGAAATAATGCCGGAAAGTATTTTCTGGCACTGTCGAGATATTTGCGGGCGGCATTCGCTGTTACCGACCCGCATTCCACGGCGCGGCCAAAACCAAGCGCAATAAATCCAAGCCCCGGCACCCGGATGCCGCGCTTTGGGCCGTCGCAGTTATTCTCGAGGAACTCACGCTGCTGGCGTGCGGAACGCACGAACGAAGGCCCCCGGCCAAGGTATTCGGCATCCTCTGCGTTACTTACAACCTCGCGCGCATGCCTTGCCGACTCGACAGCAACCTGGGATGCTTCAGCTATTATTGCATCTTTAAGTGCAGCGGTAATGGGGTCGTCACCCTGGCCGCCAGCTTCGGTGATCATTCGTTTCAGCTCCCGATCCGTCACTAAATCACCAACAACATTGGAGGCAATCTCCATGCCTGTTAATGCCTGCCCCTGACGCTCGTGCGCCTGTAAAATAGCAGCACCCAAGTCTCTCTCAATCCGGGCGAGTTCGCAACGCAATTCACAGGTTTTGCAGGCTTCGTTCACACGCATATCTTATTAATTATAACATATAACTTAACAAAATACAAATATATAGAGTGCTCGGATGGGCGTGCTAAAATACTTTTTATATGAGCAAAAAAGTCCGGAGGCTGTTTGAGGGGTTTCAGCCAAAACATTATGCCCTCACTATTGATCCTGATCGCGACACGTTACGTGTAACTGGCCATGTGACGGTGGCCGGTCAGAAGGTTGGACGGCCAAGCCAGCGCATCACCTTCCACCAGCATGGCGTAAAAGTAATATCCGCCAAGATTGTCAAAATCGACAAAAAGGGTGAGCGCGAGATTCCGGTTGCGCGCATCAACCACCACAAAAGCCTGGATGAAGTGCGCCTGCACGCCGACGAACTGCTCTACCCCGGCGAGTACGTCGTGTACATGGAGTTTACGGGCAAAGTTAGCTCGGGCATGACCGGTATATATTACTCCGACTACAAGGTGGACGACGAGCCCAAGCGGATGGTCTCTACGCAGTTTGAAAGCCACCACGCCCGCGAGGCTTTCCCATGCATAGACGAGCCGGAGGCGAAAGCAACGTTTGATCTCACCCTCATTTCGCCAGCTGGCGAAATTGCCATTAGCAACATGCCGATCAAAAGCCAGACTAATGAGGATGGCAAGACGATAACCACGTTTGAGACAACACCGCGTATGTCCACATACCTGCTGGCATTTGCCTACGGCGACCTGCAAAAAGTTTCTGCCAAGACCAAAAACGGCGTCGAGGTGGGCGTTTGGTCCACCAAAGCTCACAAACCAGAGGCGCTGGAGTTCGGGCTGGATGTGGCCGTCAAGGCACTCGAGTTCTTTGAGGAGTACTACCACACGCCATTCCCGCTCCCCAAGCTTGACCACGTGGCTATCCCGGACTTTTCGGCGGGAGCCATGGAAAACTGGGGTCTCATCACTTACCGCGAGATAGCGTTGCTGGCCGACCCGGAAACAGTCTCACAAAGCAGTCGGGAGCAAATCGCCGAGACGATTTGCCATGAGCTTTCACACCAATGGTTTGGCAACCTCGTCACCATGCGGTGGTGGGACAACCTCTGGCTGAACGAAAGCTTTGCCAACGTCATGGCTTTTGTGGCAGTCGACCACCTGTTCCCCGAATGGCAGGTCTGGCACAGCTACACTGCCGACGACGGCCTCTCCGCCTTACGGCGCGACGCAATCGCTGGCGTGCAAGCTGTGCAAACAGAGGTGAACCATCCGGACGAGATTAACTCCATCTTTGACCCGTCTATCGTGTATGCCAAGGGCGGACGGCTCATCAACGTCCTCTCCCGCTACCTCGGCGAGGAGGATTTCCGAAACGGCCTTAAGGAATACTTTGCCAAGCACGCGTATGGCAATACCACTGGCGATGACCTCTGGGAGGTGCTCGGCAAAGCCAGCGGCAAAGATGTTGCCGCGTTCATGAAGCCGTGGCTGGAACGCTCCGGTTATCCAGTTGTTACGGTCTCACAAGAAGGGCCTGAGGTTACTATCAGTCAAAAACACTTCCTGCTCGATCCGGCAAAAGCCGACGAAAGCCGCATTTGGCCAGTGCCACTCCTCAGTGACGGCAAAGACGTGCCGGAACTACTAACGACTAAGACAACCGATGTGAAGCTGTCGTCCGACGATTACATCCACCTCAACCGCCATGCATCCGGCCACTACATCGTGCATTACACCAACCCGGAGCACGTAAAGGCCATTGGCGAGCGCGCCCGCGACGGCAAGCTGGATGATTCGGAACGGCTCTTCCTCTTGCACGACAGCTCCATGCTGGCCCGTGCCGGCATCAACTCACTTGCCGACACACTCAACCTCCTGCAGTACTACGAGGACGAAACGAGCGAGCCGGTATGGGACATAATGGCACTGGTGATCGGCGATGCCCGGCGCTTTATCGACAGCGATGAATCGCTTGAGCCGCGCATTAAAGAGTTTATCCGCAAGCTCATCCAAAAGCAGTACGAACGACTCGGTTGGGACCCAAAAGAGGGCGAATCTAGCCACGACACGAAACTGCGCGCCACTATCATCGGCCTCGGCGTCTACGCCGAACACCCGGAGATCCTCTCGCGTGCGCTCGAGCTGTTCGCAGAATACAAGAACGACAGTTCAGTCGTACACCCAGAGCTGCGTAGCATTGCCTTCAGCGCGGCGGTACGCAACCAAACCGAAGGTGCGTTCCAGTACCTCCTCAATCTTGAAGAATCCACCCAAAACGTCGACCTCAAAGAAGACGTCATTGGTGGCCTCTCCAGCACGCGTAAGGAGGATGAAGCCAAGATGCTCCTTGGCAGGCTAACCGACAGTAGCAAAGTTCGGCACCACGACGTTATCCGCTGGGTTGCCGGCATGCTCCGCAACCGCCACGTCCGCCTGCTCGCCTGGAAGTGGGTCCAAGACAACTGGGATTGGATTAAGAAAACATTCGAGGGCGACCACCACTACGACTACTACCCGCGCTACATCGCAAGCTCATTTAACACCGAAAAACTAGCTAACGAATACAAGGCCTTCTTTGAGCCAAAGCTGTCCGAAATTGCACTCAAGCAAAACATTTCGCTTGGCATAGAAGAACTCAACACCCGGATCGCCTGGATCAAGCGCGATTTGCCTGCCGTACAGAATTTCTTCCAGAAAAAATAAATAGGTTTTTCGGTCAGTAGCTTCGCTGCTGTCACGAGCCACTTTCGTTTGAGCAAAAAGGGTGCCACTGGCACTCTTTTTGTGAGTTCCGTTAGCCGGGCTTCTTTCTACAGCAGATGCATCAAGTCGAAAACGTAGCCCGGTGGGTTTTGGTTCTTTTGGCCCAGTCAAAAGAACTCGTGGCAGCAGCGAAGCTGCTGACCGAAAAAAACAATAAACTTTACCCAATTTTGGTCCGATCGGACCATTTTTGTGTATTTTTTGTCTTTGTGTTTAGTTTTGATCTTGATTGCGAGGAATATGGATTACGGGTTGATCCTGGTATGGCGGGGTTGTGAGGGCGGGTTGCAGGATGACGGAGCTAGAGATCGTCAATAAAGGCGGTTACTTCAAAATTCGGTCCCGAGACCTCTATGGCTGCGAGGCGGCACTCGCCTGTCCAGTTGAAGAAGTGCGTCCAGGCTTCGGCAGCGAAGCGCATTTGTTCCTGCTTTTTTGGCGTAATGTATTCCAGACCACTACCGTGCCGGTTGGATTTACGGTATTTTACTTCGCAAAAATAGACGACGCCGCCCTTTTGGGCGATAATGTCGATCTCGCAAAAGCGCGTGCGCCAGTTTTGCAGTACAACTGCGTACCCTTTTGACTTAAGATATTCGGCCGCGGCCGCCTCGGCCTGCCTGCCAGTGCTAAACGTTGTCACTTCTGTCCTCGCGCGTCATTCCCGCCCCCGATCGGAGCCGAGGGCAGGCTCCAGCGGGAATCTAGTCCAAAATAACCCCTTGTTTAAATCCCCTACTGCAAACACCGCCAGTTATCCTGATCCAAACACTTGGATTGGTTTAAAACAGCGGCGGTGCAGCTCGGTGAGGCCATTTGCTTCAATAGCCAGCTGGTGCTCAGTTGTTCCGTAACCAACGTGCTTTTCAAAACCGTAGCCCGGATACTTACGTGCTATTTCGGCCATGTAGCGGTCGCGCGCCACTTTGGCAATGATGCTCGCTGCGCTGACCGCGGGCACGCTGTTATCGGCGTCTATAAGTGCGACACACTTTGGATTATCAGGGAAAAAGTTATAATTACCATCAATAATAATCTGTTCGTACTCCAGCTCAATACAGGCGAGTGCCCGCTCCATGGCCAGGCGCACCGCTTCGGTAAGTCCAACGCGGTCAATTTCCTCGGCCGATACCCATCCCAGGCCGTACGCCAGCGCCGACACACGTATCTCGGCGTCCAGCTTTTCGCGCTGCTTCTTGGTGAGGAGTTTAGAATCCTTAAGACCCTTAATCGACTCGCCCAAAATAACCGCGCCAGCCACCACTGGCCCAGCCCAGCACCCTCTACCAACTTCGTCAACCCCCACGATCATACAACCAGCATAGTATACTTTAACTATGGATACAAAGCCCTTGCTAGCACTGTTCGCGCAACATAATAAAATGGCTCCCCTATAAGGGAAACCATTTTTAAACTCGTTTCGTTATTACCGCCTGCCTGCCATCATTCTCGAGACGCCGCCTGCAACCCGCTCGGCATTAACCCCCAAGACAACTGCTGCAGCTACCACAGCTCCTGCCAACCCAAATTGCAAGGGCTCGTTGCCTATCGTAGGTATAAGGCGGTCAATGGTAGGGTCTTGTTGATACCTGCGGGAAATCCATCAATTAAACCATCAGCAAGCACAGCTGACCCAGTCAAGCCAAGCAAGCTACTTAAGCCAAAAACGACCCGGGTGCGCAGTGTTATCCTCTCCTCATCCTGTGCAGCAGCGGATAGTTCCGGGCTCGCAGTAGGCCCTGTCATGTCTCAGTTAGCCCTCCCTGTGGGATGCAACGGCTTCCTGGAACTTGGCTTCGCGCTCGGCTTCTTCGGCAGCCTTCTTGGCGGCTTCGGCTTCAGCCTCGGCAGCCTTCTCAGCTGCGATCTTGGCGGCCTCTTCCTCGGCCTTCTTGTCAACGACGGTGTTGACAGCCTGGCGGTCGAACTCAACGCTGGTCAGGCGGGCACTCTTACCGGTACGCTCGCGCATGTAGCTCAGGTAGTTGCGGCGGACTTTGCTCCGCTTAACAACCTCTACCTTCAGTACCAGCGGGCTGTGGAGCAGGAAGCTCTTCTCGACACCCACGCCACTCGCGATGCGACGGACAGTGATGCGGTTGGTCAGGCTGCCCTTGCGGTCGGTGCGGATAACCAAACCCTGGAACACCTGGACACGCTCCTTGTTACCTTCGCGGATCTTCTGGTGCACCTTTACGGTGTCACCGCTTTTAACGTCAACAACACCGCCTTTCTTAAACTTCTCTTCGACTTTTTGGATAACAGATTGCATAGTTAATAAACCTCTGTACTTGTTCGCTTTTACGAAAGTATAGCATATCTGTTACCATAAGAAAAGTACCAAGTGGAGGAAAATATGGACTACGGCAAGGCCGCTCTGGAGCGCCACAAGGAGCTGAAGGGCAAGATAAAAGTTGAACTGAAAGATACGCTAGACACTCGCGACAAGCTGAGCACGTACTACACCCCTGGCGTCGGTGCGGTAAGCAGCTACATTGCTGAGCACCCTGAAGAGGCACGGAAATATACCTGGCTTAATAACAGCGTGGCTGTGGTAAGTGACGGATCTGCTGTGCTTGGGCTTGGCAATATTGGTCCCAAGGCGGCGCTGCCGGTGATGGAAGGCAAGTGCATGCTCTTTAAGCACTTCGCTGGTATTGACGCCGTGCCGATCGTTTTGGACGTACACTCCGCTGACGAGATTGTTGCGGCGGTCAAAGCTATCGCACCAAGTTTCGGTGGTATTAACCTGGAGGATATTGCCGCACCGATCTGTTTTGAAGTTGAGGAGCGGCTCAAGGCCGAACTAGACATTCCGATTATGCACGACGACCAGCATGGCACCGCTGTAGCCACCCTTGCAGGGCTGATTAATGCCATGAAGATCACTGGCCGAAAACTGGAAGAGGCCAAGATTGTCGTGGCTGGCGCGGGCGCTGCTGGGACCGCTATCGTCAAGCTCTTGCACCGCTACGCGAAGCCGCGGATGTTTGTCGTGGACAGCAAGGGTGTTGTCAGCGCTAACCGCACTGATTTGAATGACGAAAAGAAGAAGTTGCTAGAATACACTAACTTCTCGGGCGTCGATGGCTCGCTTGAGGACATCATTGCGGGCGCCGATATCTTCATCGGTGTGTCCAAACCCGGCCTGCTGACAGCCGACATGGTACGGAGCATGGACAAAGATCCTATCATTTTTGCCCTGTCCAACCCGGTGCCCGAAATCATGCCGGATGAGGCCAAAGCTGCCGGCGCTGCTATCGTAGCAACTGGCCGCAGCGACTTCCCGAACCAGATCAACAACGCCCTAGCCTTCCCCGGCATCTTCCGCGGTGCGCTCGACAACCGCGTCGCCAAGATAACTGACGACCACAAGATAGCGGCCGCCGAAGCTATAGCAAGCTTGGTGGACAATCCTACGCCCGACAACATCGTCCCAAGCGTCTTCGATCCGCGCCTCGTCGAGGCCATCGCTGCAAATATTACGTAATCCGCCTTATAGATCGCGCGGCTTGGCTTCTTCTGGGTTAGCGCCCAGCCTGCGGCGAATCCCCCAAACAGCAAACCGACTGTCGGCCTGAATCATCAACGCCACTTCTTCCGGCGAAAGTTCTTGAACCGACGGACGCCATCGAGAGACAAACCGCTCAAGCGCGTCTATGGCCACCTCGCCCGGCGAGCTGCCCGCCTGCGCTGCCTCGGCTTCCGGACAATCCGCCTTAATAAACTGGACAGGCAGGGTAAACCAGCCATCAACAGTAAAGACTAGACGTTCACGCGTCATTGCCAAAAAGCTTATGCTTTAAATGTTGGCCAGGCTGCTATTTTTTTAACACCCCGCGACAAACAAAACTCGAACTTTTAAGACGAATTTAATACGAACATGGTACGCTAGCCCGTTGTTAGGGAGACAAAACTATGGGAAGAACCGGAGAATTATTAAGGAACGGCGCGGCAGGCGTCGCACTTGGCGTGGCGGCTGCGCTACCTGGTGCATGTCAAGAGGCGCCGATCCCGCCAGAATGTGCACACATCGCTATCCTGAATCCTGTGGAGGCTGGTAATCCTACCGTACAAATAGACCCGCATAGTGAAAGCCAGAAGAATTGCGTGTTTGGGACACTCGCTGATGGCTCGCAGGTCAGGATCGAAGGTGGCACTACTGGCCAGGTCGTTGGCCGCGGGGTAAAAGGGATTGTAGAACTCCTGGTAGAATTCCCTGGCCCAGACGAAGGGACTACGGAAACGGAAGTGGTGCAAGTTACTGCACACAACGTTGACGAGATCGATTCGCTCATCCCGGTAAACTAACAGCATCTTACTTTTTACCCGCGGGCGACTCAGCGATGAGCCCTTCAGCCTACTACGCGGTACACTTCTTCGATACTGGTGATGCCGGCACAGGCTTTGAGTACGCCGTCTTGCAGCATGGTTAGCATGCCATCTTCGATGGCTTTCTTCTCCAACATTTCGGTGGTGATTTGTGCCGGCGGCAGCTTGAGCAGTTGTTGGATTCCCGGCGTCATTTGGAGCTGTTCGCGGATGGGGATTTGGCCGGTGTAGCCGAAGGGATTTTCTGGAGTTGGTTGCGGACGGTACAGTGTAATGTTATTGATATCCGGCCGCTCAACGCCAGGCGGCAGGCTGTCTATTACTTCCTTGAGGCGCATCTTGAGCGCTTCGTCCGGCTGGTACGGCTGCTTGGTTTTGTCATCCAGCACACGCACTAGGCGCTGGGCCATAATCAGATGTATGGCTGATGCAAACAAGGGGTTGATGCCGACAAAATCAATCATGCGTGTCAGCGCGGCGGCAGCCGACGAAGCATGGAAGGTGCTCAACACAAGGTGACCGGTCAGCGCGGCCTGCAGAGCCGTCTTGGCCGTATCTTTATCGCGAATCTCGCCGATCATTACCACGTCCGGGTCGAGCCGCAGCACGGCACGAAGACGCTCGGCAAAACCTTCGGGGTTCTCATCGCCCTGCACCGGTATCTGCACGACACCCTTTAGGTAGTATTCAATCGGGTCTTCTAGTGTAATAATCTTGCGTTCCTCGGTGTTGAGCGTATTGATGAGCGAGTAAATCGTAGTTGTCTTACCGGAACCGGTGGGGCCGACAATCAGCACCATGCCGGTCGGGTGATTGATGATATCGTTCACCACGTCGCGCTCGCGCGGGCTCAGCGACAGCTTGTCCAGGTCCAGCATCTCCAGCTTGAGTGTGAA
>Ga0181858_1001668_pt1 | contig 10799 bp, 10 predicted proteins | sample NewIslPassag4_SG_FD_130749 | JGI IMG/M metagenome (GOLD analysis project Ga0181858, IMG submission 130749) | Feedstock adapted compost microbial communities from Newby Island compost facility, Milpitas, CA, USA - Passage 4_SG | ecosystem: Engineered > Solid waste > Feedstock > Composting ...
GATCAGATGCCACACCTGATCTCCGGCTTCGCCAAGGAGCTGGACCACGGCCATGCCGTACGCGGCCATGACCTTACGGCCTCCGGCGATCAGAAAATGCAACGGGCGCCGCTGCCGTTTGACCTCCAGCACCTCCCGAAAAAGTATCCGAAACACCTGCCGCGCTTCCTGCTCGGTACGCACGTCGGTCAACTCCCGACCGGCTTCATCCCGCAAAAGCACACGACGGACCGTCAGCGATCTGTAGGCCGGCCATTGCCTGAGCTCCGCATCGAGCAGTTCGAGCGAGCGGCGAAGTGCCGGATAGTGAGCAGCCGTGTGAAACACGACCAACTCCTCCACCTCCATTCGTTGCGCCGCCAGCAGATCCAGCGTCAGCGTGACCACCTGGGGCTGTTCGCCCAGCGTGGCCATCAGTACCGGACCCTGACGACGCGCAACCGACATGCACTGAGCTCCAGAAACTCCGTCAAATCCTTATAGCAAAGAAAAGCAAGCGGTCTTTTTGCTGTCAAGACCCCGGGCCTCTGGAGTGCAAAGAAAGCCTCCCGATCAACGGACTTCCCCTGCCGAAAGGCGCCCGTCTTTTTGTAATCCCCTTTTCATCGGGTCAGGTTTTCAGACACGGTTCGGCGGTGCAGGTCTTCCGGTTTGCGGGAACGGCGAAGTAGTCGTAATCCCCTTTTCATCGGGTCAGGTTTTCAGACACAGTTCGCGTGGCCAAAATGCTGGGGATCCCGGTGTTGTCGTAATCCCCTTTTCATCGGGTCAGGTTTTCAGACCATTGTCGTAGCCGCCGACCTGGAGGCCATTCGGCAGGTCGTAATCCCCTTTTCATCGGGTCAGGTTTTCAGACGTAAGCCAGGCGGCCACGGCCCACGACGAGAAGGCTCACCCCGTCGTAATCCCCTTTTCATCGGGTCAGGTTTTCAGACCGAAGAGTTCGGCCGCTACGTAGTCGGCCTTGGCGGGGAGTCGTAATCCCCTTTTCATCGGGTCAGGTTTTCAGACCGACGCACCAGAAGAATTACTGGCGCTGGCCCGCGCGGTGTCGTAATCCCCTTTTCATCGGGTCAGGTTTTCAGACTGGAGCGAGGCGCAGCTGAACGCCGCGCAGAGCTATGGGTCGTAATCCCCTTTTCATCGGGTCAGGTTTTCAGACCCCATTGTTACGGGGCCCGTTGGAACCGGCCTGTTTGCCCTCAAAAAGGCCGATTTTTTCGTCGTCAACACGTCAAAAAACGGAATAGAATTTGCTCTGAAAACCCTGTGACAATTCCGTGTCACACCCCTTCCGTTCTGAACACGTCGAAGCATAAGTGATTTTCAGCGGAATGTCAAGCCCCGTATTCGCCGAAGTTCTCTCCCTTTTTCGGAAATTCGGAAAAGCATCCCGGACGCGCCCTGCACGTTGATCCGGTGCATCCCTGAAAAAAACCTTAATGCGCACCATGCCACTGCACCTGTACCGCACGTTTCGACTGGGTCCCGTACGGCTGACGATCAGCCATCGGGGAATCGGCCTGAGCATCGGCACCCGCGGTCTGCGCATCGGACGCACGCCCTCCGGACGGCCCTACATCCGGCTGGGACGCGGCCGCTGGCGCCTGGAAAAGCGCCTGCCCGAACGCCCTTAGGCTTCATCCATCGGCGCATTAATCTGTAGCCGATCGCTGTACGCCGATATGCGGCGCAGCAAGGTAGTTCCCACAACTACCGGATGGATCTGATGTCATCCCACAGCGCCATCATGGAAGTGATCCGACACCCTGCAACGGAAGCGTCCACCGAGGCGCCCTCGTCGATCCTGACGGAAGCGCCGGACTGGATCGCCGACGACGGCCTGTTGCGCGACGAGGGGGGCATCGTGGGGCGTGCCCTCGGCACCGACCCGCTTTCCGAAAATAATGGCCCCCACTTCTGGAAACTGGAAACAATTCGGGCTTACTACGACGAGCGCCGGGCACCGCTGAAGGCGCAGCTGGAGGCGATCCGCCGGCAACTGACGCGGCTCCAGCACCGCGAAGCCGAACTGCGCGAGGAGCTGGTCCGGCACGAGCGGGCGCTGGCCGCCCTGGCGGAAGTCGAACCCCGCCTGCCGCTGACGGGACGCAACCTGCTGCTTGCCGCCATTCTGACGGTGGTGTGCGCCCTTACGCCTTTTGTCGTAGCCGAATTGCTCCCGTCCGAACGCTTCGAGCATCCGCTGGCGGTAGCCATGGCGCTCAGCCTTTTCGGGCTGTTCGCCCTGTTTCAGGGGCGCTCGTTGCTGGTTGCGGCCGATGCCCGCCTGTCCGGAGCGCCGATGCGACCGGAGCGGTGGAAGCTCTACGCCATGGAATTGCTCCCGCCACTGGCCGTGGCACTGCTGGTGGCCGCGCTCACCCATCGCTCCGAGGAAGGCTGGCTGCCCACGCTGGTGATCGGGTTCGCGCTGTTGCTGTTGCTGCTGATCCCCGGCCGGCTGCTCATGAGCCTGCTGGCCCGGACGCTTCCCGAGCTGAGCGGCTGGTGGCGCATGGCCTCGCATCGGTGGCGCCTGCGCCGGCACCACCGCAGGGCGGCCGCCGCCCTCCGCAGGGATCTGGAAAAGCTGACCCGACTGCGCGCGCAGCTCGAAGACGAAACGATCCCTCTGCTCGAGCGCAAGCTGGCATTCCTGGATGCCCGTTGTCGCCGCAAAGAAGCGCTCTTCCGCTCCGAGATGGAGCTGGCCCGCCAGCGCAACCTGCTGCGGGCGCGCTACGAGTCTAACGGCCAGCAGCATTCTCCGGAAATCTCCCTGTAGAACCATCCCGGTTACAGCCCATGCTTCAGATTTTCCGCAGAAAGTCGCATCCCGAGGCTTCGTCTCCGGCGGACAATCTCCTGATGCTACCGGTCGGCGCCGAGGAGCCCGACCCGAACCGGCCGCATCTGTACGGTCAGTATGATGGCGGCCTGGCCGTCGAAAACGATGTGTTTGCGGAGTTTCTGCAGGCCGCCTCACGCCGGGAGCATCTTGCCGAGCGCATCACCGCGCTCCTCGAGCAGCGCCATCAGATCCAGGAGCAGCTCCGGCAGGCGGAGGCTGCCCACATCAGTGCGCAGACACTTCCAGAGCGCCTGCAGGCACTCGAACGCGCCCTGCCGGAGGCGCGCCAGCGCCACGAGCAGCTGCGCCAGCAACGGGAGGCGTGCGAGAAGGAACTGGAAACGCTGCACCAGTCGCACGAGGCCTACTCGCTGGTCCAGATGCTCATGTACGGAACGGCCGGCCTTGCCTTCCTGCTGGGCGACATTATCGTTTCAAAAGAAATCGTGGCCCAGGTGCTCTACCTGCCCCTCGAATACGAGCGCTGGTTGTTTGCCGTGGGCCTGGCATGCATCACCTTCGTACTGAAGGTGGCCTACGACCGGCTGGTGGAGCTACCCTTCTGGCAGCGCGTCCAGAAGCGATTCGAGGTGGTGATTCTGAGTATCTCAACACTGGCGTTGATCACGCTCATCTTCATGGGCGCACTGCGCACCCAGGAGATTCAACGGCAGCACATGCTGCGCAGCACCGAACAGACCACCTGGTCGCTCGAGGCAGACGCGCCGTCCATCCAGCAGGAGATTCCGGGTCCCGACGTGACCGTGCTGCTCGTGACGTTTATGCTGGCGGCGGTTATGTTTGCCACCGCCGGCGCCGTGTGCTTCAGCACGGCCCATACGCACGCACGGGGATATTTCCATCGGTACCGTCCCCTGCGCCAGAAGTGCGCCCGGCTTTCTGACCAGGAGCGGGAGGCCGCCCTGCGTCTGGAAACGCTCGAAGAAAATCTGACCCGGGGACGCGAGGAGCTTGCCCGTGCCACCGCCACGCTGGCGCTGGTGGGCACGCCGGAAGTTCTCCGTCAGGATCTGCAGAAGCTGGAAGATCGTATTGCCCAACTTCAGGACCAGCTGGCCGATCTGCTGGTCGCACAACGACAGGCCAGCTATCGGAGCGGCCGGGAGCGGGCATTGCACTATCAGCGCCTGCTGGCCAGTCAGTCGTCGAAGGAGGAAACAGACGAGCTACCGGACGCATCCTCCGAGCAAGAGGAGCACGAGGAGGCGGCAGATGCGCTCCCCGAAGCTACGGCCGCGCAAGAAATGTCCGAGAAGGAAGCAGACGCGCTGATCGAAATGCTGACCGCTCAGGACAACCAGGAGGATGCAACCTCCACGCTCCCCGAGGTCTCGGTCGCGCAAAACGACCGGGAAGACCTTCATGAGGCTGAAGCAGCTACCGATGAGCTCCCCGGAGAACGCTCCGAGAGTCGGGAAGCAACCCCGGAAAGTCTTCCCGGCGAGCATGAAGCCGCGCAGCCGGTAGCTCTGACGGTCGCGCATTCCGATGCTGCCCCTGAGGACTCCGAAGCGTTTCAGACGGGATCCAATGGGGCTGCGAGCCCGATGCCAATCGGATCTTCCGTAACTTCGGACGTCGAAGGGGAATCGGCTGCTGTGGGCGGCGACGGTGCCGAAAGATCGACCGAGAGGCGCAGTCGCCGCGAACGGGGCGTCCGGCACGGCCTGCGCCGCCCCTTCCTCGACATTCGCGATGAAATCCTGGACCTGACCGCATAGCAGTACATGCGCTGGTTCTGCCTGTTCTTCCTGATTGCTACGCTCGGGTGCAGTTCCGAAGCGCAGCGCGATCCGCTGACGGCCTGCGCAGACGAAAACCTTGCCCATGAGTCGCTCACGGGCATTCCTCGGACCGCACTGGTTTTCATCGATCGTAGCTCGAGCGTAACGGCCTCGCCCGACCCGCGCCGCGCCTTCGAGGCGGCGCTGCGTCAGCAGGTTGAGGCGATCCTGCCCGTCCGCGGCGGGACGATCCAGGTCTTTTTCGTACACAGTCGCACGACAGGCAAGGCCGATGCACGCACGTTCGTGCAGGATGCGCCCCTGCCACGTGTATCGCCTTACGATTCGGAGCAGCGTCAGGCCTGCCGTCAGTACGTTTCGGAGGTGCAATACCGCATGCGGGCCGCCCGCGATTCGCTGCTCCGCTTGCTCGACGAACAGGTAACCACCAGCGTAACGGAGGCTACCGACCTGTGGGGCATCTTCGAGGTGATCTCGGAAACCCTCCCTGCTTCAAACGAGATGCCCCCCGCCACCGTGCTGGTGCTGAGCGACCTGCTCGAGTGTATGCCGGGTCCCGAGCGCCGTTGCTTCGAAAGTCGCCCGCCGACCAGCAGAGCACAGGCCGAAGCCTGGGCCCGCGAAGATGCCGAGCGCATTCAGCGCAGCTATCGCATCCGTCCGGAGGTGCTGCGCCAGGCCCATTACGTGCTGATCTCCGGCGACTTCGCCAACCGCGAGGAAAGCCGCTACGTACGCTACTACTGGTTCGCCCTGCTGGAAGCCTTCGGCGTCCCCTACGAACAGATCAGCATCCAGTAAGCCATGCGCGTGCAGCTTTCGTTTATCGGAACCGGCAAGTATCAGCCCTGCATTTACGTCTGGAACGACCAGCGCTGCGAAACGCCCTATTTCCAGGAGGCGGCCTTTCAGTTTTTCGAGCCGGAGGATTGCCTGGTGCTCATGACCGAAGAGGCCGAACGCAAACACGGGAAGGCCCTACGCAATCGCCTACGCCTACGTATACGCAAGCGCCTACGCAAGCATATACGCAAGCGCCTACGCAAGTTCATCGCCTACCGGCCGATTCGCATTCCCGACGGCCGCACCGAAGACGAGCTCTGGGAGATCTTCTCGACACTTACGAAACACATTCCTCAAAACGCCACGCTGATCGTGGACGTGACGCACGGCTTTCGCACGCAACCCATGCTGGCGCTGGCGGCCCTGTACTATCTGCGCGTGGCCCGCAACGTCGAGATTGAGCGCATCGTCTACGGTGCCTTCGAGGCCCGCAACCCCGAAACCAACGAGGCGCCGGTCTTTGACCTGACCCCCTTTCTCACGCTTATCGACTGGAGCGTGGCGGCCCACCAGTTCATGCGTTACGGACAGGCCGAAGATCTGGCCCGGCTGATCCGGGAAATCCATCGGTGGACGCACGTGGAACGTGCCGGGGTGCGGGCCCGGCATGCCGCCCCGGCAGCTTCCTGGCTGCAGGGTTTTGCCCGCGGTCTGGCACTGGCACGTGTGACCGAGGTGATGACAAAGCATGCCCGCCGTCTGCCGGAAGCCCTCGAGCAGGTGCGCCAGGAGGTGAACCGCATCGCCCGGCTCCGCCCCTTCGAGCTTTTGCTCGACCAGACGGCCGAGCGCGTGCGTCTGCTGTATCACGACAATCCACTCTCGCTCGATGGGCTCCATCTGCAGGCCGAACTGATCCGTCTGCTACTCGCCTACGGTCTGGTGCAGCAGGCCGTCACCGTAGCCCGCGAAGCCGTCGTCACGCGCTATGCGCTCGACCTCGGGCGTGATCCCCTGCAGGATCGCGAAGCGGTCGAGCACGAACTGAACCGCCTCGCCAGCGGCCTGCAGGATCAGGCTGTGCGCGCCGGGTATACGTCCGAAACGCACCGGCTGGCGGAGCTGTGGAACGCGCTGACCAACGTGCGCAACGACATCAACCACGCCGGCATGCGCAGCCATCCGGAAACGACAGCCAATCTGCATCGCCTTGCCTCCGAGCTGGCAGAAAAGGCAGCAAACTGGATCGCCCGCAATGTTGATCAACCTGAGTAATCACCCGGCCTCGACCTGGGGAGAAGCGCAGCGTGCGGCAGCCCGAATCTATGGAGAGATTGAGGACTGGAAATTCCCACTCATTCCACCCGAGTGGGACGAAAGTCAGGTGGCCGACCTGGCGAAGACCTACGCCGAACGTATCGTTCGGCGCCTGAACGAAGCCGGCAAGGGCTGCCATGCCGTCCACGTGATGGGAGAGATGACCTTTACCTGTACACTGGTACGGCTCCTGCACCAGCGAGGCATTCTCTGCCTTGCGTCCACCTCGCAGCGCATGGTCGAGGAGGACCCTGCTTCGGGGAAGAAGATCGCCTATTTTCGTTTTGAGCGCTTTCGCCCCTATCCCTGTCTGCAGGCGCTCTCCTTTTGACGAAATTCCCCGTCGTTTTCCGAAGTGCCGTTTCTGCCGTCGAAATTCCGATTTGCATCAGGCCGTGTCATGGGTGCGTATCAGGCGCGCTAACAAACAAAACGGGCCGCCGATGCGCACCACGCACAACCTGATCCTTTACATCACGGACATGGAGCCGGACGACCTGCGGACGGCCGAACGTCTGATCGAGGCGTTCGAGGAGGAACTCGGCTGCGTGCTTGAATACGACCCCGAGCATCGCATGCTCAGCCTGTATACCGCGATGGTCGTGGAGCCCGCCGAGGCCTCGGGTGCGGCGCTCCGCCAGATGCTTCATTGCGTTTATCATCTGGTCGGACGCTTCCTGCAGGAGTATCGGCTGATCTTTTCGGTCTCTACGAGCTCCGGTGCCTCGGGCTCGCGTCCGCTGGGTACGATACTGGAGCGCAGCCCCTACGACCGACTGCTCAGCCAGTTGATCACCCCGGAGTATCCGCGTCTTCTTCCCCCGGAACCACCCCTGTGCTGAACCATGCGCGTCTGGTTTACGAACTTCTTCGCCCGGGAAGTCCCGTGCACCCTGGAGATCTCCGTAACGCTGGAGGGCGGCGAGCACCCCCCTCAGCTGGTGGACTTCCTGCGGAAGCGGGCCGACCGTCTCTGGACGAACCCGGACGGGTCGATGCTGGCCGTCTTTATTCGGGAGTTCAGATTGGAGAGCCTTCAGCAGCGGCTTCCCCGGTTTCTCCGGGCGCTGGAGCTGCGCCTCCTACGCCTTGGGGCTTGCCGCGGAACGCTCGCCTGGCGTCCGGCCTTCGCCTACAACTGGAGCCTTGAAGGATGGGGTTGCTCGCGAGAACAGGCCCTCGAGCACCTCCTGAGGCTGCAACGCAACTGATGATTGTCGCATTGGAGCCCGTCGTTTATCTTTCAGCCCACACGACAGACGACATGGAACGATACAACCTGCTGATTGCCCTGGGAATTTCGCCGGCCGTCCTGACCGAGACGATCTGGACGCTGGCCGTCGAACATCCGCAGCCGGCCATCCCGGCAGAAATCCACGTGGTGACCACCCTTACGGGCGAGCGTACACTTCGCAACCGTCTGTTCGACACGCCCGATGAGGAGGGGCTCTCGGTCTGGGCGCGTTTCTGCCGCGAAGTGTTGCAACTCGATCCCGAAGCCCCCGAGGCTCCCCGGTTTCACATTCACGTGCCGCTCCGCGGCAACGGACTCAAGCTCGACGACATTCGCACGTGGGACGACGACCGCCGCTATGCCGAACTCTGCTATCGTGTGGTGGCGCAGCTGTGCGCCGATCCCGACGCGCCCCGTGTGGTCGCCTCGATCGCCGGCGGTCGCAAGACCATGAGCGCCCACCTGCTCACGGCCTTTTCGCTGTATGCCCGTCCCCGAGACGAAAGCATCCACGTGCTGGTGCATCCGGAGCGCCCCGTGCTCGAAGACCCGACGTTTTTCTATCCACGCCCCGGTTCCGGGATGGACGTGCGCATCGAGCGGGTGGACCTGCACCTGGTGCGCTTTCGCAACCAGCTCGAGGAACTGGCCCGGCTGCACCGTGGAGGCCAGCTTCCGCGCACGCTGCAGGAGCTGGAGTCGCTGCCCGGGCTGGGACTGCGACCGGCCCGGCCCGCCCTCGTCGAGGTCGTGCTGGGCGACCGGACCGAGCGCAGCCTGCGCCTGCTCGACGCCGAAGGCAACGAAATGGCCGCCCTGAAACCCGTGGCCCCGCTGCCTCTCGTGACGTTGATCACCCTCTACGAAATGCTGCGCCGTGCCGACTCGCCGGAGATCTCCAACCTGCAGCTGGTCGAAAACGAACAGGTCGAGGCGCTCCGCAACGCGGCCTACGCCTTCTGCCGGGATCTGGCCCAGCTTCGCCCCTGGGGCGACACGATCGCCCTCTCACGCAGCATCTCCGAGCTGAACCAGCTCCTGGCCGGCAACCCGCTCTGCAATCGTTACCTCCGGATTCACTCACGCCGCACCTGGGATGAAACCTTTTATGCATTCGGCACCGAACCTCCCGCCCTCCGGGTCTGCGTTCCGCGTGCACTGGATTACATTCAGAACTGGCCGTTTCAGCATGTTCCGTTAACCTACATCGACTGAAGTGCCATGTCCGAAAAGCTGCTGACGTTCCTCGGCGTCGGCGACCGGAATCGCCAGCTCGAAGCCCAGCTGCAAGACCGCGAATACCAAAGGGTCCGCTATTTTCTACCCGATGCACCCGACAAAGAGATCGAAACCCCTTTTGTGGGCCAGGCCATTCTGGAGCTTCATCCCGATCGCTTCTCGCAGGTCGTGATTCTGGGCACGGTCGATTCGATGTGGGATACCCTGCTCATCCACTTCTTATCCGACACCCAGACGGAAGCGGAAATTGAGCTCTATACGGAACTGTTCGAAGCTATCGAGCACAAAAGAGAAGCCGAAGTTGAGAACCTGCTACCTCGACTGACCCGGGTCCTCGAAAAACGCTGGCGTCCGGGACTTCAGTTGAAACTCATCCCGGTTGGCCGCACCCAGGAGGAACTCTGGCAGATTTTCGAAACCCTCACGGGCCTGAAGCCCTCGAACACCACCCTTTCGATCGACATCACGCACGGACTGCGGTATCAGCCGTTTTTTCTGCTGCTGGCGCTGCAGTATTTCCATCTCACCAGACCAAACGTCCGGCTCGGCTCGGTCTTCTACGGAGCCCTGGAACTGCACGACTACTATGAGGGCCGTGCCCCTCTTTTCGATCTGCGCCCGATGCTGGAGTTGATGCAGTGGAGCCTGGCCGCCCAGGCGTTCGTCCAGTATCAGGATCCAGAGCCACTGCTCGGATTGCTGCGGGACCCCAGACAGGAACGCCTGCGCCATGAGCTGCGTCAGTTTGCCCGCCAGATCAACCTGAACCTGTTCAACGACTTCCGTAACCGTGCGCAGAAGCTGAGCCATCAACTACGCGGACTGTCCCAACGAGAGGAAACCATGCCTGCCCCTTTCCGGCTGGTGGAGCCGTTTCTGGTGGACTTCTGCGAGACGTTTGCCGGTGCGCAAAGCGACTGGGAGGCGCTGCTCAGACTGGCCAGGCGTCATCTGAAGTACAGGCGACCCGCGCTGGCCGTTCTGGCCGCCTACGAAGCGGTCGTCCATCGTCTGTGCGAAATCTACGGAGTAAGGCCCGCCGCCAAAAATTCGCAAGGAAAGCGCTATAGCAGCGAGCTAATTCAGGCTTTGAAAACCCGGGGCTCTATTATCAGCAGGGCATTGCCCGAGCTCAAAGAACTGATCAAAGCCGTCAACGAGCTACAGGAGATCCGTAACAACACGGCCCATTTCAGAACGGACTCCGAGGGTCCCGATCCCGGCTATCGTCTTACCAAGATCAAAACGCTGCTGACCATCCTGGAAGAGAAGCTCGGCCACCCCACGCTGGAGCAATTGCCTCATCTGTATTCCTTAAAAGGGCCGTAGCTCGTAGGCGCCCAGCCCCATGACGGTGCTATGGCCCACATGCAGTGCGGCCCCCAGGCGCAGCATGGGCCAGGTCTCGGGCGGTACGCCCTCGAAGACGATCTCGCCCACCAGCCCGCCCTGGCGCATGGTGGTGCGCTGACGGCCGGAGTAGCGCTGCAGGTCGTCCCGCCACTGCATGCGGTCTTCGCGCACGCGCACCGCTTCGGCTCGACGCAAAAGGCCCGCGTAGTCGAGCTTCAATTCGGTTTCGGCGTGAAAGGCGGCCAGGCTCGAA
>Ga0181858_1001671_pt1 | contig 10795 bp, 10 predicted proteins | sample NewIslPassag4_SG_FD_130749 | JGI IMG/M metagenome (GOLD analysis project Ga0181858, IMG submission 130749) | Feedstock adapted compost microbial communities from Newby Island compost facility, Milpitas, CA, USA - Passage 4_SG | ecosystem: Engineered > Solid waste > Feedstock > Composting ...
CCGGTGGCGGGCCACATGATCATCCGCTCCGCCCATCGGTCCGGCGTGCCGCTGGCGGCGATCAGCGTGCAGGACGACCTGCGGGCGGATCTGGAGCGGGCGAAGCGGACGGCCGTGGAAACGGCCGGCGGGACGGCCGGCGAAACGTTCGGCGACACGGCCGGCGGGGCAGCCGGAGATGCGGACGGAGAACCGGTCGGCGGTCCCGGAGCGGACAAAGGTTGAGGCGCTGCGGTCCGCCGATTTTCCTTATTATGACCCATTCTTTGGTTCGTCAGCGATCACCAGGCCGTCCATCCCCCGTCCACCGTGAGGGTATGGCCCGTGATCATGTCCGAAGCGCCGGAGGCCAGGAAAATGACGGCGCCGGCCACATCATCCACCGTGCCGATCCGGCCGAGCGGAATCCGGCTCAACATCTCCTCCCGGAAGCCCGGTTTTTCCAGCATCGGTCTGGTCATCGGCGTTTCGGTCAACGTGGGCGCGACGGCGTTCACCCGGATGCCGTGCCGCGCCCATTCGATGGCAAGCGCTTTCGTAAGCTGGGACAATCCGCCCTTGCTTGAGCAATAGGCGGCCCGATTGAAATAGCCGACAAGCGCCATCTGCGAGGACATGTTGACGATCTTCCCCCGCCTGCGAGGAATCATATGGCGGGCCGCGGCCCGGCTCATGAAAAAGGCGCTTTTCAGATTGAGATCCAGCACCCGGTCCCAATCTTCTTCCGTCACTTCCAGGGCGGGTTTCGCGATGTTTACGCCCGCGTTGTTGACCAGGATGTCGATCTTGCCGAAATGGCCGTGAATCGCGTCCGCCGACTTTTCGATGTCCTCCATGCGGAACAGGTCCATCGGAACGGCCAGCGCTTTCCGCCCCAGCCTTTCGATTTCGTCCGCCGTTTCGGCCAGTTCCTTCTCACTGCGCGCCGTCACGGCCACATCCGCCCCGGCTCCGGCCAGGGCGATGGCAACGGCTCTGCCGATGCCTTTGCTCGCGCCGGTGACGACGGCCGTTTTGCCTTCCAGGCTGAACAGTTCCCGCAAGATGTCCAATCGTCCAATCTCTCCCGTTGAAAAAACGATAAACCCGGCTGATTCCTCTTGTCTTCCGCAAAAGGAACCTGACCCGGGTTTCAGAAGGCGTTGCCTCCCGCAGGCAGGCATGATCGGCCGCGGGACGGCTTACGCGATGGGGTTGGTCAGCACGCCCAGCCCTTCGATCTCCACTTCCAGCACATCTCCGGGCTTCAGCCAATCCCGCTCGCCTTCTTCCATGCCCAGGATGACCCCCTCCGGCGTTCCGGTCAGGATGACGTCGCCTTCCTTCAGGGTCAGGTGCTTCGAGATGAAACTGATCAGGTACTGGACGTTGAAAATCAGATACGACGTGTTGGATTTCTGGACGACCCGGCCGTTGCGGCGCAGCTGAATGTCGAGCCGGTTCGGGTCGGGGATCTCGTCCTTCGTGACCAGGTACGGCCCGAGGGGACAGAAGCCGTCGCACGTCTTCCCCAGCAGCCACTGCGGCGTCAGAAACTGCAAATCCCTGGCGGACAGGTCGTTGGCGTTGCAGTATCCGAACACATAATCCAGCGCCTCTTCGGGGTTGACGTCACGGGCCTCCCGACCGATCACCACCGCCAGTTCGGCCTCATAATCCAGCTGCTCCGTCACGGCGGGTTTCTTGACCGGCGCGCCGCTTCCGATAAGGGCGTTGGCGAATTTGCTGAACAGGACGGGGTGCTTCGGCGGCTCCATCTTCGATTCCTTCGCGTGCGCCCTGTAGTTCAGCCCGACGCAGACGATTTTTTCGGGCCGCGTGACACAGGGACCAAGCCGGATCTTCCCTTCGTCAAGGAACAGATCCGGATGTTCCTTTGCCGCCCCGGCGAGCGCGTCCAGCGCCTGGACGGCGGTCGTTCCGCCTTCGATCAGCTCTTCCACGCTGTCCGGCACTTCGTTCCAGGCTCCGTTCCGGCCGTTTTTCAGGCGTTCCCTGGCTTTCGCCACGTCCAGAATACCCCGGTCCGTTTTCACGCCCAACCGGTATTGGTCCCGTTCCATGAAGACGACGGTTTTCACCTTGCAGCTCTCCTTTGCTCCGGATCATTTCAGCATCATGCTGGGCAGCCAGGTGCTCAGTTGCGGAACGAACACCAGGATGACCAGGGTAATGAACATCATGATGACAAACGGAATCGCGCCGGAAAAAAGATCCTCGATTCTGACCGTGTCATCGTTGATCGACGATTTGATCGCGAAAATCACCAGTCCGAACGGCGGCGGGAGAAGCCCCATTTCCACGGCGATCACAATGATGATTCCGAACCAGATGAGATCGAACCCGCCGGCGGTGACATAGGGCAGCATGAGCGGCACCGTGATGAGAAGAATCGAAGTCGAGTCCAGAATCATGCCGAGCAGGATGATCACGAAGATGAAGACGAAAATCATCCCCAGCGGAGGGATCTCCAGGCTGTTGATGAAATTGTTGATCACGCCCAGAATCCCCGACACGGACATCGCCCGCGAATACATCTGGGCGGCGATCAGGAGCAGCAGAATGCTCGCCGACGTATATCCCGTTTCAAAGAGCACATCTTTCAGTTTGGCCCAAGTCACCTGGCGTTTGGCCAGGGCGATGAGGAAAGCGCCCAGAACGCCGACCGCACCCGCTTCCACCGGGGTGAACCACCCGAGATAGATGCCCCCCAGCGACACCGCGATCAGCACGATGTAGCTCCACGGCCGGACCAGCGTTTTCAGGTCGTCCATGGTCCACCTGGCGTCCTTGACCACTTCGCCCCCCACCTGGCTGGGCATGAGGCGGCCCATCAGGTAAATGCCGATGCAATAGACCGCGGACAGCACCAGCCCGGGGATCACGCCCGCCATGAACAGCCTGCCGATGGACTGGCTGGCCAGCATGCCGTACACGATGAGCAGAACGCTCGGCGGAATCAGCATGCCAAGCACGGAACTTCCGGCGATCGTGCCCAGGGTGAACTTTTTCTTATATTTCAGCTGCGTCATCGGTTCCAGCGCCACTTTGCTGAACACCGCGGCGGAAGCCACGCTCACCCCGGTGATGCAGGCAAACACCGCGTTGGAGCCGACCACGGCCATGCCGAGTCCGCCGCGGATTTTCCGCAGCAGCACGTTGAAGGCGTTGAAAATTTCGGAACTGGCGCCCGACAGGTTGGTCAGATACCCCATGAGCACAAACAACGGAATGACGCCGAACGTATAATCCTTGATCGCGTTGTACGCGGTGGTGCTCAAGATGGAAATGCTGATTTCGAACTTGCCCGTGGCAAGCCAGATGGCCAGCACGCTGACCACACACATCGATACGGCGATATGAACGCCCAACAGAATGAGACCGACCAGCAGAGAAATGGTAATAAGGGCGATGGATACTGCATCCATGGTTACACCTCATCCCGGGCGAGGCCCGCGAATTTCAACGCGGAAGCAACCAGCCGGATGCCGTACTGGACGGTCATGAACAGGCTTCCGAACAAAATGATGACATGGACGGGAAACGTCGGGATCGGCAACGACCCTTCGCCCTCGTAGTTTTTGGTCAAATAGGCCTCCCTGGCTGCGCTGATTTCCGTATAAAACAGCAGCAGAAAGACAACGAATCCCAGCAATGAGGCGAAAATATCCAGAATGCGCTTCCCGGCCGGTGGCACCTTGTCATAGATGACCGTCGAACGGACATGCCGGTTCGCTTTCAGCACGTGGGGAATCTGCAGGAAGGTCACGGCCACGACGCCCATTTTCACGATTTCGGGCGTGCCCATCAGCGGGTGATTCAGAACATTCCTCATGAACACGTCCACAAAGATGACGAAGGTGATAAGGACAATTCCGATTGTGCCCAGCACATTGCCGAAGGCGATGATGCCGCCGTAGGCTTTGCGAATCAAATCCGATCCCCACCTTGCGGGGCTGGCGCGGGAACGAGCGGAAAAAGAGAAGATACCCGAGTTGCGGTCCGGAAAGATCCGTTCAGGTATCTTCTCTCCACTCGCCCGCAGTCGTCAGCCCGTGTCAGTTGATTTTGTATTCGACAGGGAACTGGTGACCCGCCTGCTTCAGCAGGTCGATGTACAGCTGAATGATCTCGGAGCCCGGCAGCCCTTCGTTGTTCAGGCGGTTGGCGTAATCCTGGGGAATGTTGCTGACGGCCTGGTTCCATTTTTCTTTCTCCGCCTGCGGCAGTTCCGTGACAGTCACGCCGTTGTCCTTCATCGTCTGGATGAAGGTGTCGTTTTCCGCGTTCGTCGCTTCGGCCACCTTGAGCGGATATTCGGCCGCCACTTCGCGGATGACGTCCTGGACTTCCTGCGGCAGCTTGCTCCAGACATCCTTGTTGACGGCCAGGGCGCCCTGCATCGAGTTGCCGAATCCGACCAGCGTATAGTACTTCGCCACTTCATACAGCTTGTAGCCGACGACGCCGCTGGAGTACATCACCCAGCCGTCGTACACGCCCGTCTGGATGGACTGATAGGCTTCCGCCAGGCTGCTTTGCACCGGCACGACGCCGACCGCCTGGATCCACGGAGAATTGGGGCCCGCGGCGGCGACCTTCCTGCCCTTCAGGTCTTCCAGCGAGTTCACCGGGAAGGTGGTGATGAGCTCGTACGATCCCGTCGGGGTGGGCGTGCTGAGCACCATCACGCCGTTCCTTTCATACTCTTCGACGAAGGCCGGATGCTGCTGGTGCAGCTGGGCGAACACATTCGTGGCCAGCACGGCGTCGGGGCTTTGGAACGGCACGCTGAAGGCGATGTTGTTCACTTTCAGGTTGGCCGGCTCGAACGCGTTGATGACATAGCTCATGTCGAGGAGTCCGGACTTCAGCGCGCCCAGCGCTTCGCCCACCTTGGCAATCGTGCCGCCGTAGGCTTCGTTCCAATCGATCTTGTAATTGGTGTTCTCCAGCCGCTTGTTGACCTCCGGCACGAAGAAGTCCCTCAGCAGCCGGATTTCCGTCTTGGCGTCGGCGGCCTGTTCGGCGCCGATGGTGATCTTGATGGTCTGCTTGGACGCCGAACCTCCCGAACCGCCGGAACCGCCGGAACCGGAGGATCCCGTGGAACCGGAACCTCCCTGGGACGAAGATCCGCTCGATCCCCCTCCGCAGCCCGCCAGAACGACACCCAGGACAAACACCAGGGACAGCAGCCACAAACCGGTTTTCTTCATGATAGTTCCCCCTACTCTTTTTTTCAAGAATCCAGTCCGATGATCTTTCTGGCTTCATCCGGCGTCGCGATTTCCCGGCCGACTTCGCGGGCGATGCGGACGATCTTCTCGACGAGTTCGGCGTTGGTTCTGGCATACACCCCGGGGGCCAGGAACGGATTGTCCTCAAAGCCGACCCGCACATGTCCTCCCAGAATGATCGCCTGCGTGAGCAGCTGCCAGTTCACATTCGGGTTGTAGTCCATGACGCTCACGTTCCAGTTGCAGCCTTCCGGCAGGTGATCCACGAAATTGAGCAACGCCTTCGTCGTCGGCGGCGTCCACGTGCCGCCGGGCCAGAAAAACAGCGTCGTCCAGATTTTGCCCTTGAACAGCCCTTCCTGTCTCAACGCGTTAAGGTTGTAAAAGGCCCCCGTATGGAAGCATTCCACCTCCGGCTTCACGTTTTTCTCCAGGCAGGCTTTGAGGAACGTTCTGAGTTCATCCCTGGGATGCAGGGCGTAAATTTCCTTCGGCGGTTTGTTCGGGTCCGGCTGGAACCATTCGTCGTGCGCGTTGAACGCGTAGGCCATCATGTCGGGCTTTTGGTCCATCAGCTTGATCTTGTCGTCCATCCGCGCGCTCGCGATGCCGTATTGCATGACCGGGTTGACCTTCTCCTTGATCCGGTCGTGCAGTTCCTGCCAGCCTTCGTGGTCGATGGTGGAGAGCTTGCGGCCGTCCGGCTGGATTTCGTCCTCGAGGTAGTGGACCCCGTGGACGTGGCAGATGCTGGCGCCGGCGTTCACGGCACGGATGTACTCGTCTGCAAAGGCCTTCACATCTTCGATCTTGGGACAATACGGGTTGTCCGGATAGGACATTGACGAGTCGCAGGTCACGGTGATGATCAGCTTGTCCATGACACTAACCCCTTTTCGTTTTCCGTCAGGAAATTTTCTTGAGGCTGAAGGTTTCCAAATCGCGCATTGCGGTGATCAGATCCTCTTGCGTGAACTTGCGGTCAATGTAGTAAATGGATTCTCCCGGAGCCAGTGTACCCTCAGCCACCGTCCGCAATTCGCCGTCGTTGGCCGCGTCGATGCCGAGCTCCTTGAGCGAGCACGGCAGTCCGATCTCCCGGTAAAAGCCGATGAGCGATTCGATTTCGTCCCAGTTTTGTTCCAGGGCGAGCTGCACCAGGATGCCGTAGGCGACGATTTCCCCGTGAATGAACCGCTTCGTCTGTTCCAGGCGGGTAAGCCCGTTGTGGACGGCATGGGCCGCCGCCACCCGGGTGTTTTCGCTGCCGAAGCCGCTGACCGCGCCGCACATGACGATGACTTCGAAGATGCTGATGAGTTCCGGGGTCAGCTCTTTCCGCTCGAAAGACCGGATCGCCTCGGCGCTGTTGGCGAGCAGCGTGTCCCGGATGACCTTCGACGTCCCGAGGGCGAACCGGATGGGGATCCTCAGGTTGGGCTTGTTCCGGTTGATAATTTCCGACTCGTACCACTTGGCCAGCGTGTCCCCGATTCCCGCACGCATGTATATGAGGGGCGAATCGAGCAGCATGCGGGGCTCGAGCAGGACCATGAGCGGCGATTTCAGGTAGAAAATGGTTCGCTCGTACACCTTGTCGTCCGTATAGACGATGCTCAGCGCGGTCCACGGCGCGCTCGTCGAAGGAAGGGTCGGAATGTTGACCGGGTCGATTTTCAGTTGATCGGCCACGGCTTTGGTCAGGTCGGAAATTTTCCCGCCGCCCACGCCGATGACGAACTCGGCGCCGGCGTTGCGGCAGATTTCCGAGATGCGGTTGATCTCCGACGTGCTGCAATTTCCCCGGTAGGGGACAAAATCGAGCGCGATTTTGCGGAACTTGGGAAAATAGGGCTGCGCGCATTTCCACGATTTTTCCCCGTGAATGACCACACCCCGGGTAAATCCGTAATTGCCCAGAAGCTCCTCCAGCCTGTCCAGGACGCCCTCTTCGCAAAGATACAGGCTCGGAGCGCCTTTCACCGGCAGCATTTCCATTTGCATTCCCTTCACCTCCTTTATGGCCGCGCGGCGGTTGCATCGCCGGCGTACCGGTCTTCCAGCGCCAGCATGGCCCGCACGACATCGTCCACTGTATAGTTCCCTTCCATGAAGTGAATCGATTCGCCGGGCGCCAGCGCCCCTTCCGCCACCAGCCGCAGCTTGTCCCCGCGGCCGCTGTCCACACCGAGCGAAGCCAGCGAATACGGCAGGCCGATTTCCCTGTAGAATCCGATGAGCCGGTCGATTTCCTCCCATTGCCCTTCCAGGGCGAGCTGGACCAGGATGCCGTAGGCCACCTTCTCGCCGTGCAGCAAATGGTGGGTCTCTTCAAGGCGCGTCAGCCCGTTATGGACGGAGTGCGCCGCGGCGATCCGCACCTCGTTGTCGCCGAATCCGCCGCACAGGCCGGCCACCATGATATTCAGCTCGATGATGTTGAGGAGGGCATGCGACATCGCCTTCCGCTCCATGGAAGCAATGGCTTCCGCGCTGTCGGCGAGCAACAGGTCCCGGCACAGCTGCGCGCCCTGCATGGCCATCAGCACGGGAAACCGCAGGTTCTTCTTGTTCCGCGTGAGCGCCTCGGCTTCGTACCATTTGGCCAGCGTATCGCCGATGCCGGCTTTCATGTACTCGACGGGCGAGTCCAGCAGGATTCGCGGTTCGATCAGCACCATCAGCGTCGACCGGGGATAGACCTGAAGCCTTTCGTACACGCCTTCCTCGGTGTAGATGACGCTGAGCGAAGTCCAGGCCGCGCAGGTGGAAGCGAGCGTCGGCACCAGCACCGCCTTGCCTTTCACCTCATTCGCGACCGCCTTGGTCAGGTCCAGGATTTTGCCACCGCCTACGCCAAGGACGAATTCGGCTCCCTCGGATTGGTAAATGTCCGCGATCCGCCGGGTTTCCGGGTCGCTGCATTCGCCCCGGTACACCACTTCCGTCAGCCGCACTTCACTCATCCGTGGAAAATAGGGGGCTGCGGCCTCCCAGGATTTGTTCCCGCGAATCAGGATTCCCTTCTTGAACCCGTGGCTTTTCAGCAGGTTTTCCAGATGATCCAGCGCGCCTTCCTCGCACACGTACAATCCGGGAGAACCCTTGACGTTGATCATCGCGTTTCACCCCCTTTCAAGGAAACGTCCGCTCCGCTTCTTTCCCTGGAATTGACCAGCCAGATGCAGGCGATGATGAAAAGCATCCCCATAACGGTCCCCCACTCCATCCTTTCGCCCAGTTGCAGCCAACCGAGCAGCAGGGAAAACACCGGAACCAGCAGGATGGAGGCGGAAGCCACCGTGGAATCGTTGTCCCCCAGCATCGCGTACCAGACGACGAAGCTGAGGGCGCTGCCCAGGACGCCGGAAAACAGGACGGAGAAGACGGAGACGGCGTTCCATTCCACCGTTCCGCCCCCTTCGAACAAGAGGACGGCGGCCAGGAGTCCGGCCGAGCCAACCAGCATCTGCCAGGCCGTTACCTGGAGCACGTTCCGGTTCGCCAGCTTCGTCTTCATCAGGATGTTGGCGACGGCGAACGAAACGCCTCCGCACACAATCAGGAATTCTCCCCACAATACCTTCGCGTCTTGCATCCGGACGAACACATCCCAGCCCATGATGGAGAACAGTCCGGCCAATCCCAGCAACACGCCGATGATTTTCCTTAGCGACAGCCGCTCCCGCAGGAAAAGCCAGGAAAACAGCAGATTCCACACCGGCATGGTGTAAAACAGGATGGACGACTTGCCGGCGGTGACGAACCGCATGCCGTACATCACGAACACATAGACCAGCAGAAACTGCACGAGACCGGCGAGGGCCAGGTACGGGACGTCCTTTCGGGAGGGCAGGCCGATCTTCTTGAGATGCAAAATGATGAACAAGACGATGGTTCCGGAAAAAAAGCGAAAAAAAGTAAAAGTCAACGGTTCCATATAGGCGAGGCCCATCTTCATGGTCAGCCAGGTATAGCCCCAACACAGCGTAATCGTCAGGATTTGCAGGGCCAACCGCAAGGACATCGGTCTTGGTGCCTCCCCTTGAGCCTCTGCCGGCGGCGATGGTTGATGGCGATGGCGGAGCAATTTGTGCGCTATTCGAACATATATGATAATTACACAACAATTCTATTTTATTATGTCCCGGATTGTCAATTCTTTTACTGCTGCAGATAAAAAATTTCGGAATTATGCTCCGAAAAACCATTATTTGCTTGTGATTCTTCAATGGAACCAATATTTTGCGTATTACACACATCAGTGCTATAATGTTACGTAATAGGACTGGATGGGAAAAGGAGAGGATTATGATACGGAACTCGAATCTGGTTCAGTCGCTCATGAGAGGACTGGTGGGACTGGAGATGGCCGCCGAAGGAGAAGTCAGTCCCCAGGAATTGGCCGACCGTCTGGGGATCGACCGCAGTTCCGCATACCGGCTTCTTTATACCCTCATGGAATGCGGTTACCTGACCCAGGCCGAGAACCGGAAGTTCATCCCCAACGGGGGAAAATTCGTCGCGATTTTCGGCAAGGTCGCCGGCAGGCTCGACTGGATGAAGCTGGCCAACCAATATATGGAGGTGCTGGCCGAAGAGACCGGGGAAACGGCGAACCTCGGCGTCGTGGAGAACAACTACCTTGTCTATATCGGCCAAGCCCAATCCGACAACGCCGTGCGGGTGTATAACGCCATCGGAACCCGCCGTCCCCTGCACAGCTCCTCGCTGGGCAAGGCCTACCTGGCGTTTCTGGACGAGCCGCGCCGGTCCGAAATCATCGACATGATCGACTTCACGCCGATTACGCCGAAGACCATCACGAACCCGGAACTGTTCCGGCTCCACCTGGAGATGGTCCGCCGGAACGGCTACGCTTTCGACGACGAGGAAACCTTCGAGGGCGTCCGATGCCTGGCCGCGCCGGTTTTCGACCACAAGGGAAAGATCATCGCCGCCATGGGGATTTCGGGTCCGACATCCCGCGTCACCCTCGAGCGGCTGCCGTTCTACAGCAACAAAGTCGTGGAAATCGCCCGGGAGCTTTCCCGCAATATCGGGTACTCGGAACCCGCCGCGCAGGAAACGCGGAACCGGTGAATTCCCGCGAAAGAAAGGGTTGGACGGAAATTCCCCGTTTTCCGTCCAACCCCTTCTTTTGTGCCTTGATGTGCCGGAAGGGGCAAAAATTCCGAATTCTGATACTTCCTAAAGTACGCTCATTATATTATAATAATTGTGTGATTAGAATAATTTTAAGAAAACGGGCGTATCCGTATTTTTGCCGAGCCATTTTCCAGTGAAAGGAGAAAAACCCATGAGCGAAAACGCGAGCAGCCAAGGCCAATGCCCCTACCACGGCAGCGTCACGAGCCATCAGCCCAGGGGCACGCAAAACGGCCACTGGTGGCCGAATGCGCTCAATCTGAGCATTCTCCGCCAGCATGACCGCAAGTCCAACCCCCTGGACCCCGATTTCGACTACGCCGTGGAATTCAGCAAGCTGGACTATTTCGCCCTCAAGGAAGACCTCAAGAAGCTCATGACGGAAA
>Ga0181858_1001672_pt1 | contig 10794 bp, 8 predicted proteins | sample NewIslPassag4_SG_FD_130749 | JGI IMG/M metagenome (GOLD analysis project Ga0181858, IMG submission 130749) | Feedstock adapted compost microbial communities from Newby Island compost facility, Milpitas, CA, USA - Passage 4_SG | ecosystem: Engineered > Solid waste > Feedstock > Composting ...
AGGAGGCAGAAACATGAAGAAACGTTGGTTTTCGACGCTGGCGCTGGCTCTCGCGGTTTCCCTCGTGATCACCGCTTGCGGAGGGGGGTCTGGAGGCGGTGGCGGCTCGCAGGGTCAGTCGGGAAGCAGCCCGTCGCCCAGCGCCCCGGCTTCCGGCGGGGGCTCATCAGGCGGCGGCTCGTACCAGATCGCCATCATTCCGAAACTGGTGGGCATTCCGTACTTCAACGCGTCGGAAGTGGGAGCAAAGCAGGCCGGACAGGACCTGGGCGTGGAAGTGATCTACACGGGTCCGACAGAAGCGGACGCCGCCCAGCAGGTCAACGTCATCGAGGACCTGATCAGCAGAGGGGTGGACGCCATCGCGGTGGCTCCCAACGACCCCGCCGCGCTGACGCCGGTGCTTCGCAAGGCGAGGGACGCCGGCATCCTGGTGCTTGACTGGGACACGCCCGCCGAAGCGGACGTCGTGGAACTGTCCGTCCATCAGATCGACGACAAGGTGTTCGCCGAGCATCTGGTGGATGAACTGGTCAAGGGCATGGGCGACAGCGGCGAGTACGCGATCCTGACCGGCGGCCTGTCGGCCATCAACCTGAACTTCTGTATCTATCTCGGCCAGGAATACATCAAATCCAAATATCCGAACCTCAAGCTGGTCACCGACCGCATCCCGACCGACGAAAAGCAGCAGCTCGCCTATCAGAAGACGCTGGACCTGCTCCGGGCGTACCCGAACCTGAAAGGCATCCTGGCCTACAGCACCCCGGCTCCCCTCGGGGCCGCGCAGGCGGTGCAGGAACGCGGGCTGCAGGACGCCATCACGGTGGTTGGAACCGCCCTGCCGACGGACTCGGGCCCGTTCCTGGAAGACGGCTCGCTGGACGTGGCGGTGCTGTGGGATCCCGCCCAGCTGGGCTATCTGACCATCTATCTGGCCAAGCATCTCCTGGACGGCAACAAGGTCGAAAACGGCATGGAAGTACCGAACGTGGGCAAGATCGAAGTCAAGCCGGACGGCAAGACGGGGATCATGGGCCCGCCCACCGACTTCACGAAGGATAACTACAAAAATTACAACTTCTGAGCAACCCCGCCGATTTCGCCCCGGACGGAAGCGTCCTGTCCGGGGCTTTTACCGGCCCGCTCCGGATGGGACATCCCGTGCGGGGTTTTCACCGGCCGCTCCGGATGGCACATCCCGTACGGGGTTTTCACCGGCTCGCTCCGGATGGCGCATCCCGTGCGGGGTTTTCGCCGGCTCGCTCCGGATGGCGCATCCCGTCCGGGGTTTTCGCCGGCTCGCTCCGAATGGCGCATCCCGTCCGGGGTTTTCGCCGGTCCGCTCCGGGCGGGACACCCTGTCCGGGGTTTTTGTTTTGTCCGGCGGCGGCGTCCGGGCAATAACGACAAAAGTGCATTTATTTTTTCTTGAAAACGGCTTTGCTTTCGAAATAAGTGCATTTTGTGCATTTAAATTGGAAAAATCTGTGCGATTTCCGGGGACGAGCCCGAAAATAAATGCACAAATGTCGTTATTTCGCCCAAACACCCGTGAAAACGGAAAAATAAATGCACTTTTGTCTTTATTCAATCATTCTGACGCGCGGATTACATGGAGCGGGATTGATGCTTTTGGCATTTGATGGTATCCTTTGCTCCGGTAAATGGTTTCGTGCGCTGGGTTGTAGGCGTGAACGGAGCCGGCGGCAACCGGGCACGGTTGGCGGCAACCGGGCACGGTTGGCGGCGACCGGGCACCGTTGGCGGCGACCCGGCACGGTTGGCAGCGACCGGCCGTTCGGCAGTGACCGGGCGTTTGGCGGCGGCCAGGTGTTTGGCGGTGACCTGTCCGGGCGTTTGGCGGCGGCCGGTCTCCCGACGGGACGCGCCGGATGCGGCCGGACCGCCGCCGATGGAGCGCGAAGGCAAGGCGGGGTGATCTTCCGGATGGAAGCACAAAGGAAGATTTCTTTCAAAAAAACAGCCGTCACGCTGTTGATCGCGGCGGTGGCCGTCGCGGCGGCGTATGTCCTGTGGCAGTATGCGATTCCCCATCGTTATTCGGCCGTCCATCAAGGCCTGATGATTCGCCTGGGCGCCGAAAACGCGGATGAAGTGAGGCCGGTGACCATCCGCTTCGACGGAAAAATCCGGCGGAGTTTGTTCGGCGCGCACACCTTCGAAGGCCTTTTCGAAGTCGAAAACGACCCGATTCCCGTTCCCGAAGATGCCCGGGAGACGGAGATCCGGTTTGGCAAGCTGAACTTTCCCTTCTGGCCGATCCATTACGACTTCTTGGAGAATGGGCCGTTATCCGCGACCCCCCGTTTGTATTCCTACGGCGGCCTGTTTGCCGGGCGCGATCTGAGCGAATTTGTCATCATGAGATACGAAAACGTGGAAAACGGGATGGCCTGGAAAGCGGAATCGGGGCGGCTCATCGTCGTGCCGGCCGAAACCCGGGAAGAGGCGCTGGAACGGGCCCGCCGTCTGATGGCCGACTATCTGCGGGGTTACCCGCTAAGCTGACAAACCCGCATGCTACCGGACGCTAGCCAGGAGATCGACGATTTCCTCCCGGGTCATGCTCGGCTCGTGGACCAGTTTCACCACCGCGTCCATCAGGAGCTGCGCGCGCCGAGGGTCGAGCTCCTGGTCGTAATAGCCGAAATAGCCGGTGGCGTCCGTCTGGACGTACCGCAGATATTCCAGCACGGGCGAAGACGTGTCGCTCAGCAGGACGATCCGGTTCACGACGGGGGAGGGGGCAATGTTGGAAGCGACGAAACCGGCCCATTCGTTCGGGCTCAGCAGGAAATCCAGCACCCGCAGCGCTTCCTCCACCCGGCCGTTCGCGGCGATCGCCCAGCCCGCGCCGTATCCGCCGTAGTAATGCGTGACCTCGCCTTTGCCGCCCAGGTCGGGAAAGCGGAAAAAGCCGATTTCCGGACGGCTCAGGAATTTTTCCGCCGACCAGTCCCCCTGCAGATACATGGCCGCTTCTCCCGCGAAAAACGCCTCTTCCGCTTCCGTCCAGGTCATGCCGGAAAACCCCGGGATGAACGCCCTTTTTTCCGCCAGCTCGCGCAGTTTCAGGGCCGCTTCCACGAAGGACGGATCCGTAAAATCGCCCTCGCCCTTGACCACCCTTTCAAAAGGTTCGTTTCCGCCGATGCGGTTGGCCAAATAGGCGAACCAGTTGAGCAGGGGCCAGCGCTCCTTGCCGGCCGCCGCGATGGGCGAGATGCCGTGCGCGTTCAGGGTCCGGACGGTCTCCATCAGGTCGTCCCAGGTGACGGGAGGCGCCAGGCCGAATTCGGTGAACATTTTTTTGTTGTACCAGACGATGACGTGGTAGACGGAATGGGGAACGCCGTAAATCCGGCCTTCATACGTCGCTTTGGCCAGCGCGTCCGGCACGATCAGGCTGCGCAGCTGGGGATGGCTTTCGATCCAGTCGGTGAGGTCGGCCCCCCGGCCGGATTCCACCATGTTGTGCTGGAACGACCGGCCGAACCAGGTATAGAACAAATCCGGCATTTTTCCCGACGCCAGCGCCACCCTGAGCTTGGCCTTGTACAAATCTTCCTTGTAGAGATAGGGGACGACGCGGATTTCGGATTGCGACTGATTGAACCGTTCCACGCTGGCGGTCAGGCCCGCCTGCCTCCGGTCGTTGCTTTCTTGGGCCCACAGCGTGACCGTGACCGGTGAGGCGGACGCTTCCCCCGTCCGTCCGGAGCCGGTCAGCGGCCGGTCGCTCCAGATGAGGAAACCCGCCAGAACTAAGGTCAGCACGACCAGGGCCGCGTACCCCGCGAATTGCGATGCGGCGATGGGCGCGAGTTTTTTCACGGACGCCCCCCCTCCGGGCCGCGCGGCCTTCCGTCTTTGCGGGAAGCGTTCCTTTTCCGGCTCGCGCGAAATTCCTTCGGCGTCACGCCTTCGATCTCCCGGAACACCTTGATGAAATACTTGGCGGTGCTGAAGCCGGTTTCTTCGGCCACGGCGTAAATCTTCTTGTCGGTGCCGATCAGCAGCCGCTTGGCCAGGTTCAGCCGCTGACGGGTGAGATAGTCGCTGAAGGTCATGCCGGTGTTTTCCTTGAACAGCACGGACAGGTAATTGGCGTTGAGATGCACGTGGTCCGCCAGCTCCTTCAGGGTGAATTTCGGATCGGCCAGCCGCTCGGCGATGTAGGCCAGCGCCTTGCGGATCGTTTCGTGCCGCACGGCGGGCGGGTCCGCGTCTCCCCGGCGACGCGAGCCGATCTTCCGCGCTTCCAGCGCTTCCTCCACCGCCGCGATCAGCTGGAGCTGGTCCACCGGCTTGAGCAGGTAGTTGACGACGCCCAGGGTGAGCGCCTTGCGTGCGTATTCGAATTCGGCGTAGCCGGTGAGCAGGATGGCGGGCGTGTCGCAGTTTTCCCTGCGCAGCCGTTCCAGCATTTCGATCCCGCTCATGCCGGGCATCCGGATGTCGCAGATCAGGAAATCCACCGGCCTGGACCGGGCGATCTCCAGCCCTTCCACGCCGCTCGACGCGGCGGCGAACTGCCAGATGTCGGGCTGCTTCGTTCCCCAGGCCTTCATGGTGCTCAGCAGGCCTTCCCGGATGGCCGGCTCGTCTTCAACGATGAGCATAAAATAGGGATGGTCCGTCATGACGCATGCCTCCCGAAAGGCAGTTTCATCGTCACGGTCGTTCCTTTGCCGGGAGCGCTGTCGATCGCGAGACGGCAGGCATCGCCGTAGAACAGCCGGAGCCGCTGCTGCACGTTCCACAGGCCGAGGCCGCGCGCCGGCGTTTCCGCGGGGGACAGGGTCTGGTCCAACCTGGCCTGGACCGCCTCGAGCCGCTCCGGTTCCATGCCCGCGCCGTTGTCCTTCACCCGGATCACCAGCAGCGGACCGTTTTCTTCCGATGCCTTGCGGACCGTCACGGACAGGTGTCCCTTGCCCAGTTTCGGCTCGATGCCGTGGCTGATCGCGTTCTCCACGATGGGCTGGATGAGCAGCTTGGGCAGCCGTTGCTTAAGGCACTCCGGATCCACCCGGCAGCGCCAGGTCAGCCGGTCCCGGAGCCGGTATTTCATGACGGTCATGTACAGCCGGACGTGTTCGATCTCGTCGGCGAGGGTCACCCAGTCGTCGCCGCCGGAGGAATGGATGGAATAACGAAACAGCTTCGAGAACGCGTTGACGATGGACGCGCTTTCCCGCTCGTCCCGGGCAATCAGGTTCCAGTACAGCGAATCCAGCGTATTGAACAAAAAGTGAGGGTTGATCTGGGCCTGCAGCATCCGGATCTCGGCGATGTTTTTCAGCCGTTCCTTCTCGTACACGGAATCGACCAGGTGATGAAGCTGGGACACCAGCTTGTTGTAGGCGCGGTTGAGCTCGTTGATTTCAAAGTTGAAATAGCTTTCCTCGTTTCGCCGGGGAAGGGCGGTGAGGGACTGCTGCATGATCCGGCGCAGCCGGCGAATCGGCTGGGGGATCATCCCGGACACCGACGCCATGAGCAGGAGGCTGACCGCCGTTCCGACAAGCAGGGACCACACCAGCGCCCGCCGGAACAGCTCCAGGCCGCCGGTCAACGCCTGTTTCGGAACCAGGATGGCGATGGACCAGCCCGTGACCGCGGAGCGACGCTCGATTTTCAGATAGGAACCGTCGTCTCCCAGGGACGCAAGATCCGCCGCGGCGGCGACGGCGCCGTTCAGCCCGGCCGTCCGGAACGCCGATGCATCGCTTTCCGCGACGACCGCCCCGTTTTCGTCGTAGACCCGCACCAGGAGGCCCGTGGGCGCGGAAAATTCCGTCCGGATGAAATCCAGGATCGTAGGCCGGACCCAGGCGACCACATAGCCTCCGCCCCTGAGCTTCTCCTCTTCAAGGGGCACCTGCCGGATGGCCAGCAGCTGGTTGGCATTGCGCGGGACAAGCCCCCGCCAGACCAGCGTCCCGTGGCGTTCGTCCGCCATGCGGATGGCCTCCTCGCCCACCCGTTCGTGAAGCGGGGGCAAATCCAGCGGATAGAGCGGATCGTAGCCGGCGTACAGCTCGATGGACTGGATCGCCCAGGAAAAGGCCGTGAGGTTGTCGATGATCGGCCTCAAAGAGAGCCGCTCGTCCAGCGTAACCGGCCGTTGATAATAGGCTTTGAGCAGATCGTCCTGAACGCGGGGGTCCATGGCCAGCTGCAGGGTGAGGGTGTCCCCCTCCGCCAGCACGGCATCCAGCCGGGCGGCGATCTGATTGGCCGTTTCGCCGACCTGCGCTTCGGCGTTGGAGAGGATGAGCGCCGAGACGTTCCGGTACAGATAGCCGCCCGAAACCGACAGCACGACCGCCATGACGACCAGGAAACTGAGAAAGATTTGCGTCCGGGTGCGATTGAGCGCCAGAACGGATGCGATTCGCCGCATGGTGGCAACATCCCACAGTCTTAAAATCTTCCGCCACTCCTATCTTATTTTGAAAACGTTAACACCCGCAATCTCCATCCAATCAAAATGGTATTTTCCCCAATCTGGCCGACTTATTTGAAATATCCGCCACATGTTATGATCAGGCCAGAACCTGATCAAAAGGGGGAAAGGGATCTTGACGGGCATCAAAAAGTGGTTGTCGATCTTTGTATGCGTTTTCCTGCTGGCGTCGCTGATGGCTTGCGGCGGCGGAAGCAGGGGAGGTTCTTCGTCTTCGCCGGCCGCGTCATCCTCGTCGCCGGATCAGCCGTCCGCAGGCTCTCCGGCCTCGGGAACAGGGGAGAAGAAGAAGCTGACCCTCTGGTTCATCGACACGGGCAAGCGGAAGGAACTCATCGAGGAAACCGTCCAGGAATTCATGAAAGCGCATCCGGACATCGAAGTGGACGCGGTGCAGATCCCCAACGACACGTACAAGACCAAACTTCCCGTGGCGATGGGAGGCAACAACCCGCCGGACCTGTTCCACAGCTGGGGCGGCGGATGGCTCAAGGAATTCGTCAAAGCCGGACAGGTCATGGAGCTGACCGACAAAATCGATCCGAACAACTACCTGCCGGCCGCCATCAACATCGCGACGTACGACGGCAAAATCTATGGCGCGCCGCTCGCCATGTCGCTGACGCTGTTTTTCTATAACAAGGAAATGTTCGCGAAAAACAACCTGGAGCCGCCGAAAACGTTCAACGACCTGCTCCGCATCGTCGACGTCTTCAAGGCGCAGGGCATCGCGCCCATCGCCATGGCGAACAAGACCAAGTGGCCGGGCGCCCTGTGGCTGATCTACCTGGCCAACCGGATCGGCGGTTCGGACATCTTCACGGAAGCCTTTGAACGCAAAGGTCGCGGCTTTGACGACCCGGCGTATGTGCGGGCCGGCGAACTGATCCAGCAGCTGGTCGACCGCGGCGCGTTCATCAACGGCTTCAACGGCCTGGACTACGACACCGGCCAGTCCCGCCAGTTCCTCTACACGGAAAAAGCGGTGATGGAACTGCAAACCTCGTCCTACATCACCAACGTCCGCTCGGAGATGCCGGGATTCGAGGAAAAGCTGGGCATCTTCCCCTTCCCGGTCGTCGAGGGCGGTCTCGGCAACGCGACGGATCTGGTCGGCGGCGTGTCTCCGGTGTTCTCCATCTCGTCCAAGACGAAATATCCGGATGAAGCCGTCGAGCTCCTGAAGGCGCTCACCTCCAGGGAGCTGGCCCAGAAGTTCGCCGACCAGGCGGGCGTTGTCACGGCGGTGAAGGGCGTTGAGTACAAGGACAAGTTCGCCAAGATGATGAACGAATATCTGAGCCAGGCCCAGTTCCTGCAGCCGTTCTACGACCAGACCCTGCCTCCGGAAATGGCCGAACTGCACAAGGACACCACGCAGGCGCTGTTCGGGAAGACCATCACGCCGGAAGAAGCGGCTCGGCAAATGGAGGAAGCGGCCAAGCGCATTCTCGACAAGTGACGCTTCAGACATGCGCGGCCAGGGAGGCGGCGGCGGTTCGCCTCCCTTTTTCTTCAATTCGTTCCCGGGGGTGAGACCGGCAGATGACCGGCGACGCGTCCCGCATCCGCAGACGGAACAGTTTGAACAAAGGACTCTTTTTGTGCTTTTTCATCGGCCCCGCCCTGCTCGTCTACACCGTGTACAACATCTACCCGATTTTCGCCACCTTTTTCTACAGCCTGTTCGATTGGACAGGGATCGAAAACGCCAAAACCTACGTCGGGCTTGAAAATTACGCCAGGCTGATCCGGGACCACATCTTTCTCCGGTCGCTCGGCAACAACATCCTGCTGGTCTTCGCGTCCGTCCTGACGCAGATTCCGCTCGGGCTGGCCCTGGCGCTCCTCTTGCAGTCGAAAATCAGGGGCATGCGCTTTTTCCGGACGGTGTACTTTTTGCCGTTCCTGATGTCCACGGTGGCCATCGCCATCCTGTGGATGTTCATCTACAATCCGACCTTCGGCGTCCTGAACCAGGTTCTGGGCGACATCGGCCTTTCGTCCCTTCAGCGGAGCTGGCTCGGCGAGAAGTCCACGGCGATGGGCGCCGTCATCGCCACCATCTGCTGGCAGTTTACGCCTTTCTACATGATTCTCCTGCGCGCGGGGCTGACCGGAATTCCGGAAGAGCTGCTCGAGGCGGCCCGCATCGACGGTTGCACCCCGTGGAAAAGCTTCACCCGCATCACGCTGCCGCTTCTCGTGCCGACTTTGGTCACGGCCTGCGTGCTTTCGACCATCGGATCGCTGAAATACTTCGATCTGATCTACGTCATGACCGAGGGCGGCCCCGACAGCGCCACGGAGCTGATGGCCACCTACATGTACAAACAGGCCTTCCGGCATTTCGGCATGGGCTTTGCCAGCGCGATTTCCACCTGCATGTTCATCCTCTCCTTCATCGTGGCGGTGGCGATTCTCTCGCTGGACCGGTACCGGGCAAGGGGAGGCGTCTGAACCGTGAGGCTGCTGAAATCGCTGGTGCTGCATCTGCTGGCTGTCGTCTGGCTGCTGGTCGCGGGATACCCGTATCTTTACATGTTCACCACTTCGCTCAAAACGCAGGAGCAATTTTTCAAGAACCCGACGTCCCTGATCAGCGCGTACACCTTCGCCAATTACAGGCTGGTGGTGGAACTGGGCATCTTCCGCTACTTCTTCAACAGCCTGGTGATTTCCGTCGCCAGCGTCGTGCTGATCGTCCTGCTGGCCAGCATGGTCAGCTACTGCCTGGGCCGCATCCGCTTCCGGCTGAACCGCCCGCTTTACTTCCTGTTCATCGCGGGCATGATGATCCCGGTCCATACCACGCTGATTCCCGTTTACATCCTGACGCGGGAAATGGGGCTCTACGACCGGCTGTGGGCCCTGCTCGGGCCGTACATCGCCTTCAGCCTGCCGATCTCGGTGATCATCCTGACGCAGTTTGCCCGGGAAATACCCGCGGAACTGGAGGAAGCGGCGGTCATGGACGGGGCAGGCCGGACGCGCCTTTTCGCCAGCGTGGTGCTGCCGCTGCTCACCCCCGCCGTGGCGACGGTGACCATCTACAACTTCATTCACATCTGGAACGAATTCGTCTTCGGTCTCGTGCTCATCACCACGCCGGAGCGGATGACGCTGCCCCTGGGTCTGCGGGAATTCTACGGCGAGTTTTCCGTGAACGTGCCGGGCATCATGGCCGCGCTGACCCTCGGAACGCTGCCGCTGCTCCTAGCCTATTTCATCTCGCAGGAGAAGGTCGTGAAGGGCATCGCCGCCGGAGCGGTGAAGGGTTGACGCGCGGATTCGTTTCGGGGAACATGGCTGCAAAAAAGGATTGGAATCCCGGGATGGGGACCGGGAACTGCAACCGGCAACCAAACCGATCGGAGGGAGAGGAAGCGATGGAAACCCTGGAGTTCCTGGAAGTGAAAAACGGCAAAATCGTCGGGTCGCGCACCGGCAGGGAGATTCGTCTCAGGGGCACCAACATCGGCGGCTGGATGAACATGGAGAACTTCATCAACGGCTACGCGGGCACGGACCAGACCGTCCGCCACGCGATGAAGGAAGCGCTGGGGGAAGCGAAGGCGCACTTCTTCTTCGAGCGTATGCTGGATTATTTCTTCTCCGAGGACGATGTGCGCTTCCTGAAGGAAACCGGCCTGAACTGCGTGCGCCTGCCGGTCAACTACCGCCGGTTCGAGGACGACGAAAGGCCGTACGTTTACAAGGAAGAGGGGTTCCGCCGCCTGGACGAGGCGCTGCGGCTGTGCGAAAAATACGGCATTTACGCCATCATCGACATGCACGCGGTGCAGGGATACCAGAACACCCACTGGCATTCGGACAACGCCTCGCGCCACAGCTTCTTCTGGCATGACGCCACTTGCCAGCAGCGGTTTTTCGCTCTGTGGCGGGCGATCGCGGAGCGTTACCGGGACCGGGCCGTGGTCGCCGGCTACGACCTCATGAACGAGCCGTGCACGAACACCCCGTACGGCGACTATCCGCACACCTTCTACGCCAACTACAAGCCGGACTGGGAGCGGATGAACCGCATCTATCGCAAGGCGGTCGAGGAAATCCGTTCCGTCGACCCCAGACACATCATCTTCCTGGAAGGCGATCGGTACTCCTACCGGTTCGACGGGCTGGAAGCGCCCTTTGCCGAAAACCTTGCCTATCAGAGCCACAACTACCACGCCGCGGGCTTCGGCCCCGGCCCGTATCCGGGGGTGGTCCGTCCGAACAATCCCGAGGCGCCGCAAGGGATTTACTGGGATCTGGAACAACAGCGGAAGGTGTTTCTG
>Ga0181858_1001673_pt1 | contig 10783 bp, 5 predicted proteins | sample NewIslPassag4_SG_FD_130749 | JGI IMG/M metagenome (GOLD analysis project Ga0181858, IMG submission 130749) | Feedstock adapted compost microbial communities from Newby Island compost facility, Milpitas, CA, USA - Passage 4_SG | ecosystem: Engineered > Solid waste > Feedstock > Composting ...
CGTGCGGGCGCTCACCCGGCACGACCAGGTGCTCCTGTCCGTCTCGCGCAACGGCGCCGTCCTGCTCGTGGCGCTGCTGGCGCTGGCCTCGGCCGTGAGGCCGCGCCTGCGCTGCTCGTTCCTCGCCGTCGGCAGCAGCCTGCCCGGCACCGTAGGACGTCTCGGCGGCGCGGCCAGGCGCCTCTACCTCTGGTGCCTCTCGCGCTGCCGGCCCGTGTGGGTCGAGGGCGAGTGGATGCGGCGCGAGCTCGAGGCGCTCGGCGTGACCGGCGTCGAGGTGCTGCCGAACCCCCGCCCGCCCGCGGCGGAGCGGTGGGACCCCGCGTCGGTCGCCGCGGGCCGGCTCGTGTTCGTCTCGCGCGTCACGCCCGAGAAGGGCGTGGAACGGGCGATGGCCGCGGTCGAGGCCGTGGCCGCCGCCGGGGTCGAGGCCTCGCTCGACGTCTTCGGCCCGGTCGAGGAGGGCTACGGGCCAGCGTTCGAGGCCCAGCTCGCCAGGCACCCGCGCACGCGATACCGGGGGGCGATCCCCCAGGGCCAGGTCGCCGGTGAGCTCGCCGGGGCCGCCGCCCTGCTCCTGCCGACCACCTGGGCGACCGAGGGCATGCCCGGCGCGATCGTCGAGGCGGCGATGGTGGGCACGCCGGTCGTCGCGGCAGCCACGCCGGCGATCGCCGAGGGCGTGGAGGACGGCGTCAGCGGCCTGCTCGTCGACCCTACCGACGTGAGCGCCCTGGCCGAGGCCGTGCGGCGGCTCCTCACCTGCCGCGGCCTGGCCGCGAGGCTCGGCTCCGCGCTGCGCGAGCGGGCGGGCGCCTTCACGGTCGACGCCGTCGTCTCGCGCCTCTCGGCCCGGCTGGCCGCGGAGGGGTGGCGGTGACGGCTCCCGCACAGGGCCCCCTGCGGCTGGCGCGCGCCGCCCTCGCGGTCCCGCCCGGGCGCCTGCTGGCGCGGCTCGCGCACGGGGCCGCACGCCGCGGCGCCGAGGCGCTGCCGCGGGCCTGGCGCGAGAGGCTCGCGGGAGCGCACCTGCCCGCCCCAGCCCTGCGCCCCGGCTACCTCGCGGCGTTCGCTCGCGACGTCGGACCCGGGGAGGCGGCGCCCCTCACCGTGGAGCTTCTGGGCCGTCCGCACCGCCTCGAGCACCCGATCGACTGGGAGCCAGCCGGCGAGGGCCGGCTGTGGCGCTTCACGCTCCACTACTTCGACTGGGCCGTGGCGGCGGTAAGGGACGCCCAGGACGCCGCTGAGGCCGGCCGCGCCGCGTTCGCGGCGATGAGGTCATGGACCCGGGCGGTCCCGTTCGGCCGCTACGACGCCTGGCACCCCTACCCGACGGCGAAGCGGCTCGTGGCGTGGACCTACCTCATGAGCACCTTCCCCGCGCTCGTCACGCCCGGGGTGGAGCGCTCGCACTGGCTGCAGGCGCGCTACCTCGCCCGCAACCTCGAGACGCACGCGGGCGGCAACCACCTGCTCCAGGACCTGTGCGCTCTGGTCGTCGCGGGCCTCCGCTACCGGTGCGCGGAGGCCGAGGCGATCGTCGAGCGCGCGCTGCGCGGGCTGGCGCGCGAGGTCCCGCGCCAGGTGACGGCCGACGGCTGCCACGTCGAGCTCTCCGCGGGCTACCACCTGCAGGTCCTCGCGATGCTCGCCGAGGCCTCGCTGGCGCTGTCCGCGGCGGGGCTGGCCACGCCCGCGCCGCTCCTCGGCGCGCTGGCCGCGATGGCGGCGTTCGCCGGGCGCATGCGGCTGCCCGACGGCGGCTACCCCCTCTGGAGCGACACGACGCGCGACAGCGTCGCGCCCCTCGACACCGTGGTGGGGCTCGCCGAGGGGGCGCTCGCCGCCGCCTGCGACGAGGGCGAGGCGAGCGCGGGCGCCGCGTGCCTGCCCTACCCCTACGCCCAGCTCCTCGCCTCGGCGTCGACCGCGGAGGGCCGGAGGGCGTTCGAACGCGTCCCGTGCCCGCCGTTCGCCCCGCTGGCGCCGTCCAGCGGCTACCACGTGCTCCGCGGCGACGGGGTCGTGGCCGTCTTCGACGGCGCCGACACGGGCGCCCGCGGCATGGCCGGGCACGGCCACGCCGACTGCCTCAACGTGGACGTCCACACGGGGAGCGGGCCGCTGATCGTCGAGAGCGGCACCAGCACCTACGACGCCGGCCCCGACCGCGACAGGGAGCGCTCCACCGCCGCCCACAACACCGTCGAGGTCGCGGGACTCGACCAGTCGGAGATGTGGGGCTCGTTCCGCGTGGGCAGGACGGCTAGGACGTTCGCCCGCGCCCGCGGCCGCGACGGCGGCTGGTGCTGGGCGACGGCCGGCCACGACGGCTACGCGTCGCGACCCGGGGTCACCCACCGCCGCTGGGTGGGCGTGCGCGGCGACGCCGTCGTCGTGCTCGACGCGCTCGAGCTGGCGGACGGCGCCGCGCCCACGACGTTCCGCCTGCGCTACCACCTCGCGCCCGGCCTGCAGGCACGCGCCGCGGGCGACTCGGCGTTCGCGCTCGGCTCTCCTCCTCGGCCGACGTGGCTGCGGATCGCCGGCCTCGAGGAGCGCGACTCCGCGTCGCTCGTGCCGGCGGAGGCGGAGGCCTCGTTCCACGCCGAGCGCTTCGGCCACAGGCGCGCGCGGGCGCTCGTCGAGGTGACGGGGACCCTCGCCTCCGGCAGGCGCTACCTCGCCGCCGTCGTCTCCCCGCGTCCCGCGGCCGCCCTGCTCCGCCGCGGGGCCGGCCTCGTCGAGCTCTCTTCCGACACGTTGCCGCCCCTCGCCTGGCGCGACGCGCCAGGCCCACTCGTCCCCTTGGGCGGCGGTGAGGAGAAGGACCAGTGACGGCCAAGCCAGCCAACGTCTGGATCGTCAACCAGTACGCGCTGCCGCGCGGCTCCGCGGGCATGACCCGCCACGGCGACCTCGCGAGCGTGCTGCGCGACCACGGGCACGACGTGACCGTGATCGCGTCGAGCTTCCACTACTACCGGGCCGACGACCTGGCCGTGTCGCACCGCGGCGTCACCGACCACGACGGGGTCCGCTTCGTGTGGCTCGAGAGCGCCCCGTACCGGAAGAACGACGCGCGGCGCGTGTTCAACATGGTCGAGTTCTACGTCCGCGCCGTGACGGCCAGGCTGGCCGGGAGGGTCAGCAGGCCGGACGTCGTGATCGGCTCGTCCCCGAGCCTCCTCTGCGGCCTAGCGGGCCTGGACCTGGCGCGCCGGCACGGGGCGCGCTTCGTGCTCGAGCTGCGCGACGTGTGGCCGGACGACCTCGTCGCTATGGGCGCGCTGCGCCAGGGCGGCCCGGTGCACCTCGCGCTCGACCGCCTCGCCCGGTACCTGGAGGCGCGCGCCGACCGCGTCGTCACCGTGCCGCCGAAGCTGGCCGCTCACCTCGAGGCCAGGGGCGTCCCGCGCGAGAAGATCGTCCACCTGCCCAACGGCGTGTTCCTCGACGACAGGGGCGAGCCCACCGAGCCGCTGCCGCGGACGCTGTGCGCCGAGCTCGACGCCTGCCGCGGCGCCTTCGTCGTCATGTACATGGGCGCCCACGGCATGGCCAACGGCCTGCACAACGTGCTCGACGCGGCCAAGCTCCTAGCGTCCGAGCGGCCGGACGTCCCGGCGGCCTTCGTCCTGATCGGCGCCGGCCAGCAGAAGGCCGAGCTGATGGAGCGCGCCGCCCGCGAGGGCATCGCCAACGTGCGCTTCCACGACCCCATCCCCAAGGGCGCGGTGCCGGCCGCGGCCCGCGCCGCCGACGCCCTCATGGTCCACCTGGCGCCCGTGACGACCTTCGACGCCTACGGGCGCAGCCCGAACAAGCTGTACGACTACCTGGCCGCCTGCCGGCCCGTGCTCTACAGCACCACCGACCCGACCACGATCGTCGACGAGGCGCGCGCGGGGCTCGCGTTCGCGCCGGGCGACCCGCGGGCCCTGGCCGACGCCGTGCTGCGGCTGGCCCAGATGCCGCCGGAGGATCGGGCCGCCATGGGCAGGCGAGGCCGCGCCGCCCTGGAGGGGCAGCACGACCTCGCCGCGTTGGGGGCCAGGCTCAGCAGGCTGGTCGAGGAGCTCGCGGCCGAGCCCTCCCGTCAGAAGGCGCCGGCGACGATGCTCGGCAGGCCGTACTCGTAGGCACCCAGGTCGGGCGCCTTGCCGACGTACTGCTGGCCCATGTCGCGGCCCGCGTCGATCGCCTTGCTGCCGGAGGTCAGGCGCAGGAACTGCGAGGAGCCGGGCTCGGTGCTGGCGAAGGCGGGGTTCGAGATGCCGAGGTTCCACGAGTTGCGGTCCTGGGTCACCGACCTCACCGACGAGCTCTCGCCGAAGCTGATGTTGTTGTAGACCTTCGAGTCAGCGTAGCCGCTGCGGCCCTCGATCACGAAGCCCTTGGCGCCGGCGTCGAACGAGGTGTTGTTGTAGACGAGCAGGCCGCCGCCGCCGTTGTAGGTGAAGTTGTTCGAGCGGTTGCCGAAGGCGACGTTGTACCTGATCGTGTGGCGGGCATCCTTGCGGGCTCCGTTCGGGAGCTTGAAGCCCTGCCCGTTGCCTGTGGTGCCGCGGCCGTTGCGGTACGAGACGGTGTACTCCACGAGCGAGTTGGTGCTGTCCCACAGGTCGATGCCGTCGTCGGAGTTCTCGTACGCGACCACGCGGCGGATGACGTTGCCGTCGCCGTAGGCGATCTTCACGCCGTCGGCGCTGTCGCCGCCGTTCGAGGTGCTGTAGTTGTCGTAGGTGACGACGTCCTCGACGAGGTTGTTGTCGCCCTCGATGTAGATGCCGTCGCCGTGGTTGCTGTGGGTGACCACGTCGCGCACGACGTGGTTGCTGCCCTCGAGCTCGATCGCGCGGCCCGCCGAGTAGCGGAGCGTGAGGTTCTCGAAGACGTACCAGTCGACGCGCAGCCAGATCAGCTGCGGAGCGCTGGGGTTCGTGCCCGAGTTCTTCCTGTCGCTGCCGTCGATGATCACGTTCTCGCCCGGCGCGCCCATGATCGTGATCGGCTTGCCCGGCTGCCCGCTCGTCTTCCACTTGTCGGCGGTCAGGTACTCCCTGTAGACGCCGCCGCGGATGTAGACGACGTCGCCGGGGCGGACGACGGAGGCGGCCTTGGCGATCGTCCTGAACGCGGTATCGGCGGTGCGGCCGTCGTTCTTGTCGCTGCCCGTGGTCGAGACCCAGTAGGTCGGGGCCGGGTAGTCGGTCTTGGGCGGCTCGGGCTGGCTGGGCGGCGGCGAGGGCTCGTCGGGCTCGCCCGGATCCGGGTCAGTCGGCTCGCCGGGCTCGCCCGGATCGGGATCCGTCGGCTCGCCGGGCTGGCCCGGGTCGGTCGGGTCGCTCGGCTCTTCGGGGTCCGCCGGCTCGCCGGACGGCTCGGCGACGTTGAACCACACCGTCTTCACGTTCGGCCGGCTGCCCCGCGAGGTGTACACGGCGATGGTCACGGAGTGCCTGCCCGGCTCCAGGTCGCCGGTCGCGAGCGTGGCCGTGAACGGCTCGGAGGTGTCGACCTCGAACGGCATGCCCTGCATGCGCACGTCGTCGAGGTAGAACCTGGCGACCCGCGCGTGACGGTTCGTCTTCACCACGACTGTGAACGTGCCGTCGACGGTGGCTCCGTCGAGCGACCCCGTCCGTACCTGCCCGCCGCTCCGGCTCTCGTAGGCGACGTCGAACGACACGCCCGAAGGGTCGAGCTCGTCGGGCGACGAGCAGGCGCCGAGGGTCAGCGCCGTCAGTACCGCGAGCCCTAACGCTCGCCAGGGACCTTGGATGCGGCGCGGTAGTGCGCCGCGGCCGCCGAGTGCATCCAGCATCGGTATGCCTCTCCGAACGCGATGGGCCCCTCCCGGCGAAGGGAGCGGAGACCGCGATCAGCGGCTCCCCGCCGGGCCCGCCCCAGCGCGAGAACGCGCGAGAGCCCAATGCGGGCGCTTACCGGCTGCCGGAGCGCGAGCAGGTTGTGAACGTGGAACATGACTCCCCTCGACCGGTTGCGCTACTGGCTCCGCCTGTCTCAAGCGCCCAACTTGCGAGAACAGGCATCACAGCCTTCGAGTGGCGGCCCCTTCGGCCGTCCGACGGGAATCTATGCCCGGGTCATGAGGGTCTACTTAGCAAAACGCCACAAAGATGAGCGGATGTGACGTCGCTCGCATCCGCGGCACCGTCCCAGGTGCGGCGGACGAGACCGTGCCGGAGGTAACTTTCGCGCCAGCGGCGCTCCGCGGGCGGCGCTCGGCCGCCCCGGATGTGAGATGCATCACTTCACCGCGTACGGCGGGTCACTTCACGGCGGTGGCGCGGCGGCCGGTCGCCCCGGCGCTCCTGGCCGGCGCCGGCTCGGGCCGCACCGCGACGCGCCGCGCGGCCGCCACCGACCTCACGCCCGTGACCACGACGCCGCTGGGGACGACGTCGCGCTGCCTGAGGAGGCCCGAGGCGGTCGCCAGGTCGCGGCGCTTCGCGCCCTTCGAGACGACCAGCACCGTGCGGTCGACCAGCGGGGCGACCGTCACGGCGTCGGCCGCCTCGAGGACGGGGGGCGTCACCACGACGACGACGTCGTACTCCTCGCGCCAGGCCTCGAGCGCGCCCCGCAGCCCGAACGAGAGGAGCTCGGAGGCGTCGTGGCTCGGCTCCCACGCGGGCAGGATCGCGAGCAGCCCCGGTCCCTCGACCTTGACGAAGGAGGGGCCCGCCTGGCGCCCCTGGAACCTGAGGTGCGCCTCGAGCGTGTTGTCGGCGGTCGGCCTGAAGGACGTCCGCTCGACGACGTCGGGGTCGCGCAGTGTCGTCGTGACGAGGAGGACCCTGGCGCCCGAGCGGGCGAAGCTCTCCGCCATCGCGAGGGCGAGGCGGGAAGCCCGACTGGCCGCGTCGACGGGCGCGAACAGCACGGCCGTCGGCCGCGAGGCGTCGGGCACCAGGGCGGAGCGCAGGAAGCCCGTCGCGGCGGCCGGCAGCGACCTCGCGCCGATCCGCGGCACGGGCGGGAAGACGGCCAGCAGAGGCACACCGCCGACGAGCGGCACCTGGTCGGGGTCGCGCAGGCGCGCGTCGAAGATCGCCAGCATCAGCCTCACGAGGTAGGCGATCACGAACGCCACCACGGCGGCGAGCACGGCGTCGAAGACCGGCGACGGCGCCACCGGCGAGGTCGGCGTCTGGGGCGCCTGCACGATCTCGAGGCGGCCCACGACGGAGTCGGAGAGCATCACGGCGGTCGCGAGCTGGGCCACCTGCTCGTCCCGCAGCGCCACCATCCCGTCGCGCTGCGGGCCGGGCTCGAGGCCGCTGATCTGCGCGTCCATCGAGGCGATCCGCAGCCGCAGGCTCTCGATCATCCGCAGCAGGTTGTCGCGCGGCCGCTGGGCGTCCCAGGCGACCAGCGCCTGGGCCACCGCCTCGGAGAGGGCGGCCGCCTCGATGGGCGTGCCCGCGAGGGCGTAGACGGTGATGAGCCGCGAGTTCTCCTGCGTGTCGACGTCGATGCGCCGGCGCAGCGAGTCGACGCCCATGCGAGCCTGCGCCTCGGGGCCGAGCCGCTCGAGCGCGGCGGCGAGGACCTCGTCGCTGCGGGCCGCCACCTCGTAGGCGTCGACGTGGAGCGTCGGCGACACGAGGTACGAGAGGCCCACCGACCGGAGGTCGACGACGTTGTCGGCGGCGTAGAGGGTCGTCGCCGCCTGGTACACGGGCGGCGCCTCGCGCTGGTAGAGGTACATGCCCACCGCGGCCACCGCGGCGGCCAGCATCGCCCACACGAAGCCGCGCTTGAGGAAGCGGACGACGTCGTCCTGCGAGATATGGACGTCGGCGTCGCCGTCCCCGCCGGCGAGGGGGTCCGGTCTGGGAGCGAAGGAAGAACGTGTCACCGCGGTCTCTCCTCGTGTTGGCGGCCGGCCGTCACGTCAGCGCCTCCTCGGCTAGCTCGGTGTAGACGGGCAGGAAGCGCCTGCGCTCCCCGCGCCGCAGGGCGAAGCTCGCGGCCGCCCCCGCGACGCGCAGCGCGGCGCGCGGGCTCCGCCGCAGGAGCTGCGCCATGAAGCGCCCCGAGGCCCCGATGTCGCCCCTCCTGACGGCCCCGCGGAGGAACTCGAGGCCGAGGCGCCCGTACATCGCGGTCCGCCAGCGCTCGAGGAGCGGGAGCTCCACGACGCCACAGGCGCGGGCCGCCTCGAAGGGGCCGTCGACGCAGGCGAGGTTCGCGACCCGCGCGTCCACGTCGAGGCTGCTCGACGCGTTCGCGCCGTGGATGCGCCAGGCCGCGGCATGCGTGTCGATGAACCCGACCTTCCGCCCGACCACGAGGCGGAGCAGCGACTCGGTGTCGGACCCGATGATGTCCTCCCGGTAGAAGCCGACCTCGAGGGCGGCCTCGCGCCGGTAGAGAGCCGTCAGGTGGGGTATCCACACCTCGCCCGTAGGGTAGCGGAGGAAGACGTCGGTGCCCGAGATCACGCGCGGCAGGCCCTCGTTCTGCCCGGAGAGCCGGAAGAACGCCCCGTCCTCCTCGCGGTAGCGCCAGGCGTTCGCGAAGACCAGCACGACGTCGGGCTCCGCCTCGAGGAGCTCCGCCGCCCGCCTGAGGTACGTCGGGTCGACGAGCCAGTCATCGCCGTCGAGGTTCAGCACGTACTTGCCGCGGGCGAGGCGCTCGAGCGTGTGGCGGTAGTTGCCGACGCGGCCTAGGTTCTGCTCGTTCCGATGGTAGCGGAGCCGCGGGTCGTCGAAGCGCGCCACGACCTCGGCGGTGTCGTCTGGCGACGCGTCGTCGGCGACGACCACCTCGAGAGAGCCCAGGTCCTGGCGGAGGGCCGAGCCGATCGCCCTGGCGAGCACCGGGGCCTGCCCGTAGGTGGGGATCATGACGGTGACGAGGGGGGCTCCGGTGGGGCTGTGCACTGCTCTCCTTCGCGCGGGGGCGCGGCTGCGGCACGCTGGCGGCTGCCTCCGTACGGCACAGCATTATCGGTCACGCCCCGGGGGCGCCCGGCTACGACGTCACAAGCCGATGGGGCCAGGATGTGACGGCTAATAAGCCGCCGCCGCCGCGCCGGTCCTATCCTGCTCGGGCCCGCGTGGAACGGCCGGCGCCGCACCGGCCACCGCGAGGCGCAGCCTGGAAGGGTCCCCTCATGCGCATCCTCACCATCGGGCAGCGAGTCCTCAGGGTCCTCGACCCGGACCAGCGCCGCGCCGTCGCCGGCCTCGTGCCGCTCATGGTCGTGCGGGCGGTGCTCGACACCGTCGGCATCGCCACGGTGCTGCCCTTCATCGCCGTCGTCACCGACCCCCAGGGCGCCCTCTCGAACCGCTACCTGGGCGCCGTCTACGACGCGCTCGGCTTCCGGGAGACGACGCCGTTCCTGATCCTCCTCGGGTGCGGGGCGCTCGTCGTACTGCTCCTCAGCAACGCATTGACGGTGGCCGTCGAGTACCTGGTCAAGCGCCTGGCGCAGCGCCAGAGCCACCTCCTCCAGCGGCGCCTGATGTACCTGGCGCTCTCGCGGCCGTACGAGGAGTTCCTGACCTCCCACAGCGGCGAGATCGGCCAGAACGTGCTCAGCGAGGTCTACCAGTTCGTCAACGGCGTCATCGCGCCGTACCTGACCATCGTCGTCCGCTCCTGCGCCCTCCTGGTCCTGCTCGGGCTGCTCGTGGCCGTCGACCCCCTGTTGGCCGTCTCCACGGGCCTCGCCCTGGCGGGCGTCTACACGGTGATCCTCCTCCTGGTCAGGCGCGTGCTGAACCGCATCGGCGAGGAGCGCCAGGACGCCGACATGGACCGCTACCGCGCCATCACCGAGACCTTCGGCGGCTTCAAGGACGTCAAGGTCTCCGGCAAGGAGAGGACGTTCCTGGAGAGCTTCTCGCGGGCCGCCAAGCGCCACGCCGGCCTCGAGGTCGTGCTTCACGTCACGAAGGTCGCTCCGCGGTCGCTCCTCGAGCTCATCGCCTTCAGCGGGATCATCGGGATCATCCTCTACCTGCTCGCGACGGGGAGGTCGACGTCGGCTGTCATCAGCATCGTCACGCTGTACGCCTTCGCCTGCTACCGGATGATCCCCGCGGTCTCGCAGGTCTACGAGGCCATCGCCGCGCTCAGGTACAACATCCCCACCCTCGAGCACATCGAGCGCAGCACCACCGAGCTGCGGAGCCGGCACGACGCCTTCGAGGAGGCGGCGCCGCTGCCCTTCGAGCGCGAGGTCGAGCTGCGGGGCGTGTCGTACTCGTACCCGCGCGCCGAGGCGCCCGCCCTGCGCGACGTGAGCTTCGTCGTGCCCCGCGGCACCGCCACCGCCATCGTCGGCCCCACGGGCTCGGGCAAGACCACCGCGCTCGACGTCTTCCTCGGCCTGCTGCGGCCGACGGAGGGCGCTGTACTCGTCGACGGCGAGCCGCTCACGCCCGAGAAGGTGCGCGCGTGGCAGGCCGCCATCGGCTACGTGCCGCAGCACGTGTTCCTCAGCGACGACACGATCGCGCGGAACATCGCCTTCGGCGTGGCCGAGGAGAAGATCGACGCGGCCGCCGTCGAGAGGGCGGCGCGCATCGCGCAGATCCACGACTTCATCGCCGGGCTCCCCGAGGGCTACGACACGCGCATCGGTGAGCGCGGCGTCAGGCTCTCCGGCGGGCAGCGCCAGCGACTCGGCATCGCCAGGGCGCTGTACAAGGACCCGCCGATCGTGGTCCTCGACGAGGCCACGAGCGCGCTCGACAGCGTCACCGAGGAGGCCGTCTTCGACTCGCTGGCGAAG
>Ga0181858_1001677_pt1 | contig 10773 bp, 9 predicted proteins | sample NewIslPassag4_SG_FD_130749 | JGI IMG/M metagenome (GOLD analysis project Ga0181858, IMG submission 130749) | Feedstock adapted compost microbial communities from Newby Island compost facility, Milpitas, CA, USA - Passage 4_SG | ecosystem: Engineered > Solid waste > Feedstock > Composting ...
CCGCCGAGGGGAACCCCCTGGGCCCCCCCTCCTCCTTCCGTGGCATCGACAACGAGGTCTACTCCCCCCTCGTCCCGGATGAGCCGCGCTACTCGATGGACTACACCGGCACCGGAAACACCATCAACGTGCCGCATCCGCAGGTGCTGCAGCTCGTGATGGATTCGCTGCGCTATTGGGTGCTGGAGATGCACGTTGATGGCTTCCGCTTCGATCTCGCAGCGGCGCTCGCTCGCGAGCTCCACGAGGTGGACAAGCTCGGCTCTTTCTTCGACGTCATCCATCAGGACCCGGTGCTCTCCCAAGTCAAGCTGATCGCCGAGCCGTGGGACGTCGGAGAGGGTGGCTATCAGGTTGGCAACTTCCCGGTGCTTTGGGCGGAGTGGAACGGGAAATATCGGGACGCGGTGCGGGAGTATTGGCACAACCGCCAAGTCGGAGTCGCCGAACTCGCCCACCGGCTGACAGGCAGCAGCGATCTGTATCAGTACGACGGGCGGCGCCCATACGCGAGCATCAACTTCATCACCGCGCACGACGGCTTCACGCTGCACGACCTGGTCAGCTACGACGAGAAGCACAACGAGGACAACGGCGAAGAGAACCAGGATGGGCACGATGACAACATCTCCTGGAATCACGGCGTCGAAGGCCCGACCGACGACCCGGAGATCGTCGCCGCCCGCGAGCGCACGAAGCGCAGCTTCCTGGCGACGCTCCTGCTCTCCCAAGGCGTGCCGATGCTAAGCCACGGCGACGAGATCGGGCGCACGCAGCAGGGAAACAACAACGCCTATTGCCAAGACAACGAGCTTTCCTGGATGGATTGGGATCTGAGCGAGGAGCAGCGAGCGCTCCTCGACTTCACGCGCAAGCTCGTTTGGCTGCGGCGGGAGCATCCGAACTTCCGGCGGCCGAAGTTCTTCCAGGCGCGTCCAATCCGGCACGCGGAGGAGCACGACATTCGCTGGCTGCGTCCTGATGGGGAGGAGATGACCGACGAGGAGTGGGCGCAAGACTGGGTACGGGTCGTTGGCCTCTGGCTAAGTGGCGAGACATTGCCGGAAGTCGATGCGCGAGGGGAGCCGGTGCGAGATGACACCTTCCTGCTGCTCTTCAATTCCCACGAGGGCACGGTGCCGTTCGTGCTGCCGAACGGCGCGGACGCGAGTTGGCAGCTCATCGTCGATACGACGACCGGTGAGTGGCACGAGTCCGGTCCAGTGTTGCCGGCTGGCGAGGCGTACGAGCTAGGCGAGCGGTCGCTAAGTCTATTCCGCCGCTGTTCCGCGCCGCCCGCTCCTCGCCGGCGCAAGCGTCGGAGCGGAAAGCGGGGCTGATTCCCTTCACTGTCGCGGCTCGGATCCGCTCCGGGGGTTGCGCTCCGTGATTCGGATTGGATACGAGGGGAAACACGATGAGGCTTGAACGGAAGGTTGCCGTCATCACCGGCGCGGCCTCGGGCATCGGGCTGGCGATCGCGACGCGGTTCGCGGCAGAGGGCGCCGCGATCGTCGCCGGCGATTGGAACAAGGAGCGGCTCGATGCCGCGGTCGCAAGCATCCGCGAGTCAGGCGGGACAATCGTCGGGTTGTCTGGCGATATCTCCGACCGGGCGTCCGCGGAAGCCCTCGTTGATCTGGCGGTTAGTACGCATGGCCGCCTCGACGTACTCTGCAACAACGCGGGCGTGATGGATTACATGCAGGGGGTCGGGGAGGTCACCGACGAGATCTGGCGTCGCGTCCTCAGCATCAACCTCGACGGCCCGATGTACACGAGCCGCCGGGCGGTCAAGCAGATGCTGAGCCAGGGTAGTGGCTCGATTATCAATGTGGCCTCGGTCGGCGGTCTGCGCGGCGGAGCCGCCGGCGTGGCCTACACGGCCGCGAAGCACGCGGTGATCGGCCTGACGCGCAACACGGCGTGGATGTACGCCAAGCGCGGGCTGCGGTGCAACGCCATCTGTCCAGGAGCGACCGCGACCAACATTTCGGAGACGATGCCGCCCGACCGGCTGGATCCGGCAGGCGTCGAACGGACCGGTGCCTACGCGGCGCTGATCCCGGCGATCCTGAGCCCGGACGATATCGCCTCGCTCGCGCTGTTCCTGGCCTCGGATGAGTCCCGGCACATCAATGGCGCGATCATCACCGCCGACGCCGGTTGGACCGCGGCGTAGCGCTCGAATGGCGCTGGCGGGACCGTGCTACCAAAGCGTCATGGATTCCAGGAACAGTTGCCGCAGATCCTCCGCCGATGCTGGACGGGGCGAAAGCTTCGTCACGCGGTGCTGCGGCAGCGTCCCCGCCACGAGCTTGTCCACGTCGTCCGGAGTGAAGCCAACCGCGGCCAATCCGTTTGGCATTCCAACCGCCCGCATGATCTTGATGATCGCCTGTGCCAAAATCTCGCCGGCATCCTCGGGCCGGGCGCCTTCGACATCCGCGCCGAGAAGCCGGGCGGCCGTGAGGTGGCGCTCTGGATTGGCGGGCGCCGTGAAGCGGAAGACGGCCGGGGCGGTGAGAATGACCGACATCCCGTGCGGGATGATCGGGTGATCGACCTTGTAGTCGGGCGGGGTATAGTCGCGCACCATGCCCGAGATCGGGTACGACATCCCGTGCGGCAGGTGCACGCCCGCGTTGCCGAAGCCGATGCCCGCGAACGCGGCCGCGAGCAGCATCTGGCTGCGCGCCTCGTCGTTGGTGGGATCCTCGACCGCGGCGACGATATTCTGGGCGACCATCTCCATCGCGCGGCAGGCCCAGACATCGCTGATCGGGTTAGCTCCCTGGTACGCGGGCCGTAGCTTCGGATGCTCCGGCGCCGGGCGCTGGTTGTAGGGCAGCGCGGTGTACGACTCGATGGCGTGCGAGAGGACGTCCAAGCCCGAGCAGGCGGCGACCATTGGCGGCAACGTCCGCGTGTTCGCGGGGTCAATGATGCCGAGCACCGGCCGCAGCGCGCGGTGAGCGATGCCGGTCTTGGCGTGCAAGCCAGGCGCTCCGCCTGTCTCACCCTTGTGCCGGCTCAAGTCGAGATCGAAGATCGCCACGCCGGTTGTCTCGCTGCCAGTGCCGGCGGTCGTCGGGATGGCGACGAGCGGCCGAAGTCGGCCAGGCACCGGGCGGCCCTCGCCGATCGGCGGGTTGACATAGGCGAGAAACTCGGTGGGGAAGGTGGGGTAGAGATTCGCGGCCTTCGCCGTGTCAATCGCCGAGCCGCGGCCGACCGCCACGTACCCGTCGAACCGCCCGTCAATCGCGAAGGCGATCGCCTCCTTGAGCGAGGCATCGGTCGGCTCGACGCGAACCCGATCATACAGAACGGCCTCGATCCCTTCGGCCTGGAGCGATTCGAGCGTGATACGCACGGGATCGAGCTGCGCGAGATTCGGGTCGGTGACGACCATTACCCGTGTGCAGGAGAGCGCTCGCATGTCCGCGCCGACCTCTCGTGTCACACCTGGCCCGAACTTGATGGACGATGTGTCCATCTGGAAAGCGGTCTCGGTTTTCTGACCGGGGGAAGGCATCGTCACCTCGCGCTCCTTGCGTGCTGAGAAATTTCGCTCAGACCGGGATCACCGATGCGCCACCAGCCGAGCGAGTCCGGAAGCTGGCAGCAGGTTTGCGCTGGGATAGATCTGGTGAGTCGCGATTCGCGACCGTGATGTGGCGTCGTCCCGGCTCTTCATCGCTGTTCCACCGAGTCATTATAGTCAGCGCGGCGGGCGCGGATCGGACACGGTGCACGAATTCGCGCCGCCTCCTCAGGCAGAGTCTCCACGCGCAATCGATCCCAATGGTGCGTTGACGTGTCGTGAGAAAGGTCGCGTTCCCTTCCTCACCATGCGGAGAGGCGGCTCGTTGCTGGCACTGGCCGTGCATTTCAGACGAGTGCTTTCCGCCTACGGTGGCGGAACGGTCGAGATTGCCGGTGAGGCCACGCGATGTCCGACGAGGAGACGTCGATCACACCACCATCCGATCCTGCCGCGGAACGTCGGCAGCTCATGCACGACGTGCACAACGCGCTCGCGGCCGCCAGTGACCGGCTGCAGCTGGTGCAGCGACGCCTGCGGCGCGGCGAGATCGAGCCCCAACGGGCGATCGCTGACTTGGAAGTCGCCAATCAACAGCTACGCCGCGTGGCGTCATTAGTCGCGACGCTCGATTTCGAACTTGCGCTCCTTGTCAAGCTGGTGGCCGGGGCACTGTAGCCCGCGGAGGTTCGTGGTTGGTGCAAGGTTGGCGGCGCGTCTCGGTCAGAGTCCGTGATGTACGGGTGGCATGCCGTTTGCGTGGCTCAGCGTGTAATCGTCGTCACGGGGACTCGAGTGTCGGCACGCACGCTGCCCCTGTCACTCGTCCTCGGGTGTTGGCCGAGAGAGGACGACCATGGAAAAATCCCCCGGGATTGGGAGTACCGCGACGACCGACACCGTGGCGGGTTTGCCAGTCGCGGCTACGCTGCCTAGACGCTCGTCACGGTTCCAGCGCGCGCTTCGCATGCACTGGCTGGACGCCGTGCTCGTCGCTCCACTGGTGCTCTACATCCTCTTCTTCATGCTGGTCCCGGTGGGACAGTCCATCTACCTCAGCTTTGTCCGCAGCGGCACCCGAGACTTCACGTTCGCGAATTACGACAACATCGTCAATCGCAGCCAATTCAAGGACGCCTTCACCAACACCATCGGCATCACCCTGATGGGGGTCACGATGGAGATGGTCGTCGGCATGATCATCGCCTTGATGCTGGCGCGCGGCTTCCGCGGTCGCGGCATCTTCCGCTCGATCGTCCTCGTCCCCCTCGGTGTGCCAACACTGGTCGCCGGCGCGGCGATGCTCTACTTCATCGGCTTCAACGGCTACCTCAACGAGATCTTGCTCGATCTCGGCATCATCGACGTGCCGGTCTACTGGCAGCAGAGCGGCTTACGTGGCATGTTCGCCATCGCGCTCGCCGATCTCTGGAAGACAACGCCGCTGGTGGTGCTGATCCTCCTGGCGGGCATTGAGTCAATTCCCGGCGAGGTCTATGAGGCAGCGGAAATCGACGGCGCGGGCGGCTGGCAGCGGTTCTGGCACCACACCCTGCCGCTGCTGATGCCGTCCGTCACGATGGCGCTCATTCTGCGCGCGATCGACGCCTTCCGCATCTTCGATATCGCGATCGTCCTCGCCGGTCAGACGATCCCGGTGATGAGCTCCTTCGTCTACTTCGACTACGCCGCCGGGCGCACGAACACCGCAGCAGCGGCTGCGGTGATTCTCCTCCTGATGATCATGGTCTTCGTGGTTGCCTACCTGCTGCTGGTGGCGCGGCGAACGGAGGATGTGCGATGAGCGCGACGATGGCACAGGCGCCCCAGGTGCAGACAGCGTCGGCGGGAGAGGAGAAGCGCCGGTCGCGGTGGGAGGATGTCGGGTTCTGGATTCTGGCCCTCGTCTTCATCGTCATCTTCCTGCTGCCCATCTATGTTCTGCTGAAGGTCTCGGTCAGCACGCTCGCGCAGGCGACAGCGCCGCGTCCGTCGTACTTGATTCGCGATCCAACCTGGGACAACTGGGACCGGCTGCTCGATTGGGAGATCATCGGCTCTCCCCTGCGGCACAGCCTCACGGTCGCATTCGGCACCGCGATCCTCGCAATTGTCATTGCCGCGCCGGCTGCCTATGTCATCTCTCGATTGCCACGCGGTGTCCGCTATGTCGTCGTGCTCGGGATCCTGTTCACCCGGATGTTTCCCGAGGTGATCATCGCTACGCCGATCGCGAGCAACTTCTTCGAATGGGGGCTAAATGACCGTGATCTCGGGCTGATCCTGGCGCACCTCATCCGCAGCCTGCCGCTGGCGGCCTGGGTGCTGGTGGGAACGTTCGAGGTCATTCCGCGCGATCTCGAGGAGGCGAGCGCGGTGGACGGTAGCGGCCGGGTTGGCACCCTGATCCGAGTCGTGCTGCCGCTCGCGGCGCCAGGGATCGCGGTTGCCGCCATCTTCTCCTGGCTCGACTCGTGGAACGACCTTCTCTACGCCATCTATCTCTTCTTGACCGAGCGGACGCTGCCGTTGATGACCTACTACTACGCCAACCGGGGTACGGTCACCGACGTCGCGACGTTCTCGATCATCCTGACGATCCCGGTCATCTTACTGACGCTCTTCCTCCAACGATGGATCCGGAGCGGTTACCTCAGCGGTGCCGTCAAGGGTTAGGGCGCGACAGCGCCTTCGGCAACGACCCTCCATTGGGAGTGGTCCTGGACGTCGGGCTGGCCCAGCGCCGCCCTGAAGGAAAGGAGTTTCCATGACGCACCATGATCGGGCGCGTCAGCGCGCAATCGCGGATACGTTGATGGGTGAGTATCTCGAAGGGCGCTTGGATCGGCGGCAACTGCTATCGCGGGCTGCTCTTCTCGGCGTCTCGATGCCGGCGTTGACGACGGCATTCTGGGCGCGCAACCCAGGCCGAGCCGCCGCGCAGGAGGCAACGCCGAACGTTCAGCTCGGCAACTACGAGGGCAGGACGCTGCGCATGTCGGTCGCCCTCGCCGAGGACGAGGCTCAGGTCTTCGAAGATGTGGTGATCAATGGCTTCGAGGAGATGACGAGCGGCGAGATCGAGCTGATCAAGATCGAGGCCCCCGATGTCATTCGCACGCTCGAGGCGCAAGTCTCCTCCGGCAACATCGAGCTCGATCTGCTTGCGCAGGACAACAACTCGCTGGCTCCGCTCGTCAATCAGCAGCTCGTCGAGCCGATTGAAGATGCCGAGCAGATCATCCCGCCGGAGACGATCGAGGATCTGCTGCCGGTGCTCCAGTTCGACAACTCCTACTACTTCCTGCCGGCGCGGCCGAACGTCCAGATCACCTATTACAACTCGCGCGTCTTCGACGAGTACGGACTCCAGCCGCCGCGCACGTGGGACGAGCTGATGAGCGTCGCCCAGCAGATCCGGGAGCAGGCCGGGGTCGGCAAGGTTTCGATCCAGGGAGAGCCGCCCGGTCCGGTTGGGGTGACGGTGACCCAGTTCCTCTGGCAGGCGGGCGGGGATCCGCTCCAGATCGACACGGAGGAAGCGGCGACGGCGTTCCAGTTCATGCAGGATCTGAAGCCGTACCTGACGCCGCAGTACCCGACCGCGACATTCGACACGACCAACACCTACCTTCTGAACGAGAGCGTCGTTCTCGCGCAGAACTGGCCGTTCGGCGTGAACGTGATCGTCCAGGAAGGTGGCAAGACGGAAGTCTTGACCTATGAGGGCTGGAGCGGTCCGGCTGGCAATTTCCTGGTGCTGGGCGGCGACGTCTTCGGCATCGTTCGCGGATCGCCGAACAAGGACATGGCGCTCGATTTCGCGCGCTACTTCATGTCGCGCGAGATCCAGGAAACGCTCACCGCGCGCCTCGGCTGGCCAGCGATTCGGAACGACGCCTTCGGCGCCGTCGAAGAGTGGCAGCAGCCCTATTTCGAGACCGTGCTTGCCGCGTTGCAGAACGTGCGGGCGCGGCCGAATGTGACCTACTGGCTGCAGGTCGAGCAGGTGCTGGCTGACGCCTTCAACGATATCGTGACGAACGGAGCCGAGGTGGCTTCGACGCTCCAGCGATATCAGGAGCAAATCACACAGTTCCAGGCCGAGGCGGGAACGCCGACTGCTGGATAACTCCGAGTCCGGCCCGCGTGAGGGGGGCGTTTCGATGGCGCGGGCCGGAATATGGCACACGGACGGGCACGGGGAATCTCCTCGTGCCCGTCCGTGTGTGTCAGAACCCTCTGATGTGACCGTAGCCCTCGACGGCAGGCGTCGCGGCTCAGTCCGCGACTCGCGGGAAGAGGTCCTGCAGCCGGCGATACAGCTCGCGATAGACCTCGTAGCGGGAGTCGTAGACGGCGGTGGCCTCCCGATTCGGCGTGTTCACGATTCGCTCGGTGAGGAACCGGTCGATCTCCTCCCACCCGGAGAAGAGGCCGCCGGCCATCCCAGCCACGAACGCGACGCCGAGCGAGGAGCCGGGGTGCCCACGGAAGGAGGTCACGGTCTCGCCGATTGCGTCGGCGGCGATCGCGCGCCACAGGCTGCTGCTGACGCCGCCGTTGGTCGCGACGATCCGGCGCGGCGTGTGACCGGCCTCGCGCAACACATCGAGATGGTGGCGGAAGCCGAAGATGACCGCTTCCAGGATCGCCCGGAAGATGTGCTCCGGACCGTGATGCAGATCCAGGCCGAAGATCACCCCGCGGGCGAGCGGATCCATCAGCGGCGTCTTCTCGCCGAGGAAGTAGGGGAGCACGATGACGCCCTCGGAGCCGGGCGGAACCCGCGCAGCGGCCTCATCGAGTGCGCGGAGGGTCTCTTTGTCCACCGGGCGTCCAAGAATGTCGCCGACGAACCACTTCACCAGGGAGCCGCTCGCGGCCATGCAGCCATTGAGCAGGTATTTCTCCGGCACGTCGTGCGCGTCGATGAAGAGTTTCGGGTGTGTCAGCGGCGTCGAGGCGCAATAAAGGATGTCTCCCGCCCCGCCGAACTTGATCAGAGTGTCGCCGTCTTCGCGCAAACCAGCGGCGAGCGCGGAAGCGACGTGGTCCGCGCTGCCGGCGATGAGGGGGATGCCGGCCGGCAGTCCGGTCTGGCTGGCGATGTCCGGATCGAGGGTGCCGACAACGTCCGTCGAGTGATGGACCGGTGGGAAATGGTTCTCGGTCAGTTCGACCTCGGCGAGAAGATCCGGTATCCAATGCTCCTCGCGAAGGTCGAACAGCCCGCTCTCGATTGCCCAATTGATCTCCAGGCTGCAAGTTGCCGGGTGCACGCCGGCGAGGCGAGCGGTGACGTAGTCGTAGGAGCCGAGGAGGGTGCGGGTTCGCGCCCAAACGTCCGGCTCGTTGCGCTGCACCCAAAGCAACCGCGGCGCAATGTGCTGCTGATTGGTGAAGCCACCGGTCAGCGCGTAGAGCCGGTCCTGATCGATGCGCTCGGTCAGCTCCGCCACCTCCGCGACGGCCCGGGCGTCGTTTTGCTGAATCGAAGGGCGCAGCGGCTGGCCGTCCTCGTCCAGCATGACGAGCGCCGGGACCATGCCGCTGACGCCGATCGCGGTGATCTGATCTGGCCGGCAGGCGGGATGCTTGGCGAGCTCGGCCAGAACGCCGAGGGCGCCGTTTTCCCAATCGGCCGGATCTTCCTCCGCCCAGCCGGGATGTGGGGAGGAGAGGTCATGCGGGATGGTGTGCTCGGCGAGAAGATGCCCCTCGGCATCGATCAGGATGCCCTTGACGCCGGTCGTCCCGACGTCGATCCCGATGGCTTGTCCAGCCGTCATGATCCGATGACCTCGTCGACGACGCGCATCAGCTCGACCACGCGAGCCTTGTCTACCCGGTTCCAGGTGACGCCATCGACCTTGAGGCTGGAGCCCACGATCGCGCCATCCGCGTACTGCAGGAGCTCGGCGGCGTTGCTGGCGCGGAAGCCGGTGTTGACGAGGATCGGGACGCCGGTGTCCTTGATCGCGCTGTGGACCTCAGCGAGGGCCGAGCTATTCGCCGGCTGACCGGTGATCGGGCCGGAGACGCAGACGGCGTCGGGATTCGACGAGAACACGACCGAGCGGGCGACATCCGCGATGGGACGCGGGGCCAGCGGCGCGGCGAACTCGGCGTTGATGTTGAAGAGCAGGCGGACGTTCTCGGCGCCGATTTGGCGGCGATAGCGCGCGGCGTCGCCAGCGGAGCGCACCCACAGACCGAAGTCGCCGGCGAAGGCGCCGGTGAAGATCTCACGGCAGAACGCCGCGCCCGTCGCCGCCGCGACGGCGATCGTTGCGATCGGGTCCCACAGCACGTTGACGCCGAAGGGGACGGAAAGCTCAGAGCGGAGCGACGCGACGACATCGGTGATCGCCGCGACGGAGGCGACGTCGGCATCGAGGCGATACGGCCGGTCGTTCTCATTGCAGAACATGACCGCGTGGATGCCGCCTTCCTGCAACGCCTCGAGGTCGCGCCGCGTCCAGTCGCGGATGGCCTGCATGCCGCCGACCGCGTCGTACATGGGCGTCCCCGGCAGCGCCGGAAGATGGACCATCCCAATGATCGTCTTCGGCTTGCCGGTCAGCTCCGTCAGCCAGCTCTTGCGTTCCCCATTCTGCGCCATCGTGTGCTCAGCTCCTCCTTCGCAGTCGATAACACTCGGTCAGGCAGGATACCACTGGCCGCGAAAAATATCGCCAATTCCACTGATCTCTGACGCTGAGGGAGCCGCTTCAGCGGTGAGGGGGGGCTAACGGTGTGGCCGCGGGGTGCGCAGCGGCATGCCTTTGACCAGCCGCGCCGCGTCTGCGCCGAGCAGGCGAGCGCTCAGGCGGTCAGGCTCCGTCAGCCTCAGCACAGGTCCGGAGAAGCCGTCCCGAAGCACGGCGACGGCGACGCTCCCATCCACGCCCGCGCCAGCACCGACACCGAGCGCCGATTCCGCGGCTGCCCGCGTCGCCAGGTCGTCCGTCGGGCCATCGTCCGCCGCGACTCGCACGGGCACGCCTTCCTCCTCGCAGCCGTGCTCGAATGCCGCGCGCAGCCAATCCGGGGCGAGCGGACTGACCCGGAGGATGATCGCGGGCGCATCGGTAGCGGGCATGCGCTCTCCTTCTGCTCACCGGGGCCGCATCCCCGGCGACTTCGATCGCGGCGAGCACGAGGCCAGTCGCGACGGCGTTGCGTGGGCCTTCCGAGCCGCGCACATTCGCGGTGCCGAGCAC
>Ga0181858_1001680_pt1 | contig 10766 bp, 11 predicted proteins | sample NewIslPassag4_SG_FD_130749 | JGI IMG/M metagenome (GOLD analysis project Ga0181858, IMG submission 130749) | Feedstock adapted compost microbial communities from Newby Island compost facility, Milpitas, CA, USA - Passage 4_SG | ecosystem: Engineered > Solid waste > Feedstock > Composting ...
CGCTGAACAGCGGGGAAGGCTGACGAAAGGAAGGCGGACGGGGTGAAAACGGAGCTGACGTTGCAAACGGAAGAATCGAAAACGACCGGGGTACCGGAGGGCGATGAGACCAATGCCGGCGGGTCGTCGGGGCCGTCGGAAGAGACGCGGCAGGCGCGGCGGATCGGCGGACCGGACCCGGCGGAACCGGTGCTCGTGGTCCGCGACCTGTCCGCCGCCTACCGGAAAAACCCGGTGCTGGCGGACGTGAATTTTGCCGTCGGGCGCGGCACCCTGACCTGCATCGTCGGTCCCAACGGGGCGGGCAAATCCACGCTGCTCAAGGTGATGCTGGATCTGCACCCGAGGCTGACGGGAACGGGGTCGTTTTTCGGCACCACCTATCAAAAGGTAAAATCCCGCGTCGGATATATGCCGCAGCGGGGGACGGTGGACTGGGATTTTCCGGCCGACGCCCTCGACGTGGTCATGATGGGGCTGTACGGCCAAATCGGCTGGCTGAGGTGGCCGCGCCGGAAGCACCGGGAACTGGCCCTGGCCGCGATGGAGAAAATGGGCATCGAGCACCTGGCCAAGCGGCAGATCAGCCAGCTGTCGGGCGGTCAGCAGCAACGGGTGTTCCTCGCCCGTGCGCTGGTGCAGGACGCGGACCTGTATTTTCTGGATGAACCGCTGGCCGGGGTGGACGCGGCAACGGAGTGGGCGATCATGGAGACGCTGCGCGCCCTGAAAAACAGGGGCAAGACCGTGCTGGTCGTCCACCACGATCTGCATACGGTGCGGGATTATTTTGATCATGTGTTGCTGTTCAACCGCACGGTCATCGCCCACGGCCCGACGGAAGAAACGTTCACCCGCGACCATCTCGCCCGGACCTATGGCGGGACGCTGCGCTGGCTGGAGGCGGTGGTCCCGTGATTTTCGCGCTTTCGCCCAACGCGCAATGGGTGCTGCTCAGCACACTGATCCTGGGCGCGGCCTCGGGCATCGTCGGGTGTCTCGCCTATTGGAAAAGGCACAGCCTCCTGTCCGATGCGCTTTCCCACGCGGCGTTGCCGGGTGTGGTCGTCGGTTTCGTCCTGGCGGGCGCGAAAAACGTGCCGCTCATGATCGCCGGCGCGGCGGCCAGCGCCCTGCTCGGCGCATGGCTGGTGGTGGGGATCCGCGACCACAGCCGCGTGAAGGAAGACACGGCGATGGGGATCGTGCTGTCCGTGTTTTTCGGTCTCGGCATCATGCTGCTCACCATCGTCAACCGCCTGCCGGGCGGGAACCAGGCCGGGCTGGACAGCTTCATATTCGGGCAAGCCGCCTCCATGGTGCGGAAGGACGTGTACACCATGGCCGGTCTGGCCCTCACGGTCCTGATCGTGACGATCGTCTCCTTCAAGGAATGGAAGCTTTGGCTGTTCGATCCGCTGTTCGCCAGAGGGCTCGGCCTGCCGGGGCGCCTGATGGACGCCGCCTATCTGGCCGTGGTGGTGCTGGTCATCGTCATCGGCATCCAGGCCGTCGGGGTCATCCTGATGGCCGCGCTGTTCATCATTCCTGCCGTGAGCGCCCGCTACTGGACGCATTCCTTCGGCGCCATGATCGCGTTGTCGGCGCTGTTTGGCGGGGCGGCGGGCGCGTCGGGCACACTGGTCAGCACGATGGGCGAAGGCTGGCCGACGGGACCGTTCATCGTCATCGCCGCGGCCGTCCTGTTCCTGGCTTCTTTGGCGTTCGGGTGGAGAAAAGGGGTGCTGGTCGGCGCTTTGCAGCGGTATATCCGAAAAAGGCGGATGCGCCGCCGGACCTTCCACGGGGCGTCCTGACGGGCGCTCCGGCGCGTTGCGGCGGCCATCCCGCCATTGGACGACATATCCTTGACGAAAAGGACGATCCGCGATGAGCTACGACGGTTGGATCTTGCTGACGGCGGCATTGGTGGGGCTTTCCTGCGGGCTGGTGGGGACGCTCCTCATCCTGCGGCGGATGGCGATGATGGCCGACGCCATCAGCCATACCGTGCTGATCGGCATCGTCGCCGCCTATCTGCTCACCCGCCAGCTAAGCGGGCCGCATATGGTGGTCGGCGCCATGGCGGCGGGGCTCGTGACCGCTTTGCTGGTGGAATGGTTCCACGACCGGGGCGTGCGCCAGGAGGCTTCCATCGGGGTCGTCTTCACCACCTTGTTCGCCATCGGCGTGGCGTTGATCGCCACGCGGGTCGGCAATGTGCACCTCGACGTGCAACACGCGCTGATGGGGGAAATTCTGTTCATCCCCTGGGAGCGCATCGAGCTTCCCCTGCTCGGGAGCGTGCCGGAAGCGACGTTTCTTCTCGCGGTGGTCAGCGCCGCGGTGCTTGCGTTGATCCTTCTTTTTTATAAGGAATGGAAAATTACCACCTTCGACCCCGCCCTTGCCGCAAGCCTGGGCTTTCCGGTGGCGCTCATGCACTACATCCTGATGGCGATGACGTCCATGACCGCCGTCGCCGCCTTCGACGCGGTGGGCGCGATCCTGGCCCTCGCGATGCTGATCACCCCGGCCGCCGCGGCATATCTGTGGACGGAACGGCTGTCCGTCATGATGGCGCTCGCCTGCGCCTTCGGCGTGCTGTCCGCCTTCCCGGGCTATTACGCCGCGTACCTCCTGGACACGTCGGTGTCCGGCACGATGGCTTTTGCCACGGGCGTGATTTTCCTGGTGAGCATCCTGTTTTCGCCCCGGCATGGAATCGTTGCGAAAAGGTGGAAAAACAAACGACGGCAAACCGCATAAGGGCCGGGGGCCCGCCGTCTTCGGCGAAGCGGATTGCCGTCTGCCAATTTTTTGTTGATTTTTCGACTACACGCGGACTTCGACCCTTCCAATTTCGGCGTTATAGTCGATTTTTCGTCTATATCGGGCCTCCTGTCCACGCGATTCTTTCATTATAGTCGATTTTTCATCTAGAATTACCAAAATGGCGCCCCGCGCAAGCACCTGAAGTCGATTTTTCGACCAGAATTTGGTTTCGGGGCTGAGACGAAAAGCTTTCGGGGCTGAGACGAAAAGCTTTCGGGGCTGAGACGAAAAGCTTTCGGGGGATGGGACGAAAAGCTTTCGGGGTTGGCGTGAACGCTTCCGGAGTCCCCGGGGTCGGCGCCGGCACTCCCCGTGTGCTGCGGGACTTGCCACCGGCGCCGAAATCACGCGGACGGACCGGCGGGGGCGGCAAGAAGGGACCGGTACGCCGCTTCGTAACCTTCCACCATGCGCTCCACCGTGAACATCCGCTCCACCCGTTCCCGGCAATCCCGCCTCCGGATGTCGGACAGGCGTGCGACGCACGCAGCGGCTTCGTCCAGGTCGGACACGACGAAGCCTGTCCGCCCGTGTTCCACCACCTCCGGCACGGATCCCCGGCCGAAGCCGATCACCGGCGTGCCGCAGGCCATCGCTTCGGCCATGACCAGGCCGAACGGTTCCGGCGCGCGGACTAGGTGGAGGAGCGCCAGGGCGCCGCCCATCAGGCGGTTCCTCTCCACGGGCCCCACCTCGCCGACAAAACGAATCTGTTGGCCGTCGATCCAGGGGCGGATTTTTTCCTCGAAAAACGCCTCATCCCCGCCCGGCACCAGGCCGGCGATGACCAGGGGAAGGCCCGTGCGGCGTGCCAGTTCCACCGCGAGATCCGTCCCCTTGTCCGGGCAGATGCGCCCGATGGACAGAAGATAATCTCCCGGCCGGTCGACGAAATCGAACGCTTCCAGCCGGATGCCGTTGTACACATTGGCGATGTATCGCAGCTCCGGACAGCCTACCCGTTCCGCGTGGCTGATGGAGATATAGGGCATGTCCGGGAAACGCCGGTAAGCCTCGCGGGAGTCGGCTTCCAGGAGGGCCGCGCCGTGCAGGGTGGTCACGACGGGGGTGCGGATGAGCCGGGCGAACGGCAGCGTAAGGTAGTTCATGTGGTTGTGCAGCACGTCCAGTTCCAACTCGTCGGCCCGTTTCAGCGCGAACCCGATGTGGATCAGCTCCCAGGGGCGCGAGGGAAGCTCCGGATGCTCGCCCAGCGGCGACGGGCAGCCCCATTCGAGCCGGGCCTTCGTGACGGAATCGCCGGTGGCGAACAGGTACACCTCGTGTCCCCGTTCCGCAAGGCCGTCCGCCAGATTGGCGCAGACCTGTTCCCAGGGGCCGTATTTGCGCGGCGGCGTGCGCCAGGTGACGGGGGCCAGTATGCCGATTCTCACGTTCGCTCACTCCCACCGCGTTGGTTTCGGATCGGGACAAATTCCAACCGATATTTTACCACAGGCAGGAAATTCGATGCCGGCCGGCGGGTTAAGCGTTCCGTGCGGGCGGAGGGCGCGGGTGTTGCCGGTAACGGGTTTCGCGGGGGGATGGTTGCGCAACCCCGGCTAAACCGGCGTTTTGGGGAGCATGGCGCATCCAGGCGGAGGAAACCGGCCTTTTCCGGGACGCGCGGCGCCGGAGCCGGCGGATTTGGCGCTTTACGGACAAGGTGCTCGCTAAGATATAATGGGACATATAAAACGCAAGGAAGCTCCCGGTCATCCGGAGGCCGCGGCGAGAAAGGCAAGGGGGCTCCGGCACGTGTTTCATGAAACATCGCTGAAGACGCGTTACTCCGAGTCCGACATGATGGGCCACATCAACAACACGCACTACTTCGGCTACCTGGAAGTGGCCCGGGCCGATTTTTATCATGATACGGGCATCATCAGGGACGGCGAGCCGGGCAAATTCGCCATCGCCTCCGTGCGCTGCGATTATCTGCGCCCGCTCTACCCCAGGCAGACCGTACGGATCCGGACCTGGATCACCCGCATCGGCAACAAAAGCTTCACCATGCGGCACGAAATGCTGACCGAAGACGGCGCCGTCGCCGCCCGGGCGGAATCCGTCCTGGTCCGCTACGACAAGGACGCGAAGGCTTCCCTGCCGCTCGATGAGGAAATCGCTAGCAGGCTCAGGCCGTACCTGAAGCGGGATGAAGCGGAGACATGAACATCCGGCAATGGATCGCTCCGCTGCTTTTTTTGTTCGCCCTGGTTCAGCTGGCGGCCTTTTTTGTTTCGGGCGGATTTGCGGATGCGTTGGTCAGCGGTTTGGCCCTGGCCATCGTTGCGCTCATGATCGCCGTTGTCAGGGGAGCGGGGCGGAGGACCAGCGTCCTGCTGCTGATGGCCGGAGCGGCGATGCTGGCCGCGGGGGGAGCCGGAATCGGGGAACTGGCCGAAGCTTTGCGATTCTACGGCAATCTGGCGACGCTGCTTCTGCTGGCGCCGCTGTTGTCGCTGCCCGTCCGTCAGGGCGGCTTCGACCGGGCCATGAAGGTGTTGTTGGACCGGGTGGGCCGAAAACCGGCGGGATACGCCTCGATTGCCACCGGTCTTTCGTTTTTCACCAGCATTTTTCTGCACGTCGGAAGCCTTGCGCTCATCCATTCCCTGACGGGGCACGGCGAAGGGAAACGGGCCCGTGTCCAGTGCCTGTCCCTTTCGCGGGGGTTCACCTCGGCGATGCTGGTATCTCCCTATTCCGTCGCCGTGGCGATGATCGTGTCCAATTTCGGCCTCGGATTGTTCGAATTTTTCTCCGTCACCGTCTTCATGGTCTTCATTTTCGTCGGCCTGCATCTGGCGGAATGTTACTGGCTTGCGCGCGGAAACGAAAGCGACGGGGAAACGGCCGCTCCGCCGGCGGGAGAGGAGCTTCCGGATGGCCGCACGGCCGGCAGGCGCCTGGCCGTGCTGGCGCTGGCTCTGGTTCTGCTCATCGGGACTTTGCTGATGGCCGAAAGCTTGACGAACTATCCGATGGTCACGCTGGTCTGCGTCCTTTCGCTGGCGGTTCCCGTCATCGGCTTCGCCGCCATGGGCAGGGTGAACCGGCTCTGGCCCGCGTTTCGGGAGCACTATTGGTCCGCACGGCTGCCGGAAATGGGAAAGGAGATTTTCCTCACTCTGTCCGCCGGTTTTTTCGGATACGCGATTCAGCAGTCGGGGGCGGCGGGACGCCTCGCGGAGTGGGCGGCGGCCGGCAACATCCACGTCGGTCTGGCGGCCCTGATCCTCATTCATCTGTTCATGCTGGCGTTCGCCTTGATCGGCTTTCATCCGGTCGTCATCGCCACCGTCCTGATTTCCCTGCTCTCGTCGGATTCCTTCGGCCTTCCGCCCATGGCGGCGCCGGCGGCTCTCAGCGCTTCGTGGTCGCTGGCCACCGTTTTTTCTCCCTTTTCCGCCACCTCGATCATTCTGGGCGGGATATTCCGCAAATCCCCCGCCGAAATCTCCCTCGTATGGAACTGGCGGTATACGGCGCTGACCCTGGCGGCGGTTGTGCTGTTTGAGTATCTGTATTTCTTCCTCTGAAAATCCGGAACCACGATTGACCGCGTAGAAAATGAAGAGGCGGGCGCCGGCCCGCCTCTTCAGCGTTTTTGCACCCGGAAGCGGAGCACGGTTTTGAGCTTGGCGGGCGCGGTTTTGCGCGGGTCGGAGAGGTAGATTTCCCGGTGCGTTTTTTCGGTCCGAACGTATCCCGTCTCTTCGCAATACGCTTCCATTCGAGCGAAGCTTGCCGGTTCGTCGTCATAGGGGCCGATGTGCAGCATCTGGCAGCAGAGCCCGTCTTCCATGCGGACCAGCCGGACCTCGTCCAGATACGGGTTGGGCTTTTTGCGTTTCGTCTGTTCGCGGAACCGTTCCAGCAGCGCTTCGGTCAGGAAATCCGGCTGGCGGATCATGATCGTGTACTTCAAGTTGCTCTTGTCCGTCGCCGGCTTGGCGTAGTCCACCAGGTCCCACACCCCTTCGAGGGGAAACACCTTGTAGTCGTAGTAGCCTTCCGGCACCTGTTCGCCGCGGTACGACATTTTCACCGCATAGCTCAGGGCGTACAGCGCTTCCGTCCGCCGGGCGAAGGCTTCGCCGTTCGGATCGCCGGCGCCGTCCAGGGCGAGAAAGGGCATCGGCGGCACTTCGACGATGACCGGGGATGCGGGTGGCAGGTACAGGTGTTTGAAATCTTTTTTGTAATCGACCGTTTTCGCCACAGCCGTTCTCTCCTTTGTTTCCGAATGGATCAAGAACAGCTTACCCCATGAAATATGACAATAGTATGTCATGTTTTACAAGGTTTCGTTCCCGCGATAGATCCGCAGCATGTTCTCCAGCCTCGCCCGGATGTTGTCCCTGACATGCCGCGGGGCGATCACCTCCGCCCGGTCGCCGAAGGACAGCACATAGCCGTACACCCACTCGTTTTCCGGAAACGTCACGGTGACCGTAAACGAGCCGTCTTCGTGGCGGACGTATTCGGATTCGTCAAATTCGTCATAAACGCGGTGGGCGACGGAGGGGTGCAGGCGCAGCGTCAGCCGCACCCCGGGAGCGGGCCGGGACTCGTCCGGATTCGGCCACGGTGCGCCGTCCCGGAGACGCCGCTCGAACGTCCGGGAGGTCACGCGCACGTTTTTTATGCGGCTCAGTTTGAAGATTCGGTAAGCCTGCCTGGTTCGGCAATACGCCTTGAGGTACCAGGACCGGTTTTTGAACCACAGTTGCAGCGGCTCCGCTTCCCGGACCGACTTCTCCCCGGACGTGCCGACGTATTCGAAAACCACCGTCCGGCGCTGGAGCGTCGCCGTTTTCAACAGGGCAAAAACGTCCTCGCGCCGGTTCCCCCAATGGGAAAAATCGACCTCCACCCAGTGGGCGCCGCGGCTGCCGAACAACGCGCCCAATTTCGTGAGCAGCGCGGCGGCGTCCGGGTCGCGGATCGCTTTCAGCCCCTGCGGGGCGGAGAGGATTTCGCTCTGCTCGCGCGCGGACAGCATGGATTTGTCCAGCACGAAGCCGTCGAGCAGGCGGATGCCGCCGCCCCGGCCCCTGCTCATATAGACGGGGATCCCCGAAGCGCTCAGCGCTTCGATGTCCCGGTATACGGTCCGCACCGAGACTTCCAGCCGTTCGGCCAGCTGCTTCGCGATGACGTTTTGCCGGTCCAGAAGCATGTACATGATTTCAAATAACCGGTTTACACTCATAAAAACTCACCCGATTGGGGATTTCGGATCCTAAAATGGAGGTTCGTCGCGCGCATCCGCCATCTTCTCCCATTATCGCAGGCGATCGCGGAAATGAGAATGGCCGGCGGCCGAAGAAAGGTCCTCCCGCGGAAATCGGATCTTGCCATGGAAGGAGACCAGGCGTGGGACCGGTACCGGTATGCGGTGGTGGATTTGGAGGGCTCGGGGGCTCAGGACAGGGAGAAAGAGCAGATTCTTTCCATTGCGATCGTCACCATCTCGCGGGGCAAGGTCCACACCGCCGATCCGTTCTATTCTCTGGTCAAACCCGAATACCCGATCAAACGGCTCCCATGGCTGAAGCATAACATTACGAACAATATGGTGGAAGATGCGCCGAAGTTTGCGGAGATCGCACCCGCTGTCGCGGAGCGTCTGCGTCACACCGTTTTTGTGGCCCATAACGCGAGGGTCGACTGGAAACTCCTGACCAGGTACATCCCGGATCCGGAAGTCCAGGCGTTATTGGACACGCTGAAAATGTCGAGAAAGCTCAACCCCACTTTGACGCAACACCGTCTCCCGGATGTTGTGCGCCATTACGGGCTTGAAGAGACGGTCAAAGAACTGGGCGGCGAAGCCGAACACCACGCTTTGCACGACGCGGTCGGCGCGGCTCTGGCCTTTGTCCGGATGGCGGCGGAGTTCCGTTCGGGAAAAGCGACATTGTCGGAACTAAAGCGCTTATGCGGGATCGAAAACGATGATGTCGTCCAGGAGTTGCTGCTCTAAAAGAAAACGAAGGGAGCCGGCGGATGAACGCGACTCCGCCGGGAGGGACCGAACTGTACGGCGGGGGAGTTTGTGAATGAGACTGCGGCAGATGATGAAGGACGGCGAATTTGCAAAATACTGGATCGGACAAACCTTTTCCGTTTTCGGTTCCAATGTCGCGACATTCGCGTTGCCGCTGACGGCGGTTTACTTTCTGGAAGCTTCTCCCTTGCAGGTCGGGCTGCTCCAGTTCATGAACGGCGTGCCGTTTCTGTTGTTTTCCCTGCTGATCGGCGTTTGGACGGACCGGGTGCGGAGGCTGCGGCTGATGATCGCCGCGGATTTCGGCCGCGCCTTGCTGATGGGGTTGATTCCGATTTTCTACCTGACGGGTTGGTTCAACATCTATCAGCTCTGCTTTGTCGCGCTTGGGATCGGCATGCTTTCCGTCATGTTCGAGACGGCCTGCCAGGCGTTTCTGCCCGTGTTTGTCGGGAAGGGAAAATTGGTCGAGGCCAACAGCGCGCTGCAGTTCAGCCTGTCCATGTCGCAAATTTCCGGTCCGGGCGTGGCCGGCCTCATGATCCGGCTGTTTGCCGCTCCGCTGGCGCTGACCGTCAATGCGCTCGCCTTTCTCGCTTCCGCCGTTTTTCTCGCGCGCATCCGCTTTCACGAGGAGAGGCGGACGAGCGGGTCCGCCCGATCCCTGCGTTTTCGCGAGGCGACGGAAGGGCTGCGCGTTCTGCTCAGGCACCCCGTCCTGCGGCCGCTGACACTGGCCATGGGCGGTATCAACCTATTTTTCAGCGCGTTTCTTGCTGTCTATTATCTGTATTTGGACAAGGCGTTCGGGTTCTCTTCCGCCATGACCGGCATGGTGTTGACCATCGGAGCGTTGGGAGCGACCGCGGCCGTGTTTGTGACCGGCAAACTGTCGACCATGATGTCTCCGGGGATGGTCGTTTATCAGAAGACCACGTCGGACCGGTGGCTCGGGCGGGTGACAGCCGGTTCGAAATTTTTCCTCGGCGGCCTGATGCCCGTCGGATCCCTGCTCGGCGGCGTGCTTGGCGAGTATGCCGGATTGAGATCGACCCTGTTCATCGGGGCCGCGGGAATCACGCTGATGGTGGTTTGGATGCTGCTGTCCCGGATCCGGACAGCGTCCGACCGCCAGCTGGAAAGCGAGTATTTCATTTCCTCGTGAGGAAAAAGACGTGGAGGCGTTTGCGCGATGTCCATCGTATTGTTTATTTGTACGGAAAATACCGGGGTTGACGAACCTCTGCTGAACCGCGCGGATGTGGTGGTGGCCATGGGAATGGAGCATAAGGTTTACGTGGAGAAAAAATTCGGACGGCGGGTGCATTTGTTCAACAAAATCGCCCGCGGGGAAGAGACCTCCATGGAAATGGACCCTTCCGACGCACGGAATATAGACGAAAAGTTGCGGAGACTGGCGGATGCGATTCGCGAAGCGATCCCGCGATTTGTCGAACACGTTCCGCAATTTGTCGAGGCATCCGCCCGGGGAGGCGGTCGGCCATGACAAGGGCGGTGCCGCGGTTGTTCCGCGGGTTTGCCCCGGAGGCGCCGCAATTTTTGTGCGATGTGCATGCAAACAATTCAAAGGAATGGTTCGAATGGCACAGATCCGATTACGAACGGGTGTTGCTGGAGCCGATGCGCGCCCTGGTGTCCGACCTGAGCGAACAAATGCTGAACATCGACCCACGGCTCGAAACGTGGCCCGCCGTGAACCGGACGATCTCGCGCATTCACCGCGACACCCGCTTTTCCAAAGACAAATCGTTGTTCCGCGACTGCATGTGGATCACGTTCAAGCGTCCGTCCCGCGAATGGCAGGACGCGCCCGGTTTCTTTTTCGAGCTGCGGCCGGAATCTTACCGGTATGGCATGGGATTTTATTCGGCCGGGAAAGAGACGATGGACAGGC